>JAABUZ0100001211.1_pt1 | contig 51006 bp, 42 predicted proteins | sample 5562091 | NCBI WGS metagenome assembly JAABUZ01 (sample SAMN12813069, study PRJNA571459) | rock metagenome | isolation source: Antarctica rocks | place: Antarctica: Victoria Land, Linnaeus Terrace sud | collected 2015-12-21 | reverse complement strand
CGGCTGTCGCTTTCTTCAGGTAGTTCACGGTTCCGGCTGAAGCCGTCACCTGATCCACCGATCCCATTCCGGCCACAGCCGTGCGATAGGACGGAGCGGTGCTGCCACCGCCGGCCAATGCGATCCCCCCGCCGATCGCCAGCAGTGCGGCTACCACCGCGAGCGAGATCGTCAACCGGCGCCGCCGGCGGCGGCGAAGACGAGCTTGAACCGCCGGGCTGAGCTGATCAGCAATTGGTCGTCACCGGGGCACTCCCGCCCTTCTGACGGCCGCCCCGGCCACCGAAGCCTCCGGCTCCAAAACCGTTGCAACCGTTGGATGATGCCGGGCTGACGGCGATGGACTTCGCGGCCACCGCGCCCGTGCTATCGGCGGTACCGACGGCTGCGGCGCACAGTCCGACTTTGAGCACGCTCGAGTTGTTCGAGGTCGTTGCCGTAAAGGCAGTTGTGCCGGTGACCGTCACGGTGACGGTGCTTGCTGCCTTGGTCGTCCGATTCGTCTGCTCCACCACGATGGAGGACTGGGTGACCGCGGTGACCTTCCCGAAAGCGCGTTCGCCGACAGCGCCGGAGGTCCGGCGGCCGCCCGCGCTCCCGCCTGCTCCTCCGGTGCCGCCCGAGGCTCCGGCCGACGGTGCAGCGGCACCGGTCGGCGCTGCACCATCGCTCGCCCGAACCGTACTTCTGGTTCGTGCTCCGAAGCCACCGGTGCACGCGCCGGCGACGGGCGCCGAGCTTTGAACCGTCGTGGCGGTCAGAGCCGTGATGGCCGTCCGCGTGGTCGGCGCCGCTGTTGTTCCGCTAGCAGGTCCGCCACCGGCGGTACTCGTTCTGGCCGCGGCGGCGGTGATGCAGGAGCCCACCTTGACCGCGGCCAGAGTCGATGTGGTGGTGGTGGAGAAAGTCGTTGCACCGGTGTATTTCACGGTGGTCTGAGCCGTCGAGTTCTGCACCTGCACAGTGCCCGACGACAGCGCCGCGATGGTGCCGAAGGCTGTGGGACGAATTCCGCCCGCACCGTTGCCGGCACCGATACCCGAACCATTGTTCGCCGGAGCGCCGGGGGCTCCGCCGCCGACAGCCCCGGTCTTGTCGGGGCTGCCGGACGGTGCGGTGATCGTGGCCGAATCCGATCCGGAAGCCGATTCGACAGACGTAGAAGCGACCGGGGAAGCCGTTCCCGACGAACCGCCGCAGGCCACCAGGGAACCGGCGAGGACGAGGGCTGCGGTGCCGTAGGCAAACGCTCCCAGCAAAGGATGCAAAGACCGGGTTGCTGCAGCCGTCGAAATGGCTTTTTTCATTATGACCGGTTCCTTTTTTCGATGGACGAACGAGTTATTCACTGCGCAATGCGTCTATGGGGGACAGTCGAGCCGCCCGGGCGGCCGGATACACGCCGAAGATCATTCCGATGACGATGGCAATGACGATGGATCTACCAACCGCCATCGGCGAGACGACCAATACCGTGGAGATGAAGTGCGGCAGCACCTTGACGCCGAGAATGCCCAGCGCCGCACCGAGCAGACCACCGACAGATCCGAGAATCGTCGCCTCCACCAAAAATTGCCGACGAATCGCCCCCGGTGGTGCGCCGAGTGCCTTCCGCAATCCGATCTCCCGAGTCCGTTCGCTGACCGAGACCAACATGATGTTCATGACGCCGATACCGCCGACCAACAATGACAGTGCCGCAATGCCGGTCAGCAGTACCGTCAGGGTCCTGCTGACCGAAGTTGCCGTCGTGAGCAGTGCCTCCTGACTGCTGATGGTGAAATCGGCGGCGGCGGCAGTTGCAATTTGATGCTGCTGCAACAGCAACGCCTGGGATTCCTGGTCTGCGGCCGAGAGCTGTCCGGACGAGGCCGCCTGGATGAAAATCGTCGATAGAGAGTTCTTCGTCGCTCCGCCCAACAGCCTGTTCGTCGCGGTGGAGATCGGCACAATGGCTTGATCATCGAGGTTGGCGGTCGAATCCGATCCGGCCGTGGCGAGCACCCCGATCACCGAGAATTGGATGTTGTTGGCGGTGAAGGTCTGTCCGACGACATCGGTGGTCCCGAACAATTCCGTGGCCGTCGAAGGTCCCAGTACGGCAACCGCCGCCTGATCGGCGTTGTCCGCATCGGTGATGAATCTGCCTGCGGACAAGGTTCTGGAACGCACCGTCAACCACGAGGCGGTACTTCCGACCACGGAAGTGGTCCAGTTGGCAGAGCCGTTCGTCAGCGGCAGCGACGAAGTCCTCACTCCCGCTATGGCACCGATGTCCGGCGCAGCCACGCTGGAGGCCAGCGCCTCCGCGTCTGCGGTGGTCAAGGTCGAGGCGCTGCCGAATCCACCGCGAACGCCGGTCGTCGAGGTCGAACTTCCAGGGGACACAATCAGCAGATTGCTGCCCAGCGCGCTGATTTGCGCGCCGACCTGCTGCTGGGTGCCCAATCCCAGTCCAACGGTCAGGATCACCGCACTGATCCCGATCAATATGCCCAGCATCGTCAGACCGGATCTGAGCCGGTGGGACCGAATGGAATTCCAACTGGTGCGGAGCGTCTCCAGGAAGTTCACCGGTCGGACCCAGTACGGTGTGCGCCCGCGGTTCTCGGACTCGGTCGGGCATCAGGCTGCGCGGAATCCGAGTGCACCATTCCGTCGCGCACACGCACGATGCGGCGCGACCGCTGCGCGACGTCCAGTTCATGCGTGATCAGTACGATGGTGCGGCCCTGTTCGTGCAGTTCGTCGAACAGCCCGAGCGCGTCCTCGGTTGCGGTGGAGTCCAGGTTGCCGGTTGGCTCGTCGGCCAGGATCAATGCCGGATCTGCGACCAGTGCCCGGGCGACGGCGACCCGTTGTTGCTGACCACCGGACAATTCGCCCGGCCGGTGATTCACCCGGTCGCCGAGGCCGACCCGCTCGAGTGCTGCAATCGCTTTGACCTTGCGGACGTTCCTGGAGATGCCTGCATAGATCATCGGCAATTCCACATTTCGCCATGCATTCAGCGAGGGCAACAGGTTGAACTGTTGAAAGACGAAGCCGATTCGCCGATTCCGGATGTGAGCGAGTTCGATTTCGTCCAGGGCACTGACGTCTTCTCCGGCGAACTGGTAGCTACCCTCGGACAACACATCCAGACAACCGATGATGTGCATCAACGTCGACTTCCCAGAGCCGGACGGTCCCATGATCGCCACGTATTCGCCTTCTTCGATGCGAAGCGACACTCCGTCGAGGGCTCGGACCGACATCGAGCCGGTCGCATAGGTTTTCGACACCTGCGCCAGATCGATGACCGGATTGCCGGGCGGCACCCGCCCAGCAGCTCCGATTGCGACGAAGTCGTCGTCCGTGGTCCGGCCGGGGCCGTGCCCTGGCCCTGGCCCTGGCCCTGGCCCTGGCAAAGGATCGAGCGTGAGGATCTCGAGACCGATGTCCGGGAACCGGCGGTCGCTGTCCGCCGGTTCGGATGCGCTCACGTCAGCCTCCGGTCGAGTTGCGATTGTTCGCTCGGCCACCGGCACCACCGGCACCACCGGCACCTGCGGCGCCCCCGCCTCCGGGCAGACCGCCGGCAGCACCGAAACCACCGGCACCGCCGTAGCCACCGGCACCGCCGTAGCCGCCTGCAACACCGGATCCCGCCGCACCGCCCGTGCCCGTACGCCCGGCGCCGGTACGCGCGCCGGCGGTTACGGGCACTTGCACCTCATCGCCCTCCGCGAGGCCGGAAAGGATCTGCGTCACGCCGTCCGCGGCGAATCCGGTGGTGATGGCCGCAGGAACGGCCTTGCCGTTCAGGATCCGATTGATCGACTTCCCGGCGGCGCCGGTGTGAATTGCGACCGTCGGGACGGTCAACACGTTCGTCAGTTGCCGGTAGATCAGATCAACGGTCGCAGCTGCGCCGTCATGAAGGCCTGGCGGACTTCCGGTGATCGTGACGACCACCGGATAGCTCGCTGTGCTTCCGGTACTGGTGGAGATCAACCCGACGGAGCTGACCATGCCGAAGATCGGGGTGGCCGAACTTCCGACGATCAGTTGGGCCTGGATGCCCTGCTTGATGAGATTGACCGAGGAGTCGTCGACGGTCACATTGGCCACCCAGCTCGCGGTGGACACGATCAGAAACGCAGCGGCCGAGGAGCTGGAGCTGCTGCTCCCCCCACCGCTGCCACTGGTGCCCCCACCGCTGCCGCCGCTCGTGCCACTGCCGGCGCTCGCACCACCGCCACCACCGCCGGAGTTGGTGCCGCCACCGGTACTTGCTGCGCCGACACCCGAGCCAGTGGATGTGCTGGAGCCGGCGGTTCCGGATACCGAATCACCAACTCCGACGCCGACCGTCGCCACCAATCCGTCGATCGGCGAGACCAGAGTGGCTGCCTGCAACGATGTCTGCGCCGAGGTGATGCCCTCCTTGGCCGTAGCGCTCTGAGCTTGGTCGGCAACGACCTGCGCCTGGTCCTGGGAAAGGATTGGCTTGTCGTTGGTGACGTCAGTCTTCGCCGTGATCACCCCATCGGCCGCAGTGGTGTCGTCGGTCGCGCTGCTGGTGGCGGCTGCGGTGGTGACGGCCGTCTGTGCGGTGGTCACTGCTGTTTCCGCCGCGGTGAGGTCGAGTTGCGCCGTGGTCACCGCCATTTGAGCGGCGGTGACCTTGGCCGCCGCCGACGCCAGGGTCGCCTTGGCTGAGGCGAGCGCTGCTCGAAGGGCGATCGGGTCGACGGTCGCGAGAACCTGCCCCTTCTTCACACTCTGTCCCTGACTCACCCGCACCGAGTCCACCCGTCCGGAAGCGCCGAAGGTCACCGAATCCTGGACGGCAGGGGTAACGCTTCCGGAAGTGGTGACCGTCGATTTCATGTTTCCGATCGAAGCCGCGACGGTCCGGGTAGCCGCAGGCGCGGCAGCGGCCGGTGTGGTGGCGCTCCGTTGCAGGAACCACCAGAAGCCCCCGCCCGCTCCCAGGACCGCGATGACAAGCGCGGCAGTCAGCCAGGGGCGCGCTCGTATCCTCCGCAAAATCGCAGGCATGTCTCACCTTCACCATCTGTGGCCGGTGACTACGCCCGATCGGGCGGCCGACATCAGAAAGGTAGAGGGGCTGTGTGGCCCCGCGAGATGTATTGGCTGAGCGCCAGCTGTGACCGCCTGTGCGCAAGCTGTGGATCAGGTCCGCGACGAGGTAACGCATCCGTCGGCAGGGCGTAGGGATGATCGAAGGCAGCCGGTCCTGATTCGAACCCGTCAGCTGCGGTTCGGCCCGATCACCACCGCAGAGTTCGCGGGAAGTTCGGCTGCGCCCGCGTCGAACACAGTCCCGGGGGTGGTCGCCAGCAGGATCGGTCCCGGCCCTCCGGGGAGCGGAACCCGGCGCGGTGTATCGGCCAGATTCACCAGGATGCGGACATCACCGCGAGTGATGGTGAGCCAACGCTCGTCGTCGTCATGAGAAGTACGCACCCGATGCAGCCGCGGATCGGTCAGATCCGCGCGGTCCCGTCGCAGCTTCGCCAACTGCCGGTAGAGCCCGAGCATGTCTGCGTGCAGCCCGGATCCCGGCTCGGTCCAGTCCAGCTTCGAAGCCGAGAAGCTGCTCTCCTGCTGCGGGTCGGGCACCACTGCCGGGTCCCAGCCCATCCGGGCGAATTCCGAGATCCGGCCCTTCGCGGTTGCTTCGCCGAGTTCGGGTTCCGGGTGCGAGGTGAAGAACTGCCACGGCGTCGAGGCCGCCCATTCTTCACCCATGAAGAGCATCGGGGTGAACGGGCTGGTCAACAGGAGCACGGCGGCAATGGACAGCCTGGCCTGGCTCAACTGGGCCGTCAGCCGATCGCCGATCGCCCGATTCCCGATCTGGTCGTGGTCCTGCGCGAACACCACGAATCGGTACGCCGGTGTCCGGTGGACGTCGACGGGGCGGCCGTGGGTCCGACCGCGAAAGGTCGAGAACGAGCCGTCGTGGAAGAATCCGGACGTCAGGACCTTGGCAATGGCGCCCATGGACCCGAAATCACTGTAATAGCCGTCGTTCTCGCCGGTCAGCGCGACGTGCACGACATGGTGGAAATCATCGCTCCACTGCGCCGTGAGTCCGTAGCCGGCGGCTTCTCTCGACGTGATCAATTTCGGATCGTTGAGATCGGATTCCGCGATCAACGTCAACGGCCGAGCCAGGTGTGTCGACAGCGCGTCCACCTCGTCGGCCAACTCGGCGAGCAGGTGTACGGCGCGGTGGTCCACCAGCGCGTGCACGGCATCCAGCCGGAGCCCGTCGACGTGATAGTCGTCGAGCCACATTTTCGCGTTGTCGATGATGTACTTGCGGACCTCGTCCGAATGCGGACCGTCGAGGTTGATCGACGTGCCCCAGGTGTTCGCAGTGCCCTCACTGAGGTACGGCCCGAATTCGGGCAGATAGTTTCCGCTCGGGCCCAAATGGTTGTACACGACGTCCTGGATGACGGCCAGCCCACGAAGGTGGCACTGATCCACGAAACGTTGGTAACCCGCCGGTCCGCCATATTGTTCGTGGACCGCGTACCAGAGCACACCGTCGTAGCCCCAGTTGTGGGTTCCGTTGAACCCGTTGACCGGCAACAATTCCACGAAGTCGACGCCGATGGAGACCAGGTGGTCCAGCTTCCCGATTGCCGCCTCGAAGGTTCCTTCCGGAGTGAACGTTCCGATGTGGAGTTCGTAGAGGAGACCGCCGGCGAGCTGCCGACCGGTCCACCCCTGGTCCTGCCATCCGTACTGCCGAGGATCGAAAGTGGCTGAGAGCTCGTGCACCCCGTCCGGTTGCCGGCGAGACCTGGGATCGGGCAGTACCTTCGCACTTCCATCCAGCCGAAACCCGTAGCGGACCGACGCTTGGGCATCTACCGAAGCGCGCCACCAGTCGCCACCGGCCTCGACCATCTCAAAGTCGCGACCATCCGCAACGAGGACGACGGACGAGGCCTTTGGTGCCCACAGCTCGAATTCCACAGTTTCCCTAGCTTTCCCGGACCAGAATGGCGACCGGATAGTCATTCAACATTTCGGCGAGAACCACGCTGTTGCGGATACCCGGCGAATCCGCGCCGGCAAGGACGTTCCGCCAGGTCCCGGACGGCACCGTCAGCCGGGTTCCGGCCCACCCACCGCGGTCTGCGAGACCGATCGGCAACCTGGTCGCAACCGCGATCACACCACCCCGGTCGAAAGCGACGCAATGCTGCGCTGCCGGGCCGGTCGCCGGCAACGGTGTGTACCCGGAGAACAGCTGGGGACGGTCCCGCCGCACCCGGAGCGCACGGGAGACCAACAGCAACTTCACCGCACCGGACGCGTCGATCTCCGGCAGCCATCCGTTCTCGATCCGGGTCAGCAACCGCTCGGCGATCCCATGGTCCACCGGACGCCGGTTGTCCGGATCGACGAGCGAGTCCTCCCACAGTTCCGTGCCCTGGTAGACATCGGGCACGCCGGGGGCCAGCAACTGAATGGTCTTGAGGGACAACGAATTCGACCAACCCGGTCCGGTCAACCGTTGCACCATCGACAGGAGCGATTCGTTGAGCGCCACGTCGTCGAACGCGGCGTCGACCAGCCGATGCATCGCCTTCTCGAAGTGCTCGTCCGAGTCGATCCACCTGGTCGAATTGCCGGCTTCCCTGGCCGCCTTCTCGGCATAGGCATGCAGCCGGTCCCGGTAGTCGTCCGGTACGCGATCTCCGACCGGCCACGCACCGATGATGGCCTGCCACAGCAGGCTGGCCAGCGGCCCATCGGCCAGCGGCGCGGCGCGGTTCCATTGCCGAACAGCCTCGGCCCATTCCATCGAGATCTCGGAAATGGCGGAGATCCGAGATCGGACGTCTTCCCCGCGTTTGGTGTCGTGCGTGGACAGCGTCGTCATGGTGTGTGGGGTCGACGCGGACCGCAGTGCCTGCAGGGAATGGAAACGCTCTGGGGCAACAGCGAATTCGCTCGGTTCGGCGCCGACCTCGGTCAGGCTGGTGAGCCTGGTCCAGCGGTAGAAGGCGGTGTCCTCGACGCCTTTGGCCATCACCATGCCAGACGTCTGCTGGAAGCGCGTAGAGAATTCGGTTCCTGCATCCCTCAGTCGATGACCGATCTCGAAGAGCGCGTCCGCGAGCGCCGGCCGACGGGAGACGGCTGTGCCCAGCGCCTCCTCCAGATCGGCGTACCCGTCCGGAAGGTAGGTGCGATAGACGGCGAAACTCGAGAGCAGTTCGGCGATGGCGTCGTCCGCGTGGTCGATGCCCGGCACCAGGCGCGCCAGTCGCAACACCTCTGATCGCAAAATGCCATCGGCGACCGCACGCTTGGTGCCTCGGGTCAACGTGTGCCAGTCGACGATCGCCCCACCGCGGAGCTCGGCGTCCAGTTCGTCCAGCACCGGTTCGGCCGCAGGATCGACCAACAGCCGATCGAAGACCGCCAACGCGTCGTAGCCGGTGGTGCCATGGCACTCCCAGTTTGCCGGCAATCGCTCGTCACCCTCGAGGATCTTCTCCACCAGGACGTAGCGCGGGCCGATGAGAGCTTTCAGATCGACCAGATAGCCGGCTGGATCGGCCAGTCCGTCGGGATGGTCGATTCGCAGGCCGTCGACGAGGCCGTCGTCGAACCAGCTTCCGATCTCCCGGTGTGACGCGGCGAACACATCGGGAAGTTCCACTCTGAGCGCGGCCAGGGTGCTGACGGCAAAGAAGCGCCGGTAGTTCAGGTCAGCGTCGGCACGGCGGTAGTTGACGAGCTCGTAGTGCTGGCGGTCGTGCACCTCACGAGGGGTGCCGCCGACGGAGCCGGCAGCGAGCGGGAAGTGGTGCTCGTAATAGTGCAGTTCGTCGCCGACGACCTGCAGAGCGGCGAGCTCGTCGTCGCCATCACCGAGGATCGGCACCCGGATCCGCCCGGAACCGAACGCCCAATCGATGTCGAAGGCATGTGCGTGCTCGGAGTCCGCTCCCTTGGCCAGTACGTCCCACCACCACAGCGACTCCTTCGGTGTGGCAACGCCGACGTGGTTGGGCACGATGTCGGCCAGCACGCCGAGCCCGGCTTCGTGGGCCGCCGCCGAGAACAGCTCCAGGCCTCGCCGCCCCCCCCGATCCGCGTCGATCCGGCCATGGTCGACGACGTCGTATCCGTGATCAGACCCCGGCTCCGCGGCAAGGATCGGCGACAGATAAGCGCAGTCGACGCCCAATCGACTCAGGTAGGGCACCAGGGCCGCAGCCTCGTCCAGCGGGTAGGTGGTCGTGATCTGGAGTCGGTAGGTCGATGTCGGCACCCACGGCTGTCCTGGCTTCACTGGTCACCGCCGTTTTCCGGCCGCTTACGGGGCGCCTTCTGGCTCGGCCGCCGGGGGGCGACGGCACGCTGACGCTTGGGCTTGGCGGGCGTCTCACCACCTTCCGATTGACTCGGAGCACCTCCCGATTGACTCGGAGCCGTCGGCGTCTTTGCCGCCTGGTCGGGTTCCGAGGACACGGAGACAGGAGTTTCTGGTGCCTCGGCTCCGGGTGGAATGATGGATTGTTCGACCGGCTCGGAAGCGAAGGCATCCGCCGTCGGAACGGGTACCGGTGCGATCGCCGGTACCGCCGCGGCGGCCGGTGTCATCGGGTCGGGAAGACGGGTCTCGGCCAGGGCCTGCAGGACGATCATGCCCTTGCCCGGAACGGAGACGGCATCGCCGGCATTCGTGATCGCGGCTGCGCCCGCGATGCCCGACGTATCCACCACACACGACCACGCCGGTGCGAATTCCTCGGGTGGAGCGGTGAATTCGAGCGACTCGTCATGAGCATTGAAGAGCATCAGGAACGAATCGTCGATCACCCGGCCTCCGCGTCGATCCATTCCACGAATCCCGTTGCCGTTGAGGAAGACTCCGACGGAGCGTCCGAATCCGGAGCCCCAGTCCTGCGGCGTCATCACCGACCCGTTCGGGTTGATCCAGACGATGTCCGGCAGCGGCTCGCCGGCACCGCGGGTCACCGGGCGGCCGTCGAAGAACCGCCGGCGCCGGAACGTGGGGTGCTGTTTACGCAGTCTCGCAAGCGATGCCGTGAACTCGATCAACGACAGATCAGCCGTCGACCAGTCGATCCAGGTCAGCTCGGAGTCCTGGCAGTACGCATTGTTGTTACCCTGCTGCGTCCTGCCGAGTTCGTCGCCATGGGCGATCATCGGGACGCCCTGTGAGAGCAGCAGGGTAGCCAGCAGGTTGCGCCGCTGCCGATCTCGAAGCTGCCTCACGTCGGGATCATCCGTCGGGCCCTCGGCACCGCAGTTCCACGATCTGTTGTGTGATTCCCCATCGTTGTTGTTCTCGCCGTTGGCCTCGTTGTGCTTCTCGTTGTACGAGACCAGGTCGTTGAGTGTGAAGCCGTCGTGCGCAATGACGAAGTTGATGGACGCAACCGGGCGGCGACCGGAGGTCTCGTAGAGGTCGGCCGACCCGGTCAGCCGCGACGCGAACTCGCCGAGCGTCGCCGGCTCGCCACGCCAGAAGTCGCGCACCGTGTCGCGGTACTTTCCGTTCCACTCCGTCCACTGCGGCGGGAAGTTGCCGACCTGGTAACCGCCGGGTCCCAGATCCCAGGGCTCGGCGATCAACTTCACCTGGGACACCACCGGGTCCTGCTGCACCAGTTCGAAGAAGGTCGAAAGCCGGTCAACGTCATAGAACTCGCGGGCCAGCGTGGCCGCGAGGTCGAACCGGAAACCGTCGACGTGCATTTCGGTGACCCAATAGCGGAGTGAATCCATGATGAGCTGCAAAGAATGCGGGTGCCGGACGTTGAACGAGTTGCCGGTACCGGTGTAATCCATGTAGTACTGCTGGTTGTCGTCCACCAGCCGGTAATAGGCGGCGTTGTCGATGCCGCGGAAGGAAATCGTCGGCCCGAGGTGGTTGCCTTCCGCCGTGTGGTTGTACACGACGTCCAGGATCACTTCGATACCGGCTGCGTGCATGGCCTTCACCATCGCCTTGAATTCCTGCACCTGTTGCCCGCGATCCCCGAAGGCCGAATACGCGTTGTGGGGCGCGAAGAAACCTATGGTGTTGTAGCCCCAGTAGTTCGAAAGACCTTTGTCCACAAGGATACTGTCCTGCACGAACTGGTGCACCGGCATCAATTCGATTGCCGTCACGCCGAGTCGATCCAGGTGATCGATGACAGCCGGATGGCTCAATCCCGCATAAGTGCCGCGCTGGCTCTCGGGCACTTCCGGATGCAATTGGGTCAGACCCTTGACATGCGTCTCGTAGAAAACGCTCTCGTTGTAAGGGATACGAAGCATCCGGTCGCCGGTCCAGTCGAAGAACGGATTGATCACCACCGACCGCATCGTGTGGGCAGCGGAATCTTCGTCGTTCCTGGAGTCCGGAAAACCGAGGTCGTAAGAAAAGACGGACTGATGGCTGTCCACCTGCCCGGTCACCGATTTTGCGTACGGGTCGAGCAGCAGCTTGTTGGGATTGCACCGAAACCCGTTCGCCGGATCGTACGGTCCGTGCACCCTGTATCCATAACTTTGTCCCGGCTGGACGGTCGGCAGATAGCAGTGCCAGACGAAGGCGTCCACCTCGGGCATGGTGATCCGGGTCTCGGTTCCATCGTCGTCGAGCAGGCACAGCTCGACCTTGTCGGCCACCTCGCTGAAGAGCGCGAAGTTCGTCCCTGTTCCGTCGAAGGTCGCCCCCAGAGGATAGGCAGTACCAGGCCAAACTTCCATTTCCAGACTCCTTGATCAGCAACAACGACTCGAAATTGACACAAAGCGGCTCGGTCCGGATCGCCAACGAGTGCCGACCGAGCCGTGCACACAGTAACCATGGGTTGTGAACCATGGGCCGCCGTGCCGCAGGGGTCACGCCGAACGTTAGCCACTTGCCGTTCCCTCGAAACGTGTCGCTCCTTACGGTGCACTGCGCGGCGAACGCGGTCGGCGATGAAGAAGTACCGCAGGTCGGCCTCGGGCTCGCCGATGAGCTGCCTCGGGTGTCGGTCGCCTCGATTACCCTCGCAACTGTGCCCGATCCGTCCACCTACCGACCCGCCCTCGGAACCATTCCGGATTCCCCGGGCGTGTACAAGTTCCGTGACTCGGACGGACGGGTCATCTACGTCGGCAAGGCGAAGAGTCTGCGGTCCAGGCTCAACTCCTACTTCGCCGATCTCGCCGGACTACATCCGCGCACCGCGCAGATGGTGACCACAGCGGGATCCGTGGAGTGGACGGTGGTGTCGACGGAAGTCGAGGCGCTGCAGCTGGAATACAACTGGATCAAGGAGTTCGATCCCCGATTCAACGTCCGCTACCGCGATGACAAGTCCTATCCCGAACTGGCAGTGACCCTGGGCGAGGAATTCCCCCGGCTGCAGGTGATGCGTGGCCCTCACCGGAAGGGGGTTCGGTACTTCGGGCCGTACGCACATGCCTGGGCGATCCGGGAGACCCTCGATCTGCTGCTGCGGGTTTTTCCGGCGCGGACCTGCTCTTCCGGCGTTTTCAAACGGTCGGCTCAGATCGGACGTCCGTGCTTACTGGGCTACATCGGCAAGTGCTCCGCGCCGTGTACCGGAGCCGTCTCCGCCGAGGAGCACCGCGACATCGTCACCAGCTTCTGCGACTTCATGGCCGGCAAAGCCGACCCGCTGATCAAGCGGATGGAGCGGGAGATGGCCGCGGCCGCGACGACGCTGGACTTCGAGAAGGCCGCGCGCCTGCGGGACGATCTCGGAGCCCTTCGGCGAGCAGTGGAGAAACAAGCCGTGGTGTTGGGTGACGGGACCGACGCCGATGTGATCGGGATCGCCGCAGACGACCTGCTGGCCTCGGTCCAGGTCTTCCACGTTCGCGGCGGACGGGTTCGGGGTCAGCGCGGGTGGATCGTGGACGTGGACGCCGAGACGGCCGGAAACAGCGCCTCCTCCGACCCGAGCGACAGCGGCGGAGCCGAGGACGAGGGCACCGGCCGGCTCGTCGAAAACTTCCTGCTGCAGTTCTACGGTGCTCGCGCGGCGGACGAGGGTGGGGCGGCCGTGCCAAGGGAAATCCTGGTTCCGGCCGTTCCGTCGGACGGCGAAGAGATGACGCAGTGGCTCGCAGACCTGCGTGGTGCGCGGGTATCGCTGCGCGTGGCGCAACGAGGCGACAAGAAAGATCTGGCGCTGACCGTCAAGCGCAACGCTGCGGATGCGCTGACCCAACACCGACTCAAGCGGGCCAGTGATCTGACCGCCCGATCCGCCGCATTGATGGAAGTCGCCGAGACGCTCGGCATGGATGCAGCGCCGTTGCGGATCGAGTGCATCGACATCTCACACGTGCAGGGCACCAACGTGGTGGCGTCGCTGGTCGTGTTCGAGGACGGACTGCCCAAGCGGAGTGACTATCGCCGGTTCGCCATCCGGGAGAAGCCAGGGGACGACGTCGCCTCCATCGCCGAGGTGGTGCGCCGGCGTTTCACCCACGGAGTGAGTGGACGGGTGGCCGACCTGGAGACCGAGTTCGTCGCCGGTCCCGAGACCGCGCAGAACAGTGGCCCGGTTCTCGCCGAGCGTCCCCCCGGGATCGATCCGGAAACCGGCCGGGTCCGCCGATTCGCCTATCCACCGCAGCTGCTGGTGGTCGACGGCGGTGCGCCGCAGGTCAATGCCGCCTCTGCCGTGCTCGCCGACCTCGGTATCGCCGATGTGACGGTGTGCGGGCTCGCCAAACGGCTGGAGGAGGTCTGGGTGCCGGGGGACGACGATCCGGTGATCTTTCCTCGCACCAGTGAGGCGCTCTACCTGCTGCAGCGGTTGCGGGACGAGGCGCATCGATTCGCCATCACCTATCACCGCGCCAAGAGGTCCAAATCGATGACCCAGTCCGCTCTCGATGGCGTTGTCGGACTGGGACAAACCAGACGCGCCGCGCTGGTCAAGCATTTCGGATCGCTCACCGCCCTCCGGCAGGCCGAAGTGGAACAGATCGCCGAGGTGCCGGGAATCGGCCGGCTCACAGCGCTTTCGGTGCACACCGCGTTGCGCACGGTCGGTGCGACGACTCCGGGAGTCCAACCTCGGGCTGCCGCAACCACCACTGAAGAAGGCTCCGAAACCACCATTCTTGCCGAGCTCATCGGTCCGGCCGGCGCCGTGACGGCATACCCGCCGATCGCGCCGGTCGACCGGTCCGGGAAGGTGTAAGCCGTGGACCCCGATACCCAGCCCTCCCGTCCTGCGGACGACGTCGCTGCGGACCAGGGACGAAGCGGCATCGAGGTGGCCATCGTCTCCGGTCTCTCCGGCGCCGGGCGGTCAACGGCCGCCAAGTGCCTGGAGGACGTCGGATGGTTCGTCGTCGATAATCTGCCGCCGGAACTGATCGCCACCATGGTGGACCTCGGCGCACGGGCCAGCGGCGGCCTGACGAAGATCGCCGTGGTTCTCGATGTGCGGTCCAGAGCGTTCACCGAAGACCTGGCATCGGTGATCAAGGATCTGGACGCCGCCGGTTATCGCCCGAGGGTGCTGTTCCTGGAAGCAACTGACGCCGCACTGATCCGCCGATTCGAGGGGAACCGGCGGGAGCATCCCCTCCAGCGCGGCGGCCGGTTGGCCGATGGAATCCGGACCGAACGAGCACTTCTGAGTGCCCTTCGGGACGAGGCCGACCTCATCATCGACACCTCCGACCTCTCGGTGCATCAGTTGCGCGAGCAGGTCGAGCGTGGTTTCACGGTCGGGCCGAGATCGGCCTCCTTGACCGTGCTCAGTTTCGGCTACAAGTACGGACTCCCGCTGGACGCCGATCTGGTCATCGACATGCGGTTCCTGCCCAACCCGTTCTGGCTTCCGGCACTGCGCGAGCTGACCGGCCGCGACGGACCCGTCTCGGCCTACGTCCTGTCCCAAGAGGGCGCAGGAGAGTTCCTGGAACGCTTCACCGAACTGTTCGGCTTGATCAGCGGTGGCTATCAGCGCGAGGGCAAGCGATATCTGACGCTCGCGGTGGGGTGCACGGGAGGAAAGCACCGCTCCGTCGCCGTCGCGGAAGAATTGGGTGCTCGATTGGGCGCCGACAACCTCTCGGTTCAGGTGGTCCACCGCGACCTGGGTCGGGAATGACGTTCTCGGATCGCGCCGCAGTGCAGCCGACCGGCCCCGGGGGACGGCCGAAGGTCGTCGCCCTCGGTGGTGGGCATGGCCTGCATGCGATGCTCTCGGCATTGTGCAGGCTCGACGCGGATCTCACCGCCATCGTCACCGTGGCAGACGACGGGGGCTCGTCGGGCCGGCTCCGCCGGGAGGTACCGGGAATCGTTCCCCCGGGCGACCTCCGGATGGCGCTCGCGGCGCTGGCCGAGCCCGGCTCACAAGGGCAACTATGGGCTGACACCTTTCAGCACCGATTCGCCGGACAGGGTGCGCTGGCGGGGCATCCCGTCGGCAACATCGTCCTGGTCGGACTCACCCAGGTGTTGGGCGACACGGTTGCCGCGCTGGACGCGATGGGAGCGGTGCTGGGGGCACGCGGGCGGGTACTGCCGATGTCCAGCGAACCGCTGGACATCGTCGCTGAGGTGGAGGGCCTGGAGGACGACACCACGGTGATCCGCAGGATCAGGGGACAGGTGGCGGTGGCCGCGACGCCCGGTCGGGTTCGAACCGTCGCACTCGATCCCGCCGATGCTCCCGGGTGCCCGGCGGCCGTCGAAGCCATCGGTGCCGCCGACCTGGTCATCCTTGGACCGGGTTCGTGGTTCACCAGTGTGCTGCCGCATCTGATGCTGCCGGACATCGCCCGGGCGCTGACCAGCTGTCGCGCGCATCGGTTGGTGGTGCTCAATCTCGCGCCACAACCGGGTGAGACCGAAGGATTCTCGCCCGAGCAGCACCTGGACGTACTCTCTGCACACGCGCCGGAATTCCGGATCGATACCGTGCTCGCCGACGTCGCGGCGGTCGCCCTTCCAGGGCGGTTGGCCGCGGCGGCGACGCGACTGGGAGCTCGGCTGGACCTTGCTGCGATCGCAGTTCCCGGCCTTCCCCGGCACGATCCGGACGCGCTCGGGAAAGCGTTGACACCGGTACTTTCCCGAGCGCTGGCCAGATGATCACGGGCACGACGACGGATGGGATGTGGCGCCGCATGGCGATGACCGCGGCGGTCAAGGACGAGCTGAGCCGAGTGACGGTGGCCAAGGTCTCCGCACGCAAGGCAGAGGTGTCGACGGTTCTGCGTTTCGCCGGCGGTCTGCACATCGTTGCGGGCAGGGTCGTCGTCGAAGCAGAGCTCGACACCGGCGCGGTGGCTCGACGGCTACGCCGCGACATCGGTGAGCTCTACGGCCATACCGCCGAGGTGCAGGTGTTGGCCGCTTCGGGTCTGCGCAAGAGCACCCGGTTCGTGCTGCGAGTGGTCGCCGGCGGCGATCAGCTGGCCAGACAGACAGGACTGCTGGACCAGCGAGGGCGGCCGGTCCGGGGGTTGCCGGCGCAGATCGTGGCCGGATCCCTCGCTGACGCCGAGGCTGCCTGGCGCGGCGCCTTTCTGGCGCACGGTTCGTTGACCGAGCCCGGTCGGAGCGCGTCCCTGGAAGTCACCTGTCCGGGGCCGGAAGCCGCCTACGCCCTGGTGGGCGCGGCCCGCCGGATGGGGATCGCCTCGAAGGCACGCGAAGTTCGCGGGGCCGACCGGGTCGTGGTTCGCGACGGCGATGCCATCGCCGCTCTGCTCACCAGGCTTGGTGCTCACTCGTCGGTGTTGGCGTGGGAGGAACGCAGGATGCGGCGCGAAGTCAGAGCGACCGCCAACCGGCTGGCCAACTTCGACGATGCCAATCTGCGGCGGTCGGCGCGAGCTGCCGTGGCGGCAAAGGCCAGAGTGGAACGCGCGCTCGCCATTCTGGGCGACGGCGCTCCCGACCACCTCTCCGAGGCCGGCCGGTTGCGAATCTCGCACGGTCAGGCCTCGCTCGAGGAACTCGGACAAATCGCAGATCCGCCGATGACCAAGGACGCCATTGCCGGCCGGATCCGCCGCCTGTTGACCATGGCCGACAAACGCGCCCACGACGACGGCATTCCGGATACAGAGTCGGCCGTCACCGCGGACATGCTCGACAGCTGACGAAGCTCCTTTCAATCCTCCCAAGGTGTTTCAGGGGTGTTTCGAGGGCGATTTTTCGTAGCGCTGAGCAGCCGATACAGTAGGAGCAGTCGCCCCCGGCGCTGTGGGCGGTGTCACTTGATCGATCCGGTACGGGTCAGCAGGACGCGGCCGGGCAACCACGAAGAAGGGCTGACACACGTGACTGTGCGCGTCGGAGTGAACGGATTTGGCCGAATCGGCCGCAACTTGTGGCGGGCGCTCGACTCGCTCGACCACGATGTCGAGATCGTCGCCGTCAATGATCTGACGGACACCAAGACGCTGGCTCATCTCCTCAAGTACGACACCATCCTGGGCAAACTCGGGCACGAGGTTTCGGCCGGCGACGGCGTCATCACCATCAACGGCAAGGATCTCAAGGTTCTGTCCGACCGGAACCCGGGAGCGCTGCCCTGGGGCGATCTGGGCGTCGACATCGTCATCGAGTCGACCGGTCACTTCACCAGTGCCGACGGAGCCGGCAAGCACCTGGCGGGCGGTGCCAAGAAGGTGATCATCTCCGCGCCGGCCACCGGAGAAGACCTCACGGTCGTCATGGGAGTCAATGACTCGGCCTACGACGGCAGCCAGACGATCCTGTCCAACGCCTCCTGCACGACCAACTGCGTGGCTCCGATGGCGAAGGTTCTCAACGATGCGTTCGGCATCGAGAAGGGCCTGATGACCACGATCCACGCGTACACCAACGATCAGGTCATCCTGGACTTCCCGCACAAGGATCTTCGTCGCGCCCGCGCCGCCGCACAGAACATCATTCCTACCTCCACCGGCGCCGCGAAGGCCACCGCACTGGTGCTGCCGGAGCTCAAGGGCAAACTGCACGGCTACGCCCTGCGCGTTCCGGTGATGGACGGTTCCGTCACCGACCTGACCGTCGAACTGTCCAAGAGCGTGACCGTCGACGACGTGAACGACGCGTTCAAGGCAGCGGCGACGCAGGGCCCGCTTGCGCCGTACATCGACTACTCCGTCGATCCGATCGTCTCCTCGGACATCGTCGGCTCCAAGGCTTCGGTGACCTTCGACTCCCCGTTGACGCTGGTACTCGGCGACAACATGGTCAAGGTCGTCGGTTGGTACGACAACGAGTGGGGCTACTCCAACCGCCTGGCGGACTTCACTGCGCTGGTCGCGTCCAAGCTCTGACCGGCGGCGCTCGTTGCGCCGTTCGGGCGGGTGGCTCCGACGCCATGATCCTGGTCCCGGCTCACCCGCCCCTCGGCGCTGCCCATCGTTCGGCTCTCGCCTGCTGCAACAGGCATTGATCCGAGTTCCGCGCTGTCGATGTCGATGTCGATGTCGATGTCGGGAGTGCAACCGAGCGGAACCGAACGCCATCGATCATCGGCGCCACCCGCGCCCCGAAGACCAAGGAGCTCCATCACTGTGCAAACACTCGACGATCTGCTCGCCACCGGCGTATCCGGCCGTACGGTTCTGGTCCGGTCGGACCTCAACGTCCCGCTGGACGGCGCCGCGATCACCGATGACGGCCGCATTCGGGCGTCGGTGCCGACGCTGCAAGCTCTGACGTCCGCGGGCGCCAAGGTGGTGGTCATGGCACACCTCGGGCGTCCGAAGGGTGCGCCCGAAGACAGGTACTCGTTGGCGCCGGTCGCCGCCCGGTTGTCCGAGTTGCTCGGCGCCCCGGTCTCCTTCGCCACGGATCTGGTCGGATCTTCGGCCAGGTCGACCGTCGCCGGCCTGACTGCGGGCGCGGTCGCGTTGCTGGAGAACGTGCGATTCGACGCTCGGGAGACATCCAAGGATGACGCCGAACGGGTAGACCTGGCTCGTGACCTGGTCGGGTTGCTACCCGGCGAGGCGGCCTTCGTCTCGGACGGCTTCGGGGTCGTGCACCGCAAACAGGCCTCCGTATACGAGGTGGCGCAACTGCTTCCGCACTACGCCGGCTATCTCGTCTCCGAGGAGACGGCCGTTCTGCACAAGCTGACCGTCGATCCGGCGCGTCCCTATGTCGTCGTGCTGGGCGGCTCCAAGGTCTCGGACAAGCTGGGTGTCATCACGGCGTTGCTTCCCCAGGTCGACTCGTTGCTGATCGGCGGCGGCATGGCGTACACGTTTCTGGCCGCTCAGGGCCACGAGGTGGGGGACTCGCTCCTGCAGGCCGACCAGATCGACACCTGCAAGAACCTGCTCGAAGCATTCGGCGACAAGATCGTCCTGCCCCTGGACCTGGTCGTCGCCGACGCGTTCGCGCCAGATGCCACCACCGACATCGTTGCCGCCGACGCCATTCTGACCGGCTGGCAGGGCCTTGACATCGGTCCGGCCACCCGCCAGGCGTTCGCCGCAGTGCTCGCCACCGCTGCCACCGTCTTCTGGAACGGCCCGGTAGGTGTGTTCGAGATGGAGGCCTTCTCCGCCGGTACGAAGGCAGTCGCGCAGGCGATCGCCGCCGGCTCTTCGTTCTCCGTGGTCGGCGGCGGCGACTCGGCGGCAGCCGTCCGCACCCTGGGAGTGGACGAAGCGGGCTTTTCGCACATTTCCACCGGAGGTGGTGCCTCGCTGGAATTCCTCGAAGGCGCAACGCTCCCCGGCCTCGCCGTCCTGGAGGACTGAAACCATGGCCAGAAATGTCGGAACCGGAAATGCCGCTGCATCGGCCGCGCAGGGCCGCAAGCTCCTGATCGCCGGCAACTGGAAGATGAATCTCAATCATCTCGAGGCGATTGCCCTCGTGCAGAAGATTGCTTTTACGCTGCCCGAGAAGTACTACGCCAAGGTCGAGGTCGCGGTTTTCCCACCGTTCACGGACTTGCGGTCGGTACAGACGCTGGTGGACGGCGACAAACTGCACCTCCGTTACGGCGCACAGGATCTGTCACCGAAAGATTCCGGTGCCTACACCGGGGACGTCTCGGGCGCCATGCTGGCCAAGCTGGGCTGCAGCTATGTACTGATCGGCCATTCAGAGCGTCGCGAACTACCCGGCGAATCCGACGAGTTGCTCGCCGCCAAGGTCGAGGCCGCCTACCGCAATGGCCTTGTCCCGATTCTCTGTGTCGGCGAGGGCCTGGAGGTCCGTGAGGCGGGGGAGCAGGTCAGCCATGCGGTGGCTCAACTTCATGCCGCGTTGAACCATGTCACCATCGACCAGGCTGCGAACCTGGTGCTCGCCTACGAGCCGGTGTGGGCCATCGGCACCGGGCGGGTGGCGACGCCTTCCGACGCGCAGCAGGTGTGCGGGGCGCTGCGTGCGGCCCTGGTTGACGCGTACTCCTCGGAAGTCGCGGCCGGCACCAGAATTCTGTACGGAGGTTCGGTGAAGTCAAGCAATGTCGCAGAGATCGTCGGTCAACCCGACGTCGACGGGGCGCTGGTGGGTGGGGCGTCGCTGGACGGCACCGAATTCGCCTCGCTCGCAGCCAATTCGGTTGGTATTTTGAGCTGACTCGCCGCCCGGCAGGATAGACTCCCCGGGTTCCGCCAGATCGACCGTTCAGTCGACCGACACTTTCTAGCAACCTAGGCACTCATGAAAACGTTCCTGGATATCCTCCTGCTGATCACCAGCGTCGCCTTGATGGCGTTGATCCTGTTGCACCGAGGCAAGGGCGGCGGGCTGTCGTCCTTGTTCGGCGGCAGCATGCAGAGCTCACTGTCGGGTTCGTCCGTGGTGGAGAAGAATCTGGATAGGCTGACCTTGTTCGTCACCGCGATCTGGATCGTTTCCATCGTCGGCATCGGCCTGCTGATCAAGGTCGGCGTCTGAGGTAGCGCGGAATCGACCCCCGCGCGAGACGGGGTCGACCGCGTCGGGAACGTAACTGGAAGTCGGAACCGAACCGAAGAGAGTGCGAATGGCCTCAGGGAACCCGATCCGCGGTTCGCGGATCGGAGCGGGTCCCAGCGGGGAAGCCCGCCGTGGAGAGGCGGCTCCTCGCCGAACTCTCGAGTTCCATTGCGCCAAGGGCCACGTCACTTCGCATTCTTTCGCCGAAGACGCCGACCTCCCGGAAACCTGGGACTGCGCCCATTGCGGCAGCCCGGCCGGGCTCGATCGGGCAGCACCGCCGCAGGCTCACCGCGTCGAACCGTACAAATCTCATCTCGCCTACGTCCGTGAGCGGCGCAGCGACGAGGACGGTGAGGCGTTGCTCGCCGAGGCCCTGGCCAATATCACCGCGAAGCGCAACCCGAACCCCTGACCGCCTCAGCGGTGCTTGGATCTCAGCGGTGCTTGGACCTCAGAGGTGCTTCAACATCCTCGTGTTGCCCAGGGTGTTCGGTTTGACGTACGGCAGATCCAAGAACTCCGCGACTCCGGCGTCGTAGGACTTTCGAAGTTCGGTGAACGCCTCGGGGGTCAGATCCAACTCCTCGATCGGCTCGAAGCCGAGCCCCGAGAAGAACGACACCTCGAACGTCAGCACGAACAGCCGCGTCAGTCCCATTCGGCGGGCTTCCGCGATGATCGTCTCGCAGACGGCTCGACCCAGCCCACGCGCCTTCACCGACCGATCGGTCGCCACCGTCCGGATCTCACCGAGGTCTTCCCACAGCACATGCAATGCACCGCAGCCGAGAACCGTGCCGTCGATCTCGGCTACCCAGAACTCGGTGACGTCCTCGAACAGGTTCGCCAGGGTCTTCTCCAGCAGGATCGCGCCGGCATAGCAGTCGACCAGTTCCTTGATGCGGCGCACGTCGGCTGCTCGGGCGCGGTGCACCACGATCGGGGCTGCGTCGGCCGCACCGGGAGCAGGTTCGGGGAGCGTTCCCCGTCCGGGAGGGTTGGTAGACGGGAGCCTCGAAGACGCGGGCGAACTCACAACTGAGCACCTTATCGAGTTGCCGAGGTCCACCGTGCGGAAGGTGGCTCCACTTCGTCGGTCCGAGCGGCTCACGCGCGCCGTGTGCGAGGGTCTGTCACCGGTCCGGTGGCGGCTACGCTGAGGTGGTGCCTCCCTCGTCCGCCGCAGTGCTGAATTCGTCGACCGACTCGCAGTCCTCGACGGACTCGCGGTCGTCGACGGAGCAGTTCGGGCGACCTGCGGATCGCGGAACTGCGCACGATCAGACGGCGACCGGATCCAGGGTTGCGCTGGTCACGCTGGGCTGCGCACGCAACGAAGTCGACTCGTCGGAGATCGCCGGTCGGCTCGCCGGGAGTGGGTATCAGCTGGTCGAGGACGGCGACCCGGCGGACGTGGTCGTGGTGAACACCTGCGCTTTCGTCGCCAGCGCGAAGAAGGATTCGATAGACACCGTCCTGGCTGCCGCGGACACCGGCGCGAAGGTGGTCGCCGTCGGTTGTCTGGCCGAGCGCTACGGCAAGGAACTCGCCGAGGCCCTTCCGGAAGCCGATGCGGTCCTGGGGTTCGACGCCTATCCCGACCTGGGTGCACTGCTCGGCGACGTACTCGACGGTCACCGGCCGACATCGCACGTGCCGGTAGACCGCCGGACCCTGCTCCCGATCTCGCCCGCCTCCCGTCCGGCCGCCGCTTCTGCAGTGTCGGTGCCGGGCCACAGTCGTTCTCCGGCGAAGGCCGGCCCGGGCACGACCGACGGTCCGGCCAGCGGCCCCGTGCTGGTCCGCAAACTGCTGCACGCCGGTCCGGTTGCGCCGCTCAAGATGGCGTCGGGTTGCGATCGGCGTTGCACGTTCTGCGCCATCCCGGCATTTCGGGGCTCCTTCGTGTCCAGGGCCGCCGACGAGATCGTGGCCGAGGCCAACTGGCTTGCCGGCCAAGGTGTTCGCGAGATCGTGCTGGTCAGCGAGAACTCGACGTCCTACGGCAAGGACCTGCCGGGGGACGGTCAGCTCGAGCGGCTCCTTGCCGCCCTCGCTCTGGTACCGGGCATCCTTCGGGTGCGACTGTCCTACCTCCAGCCCGCGGAGACGAGGCCGAGCCTGGTCTCCACCATCGCCGCGTTGGACGGAGTGGCCGACTACTACGACATGTCCTTCCAGCATGCGTCGGAGACCGTACTGCGCCGGATGAGGCGGTTCGGCTCCAAGGATTCGTTCCTCGGGCTGACCGCCCAGATCAGGGCGGCCGCGCCGGACGCAGGTATCAGGTCGAACGTCATCGTCGGATTTCCCGGTGAAACGGGGCTGGAGCTTTCAGAGTTGGAGGAATTCCTGATCGGTGCGCGGATGGACGCCGTTGGCGTGTTCGGCTATTCCGACGAGGACGGCACGGCGGCGCTGAACCTTGCGGGCAAAATCGATCAGGACGAGATCGACTCTCGCGTCGAGCGCATCACCTCCCTGGTCGAGGAGCTGACGTCCCAGCGTGCGCAGGATCGGGTTGGCAGCGACGTCCTGGTTCTGGTCGACGATCTGAGTGACGGCGTGGTGGGCCGGGCCGACCATCAGGCTCCGGAAGTGGACGGCAGTACGACGCTGATCGGGGCCGAGGGAGTGCTGCTCGGTGATCTGGTGCGCGCCCGCGTGGTTGATACGGACGGTATTGATCTGATCGCCGAACTCGTCCAGGTCCTGGCGGCCCCGGCTCCCGCCGGCGGGGTCGATGCTCTGCGGGCAGCCCGCTGACATGACCGAGCAGCCGCGGGTTTCGCTGGTCAACCTGCCGAACGCGCTGACAGTCCTGCGGTTGGTTCTGGTCCCGGTCTTCCTGTTCGCCCTGTTTGCCGCTGGTGGCCACCAGAGTTCGTACCGGTGGCTCGCCTGGACGATTTTCGCAGTGGCCGCGATCACCGACCGATTCGACGGTCACATCGCCCGCAAGCGCGGCCAGGTCACCGACTTCGGCAAGATCGCCGACCCGATGGCTGACAAGGCGCTGACCGGCTCGGCGCTGGTCGGGCTGTCCATGCTGGGAAATCTTTCCTGGTGGGTGACGATCGTGGTGCTGGTCCGGGAAATCGGAATCACTCTCTTGCGTTTCGCTGTCCTGCGGTACGGCGTCATCGCAGCAAGCCCGGGCGGCAAGGCGAAGACGCTGGCGCAGATTCTGGCGATCGGGCTCTATGTGCTGCCGCTGGGGGCTTCTCTGCACTGGCTGGCGGTCGTCCTCATGATCGCCGCAGTCGCGCTCACCGTGGTGACCGGTGCGGACTACCTGGTCCGTGCGGCCGCGCTGGTCTCCAGGTCCAAGAACCCTGCGCCACCCCGGTGATGTCCGGGAGCAGCTTCCCGGATTCCGTCGGGCTGATGGACGTGGACCTGCCCAGCCTGCTTACGGGTCTGGCCAGGGCGAAGATCACCGTCGCTGCGGCGGAGTCGTTGACCGGCGGTCTGCTGACGGCCATGCTGACCGCGGTCCCGGGAGCGTCCGAGGTGGTGCGTGGGGCTCTCGTCGTCTACGCAACGGACCTCAAACATTCGCTGGCCGGGGTGGACGCCGACCTGCTGGCATCGCGTGGCCCGGTGGATCCGGACGTCGCACTGGCCCTTGCCCGGGGGGTCAGGAGCGTCTGCGGTGCCACCGTGGGAATCGGCTTGACCGGCGTCGCCGGTCCCGATCAGCAGCACGGTATCGCGGTCGGCACCTGGTATGTCGCCGTTTCCCGCGGCAGCTTCGAGCAAGTGCTCTCCAATCATTCCGGCCAGGTGGACCTGAGGACGATGCCCGGCGGCACGAAGCAGGAGCCGGAACGGAACCGGGTCCGGATGGATGCAGTCCGTGCTGCCATCGGCCTCTTGGCCGCATTGATCTAGTGGTCCGCGTCAAGGGGTTCGGCGCGAAGCGGTACGACGACCCGTTCCAGCCGGCCACACCGGAACATTCCGCTGGCCCGATACGTTTTCCCAGAGCGAAACCCCAACCTGTGCCGGGTTGTCGGGGTTCCGGAGTAGTTTGAAGTGACCGTCGGAAAAATTTGGATCAAGTGGGAGGAGGTGCGACATGTTGCTTCGTGACGCATTGGGGGGAACCCTGCGCGATGCGAGAACGAGTCAGAACCGGACGCTGAGGGACGTGTCCATGGCGGCGAACGTGTCGCTGGGTTACCTCTCCGAGGTCGAACGGGGACGCAAGGAAGCGTCGAGCGAATTGTTGGCATCGATCTGTGACGCGCTGGACCTGCAGATGTCCGACGTGCTCGATACGGTCAGCCGGAACCTACGGGTGGATTCCCAGATTTCCGCGGCCAAGAGCCGGGTCATCGGCAACTCCTCGAAGGTGGGCTTGGGCCGTGCAGGTGAGCGGCGGTCCGGGTCGGAAAAATCGCTTCGCATCGTACTGCCTTACGGAGCCGGGCGACCGGAGGCATCGGTTGCTTGACGCTGGCCGTAGGTAGACCAGCTGAACCCGTTCTGCTGGTCTACCGCGGTCCTTTCCCAACATTCGGGAGCAATGGCCGGAAAGTGGGTGTCGCCGGCTGGTTCCGCTTCGATGTGCGTGATCTCGAGCCGGTCCGCGAGAGAAATGCTCTGTCGGTAGACTTCGCCACCGCCCAGGATGAAGACGTCCTGCGCCCCGGCCATCCCAAGAGCCTCCGGCAAAGAATGGGCGACGTCCACGCCGTCGGCCGACCAGTCGCCCGAGCGGGTGAGGACGATGTTCCTGCGGCCGGGAAGCGGCCGGCCGATCGATTCGAAGGTGCGACGGCCCATCACGACCTGATGGCCCAGCGTCAACTTCTTGAACCGGCGCAGGTCCTGCGCGTTGCGCCAGGCCAGGTCACCGTCGACGCCGATCACGCCGTTCGTGCACACAGCTGCGATCAGGGTGATCGTCATACGGCAATCGGCGCTTTTATCCCGGGATGGGGGTCGTACGCCCGCACCTGGATGTCGGCGTACTCGAAGCCGTCCATCTCGGCGACGCCGTCGGTCAGGATGAGTCGGGGGAGCGGACGGGGCGTCCGGGTGAGCTGCAGTTCGGCTTGTTCGAAATGGTTCGAGTACAGGTGCGCATCGCCCAGCGTATGGACGAAGTCACCCGGCTCGAGGCCGACGACCTTGGCCATCATTTCGGTGAGCAGGGCGTACGACGCGATGTTGAACGGTACGCCGAGAAAGACGTCCGCGGAGCGCTGATAGAGCTGGCAGGACAACCGGCCGTTTGCGACGTAGAACTGAAACATGGTGTGGCACGGCGGAATCGCCATCTCGCCGACCTCGGCGACGTTCCAGGCGGAGACGATGTGTCGTCGCGAATCCGGGTTCGTCCGAAGAGAACTCACCACTGCCGCGATCTGGTCGATGGATTCGCCGTTCGGCGTCGGCCACGACCGCCATTGATGTCCGTACACGGGTCCCAGGTCGCCGTTCGCGTCGGCCCATTCGTCCCAGATCGTCACGCCTCGGTCCTGCAGCCAACGCACGTTGGTCGAGCCCTGCAGGAACCACAACAGTTCCACCACGATGGAACGAAGGTGGACCTTCTTGGTCGTCACCAGTGGGAAACCCTCGGCCAGATCGAACCGCATCTGGTGGCCGAAGATGCTGCGGGTGCCCGTCCCGGTGCGATCCTGCTTGTCGACGCCGGTGGTCAAGATTCGATCCATCAGATCGAGATACTGCTGCATGTGCAGAGCCTAGCTGTCGGACGATACCGAAAGGTGCCCAGCTTGCCGACCGCGGGCGTCACCGCGCCCCATCAGTAGCTGATCTCATCGTCGTGGCCACCGCCGAACTAGCCGGCCTCACCGTCCTGCACCTCGACAAGAACTTCGAGCTCATCGCCGAGATCACCGGACAGCAGACCGCGCGACTGGCCGTCACCTGAGCCGAGGCCGCCGGAGATGCTTGCGAAGGTCGATACGGTGAGCACAGTTACCATTCCTCGGTTCGGGTACCAGGAGGCCGGTGTGAACGATCGTCAGAACGCTCGCCTCGCCGAGGACATCGCAGCGGTGGATCTGCTGGGCGACGAAGCTCACGCTCCGACTGCGAATGTCCGGCTGGCCAGGCGGTTGGCCGGAACCGGCATCGCCGGGGTGGTGGTCGCCACCGTGTTCATCGGTCTGCTGCACCTGCTGCCCACCAGTCGCGTGCTGAACCCACTTCGGAGCACGATCAGCGAATACGCCCTCCTGCCGGACGGCTGGATGTTCAATGCGGGGGTGCTCCTGCTGTCGGTGTCCTCGGCCTTGATCCTGCTGGCGATGCTGACCAGAGAAATGGTCGGCCCACGCACCTGGGGCGTCCGGATGATGCTCCTGTGGTGCATCGGTCTGGTCGGACTGATCCTCTTCCCGAAGCAGGGCCTTGGGGTGGACTCTTCGCTGGCCGGCAGGGTGCATTGGAGTTGGACCCTGCTCGCATTCTTCAGCCTGCCGATCGGGACTTGTCTGGTGTGCTGGCGCCATCGAGCCGTGCCAGGTCGGTATCCCCGCTGGGCTATCCGCCTCTCCATGGTTGCGGGCGGATGGTTCCTGGTGCTCACGGCCCAGACCGTCCTGTCCGCAATCACCCCGGTCAAGGCCTATCTGATCGTTGGATTGGTGGAGCGGGCGCTCTCGCTGACGGAGATGATCGTCGTGGTTGTCCTAGGCCTGTGGGTGCTCCAGAACTCGGGTTCGCAGGGGTTTTTCGTCCCCCCGGTGCCCGCTGCCCGCGACTGACCGCTACTCGTCATGACGTCACCGGCACCTGGACGCTCACCAGAGGCCGGTCAGCTGCTCCGGAGCCGGCTCGGCGAATCCGGGAAGCGTCCCGCTGTAGACGACGCCGAGTCGCTGGGTGGCCCTGGTGATCGCCACGTACAGATCGTTGCGGCCCCGGGGCGACTCCGAGACGATCAGGTCGGGTTCCACCAGGATGACGGAGTCGAATTCCAGACCTTTCGCTTCCCGAACGGTGAGAACCACGACGGGTTCGTTGACGTCAGCCGTCGAGCCGGCACCGGACACCCGGGCAGCTACCGCTTCGCGGACCTGCAACTGCAGCGCCTGGGGAACCAGGACTGCGAGGTGCCCTTCACCCGCGGTGGCGGCGTCGGCGGCTGCCGCCTCTACCGTCCGGTTCACGACATCGCTGCGGTCGGCGCGAACCCACCACGGCTCCACCCCGGTCGAGCGCACCGACGTCGGCGGTGTCAGCCGTGGGTTGATCAGAGCCAGCACGCGATCTGAGACGGCCGTGATCTCCGACGGAGTCCGGTAGTTCACCGTCAACTCTTCGAAGCGCCAGTCGCGTCCAACGTAGGGCCGCAGAACGGTGCCCCAAGAGGACGCTCCGGCCGCGTCGCCGGTCTGGGCCAGGTCGCCGACCAACGTCATCGACTTCACCGGGCACCGGCGCATCAACATGCGCCAGGCCATCGGTGACAGCTCCTGCGCCTCGTCGACGACGACATGTCCGTAGGTCCATTCTCGGTCTGCGCCGGCCCGCTCGGCGGTCGAGGTCAGCAGCACCCGATCGTCCTGGAGGTCAACGAGGTCGGCGGCGCTGACCATGCCGAGCAACGGCTGATCGCCGTCATCGGCTCCCAGGTCACCGCCTGCGGAATCAGCGCCGGCAGAGCCGTCGTCCAGCATGTCCAACACGCTCTGCGCATATTCCTGTCGCCGCCGGCGATCCGTTGCGGCGGCGGTCACCGTGAGCCGGTCGTCATGTCCGAGCAGCTCTGCCGCCTCATCCAGCAGCGGCACGTCCGACTCCGAGAATTCGTAGGCGGACCCTTCCGCCGTCAGGAGTCGGCGCTCGACATCGGTCAAAAATGGGGCGGCCACGCGCAATCGCCGCGCAGAGGTGAACAGGTCGCGGACCAGAGTCTGTGCGTTGAGCGCCGGCCACAGCCCGACCAGCACCGCCTGCAGATCCTCGTCGGCCCGCAGATCTCGCCGAATGTCCTCGAAGTCCTCGGACGTCATCGGCACGGCCGCCGCGAGGCCTTCCCGATGACGCCTTCCGACTTGACGGGCAAGCTGATCGAAGATCGTCCTGAGAAATACGTTCCGAGCTCGGTTGTGCGGCAGCCGGGACTGCCAGCCTCGGGCTTGCGCTCTGGCGAGCAATTGCTTGTCCAGGCGGAGGTTGGACCCCTCATACGGAACCTCGAGTGGGCCGGGTGGCATCCGCTGGCGATCCAGCACCGCGTTGGCGATGACCTTCGCCATGTTGACCCGGCTCTTCAGCACCGCGACGGCGCCGGTTTCGATCCGCGCCGCCCGGACGCCAGGAAACAGGTCGCCCATGGTCGAGAGCACCACGGCGTTCTCGCCGAGCGAGGGCAGTACCTGCCCGATGTAGTTCAGGAAGGTGCGATTCGGCCCGACCACCAGAACTCCGCGGTTGGCCAGCTGATCCCGGTAGGTGTAGAGCAGATACGCCGTGCGATGCAGCGCGACCGCGGTCTTGCCGGTACCGGGGCCACCCTGCACGACCAGAATCCCCGCCCGGTCCGCCCGGATGATCCGGTCCTGCTCAGCCTGGATCGTCTCGACGATATCGCCCATCCGGCCGGTCCTGGGCGCATTGAGGGCGACGAGCAACGCCGCCTCACCGGTCAGCCCAGATCCGCTCACCGATGCAAGAGCCGGGTCGTCGGCGGCCACGCCGGTCAGATCCAGGTACTCGTCGGAGATCGACTCGACGGTTCGCCGCCGCACCCGGAGGTGGCGCCGCAGCCGGATGCCAAGCGGCGCAGCGGCGGTTGCGACATAGAAGGGCCGAGCCGACGGTGCCCGCCAGTCCATCAGGAGTTGTTCGCGTTGCTCGCCTTCGGAGAAGATTCCCATCCGGCCGATGTGCATCGATTCGCCGTCGGTACGGTCCAGCCGGCCGAAACACAGTCTGTCCTCGGCGACGTTCAGATCGATCAGAGTGCGGGAGTGACCGGCATAGGCGATGTCCCGTTGCACCCGACCGCCGGGCGTTCCGTCGCTGTCCCGCAGGTAGGTGTCGCGAAGCCGCGTCGTTTCCTCGCGCATCCGATCCAGCCGCGCGTACAGCGCCGTGATGAACTGCTGCTCGGCGACGAGATCACCGTTTTCGGACCCGGACAACGAACCCACCTTGGCCTTGGAGATGACGCCGCGCCGATTTTCGGTCGCCGACCACCTTTTCAGACGTGCGCCGTCCACCGCCAATCGCGGTTGGTCGGCCTGGACGGTCGGTGCGGGCGGGCGGTCTGCACGGATGAGTGGTTTGTGTGGGTGGAGGGTTTGTGCGGGTGGGTGGTCTCTGGGTGGCCGGTGGAGGTGGGGCGCCCCTACGATCTGCACCATGGTGACCAACCCGGCAACCGATGATCCGTCGGCGGTCGATCCGCCGCCGGATCTGTCATCGGGGCTACCGCCGGATCTGCCATCGGGTCGACCGTCGGATGCAACAGGTGGGAGGCGCAACCTGCTGGCGGATTGCCAGAACTGCTTTGCGCTCTGCTGCGTCGCATTGCCTTTCGCCAGGTCGGCCGACTTCGCCATCGACAAGAAGGGCGGCACGCCTTGCCCGAATCTGGCACCGGATTTTCGCTGTGGGATTCACAACCGCCTCCGCCCAACAGGGTTCGTGGGGTGCACGGTCTACGACTGCTTCGGCGCGGGTCAGCAGGTCAGTCAAGTCACGTTCGGCGCCGCTGACTGGCGCAGTTCGCCGACCATCGCGACGCAGATGTTCGAGGTCTTCCCTGTCATGCGAGACCTGCACGAATTGCTCTGGTACCTGCGCGAGTCGTTGGAACTCCGGTCGGCGGTCCAGCTGCACCCGGCGCTGAAGAATGCGGTGCGCGACACCGAGCGCCTGACCGACTCCGACCCCGCGGTGCTGCTCGCCCTCGACGTCGACGTTCATCGGCGACGAGTGGGCGCGCTGCTGGTGCAGGTCAGCGAGCTCGTCCGGGCCCAGGCGGTGGGCAAGGAGGGTTCCAAGCACCGCACCGACCTCGTCGGAGCGGACCTGATGGGCGCCAAGTTGGCCCGGGCGGACCTGCGTGGCGCCGATCTGCGTGGCGCGTACCTGATCGGTGCCGACCTGCGGCGGGCGGATCTGCGGCTGGCAAGTCTGATCGGTGCGGACCTGCGGGCTGCCGAACTGCACGGCGCGGATCTGTCGAGCAGCTTGTTTCTCACCCAATTCCAGCTCAATGCGGCGAAAGGCGACGGTATGACTGTCGTTCCGGATTCGTTGACGCGACCGGCGCACTGGTCGACCCGATCCGACTAATTCGATCGGCGAACCGGCGCTGCACCTCGGGACTGGCCACGTTTCCATCAATAGCGGTGCGTGCACAATGGCGCGAGTGATCGCACAACAGTGGGTCCTGCACGTCGATCTCGACCAATTCATCGCGGCCGTCGAGGTTTTGCGTCGACCCGAATTGGCCGGACTGCCGGTGATCGTCGGCGGCTCCGGTGATCCGACCCAGCGATCCGTCGTGGCGACGGCCTCCTACGAGGCACGAGCGTTCGGAGTGCAATCAGGCATGCCGATGCGACTCGCCGCCAGGAAATGCCCTGAGGCCATGTTCCTGCCCAGCGATCGCGAAGCCTACGAAGTAGCTTCGGACCAGGTGATGGCAGTCCTTCGTACCTTCTCGAAACTTCCGCTGCGCGTGGAGGTGCTCGGTTGGGACGAGGCGTTCCTGGGCGCCGCTACCGACACCCCCGAGCAACTTGCGAAGGAAGCGCAGCGAGCCGTGTTTGCGGCGACCGGATTGTGGTGCTCGATAGGAATCGGCGACAACGTGCTGCGCGCGAAAATGGCCACGGACTTCGGAAAACCGGCGGGCGTCTTCATGCTGACCGCGACGAATTGGTTTCAGGTCATGGGCGACCGGTCCACCGACATCCTGTGGGGGATCGGCCGCAAGACGGCGAAGCGCCTTGCCGACCTCGGGTTCTCCCGCGTGGATGAACTCGCGGCAGCGGACCCACTGGACCTCGGCCGTCAGGTCGGTCCGACCATGGGCCCCCGATACGTGGGCATTGCCCGCGGTCAGGGCCGGACGGAGGTTCTCGATGCCCCCTATGTCCCGCGATCCCGGAGCCGCGAGACGACCTTCCAACAAGATCTCGTCGACTGGCCCGTGGTCCGCGCAGAGGTGGAAAAGCTGGCGAACCAGGTCGCTGCTGACGTCGAGGCGGATGGAAGGCTTGCGATCAGGGTGGGTCTCAAGGTGCGGTTCAAGCCCTTCGACACCGCAACCCGGAGCTTGCCGCTGGCTGCGCCCACCGGTGACGCGGGGCCGATTTCCGCCGCCGCCCTCGATCTGGTGGAGACCTTCGATCACGACCGCCCGATCCGGTTGCTGGGCGTGCGAGCCGATTTCCCGGTCGATAGGCAAGCACAGCCGGCGAATCCGTCCCGCGGCCGCGCCGGACTCGGCGGCGACGCAATCTCTTGAGCTGTGCAGGCGCTCTGTCCCCGGACCGCCGGCGAACCGGCCCAGGAGTCGGGGCGATATCATTTCCAGGCCGGTTCGAGAACGCACTCACAGAGCGGATCACATGGACGAGTTGCCTGACCTGGAAACGATTTCCACCCTCCTCACGGTGGTCGAGGGCAGAGATCCGGTGACGACCGGCGTCGCCCGGTTCGACGAGGACCACAACGTCCTGCGCAGTACCCAGGCCGAGGTTCTCGCCACCCTCACGCGAAACCTGCCCGAGAACTACGACAAGGACGATCTGCGTCGCGTCCTGGAGCGAATCGAGGATGCCATCGAGGTCAATCGCGCCGTTCGTCAGGAGGCTTCAGCCCGAGAAGGCGCGGGTCGGCCGCAGTAGGACGATGCGACGGCAGCGGCGCAGCGGGACCGCTTCCGCCGCTCGGGTTGCGGTATCGTCTATCCGAGGCCGAGGGGCGCTGCGACGGACCGGGAGTCCGCCACGCTCGGCCTGATGATGCAGGCAGAAGCGCGCCTCCGAAAAGGAGGCGATTCTGATGGTGTCCAATGGGCGCGACGAACGGGCCGAGGCCCTCCGCAAGCTTCTCGGTGAACGAGTCGTCGTACTCGACGGAGCCTGGGGCAGCATGTTCCAAGGCGCCGGACTGACCGCATCGGACTACACCGGCGAGATCCTCGCGGATCATTCTCGCGACGTACACGGCGATCCGGATCTGCTCAACATCACCCGACCGGACGTCGTTCTGGACGTCCACCGTCAGTATCTGGCCGCCGGCGCGGATATCACCACCACCAACACTTTCACCGCCACCAGCATCGGTCAGGCGGACTACGCACTGCAGCACCTGGTGCGCGACATGAACCTCCAGGGTGCCCGATTGGCGCGGCAGGCCGCCGATGAATTCGGCGGCAGGTTCGTGGCAGGGTCGATCGGCCCGCTGAATGTGACGCTGTCCCTTTCTCCGCGGGTGGAGGACCCCGCCTATCGGGCCGTCTCGTTCGACCAGGTGCGCGAGGCCTATGTCGAGCAGATCCGGGCACTTGACGACGGCGGCGTCGACCTGCTGCTGATCGAGACCATCTTCGACACCCTCAACGCCAAGGCGGCGATCGCCGCAGCGCGTGAAGTTGCGCCACACCTTCCGCTCTGGATCTCGGTCACCATTGTCGACCTGAGCGGGCGCACCCTGTCCGGCCAGACCGTCGAGGCGTTCTGGAGCGCCATCGAACATGCGAAGCCGCTCGTCGTCGGGGTGAACTGCTCCCTGGGTGCGCTGGAGATGCGGCCGCATGTGGCGGAGTTGTCCAAACTCGCGAACACCTATGTGGCCTGCCATCCCAACGCCGGCCTGCCCAATGCCTTCGGCGGCTACGACCAGACGCCGAGCGAGACGGCGGACCTGGTCGGAGAATTCGCCGGTTCCGGCATGGTCAACATCGTCGGTGGTTGCTGCGGCACCACTCCGGCCCACATCGCCGAGATCGCGAAGGCTGTGGCCGGCCTGCCGCCGCGAAAACTGCCGGCAGCCACGGGGCGAACCCGGTTCAGCGGGCTGGAACCGTTCACCATCGGCAAGGACACCGGTTTCGTGATGATCGGCGAACGCACGAATGTCACCGGCTCGAAGCGTTTTCGCAGGTTGATCGAGGCCGACAATCACCAGGGTTCGGTGGATGTCGCGCTCGAGCAGGTCCGTGGTGGAGCGAACCTGTTGGACGTGAACATGGACGCCGATCTGCTGGACAGCGAAAAGGCCATGACGACGTTTCTCAACCTGATCGCCACGGAGCCGGAGGTGGCCCGGCTTCCGATCATGATCGACAGCTCGCGCTGGTCCGTGCTGGAAGCCGGGCTGAAATGCGTGCAGGGCAAGGGAGTCGTGAACTCCATCAGCTTGAAGGAGGGCGAGGAGCCTTTCCTGGAACAGGCCAGGAGAATTCACGACTACGGCGCGGGCGTCGTAGTGATGGCCTTCGACGAACAGGGTCAGGCCGACACCGCGCACCGCAAGGTGTCGATCTGTGGGCGCGCTTATGATCTGCTGACCCAGCAAGCGGGTTTCGCGCCGGAGGACATCGTCTTCGACCCGAACGTGCTGGCAGTGGCCACGGGGATCAGTGAACACAACGGATATGCCAAGGCCTTTCTGGAAGCGCTGCCGCTGATCAAGCAGCGTTGCCCCGGAGTTCACATCAGTGGCGGCATCTCGAACCTGTCGTTCTCCTTCCGCGGCAACGACGTGGTGCGCGAGGCGATGCACTCTGCTTTCTTGTTCCATGCAGTACAGGCCGGCCTGGACATGGGAATCGTGAACGCGGGCCAACTCGTGGTCTACGAGGACATCCCGCCGGAATTGCTCGAACTCGTCGAGGACGTGCTGTTCGATCGCCGGGAGGACGCCACCGACCGGCTGGTGACCTTCGCCGAGACAGTGACCGGGTCGGCCACTGCGCGCACCGTGGACCTGTCCTGGCGGGACGCGCCCGTGGCGGAGCGCTTGGCGTACGCACTCGTCCACGGCGTCGTCGACTTCATCGAGGTCGACACCGAAGAGGCCCGGCTCCAGATGGCTCGGCCGCTGCAGGTGATCGAGGGCCCGCTGATGGACGGCATGAAGACGGTCGGCGACCTCTTCGGATCAGGCAAGATGTTCCTCCCACAGGTCGTGAAGAGCGCTCGGGCGATGAAACGCTCTGTCGCCTATCTCGAGCCCTTCATGGAGGCGGAGAAGGAACTTGCGCGACAGGAGGGTCGGGTTCACGACGATCGCGGACAGGGCACGATCGTGCTGGCGACCGTCAAGGGCGACGTGCACGACATCGGCAAGAATATCGTCGGAGTAGTGCTGGGCTGCAACAACTATCGAGTCATCGATCTCGGTGTGATGGTGCCGGCTGCGAAGATCCTCGAAACCGCCCTGGCCGAGAAGGCCGATGCTATCGGTCTTTCCGGGCTGATCACTCCGTCGCTGGACGAGATGGTTTCGGTGGCAGCGGAAATGCAAAGGCGTGGCATCGAGCTACCGCTGTTGATCGGTGGGGCGACAACCTCCCGGCAACACACGGCGGTGCGGATCGCGCCGGCATACCATGGATCCACCCTGCACGTCATCGACGCTTCCCGGGTGGTCGGTGTGGTGTCGAACCTGCTGGACCCGGAACGGGCGGAACAGTTGGCGGTGGACAACAGGGCGGAGCAGGAACGGCTCCGCGAACAGCATGCCGGCCGCCAGCACAAGCGACTGCTCACCATCGACGAGGCCAGAACGAACCGCGAGATCGTCGATTTCGCCGAACTCCCCGGGCCGAGTTTCACCGGGGTCCGGGTCGTCCACCCGGAAATCGAACAACTACGAGAAATGATCGACTGGCAGTTCCTTTTCCTGGCGTGGGAATTGCGAGGTAAATACCCCGCCATTCTCGACCAACCGGTCGCCCGGGAACTGTTCGATGATGCGAACATCTTGCTGGACCAGATCATCGCCGACGGGTCGTTCACCGCTGATGGCGCGTACGCGTTCTGGCCGGCGCATTCCGAGGGCGACGACATCGTGCTGGATCTGGCCGAACCGGTCGCGTTTCCCATGCTGCGCCAGCAGACCGAGAAACCGCTGGCCCGTCCGAACCGAGCCTTGTCCGACTACATCGCCCCCGCGTCGGATCATCTCGGCGGCTTCGCCGTCGCCATCCACGGTGCGCAAGAGCTCGCGGCGAAGTACGAGAACGAGCAGGACGACTACCGGGCGATCATGGTGAAGGCCCTGGCGGATCGACTGGCCGAGGCCTTCGCCGAGTTCATCCACCTAGAGGTCCGGCGGGAATGGTTCGAACCTGACGCGGACCCGGCACTGGAAGATCTGCACGCCGAGCGGTTCCGTGGCATTCGACCGGCGTTGGGATATCCGGCCAGCCCCGATCACAGCTTGAAGAAGGAACTGTTCGGGCTGCTGGAAGCCGATCGATTGGGCATGACCCTGACCGAATCCTTCGCCATGTCGCCGGCTGCGAGCGTCAGCGGCCTCATTTTCGCCAATCCGGCGTCGCGGTACTTCACGGTCGGCCGAATCAACGCAGACCAGGTGCAGGACTACAGCCGAAGGCGAGGCATGGACCAGGCTGAGGTCGAACGGTGGTTGCGGCCCAACCTGGCGTACGAGCCGAAGTAGCTTAGATCAGCGACCACCCTCGATGCGGCGGGACCGTTGCTCGGATCCTGGTCGGCCGTACGGGTAGTCAGCGGCCAGCGGGTCACTCGCCTCGTCCAGCCGTTCGGTATCCGCAGCGTCGAGGTGCAGGTCCGCAGCACCGAGGTTGTCCTCGAGCTGTTCGACCGTACGGGCGCCGAGAATGACCGAGGTGACGGCCCGTCGATCGGCCAGCCAGGCCAGCGCGACCTGAGCCATCGAAACCCGCTGGTCGTCGGCTACCGTCTGGACGGCTTCCACCACCCGCCAGGTGCGGTCCTGCGCCGACCGTCGGTCGTAGGCCTCGACCCCGCGATCCGGGTTCTCGCCCAATCGGGTCGCTCCGGTCGGCCTGGCGTCCCGGCGATATTTCCCGGTCAACCAGCCGCCGCCCAACGGAGACCAGGGCAGCAGGCCCAGACGCGCGTCTTCGCACGAGGGCACGACCTCCCATTCCAGCTCGCGCACCAGCAGGCTGTACTGGGGTTGCAGGGTGACCGGAGGCTCCAGTCCCAGAGCGGCTGCCGTCGCGACGGCCTTCTGGACCTGCCAACCGGTGAAGTTCGAGAGGCCGACGTAGCGGATCTTCCCGGCCTTGACGAAACCGTCAAGGGTACGAAGCGTCTCGGCGATCGGAGTCAGGGGATCCCAGCTGTGCACCTGGTAGAGGTCGACGCAGTCGACGCCCAGTCGACGCAGCGAATCCTCGAGTGCGCGCTGCAAGTGACGACGGGACAGGCCGAGATCGTTGGGACCGTCGCCCATCGGAAACCGGCCCTTGGTGGCCAGCACGACTCGGTCAGTCACTGCCGCTTCCGTTCTGGCCAGCCATTTCCCGACTATCTCCTCCGAGATGCCGGCACTGTACACATCGGCAGTGTCGATCAGCGTTCCGCCGGCTGCGACGAACGTGTCGAGCTGGCTGTGGGCGATTTGCTCCGAACTCTCGGCGCCGAACGTCATCGTGCCGAGAGCGAGCCGGGAAACTGCGCAACCTGTGTTGCCAAGGGGTCGGTATTCCATCCATGCATCCTGTCAGCAGGGCTACCCGAGCATGATGCAGCCCCCGCGAACGGCGCCCGACAGCACCGTCGGCGAACCGCGAGGGCATCGCGCGTGAGCATCGATCCCCACCGAATGACCGCTACTGCGGTCGGCGATCGCCAACGCAACGGCCGGGACGGCCATCCGAATTCCGCCCGACCCGGTGGAACGGACGTCACGGTGCAGTGGGGACTCCTGGTTGAGATCAGGGCGGCGGTAGAGCGTCACCGATTCTTCTCGCCGCGGGCGCGTGCCGCTTCCTGCACCGCATCGATCGCGGCCTCGGTGTCGAACCCCATCATCAGTGCGCGGCGCAGATAGTCGGCGGCCTGTCCATGAATGAGGCGGTGACGCTCCTGCGCCGAGATGTGCTCGACGGATTCGGCGACCCTGGTGCCCCCGCCGCGGCTGGAGCGAATCAGGCCAATGCTTTCCAACTCGCGGTAGGTGCGGGCAACGGTGCCGGTCGCCAACCCCAGGTCGCTGGCCAGTTGGCGGACGGGCGGCAGCCGATCGCCGGGCGCCATCACGTTGCACCGGATCAGTTCGACCAACTGGCGGCGTAGCTGCTCGTAGGGCGGGGTGGGGTCGGTCGTGACGATGACCAGGGTGGGGTGGTCAATCATGATTTGCGTCGCCTCGAATCTAACGCCTGATGGGCACTATGGCCGTCACGCTGAATACCAACAGGGCCAACCACATGGGGATGGAGGCAATCAAGACCCCACCGGTCAAGGACCACCACGGCGGCGGGCAGCTACTTCTCAGCAATCCTGCAGCCGTCAACGACGCAACACCCAGCAGCGGAAGAGCAATCAGCACTCCGCATGCTCCGGTCACAGCGCTCGCCGCCCGGCGCCGCATGAAGTTGTCCTCACCCAGTCGTCCCACCAGATCCTGCGGTCGAGCGCGCAGCAGAATGCGACGCAGTACGACTCCCGCCAAGACCAGGCCGACGGCAACGATGATCGCGAGCGGAACGCTGTAAAAGGATCCGACCCAAGGCCCGCTGCCTTCGGAAAAGATCGCGTCACAGGTCCGGGAAAGGCTCCGCCCGGCCCTGCCCTGATCATCCGGGGAAGCCATCGCTGTCGTCAATGCCAACAGGCCGAATAGCACGCACCCTGCTGCACCCACCGCCCTGGACAGGCGTTTGGGCAGATAGTCGTGAACGCGCCGCACTTCCAACATCGCTTCGCGAGTCGTGCCGTTGCGCGCATCGGGAAAGAACTCTCCGGCCAGGACGCCCAGCAGTGCGCAAAAGCTGAATAGTGGGGCGGCGAGCAGCAGACCTCGGCCGAGGCTGCCCTCGGCAGCCAAGAGGTAGGCAGCGACCACCCCCACGGTTATCCCCGTCCAGCGCCATAGCCGGACGGGTGTGGCACGGGCCGACGGAATGACATCGGCTGAAATTCCATTGGCCAGCCGGAACCGAGCGAACACAACGACCGCCCCGACGAGTACAACGCCCATCAACAGCCACAGCAACGAACCAGCCACAACTTCACCCCTTGTCACATGTAAGTAGTACAAGCGATCATTACAGCGTCATGTTGGTGTGTCAATGAGCTGGTACAAGTTGGGGGCGTTCCGCTCATCCTGATTCGTCTGATTGGATCCTGCGGCGGACCCGCCCGAAATCCCTACCGGCCGGCTTCTCAGGTTGGCGCTAAGAAATCCGGCCGCCCATCGACGGCGGATCCGCCACCGCTTCCGGCGCAGCCATACCGGCGGCGGGTCCGAGGCGATCGACCTCGAGGGCATCTCCGGGGGACGATGCGGGGATGTGCCAACTCGATCCCGCAATCCTCGGCTTCTATGGCGAACGGTACGACGAGGACCAACGGCTGGTTCGGTCCCGGCATGGCCGGTTGGAGTTCGTACGAACCCAGCAGTTGCTCCGCCGCCATTTGCCTCCGCCGCCATGCGTTGTGTTGGACATCGGTGGGGGCACCGGCATCCATGCCCGATGGCTGGCCGAGGACGGCTACGACGTCCACCTCATCGATCCAGTGCTCCGCCATGTCCTGCACGCCAGCAGCAATGCCGCGTTCACTTCAACTCTGGGCGACGCACGGAACCTGCCCATCGACGACGACGCCGTCGACATCGTCCTGCTGCTCGGCCCGCTGTACCACCTGACCGACGCCGGCGACCGCAGACAGGCGCTGGCCGAAGCAGTGCGAGTGACCCGGCCCGGCGGCCAGGTGATCGTGGCGGCCATCAGTCGCTACGCCGCACTGCTGGAACTCGCAGGTCTTGGCGAATTCGACGAGGAGGCGGCGACAGAGGTCGTGCAGTTGATCGAGACGGGTATCCATCGGGACGATTCGCGCAGTTTCACCACGGCATATTTCCATCGTGCTGAAGAATTGGCCGTGGAACTGTCCGTGGCCGGCCTGGGTGACGTCCGAGTGCTGGGTATCGAGGGGCCCAGCGTTCCGGCGTTGGACAACGCGTCCGAAAAATCCGTCGTGAGTGTTTTCGAATCCGCAGTCCGCTGCGCGCAGGTCGTCGAAACGGACCCTGCGCTGATGTCAGCAAGCCCCCATCTCCTCGGCCTCGGCCGAGTGCTCCCAGCACAGTGACGGCATAGTTCATCGCGGGGGTCCCGGCCAAAAAAGCCGAACGGAGCGCCGACGCACCAACGAGGTGACGCCCACCAAGTTTGGTCGTACGACTCCCACCGAGCCTGGTCGTAAGAACTCCGACCGGAGCCTGGTCGTAAGACTCCGGTAAGCGCTCGTCAGCCCACATCGTTGGAGGAGCGGTCACACTGAAATCGTGCCAGCCGGTGCGAACGAGCCGACCCAGTCATTCGGAGCGACCTGACATGTGGACGTTGATCTCGATCGGTCTGCTCGCCGGCTTGATCGCCGGAGTTTCGCCCTGCATCTTGCCGGTGCTTCCGGTTCTGTTCTTCGCGGGCGGCAGCCCGGGGGCGCCTGCGACAGCCGCAGATCGGCCATTTCCTCGCGGACGACCGCTGATCATCGTCGCGGGCGTCGTGCTCAGCTTTTCGGTGCTGACCCTGCTCGGATCCGCTGTCCTGTCGGCGCTTCATCTTCCGTCGGACCTGCTGCGGTGGGCCGCTCTGGTGGTGTTGCTGTTGATCGGTCTGGGTTTGTTGCTGCCTCGACTGGAGCAGATTCTGCAAACGCCGTTCCGACGTCTGCCGACCGCCTTCACCCGAAGGGTGAAGGCGCCGCTGGGTAATTCCAGGGGGAGTGCAATATTTCTGGGCCTTGGCCTTGGCGCGCTCTTCGTCCCATGCGCCGGCCCTGTCCTCGCAGCGATCAGCATCGCCGGGACGACCGGCCGAGTCACCGGTTCAATTACGGCATTGACCATCGCATTCGCCGTCGGAGTCGCGGTTCCCATGTTGCTCTTCGTCTCCGCCGGTGCAGGCATTGCCCGGCGGCTCTCCACCTTTCGCCGATACCAGGCTCGGTTCCGTATGGTCGGCGGCGCCACGATGATCCTTCTGGCGGTTGCTCTCAGCTTCAACCTCACTGACGGACTGCAACGAACTGTCCCGAACTACACCCAGGCCCTTCAGAACGGCGCGGAGGACAATCCGGCTGCACGAGCGGCATTGCGCGATCTCAATGACGAACCCACGCTCGCGAGCACCCCGCCAACCGTGACCCCGCCGAGCGCGATCACCCCGGCCGTAATCGCACCCGCTGAGCGTCCGGCTCCGCCGGCGGTGGCTTCCTCGGCACCGAGCGCCGGCGCTTCGGGCTCCGTCAGCTCGTCCAGCCGCCCGCCGGACGGTTCCAGCACCGCGCCGGACGCAGCAGGTCCCGTTGTCGAGTGCCGGTCGCAGGCAAAGGACCTCGCCAACTGCGGTCCGGCGCCGGCGATTGGTGGCATCGAGAGTTGGCTCAACACGACCAATGGTCAGCCGGTCACCCTGTCTCGACAGCGCGGCAAAGTGGTCCTCGTCAATTTCTGGACTTTCTCGTGCATCAATTGCCAGCGGGCCCTGCCGTTCATCAACTCCTGGTACGCCAAATACCATGCGAGTGGCCTCGAGGTGGTCGGGATACACACCCCGGAATTCGCTTACGAGCACGAACGCGGCAATGTGGCGGATGCAATCAAATCCGACGACATCAGGTATCCGGTCGCACTGGACAACTCCAGCGCGACGTGGCGCGCCTATTCGAACAGCTTCTGGCCGGCCGCCTACCTCGTCGATTCACAGGGTGTGCTCAGGCATGTCGCCTTCGGGGAAGGCGGTTACGCCGACAGCGAGCTGTTGATCAGAGAGCTGCTTCGCAATGCCCGTCCCGGCGTGGCGCTACCGCCGCCCGCGGATCCGACCGTGCCGATCGGGTAGAAAATACTTCCAACTTTCCCTAGGCACCGGACCACGACAGCGCTCGACAGCATGCGGCCACCTCGACCGACTGCTGCGCGTTGAGCGTGACATCGCGGCCGCCGAACCGGCCGACATTTGCGGCACCGGCAAAATGGTTGCTGGTCCGCGCGACACGGTGGAAGCCGTCGCTAGCACCGGACTTCCCACCGCAGCATCACTGCGGCAACACTTCTCACCCCGATTCGGCACGTCACCTGCCCTCCATCGCGCCGAGTTCGCGGTCTGAACAACCGCACGAATACGCGGTGCTATCTCGGCGACCGTGGTTGTGTACCTTCCACCAGTGCGCTCTGCAGTCGGTTTGCGGTGTCGACGTCCGGCTGCCGCGCCGCGAGCACATCCGCGTACAGGAACGATTCTCCCAACCGCACCAGGGCATAGGCCAGCGCGCCCGGCTCGATGATCGGGACCAGCCCGAATTCATCCATGTCGCGGCGGAGCTGAGCCTCCACGAAGGTGACGATGCCGGTCTGAACCCTTCCGCGTGGATCGGTGAGCACCCGCAGCGTCAATGCCGGTTCGTCGTCCAGCAGGCGGCGCAACCCTTTCGACTGGGACACGATTGCGTTGACCTCCCGGCCGATGCCAGGGGTGTGCAGTTCGCCTTCCGGCCGCCTGGCCTCCCATCGTTGCTCGGCAGTAGCCAGGGTACGTTCGGTGAGCACCCACAACGCCTTGTCCAACAACGCATCTCGGCCACCGACCTGGCGGAACACCGTGGCACGGGAGACGCCGAGCTCGTCGGCGATGCCCTGCATGTCCAGACGCCTACCGACATGCAACCACCGGGCTGCAAGATCAACACACCGCCCGGCGCCCGGCGCCGCCGGGCCGGCCCCGATCCGCGAGAGGTTCGGTGAACCGACGGCACCCACCATTTATCGCGTCAGACGCTGCCGGGTGCGGCAGCCTGAGCAGTTGTTTCGCCGGAGAACACGCTGTCGACAATAGCCTGGGCCGCAGGGCCGTAGGGCGGGAGGAATGCATCGGCGAGGTCACCGGCACCGCGTACGACCACTCCTCGCGGGTTGGAAAATTCGCGAAAGCCTTCGATGCCGTGATGGCGACCGTTGCCGCTCTGGCCGACTCCACCGAAGCCCAGCGACGGCAGCGCGCCCTGAACCGCGGAGACGTTGACGCACGCGCCCCCGGACGTCGTCTGCTGGAGGACGTGCTCGGCCACCTTGGCGTCCTTGCTGTACACGTAGAGCCCCAACGGCCGCTCGCCGGCATTGAGCTCGGCAAGGGTCTCGTCGAGGTCGTCGTAGGGCACAACCGGCAGGATGGGACCGAAGATCTCCTCCTGCATGATGCGCAAATCCTTCGGCGGGTCGACGACGAGGACCAGTGGCAGCCGGCGGCTCGCCGCGTCACCTTCACCGCCGAGCTCCACCACCTGCGCCCCTGACGTTTTCGCCTCCTGGATCATCGCCGTGATCCGGTCCAGGTGCCGCTGGGTGATGATGCCGGTGCAGTCGGCGGAGGAGGCGTAGCCGGGCAGTTCTTCGTTGAGGTAATGCTCGGCATGCGTCACGAAATCCGCCAGGTGTGCTCGCGGCACCAGCACATAGTCGACGGAAATACACATCTGACCGTTCTTGATCAGTTTGGTGCCGACGATGTTGCGGACGCTCGCGGCGTCGACGCTATCTGCGGTGAGAATGGCGGGGCACTTGCCGCCGAGCTCGAGCGTCACCGGCACAAGGTTCTCGGCCGCTGCCCGCGCGACCTCGCGCCCGATCGCCGGGCTGCCGGTGTAGAGCAGATGGTCCCAGCGCAGGGTCGGGAATTCCTTGGCCAGCGTGAGACCGCCGATCGCGACAGCGACGAGATCCTCGGCAAAAGTGGCGGACAGCATGCGTTGCAGCAGTTCCGCGCAGGCAGGGGTGTAGTCGGACGGCTTGATCACCGCCCGATTGCCGGCGGCCAGCATCTCGACCAGCGGGCCGAGTGACAGATCGAACGGAAAGTTCCACGGGACGATGTTGCCGATGACACCCTTGGGTTGAAAGCGGATTCCGGCCCGCGCGGTTCCGTAGAAAGCCGGATCCGGCCGGCGCTCGTCCTCCGCCATCCATCCGTCGAGTGCTTCGATGGCGGAAGCAGCGCGACCGGTGATGCCGAGAATTTCGACCAGGTCCGTGAACAGTTCCGGATGCGCTCCGAAATCCGAGCTCATTGCCGCGCGGATTTCGTCCCGGTGACCCATCACCATCGCTGCCAGGGCCATCAGATTGCCCTTGCGCGCATCGGCTCCCGGGTAGGGATTCGCCAGAAACGCCTTGCGTTGCAGCGCGTGGAGCCGATGAAGCTCGGCAATCGCTGGCCCGTCGTCGAGGCCGGCGACGGTGAGCGGGGGAACGAAGGTGGTCATGAATTCTCCTGACGAAAGTGGACGACGGTGTCGCAGCTCGCGGCAAAAATTTCTTCGTGCAACATTGACCGCAACTGTTGCACAGATCACTCGACGATGCCATCCTGAGTTCGCGCGAGCCGCTCAGCTCGAGTTGACAGGAGGACCATGGCGACCAGCAGTACCGAAGAGGAGAACTCGACCACACCGGAATACGTGGACGTGCTGATCGTCGGTGCAGGGCTGTCCGGAATCGGTGCCGCCTGCCATCTGGAGACAGGTGCCCCAGGTACCAGCTACGCGATCCTCGAGGCCCGGCATGCAAGTGGCGGCACCTGGGATCTTTTCAAATACCCCGGCATCCGGTCCGATTCCGACATGTTCACGCTTGCGTATGAATTCCGTCCCTGGAAGGAAGCCAACTCGATCGCAGACGGCGACGAGATCCTTCGGTACATCAGGGAAACCGCACAGGCCTACGACGTCGACAAACACATCGAACTCGCCACCCGCGTCGTCCGGGCCGATTGGTCCACGGCCGACGCTCGTTGGACCGTGACGGTCGAGGATGCCGAATCGGGGAAGCGCAGCACCAGGTCCTGCTCGTTTCTCTACCTGTGCTCTGGCTACTTCCAGTACGAGCAGGGCTACACGCCGAATTGGCCCGGCCTGGAAAGCTATACCGGTCGGATGGTTCATCCGCAGCACTGGCCGGAAGACCTGGAATTGACCGACAAGCGGGTGATCGTGATCGGCAGCGGGGCGACGGCAGTGACCCTGGTACCCGCGCTGGTCGACAAGGGTGCTCGGGTAACCATGGTGCAGCGATCGCCATCGTTCGTGATGGCACTGCCGGCCATGGATCCGATTGCCGGCCTGCTGCGGAAGCTGCTGCCGGAACGCCGGGCCTACGCGGCGATCCGATGGAAGAACGTGCGAATCGCGACAGCGCTCTACGGATTGTGCCGAAGGTATCCGGCAAAAGCACGAGCCATTCTTCGCAAAGGCGTGATGAAGAGCCTGCCGGCCGGGTACGACGTCGACCGGCATTTCAAGCCCAGTTATGAACCGTGGGACCAGCGGATGTGTTTGGTGCCGGAGGGTGACTTCTTCTCCGCCATCCGTTCCGGCGGAGCCGAAGTGTTGACAGACCACGTCGAGTCCTTCACCGAGAGCGGGCTGCGGTTGAGATCCGGAGCGGCGCTCGATGCGGATGTTGTGGTGACCGCCACGGGCTTGAATCTGCTGCCGCTGGGCGGTATCGAGCTGATGATCGACGGACAGATGGTTCGCGTTCCCGAGCACGTCGCCTACAAAGGAATGATGCTTGACGGAGTTCCCAACTTCGCGTTCGCACTCGGCTATACCAATGCCGCGTGGACGCTGAAGGTAGATTTGGTCTCGTCCTACTTGGCGAGGCTGCTGGGCTATCTCAGTGCCAACGACTACGTGACAGTCACCCCACGACTGCCGTCCGAGCCGATGGTCACTTCTCCGTTGATCGAGATGTCCTCCGGGTATTTCGAGCGGTCTCGCGAAAGCCTGCCGCTGCAGGGAGACCGGGCGCCTTGGCGACTCCGGCAGCACTACGCCAAAGATGCGGTGCTCTTCCGTGGGCCGATCGAGGCCGAAGGCCTCGAATTCGGCCGAGCTCCGGCATCGCTGTTCCCGAAACCTTTGAAGATCAGCACCTGATCCTCGCGCTGCTCCCAGGATCGGGCCATCACAGCCTGCACCCGAACGGTGGGAATCGTTCGGGTGCATCGGCGGAGCCCGAGAGGAATCGGACATCGGCGGTGTTGCAACGCTCAGAACAGCGGAGCTGCCCGCGTTCCGGTGCTCGGCGCCATGCGTGATTCCACAGCACGTCAATTCCAACGAAGCGGAGTGACCGTTGAACAAAAGAATTGTCACGCAGGCTGCCATCACCGTCGCAGCCGCCGGGGCGGCGGCCGTCGTCCGGCGCAGCGGCACCGCTCACAGCGTCGAAACCAATGATCTGACCGGTCGAACCGCAGTCGTCACCGGCGCCGGCTCGGGCATCGGCCGCTCGATCGCCACCTTGCTCGCCGAGCGTGGCGCGACCGTGCATCTTGCCGACCGGGATGCCGAGAGCGTCGCGTCCGTCGTCACGACTATCCGCCAGGCCGGCGGCAATGCGGTGCCGCACACCGTCGATGTCACGGACGCTGCCGCAGTGGAACGATTCGCCGACGTCGTCTTCGCCGCCGGCGCGGTCGATCTGCTGTTCAACAATGCGGGAATCGGGCACGGTGGAAACTTGATCGATACCACCTTGGAAGACTGGCGACGCGTCGTCGATGTCAATCTGATGGGTGTCGTCCACGGACTCCACGCATTCCTCCCTCGAATGCTCGGGCAGGAGCCGAGGTGGGAAGAGTGCTGGCGCTGGGGGCAAAGTACAAAGATCAACTGGCCACGGCAGCCACTCTCGACGCGGCAACGCAGACCGCATTGTCGAAGAATCCCGGCGACTCTGCCGCTATCACCAAGGCCGTCGGACAGATTGCCGGCGGTCTCCACATCGCCCCCGCCGCAGCGATAGCGAAGTTGCAGGCTCTGGCACAGGTGCCGAAGGCCGACCTGTCCTTCCTGAGCGCCACCGCGACTCCGGTCCAGGCCGCAGCTGCTCGGTTGACCGCCCTGGGCGCAGTCCCCGCAGCGGATCTCGCGTTCCTCACCAGATATGGGACTGGACTCAAGGACCCGAAAGTACTGGCAGCATTGGCCTTTCTGCAAAGGGAAGCACCTGGAGTGCAGCAAGCTGCACTCCAGGCACCCGGGCAATGGCAACGGTGGTGGTGGATCTGCTTCGCCTGCCAATTGCTGTTCCTGCCCTGCATCTGGCTGCTCAGCGGGCGCTGGAGTCCGGCCAGGGCGCGGGCCGATGCCTACGCGCACGACGAAGCGATCAGTCGGGAACTGGCGACCCTCGCCAATGGCGCGGCTCGCGCCTGACCTGCGGTCAAGGAGGAAGTGGGGTAGCGTCGACGTTGCTGAACATCACAGCCGGGCTTGGGAAGGTTGTCGCTGCCGAAAGGCCGGGATTGACCCGCTGAGAATGTGCTTCTCTCCACCCATAATTTTTTTCCAGGAGTGATTGTCGCCGAGGCAACTTTCGTGACGCGCACCGATCTGAAAGATGGCGGCTCCACCGACCGAACCGAAGGTGCGTCGCGTTCGGCAGCGTGGCCACCACTCGTGCCGAGGCAGGCGGACGGATCGACTCGCGCGACCGAGCGAGCAGTCGACGGTGACGGTACCTCGGATCACTTGGAGCGCCGGCTTTCTGAGGTCCTGCGCAACTTCGCGTACACGATGGGCACCGACTTCCCAATCCAGGCGATTCTCGATCATCTGGTCGGGCAGATCGTTGCGATGCTGCCGGTGACCGCGGCGGGGGTCACCTTGATCGCACCCGATGCCGAACCCCGCTACATCGCCGCCTCCGATGACGCGGCACTGCGCTACGAGCGCGTACAAACCGAACTGGGCGAAGGACCGTGCCTGTTGGCCTATCGCTCCGGCAATTCGGTCGGGGTTCCGGACCTTCGGATCGACGACAGGTTCCCACGGTTCTCCCCTCGGGCGCTGCAGGCCGGCTTGCGCGCGGTGTTCACCTTTCCCCTGCGCCACGAACAGCAGCCGCTGGGCGCTCTTGACCTCTACCGGGACAGCCCCGGGCCGCTCTCGGCTGCGGCGAAGGATGCGGCCCAGACCTTGGCCGATGTCGCCGCCGCGTATCTGCTCAACGCCCAGGCTCGCCTGGATCTACAACAGGCCGGAGATCGCGCACGGCAACAGTCGCTGCACGACGCGCTGACCGGGCTGCCCAACCGCACTCTGATTCTGGACCGCCTGCAACACGCGTGTCTGCGGAACCGTCGTTCCAAGAAGATCTGCGCCGTTCTGTTCATCGACCTCGACGGCCTCAAGTCGGTGAACGACGCGCACGGTCACGCAGTGGGCGATGAACTGCTTGTCGTCGCCGCACGTCGTCTCACGGGCCTGATCCGCCCAGGAGACACGCTGGGTCGCCTGGCCGGAGATGAATTCGTCGTCGTTTGTGAAGACCTTCATGACCTCCAGGACGCCACCTCCATCGGGAGCCGCCTGCTGGCTGCACTGGCCCGCCCCTTCCTTCTCTCGGCCGCCGAGATAGCCATCACTGCGAGCGTGGGCATCGCGCAGACAGGTGGTCCGGGGAGCAACCAAACACCCGAGCAACTGGTCGGTGATGCCGACAGTGCGATGTACCAGGCCAAACGCAGGGGTGGCAACCAGCAGCAAGTTTTCGACCCGCACCTCGAGGACGTTCCCGATCCACAGAACGAACTGGAAAGGGACCTGCGCGGAGCGGCCGATCCCGGTGAATTGCACACCGCCTACCAGCCCATCGTCCACACCACCGACGGATACATCAGCGGTTTCGAAGCGCTGTTGCGCTGGACCCATCCTACCCGCGGTCCGATCGCACCCGCCACCGTGATCCCGTTGGCCGAAGAGTCCGGCCTGATCCAACCCATCGGCGCCTGGGTGCTGCAACAGGCCTGCACGGACCTACACCGCTGGCAACGAGGAGATGGCGGCGACAAGCTCGGTATCGCCGTGAACGTCTCGGCCCATCAACTGATGTCCACCGGCTTTGTGGACATTGTTTCCGACATCATCGACACTTCTCGGACAGAGCCAGGATGCTTGACCCTGGAGGTCACCGAAAGTGTGTTCCTGACCGACGCGCAGAAGCACTCACGGTGCTGCGCGGACTTCGGGGCCTTGGAATCGCCTTGGCGCTGGACGACTTCGGCACCGGTTATGCGGCGTTGAATTATCTGCAGAGCTTTCCGGTCAACATCCTCAAAATCGACCGATCGTTCGTCGCCGATCTCGGGCGCGCCCCGGCAGCCGGCGTCATCGTCGCGGCGATCGTGCAACTTGCCCACGGCCTGGACATGAGCGTGATCGCCGAAGGAGTGGAAACCGCCGTTCAACTCGAAGCCGTTCAGAACCTCGGATGCACCTACAGCCAAGGCTTCTACTTCGCGAAACCCATGCCGGCCCAGGCGATCACCGAACTGATCCGCCGTGGTCGGGCCCGGCTCCCTCACCGTCCGGCACAGCGCACCAGGGTTGTCGCTGACCTGACGTCCTGAACTGAATCTGCATCGGTGACCCTGGTGCTGTCCGACATCCTTCTTCGCCGTTTCGGGGGACGGTCTCACGCCACAAAAGCGGCCTGCAGGACTTCCGTATCGGGTGGCGACGTGCCTGGTCAGGCGGCCGGGTGGCGCGATGTCAGGGTGGCGTAGGCGACGATGTTGCTTTCGTAGCTTCCGGCGGTGGGGTCGAAGGTTCCGCCGCAGGTGATCAACCGTAGGCCGGGGTGGTCGATGGTGCCGTAGACCGCGGTGGAGGGGAACGCGGATTTGGGGTATGCCACGACTTTGTCGACGGTGAAGACGGCGACGATCCGGTCGGTGAGGGTGACTTCTACGGTAGCGCCGGGTTGCAGGGCCCCGAGTTTGAAAAAGACGCCCGGCCCGTATTTGGCGGAGTCGACGTGTCCCAGGATCACCGTCGGGCCGATCTGTCCGGGCGTCGGCGAGTATTTGTACCAACCGGCCTTCGAGTCCGGGTCGTCCAACGAGGGGACCTCGATCGACTTGTCGGGGTTCAGTCCCAGTTGCACCAGATCGGACTGCACCCTTATCGAGGGGATCGTGATCGCCAACGGAGCGGAGGCGGCGAGCACCAGCGGCGCCGTGGTCGGCCTGGGTGTGCCCGAAGCGGTCGGGATCCCCGGCGGATGTGGTTCGGTCGGCGTTGGCTTCGGCCGGGAAGACCTGGATGCGCCCGGGCCGATGCGGGTGCCGAGCGCTTGCCCGGACGCCGTCATGGTCGCTGTTGCCGTCTGGGTGACGGTGACTGTGGTCGGGGCGGGAGCGGGGTTCGCCTGGGCGGCTGTGGGTTGCGGCGCATGTTGCTGCCCGGCCAAGGCGGCGCCGACAGCGGCGCCGCCGACGCCGGCCAACACGACGGCCAGCACCCACCACACGGTCAGCAGACGAGAAACGGTCGAAGCGGCGCCGGTATTACGCGCCACTGCCGGCCGGTTCGGTTCGGTCATCGCTTATTTCGTCTGCTCCCAGTAGGGTCCGGTGTCCTGGATCGGGCTGTGCAGGGGCGCCGACCGCGGGCGGGCCGCCGGCGCTGTTCACGACGACGGCCCTCCCGCTGCCGGTCACGACGGTTGCGGGGCCGGCTCGTCGGACGGCGCGGCGTGACGTGGCCGGGTCGCCGCGATGGTGCCGGCGACGGCCGCCCCGACCAGCGCCGCCCCACCGGCGATGAGCACACCCTTATCTTGGACGCCGGCGGTGCTGCCGCCGCCGGTGGCGACTCCGCCGACCGGGATCGGCATGTCCCCCAGGTCAGGGGCCGGAGCGTTGACGTCAGGGTTGTAGAAGCCGCCGTGCGGGGTGCCCAGATACGGGAAGGTCGGCAGGTAGTGCACAGTGTTCCCGGCGGTCACGTCGGTGTTGCTGGAGGTGATGCCCTGGGTGACCGCGCCGGCCGCCTTGT
>JAABUZ0100001210.1_pt1 | contig 51013 bp, 38 predicted proteins | sample 5562091 | NCBI WGS metagenome assembly JAABUZ01 (sample SAMN12813069, study PRJNA571459) | rock metagenome | isolation source: Antarctica rocks | place: Antarctica: Victoria Land, Linnaeus Terrace sud | collected 2015-12-21 | reverse complement strand
CGAGACTCAGCGGTTGAGTTCCCTACTGAAGAACCTGGCCATATCCTCGTAGGCCTCGCGGGATTCGGGGAGGCTGACGTCGTTCCAGAAGGCGTGGGGGAGGGCTTCGAAGACGACCAGGTGGGCGTCCACGTTGTGGCGTAGGAAGGCGCGGTGGAGGAGGGTGGTTCCGCTGAGCAGGAGGTCGCGGCCGCTGGTGATGAAGAGGGTGGGCGGGAGCCCGTGGAGGTCGGCGTAGAGGGGCGAGAGGACGGGGTCGCGGGGGTCGGTGGAGCCGATGTACTCGGTGTCATGGGCGGTGTCGCCGGGCGGATCGAGGTGGCCGGAGAGGCCGTTGAGGGCGTACATAGCCTGGGAGTCGCCGGAGAGCGAGAAGTCACCGAGGCCGGAGAAGATGCCGAGGGCGGCGGGTTGGGGGAGGTTGAGCTGCTTGAGGCGGACGGCGACCTCGGCGGTGAGGATGGCACCGGCGGAGGTGCCGTAGATGGCGATATGGGCGGGCTTGTAGGTCTTGAGGAGCTCGCGGTAGACGGCGACGGCGTCGTCGAGGGCGGCGGGGAAGGGATGCTCGGGCGCGAGGCGGTAGAGCACGGCGACGACGCGGGTGTGGGTGAGGTTGGCGATAGGAATGCTCTCGGTGAGCGAGCCGGAATCGGAGTTGAATCCGCCGCCGTGGAGGTTGATGAGGACGTTCCCAGGGTGGAGCGGGGTGGCGTCGGTGGGGGTGATGTCGCGGACGGGGACGCCGGCGATGGCGTGCTCCTGGATATGGACGGGGAAGGCGGCGAGCGAGGTCTGGCCGGCGCGGTTCTGCCAGCTATCGGTGCCGGTGCGGCGCTGCTGGAGGGTGTCGTGGGTGGGCGCGTCGGAGGCGGGGCGAGCGAGGACCCTCTGGGCTTCGGGGCTGATGGTTTTGGGTACGGGGACGATCCGGGTGATGTGGGCGGTGCCCTGCTCGTCGATGGTGCTGGAGTTGTTCTGGCTAGTGGTCTGGGGAGCGGTCTGGGGAGCGGTGGGCTGCTGGGCGAGGGCCATGGTCGTTGAGATGGCGATGAGGGCGAAGGTGCGGCTGAGGTGTTGTGACATGCGGGGCTCCTTCGGGGCGGTGGGGCGCAGCTACAAGGGGTGAACCCAGCGTGGGTTCAAGAACAAGAACAAAAGTACAGGGGTCCCCCCACTACGCTGCGCTCCGGTCGAGATGGCTGCGTAAGGCAAGGGCAAAAGGGCAACAGCAAAGAAAGGGTCCTTCGCTGCGCTCAGGATGACGGCGAAACCAACGGCAACGGCAACGGCAATGGCAACGCAATGACAACTGCAACTGCGGCAACGGCAGATACGGGGATCCGTTCGCTGCGCTCAGGATGACAGCAAAAGCAGGAGGATGGTGGAAGACAGGTCGGGTCGAGATTACGGGAGGGGTTCTGGGTAGACTTGCTGTGAGGTTGGCCCGTGAGGTTGGCCGCGACGTCGGTTTAGGGGCGGGGTGTCAGCATGTGGATGGTGTTGAGCCAGGCGGCGGCGAGGGTGGGCCAGTGAGTGACGGGGAGGTCGGTGGGGCGGAGGCCGTAGCCGTGGCCGCCTTCGGCGAAGATGTGGAGCTCGGCTGGGACCTTGGCTTCCTTGAGAGCGCGGAAGTAGACCAGGACGTTTTCGACGTGGACGGGGTCGTTCTCGGCTTGGAGGAGAAAGGTGGGTGGGGTGGTGGCGGATGGTTTGAGGGCGGGGTCGAGGGTGTCGAGAGCGGGTGGGCTGGTGAAGTAGCCGGGGTAAATGATGAAGGCGAAGTTGGGCGTGGGGTCGATGGTGGTGTCGGCTTGTGGCATGGCGGGAGCGCCGGGGCTGGTATAGGTGGGGTTGGTGGAGAGGGCGGCCGCGAGGTGGGCGCCGGCGGAGAAGCCGAGGACGCCAATCCGGTTGCGGTCTATGTGCCACTCGGATGCATGGGCGCGGGTGAGGCGCATGGCCTGCTGGGCGTCTTCAAGATCCTCGATGTTGGCGGGGAAGTGGCCGGTCTCGGGGACGCGGTACTTGATGAGGGCGCAGGTGACGCCGAGGGAGTTGAGCCAGGTGCAGACCTCCGTGCCTTCTAGATCGTAGGCGAGGATGGAGTAGCCGCCGCCAGGAAAGACGAGGACGGCGGCGCCGTTTGGATTTGGGGCCGGGAAGAGGGCGAGGGTGGGTTTGGTGACGTCGGTCAGGTGCCGGAGCGGCCTGCCGGCGACGAGGGCGTCAGAGGTCTTGGTGGCGTCGTGCTCGGGCTCGGTGACGTGGGCGGGCTCAGGCGGGCCGCTGGGCCAGAGCGGGAGGGTTTGCTGCTGGGCGAGGGCGAGGGGGCTGAGGAGGAGTGCGGCAAGGAGAGGGGCAAGGCGCATGCGGATGATGGTAGCGGAAGATGGCGGAGTTGGATCGAGAAGAGATGGGATGGATTTGCGGTGATTTCTGCCTTGCTAGAATGATTGGCTGTGGCTTGAGGTCTCTTCGGCCAGCAAGGTTGAGCATGGAAGAGTATCTGAACAGGATTCAGTCGCCGGCGGATGTAAAGCGGCTCGGCATGGTGGAGCTGGAGCGGCTAGCGGAAGAGATTCGTGCGCGGCTGATCCGGAGCGTGGCGAAGACGGGCGGGCACATCGGGCCGAACCTGGGTGTGGTCGAGCTGACGATTGCGATGCACTATGTCTTTGACACACCGACGGATCACTTCGTGTTTGACGTGAGCCATCAGGCGTATGTGCATAAGCTGCTGACCGGGCGGGAAAACCGGTTCCACACGATCCGGCAGGCAGAGGGTTTGAACGGTTTTATGCTGCGGACGGAGAGCGCGCATGACAGCTATGGGGCGGGGCATGCCGGGACGGCATTGAGCGCGGCTCTGGGGATGGCCGTGGCGCGGGACATGTCGGGGGGGACGGAGCATGTGGTGGCGCTGGCGGGGGATGCGGCGTTCACGAACGGCATCAGCTTCGAGGCGCTGAATAACATCGCCGCACAGACGAAGCGGCTGATTGTGGTGCTGAACGACAACGAGTGGTCGATCGACAAGAATGTGGGCGCGATTGCGGAGTACTTCCACAAGATCGTGACGAACTCGACCTACAACAGCCTGCATGACAAGGCTGCAGGGATCGTCGAGATGATCGGTGGCAAGGCGGCGCGGCATGTGGCGCGGAAGGCAGAGGAGGCGGCTAAGGGTATTGTTGGGCGCGGGATGATCTTCGAGGAGTTCGGACTGAGTTACTTTGGGCCGATCGATGGGCACAATATGCCGCTACTGATTGATACCTTCAAGTTCCTAAAGGAGCAGAACCGGCCTGTGGTGCTGCATGCGATCACGCAAAAGGGGCGGGGGTTTGAGCCGGCGATCGCGGGGCAGAAGAAGTTTCATGGACTGGGGCCGTACGATCCGGAGACGGGTGAGACGAAGGCTGCGGGGCAGAAGACGTATTCCGAGGTGTTTGCCGAGACGCTGGTGAAGCTGGCGGACGGGAACGACAAGGTGGTCGCGATTACGGCGGCCATGCCGAATGGAACGGCGCTGGACCTGTTTCGGCCGAAGCACCCGACGCGGTACTTCGATGTGGGGATCGCGGAGGAGCATGCGGTGATCTTCGCGGCGGGGATGGCGACAAAGGGGTACAAGCCGTTCTGCGCGATCTACTCGACGTTTCTCCAGCGGGCGTTCGACCAGGTCGTGCATGACGTCTGCCTGCAGAATCTGCCGGTGGTGTTCTGCATGGATCGCGGCGGGCTGAGCGGGGACGACGGGCCGACGCACCATGGTCTGTTCGACATCAGCTATCTGCGGAGTGTGCCGAACCTGATCCACATGGTGCCGAAGGATGAGGACGAGCTGCAGGACATGCTGTATACGGCGATGCTGCACGAAGGGCCGGCGGCGGTGCGGTATCCGCGTGGGATTGGGCCGGGCGTGGCGGTGAAGGCGGTGCCGGTCAGGCTAGAGATTGGCAAGGCCGAGGTGGTCTACGGTCCCCGAAACGAGAATGGCGCGGATGTTTGCGTCCTGGGGCTAGGGGCGATGCTGCCCGAGGCGGTGCGGCTGGCGGAGATGCTGGAGGCGGAAGGGCTCCATGTGGCAGTGGTAAATCCCCGGTTTGCGAAGCCGATCGACCGGAAGTGCGTGGAGACGTATGGACGGCGGTGCCGGCTATTTGTAACGATGGAAGATCATGTTCTGGCGGGCGGGTTTGGGAGTGCGGTGCTGGAGTGTGTGAACGAGCTGGAGCTGAACGTGCCCGTGGTCCGGGTGGGATGGCCGGATGAGTTTATCGAGCATGGCAAGGTGGAGGCGCTGCGGGCGAAGTATGGCTTGACGGCCGAGGCGGCGATGGGGCGGGTGCGGCCGTATGTGGAGAAGATCGCCGAGGAGCGGCTAGCACGGGTGTAGGCGGCCGCTGCTCAGGAGGCCTTGTGGGCGATGCTGAGGGGGAGAAGCTCGGCGGTGCGGCGGTGGCGGTACTCGAAAGTGCTCTTGAGCTGACGGCGCGCGAAGACGATGTCCCCGATGTTGCCGAGGGGACCCAGGGGAAGTTCGTAGTCGACGTGATCGGTGAGGAGGCTGCCGGCGGTGGGTTCGGCTCCTGGCTGGTGGGCTCGAGGCTCGGACTGGATGTGGTGGCAATGCTTCCAGTACTTGAAGGGGCCGCGATGCTGGATGTCGCAGAAGTGATGGTTCCAGACGAACTCGCTGATCTCAGCCTCCCAGGGGATGCGGATGGGGGAGAGAGGAAAGGCGCGGAAGGACAGGGTGAGCCGGGTTCCGGCGCCGGCCGCAATGCCTCGCTGCGGTGAGGACGAGGGCGGGCGAGGCGGGGGCGGAGCGAAGGCGGCCTCCTCGATGCGGGCCTTCTGCCATGCGGGCATGAGACGCGGGAGGTTTTCGGGGTTGGCGAAGAAGGCGAAGACGATCTCGGGAGCGTGGGGGAGCCACTGCTCGGTCTGGAAAGTGTGGCGCATATGTCTGGTGAGACGCCAGAATATGCGGTAGGGAGCCGTTTTGCTCGAGGGGATTTGCTGAATCTGCCACTTGTTCAGCATGGTGGTGTGGTTCAGAGTTGTGCAGACATAAATACGGGGGTCTCTCCACTGCGCTACGCTGCGGTCGAGATGACGGCCGTTGTGAGGTCTATTCGTTAGACTTTGCTGACGGCACTGGTTCAGCAGCTTTTGATCAATGCCTCCGCCATCAGTGCCCCTGGAAGTGGAGGACGACATCACTGGGGACGGCGTTGGGATGTCCGTTGCAGGTGGCGGGCTCGAAGACCCAGGTCTGGACGAGCTTGAGGGCTTCGGCGTCCAGATCGGGGCGCACGGGCCGGGTGAGGTGGGGTTGCGAGACGGTACCGTCGTTCCCGACGTAGAGCCGTATGACCACGTCGATGACCGGCGCGTCAGGGCCTCCCCTGGCCTCGGGTTGCGGGGCTCGCAGGGGGACGGGTGGAGAGAAGGTCTTGCACAGGGTTCCGGTATGGGCGCCGCTCGGGATGGTGAAGGTATCCTCGGGAACGCTGTCCAGTTTGGTCATCGTGAGGTCGACGCTGAGGCTGGTTTCTTCGTGGAAGTCGATGTGCTGCGGGTAGGCGGAGCCGGCGACCTGCGCATACTTCGACCACTCATAGGCGCGATCTTCTTCGCGAACGCTGAGGAGATTTCCGTCCGCTTTGCTGACGCAGAGCTCGTTGGAGCTTCGATGCTCGCCGTGAATGGTGTCGTAGTCGATACACGTTGCCTGCTGGCCATGAGAGGAGCCGTCGCGGATGGCCCGAACGACATCCTGCCCGTCGAACCGGCTGACGGTAAAGGGAACAAGACCAAGGAGGCGCCGGACGGCGAAGGGCGGGAAGGTCCAGGGGCCGACGGTGCTTATGTTGCGGTCGATGAAGAGACTGGTTGCCTGCCAGTCGCCGAAGCGGATCTCCTGCCGGAGGTCCCCGCTGGGCACCCGAATGCGGGTGTAGCTGCCTGATTGAAGCGAGCCGTCGTCCGCGGTGGCGGTGAAGTTGGCTTCGGTGCGGATGATAAAGGGGGCGCCGCGAAGGACATGAGCGGCACGGGCAATTTCAAGGAGATGTGAGGCACGAGCGCGAAGCTGCATATCCTCTGCATAGACGAGGGGCGCCTTTGCGGCGGACAGTGCAATAAGAAGAATGCAAGGGAGGGCTCGCATTGCGCGGAGGATACCACCCGAGCAGGATGGCTGTCTGAAGATTCTCCAGTTGGACTTGGAGTGTAGAAATCGGGCGGATGATGAAGAGAAGGCGTCCCTTGTGGGACGCCTTCGATTTTGGAGGGAGATTGTGGTGCAGTTGCTTTGCGGTTGGTGATGCAGGTAGTGGAGCGAAGCTTAGTTGGGCATCAGAACGGTGTCGATGACATGGGCGACGCCGTTTGACTGATATACGTCCGCAGTGGTCACAGTGGATGTACCGCCCTTCTCATCGGTGAGAACGAGCTTGGAGCCGTCCATCTTGGCGGTGAGGGTCCCGCCTTGAACGGTCTTCAGGGTTGCGGTGCCGTGACCCTTCTTGATGGCCTTGGCGATGGCCTTGGAGTCCATCTTGCCGGAGACGACGTGGTAGGTAAGAATCTTGGTGAGCTGATCCTTGCTCTCGGGCTTCACGAGGGTATCCACGGTGCCGGCGGGGAGCTTGTTGAAGGCGTCGTTATCCGGGGCGAAGACGGTGAAGGGACCGGGGCCGGAGAGGGTGTCGACGAGACCTGCGGCCTTGACGGCTGCGACGAGGGTGGTGAGATTGGGAGCGGCCGAGGCATTTTGAACGACCGTCTTGTTGGGATACATCGGCGCTCCGCCGACGTCAGGGTCCTTCATCTGTGCGGTGGCGCTAAGGGTGGTGAGGCGAGGGCGGCTGCGGCCATTGTTGCCAGAAAAGTGTTTCTCATGTGAATCGTCCTTTCGTGCATGCATCTGAAAGCAATTGAAGTCTGTTCCCCTGCGCATGGGACTCACTTGTATGTACGGCCTGCCTGAGAGTGCGGGTTGGAAACAAATCCCTTAGCGGTGAGAGATAGGGCATTGGTTCCAGCTGTTTTGCGCGCGAGGGATGGGCCGGGATGCATAGGCCCACAGCGGTGGATGAGGAGCGCGGAGCTGAGGAGCGAGGGGTCGCGTTGACTTTTGAGTAACGGAGCCGTCAACTGGAGACCTGCATGCGGACGCAAGCGAGGATTGCAAGAGCGGAGATGCCGAGGGTGGCGGCGAGCGGCGAGAGCAAAGGCGCGAGTGTGCACGATAACGGGCTGGTGCTGATCGGCCTGTTCAAGCTGGTGAAGGCTGTGTTCTTCTTCTGCGTCGGCATTGGCGCGATGCACCTGCTGCATAAAGACCTGAGCGACGTGGTGATGCATGTAGCCACCGCGCTGCGCTTCGACCCGGAGAGCCGCGTGGTTTCGCTGCTGATGGATAAGGTCGATCTGATCGACCCACACCGGCTGCGTGAGATCGGTTTTGCCACGTTTGCCTACTCCGGCCTGGCGCTGACGGAGGGGGTAGGTCTGCTGATGGAGAAGGTCTGGGCGGAGTACCTGACGCTGGTGCTGACGATCTCCTTTCTGCCATGGGAGATCTATGAGTTGATTCGGCGTCCGAGCTGGTTCCGGTTGGGGCTGCTGGTGATCAACCTGGCGGTGCTCTGGTACCTGGTATGGCTGCTGAAGCGAAAGCGGCTGCTGATGGGCAGCGAATAGCTTCGAGCTTTGAGGAGCAGGTGTGATCCGCGCGGGTGAGATCCGCTCGGAGGCTCCGCGGCCGGACACGTGAAGAGAAAGTGTTGAGTAAATAGAAAGGTGTCGAGATGCTTTCGCTTTTATTTCGCTTACCAGATCGTCAGGCGGGGCGCAAGTGGGTGAATTGGCCTGCGAGGGTGGGGAATCTTACGTATTAACACCGCATGTAGGGTTGCCTGGGCGTGATCAGACTAGATGCAGTGGTGCAGGATTTTGCACACCTTAAGATCACAGGATTTCAACTGAATATTCACATTGTGAAGCAATTTAGGCCTTGCTTCTAGAGTGGCGAGGGGTCAAGATGTGGATCGAAGTGGTCCAAAAGGGAGCAAAATGGACCAAATCGAGTAAGTTTCAAGCGAAGTGTACTCCCCAGCATTTGAGATTCGAGGGTGACGATCAATGTTCCGGGGTAATCACCCAACGCGCGTGGACGAAAAGGGCCGGCTGAAGCTGCCTGCCGACTTTCGCAGCCAGCTGGAGGGGGATGCCGAGGCAAAGCAGGTCTTTTACATCACGAGCAAGGACGGAGAGCGGGCGGAGTTATGGCCGATCAAAGCGTGGGAGGAGGTTGAGGCGAGTCTGGCCAAGATCCCAAGCACGAATCCGGCAAGGCGCAAGTTTCTGGACGTGACGAACTACTACGGACAGATGGCGGAGATGGATACGCAGGGACGTCTGCTGTTGCCGCAGATTCTGCGGGACAAGGCGAGTCTGACAGCGGATGTGGTGGTGTTTGGAGCGCAGAAGTATCTCGAGGTCATGAACAGGCCAACGATTGAGGCAAAGGTGATGACGCTGACGGACGAGGATCTTTCGAGCCTGTCGGAGTTGGGGATTTAGAGAGATTTGAACGAGCCCCTCAGTGGGGAGCACGCGAGGCGGGACAGGATGCAGAGACCGCAACATGTGCCGGTTCTTTTAGATGAGGTTATCGAGAATTTGAATGTGCGGCCGGGCGGCGTGATTGTTGACGCGACGCTCGGGCTGGGCGGGCACTCCGCAGCGGTTGCGCGGTTGCTTGGCGGCAAAGGCAGGCTGATCTGTTTCGACCGCGATCTCGAGGCGATGGAGCTGGGAAGGGCGAGGCTGGCGGAGTTGGCCGGCGAGCTTGGCGGGGAGATGCCGGCGGTTGAGTTTGTGCCAAAGCCGTTTTCCGAGGCGGGCAGCGAGATCAAGCCCGGGAGCCTGGACGGTCTGCTTGCGGACTTTGGCGTGAGCAGCCTGCAGCTTGACGAGGCGCACAGAGGATTCAGTTTTCGGACCGATGGACCGCTGGACATGCGGATGGATACGCGCAGCGGGGAGACGGCCGAGCAGGTGGTAAATGAGGCTGGCGAGGAGGAACTTGCCAACCTTATTTACGAATTCGGAGAGGAAAGGAGGTCGCGGAGAATCGCCAGAGCCATTGTGAGGGCCCGGCCGATATCCACCACAGCGCATCTAGCGCAGGTGATATCGGCCGCGGCCCACTCAATGAAAGGCGAGAAGATCCATCCGGCGACACGGACCTTTCAGGCAATCCGGATTCGAGTGAATGACGAGTTGGGCGAGATCCAATCGCTGCTGAAGAGCGCGGGGTCTCTGTTGAAGCCGGGTGGGCGAGTGGTGTTGATCAGCTTTCACTCGCTCGAAGACAGGATGGTGAAGGATGCCTTCCGGGATGCTGGCCGGGAGAAGAGTTTGACGATGCTCACGAAGAAGCCGGTTGTGGCCGAAGAGCAAGAGCAGATGAGGAACCCGAGATCGCGAAGCGCGAAGCTACGGGCGGCAGAAAAGGTTTAGGTTTATGGTCCGTGAATTGAATTGCACCGGTTGTGGTGCAGGGTTAAGAGACGACAAAAGATCGGGCTGGGGTTGTCCTACCGTGCTTTCAGGCGAAAGACAACTTCGTACTACCAATCCCATCCTCCTTAGCAACCCCGGCCCGGTTGTGTTTGAGGATGGCGGAAAAGTTTTGAAATGGGATGTTGAGTGACCAGGCGGGCGGCCTGGGAGATGGACGGGACGAGGTACGGGCGATGGCAACGGCGGCGATGGCAGGGCAGGGAATGGAGGCGATGGAAGCGGCGCAGAGGATTCGGCGAAGCTCGGCGCAGACGTTGGTGGACCACAACCGATCGATGTTTCAGACGCAGCGACGTGCTCGCCGCGGCCCCACCCCGGAGGTTTTCTTCTCCAAGCACATCGACAACAGCCGGATTGTGAAGGCGGACGACCCGGAGCGGCGAAAGGACATGCGGCAGTTCACGGCCGTGATGAGCGTCCTGTTCTGCCTGCTGATGGTGTATGTATGGCAGCACTTTTCAGCGATCGAGGTTGGCTACCGCGTTGAGGCGCAGAAGACGCAGGTGGAGCAGATGCATGAAGAGAACCGGCAGCTTCGGTTGAGCGAAGCACAGCTAACGGATCCCCAGCGGATCGACGTGATGGCAAAGCAGCTCGGTTTGAGTGCGCCCCAGCCCGGACAGGTGGTTCGACCGGATGGGCTCGTGGATCCGAGTGCACCGGTGATGGCGCGAGCCGGATCTCCGCAGATGGTTTTGCAGTAGGGCTTCTCGGGGGATAGGGAGTGAAGTTTGTGCGGCCGAGATGCAGTATGTTCGGCTTGGCTCAGGATGACAGGGGTTACTTGGTGATTGTGAGATGGAGATGAAGCAGGCGCCACGGCAGACGATGACGGCTCCGATACGGAGGGTCCGGTTTGCCTACGTGGCGCTCTTTTTTTGTTTCTGGACGGGGTTGATTGCGCTTCGGCTGACTTGGCTGCAGGTGGTTCGGCACAGCGACTTCGTCCATCGGGCGGCGATGCAGCAGCAGAGGACGTTTGAGGTGGCTCCGCGACGCGGTGTGCTGTATGACCGCAATCTGCGAGAGTTGGCGATGACGGTGCTGGTGGACAGCGTGTACGCGGTGCCGAGCGAACTGGGCGACAACCGGGAGCAGGCGGCTGAGATGCTGGCCAAGCTGGTGCATAACGATCCGCAGGACAGATTTACCAGCCAGGTCCAGATGCTGGCGCGGTTCAACGCCTCGAGGAACTTCGCGTGGGTGGCGCGGAAGGTGGATGGGGATACGGCGCAGCGGGTTCGGGAGATGAACCTGAAGGGCGTGTATCTGCAGAAGGAGTTCAAGCGGTTCTACCCGAACAACGACCTGGCGGCGCAGGTGCTGGGGTACGTGGGGACGGATGACGCGGGGCTGGGTGGGCTCGAGCGCGAATTCGACGACGAGATGCACGGTGCACCGGGGCACATGCTGACGGCGGTGGATGCGAAACGGCATGTATTGGGGAGCGATGAGCAGCAGCCGATGGCGGGCGAGAACCTGATCCTGACGGTCGACGCCAACATCCAGTACATGGCGGAGCGGGCGCTGGACGCGCAGATGGCGAAGACGAAGGCGCTCCATGGGACAGTGGTCGTGCAGGATCCGCACACGGGGCAGATACTGGCACTAGCGATTGCTCCGAGGTTCAATCCGAACGATCAGAAGCACATGGACGCGAGTGTTCTGACGAACCTGGCGGTGAGCGATGTGTACGAGCCGGGATCGACGTTCAAGCTGGTGACGTACTCGGCGGCGCTGGATGGCGCGGGCGTGCAGCCGACGGATCTGGTGGACTGCCAGGGCGGCGCGATGACGATGTATGGGCGGACGCTGCATGACGACCACAGCGATCGCTTCGGCGTGGTGACGGTCCAGTATGCACTGGAGCACTCGAGCGACGTGGGCGCGGCGAAGATGGCGCTGAAGCTCGGCCCGAACAAGTTCTACGATTACATAAGGGGCTTCGGATTTGGCGACCGGTCGGGTATTGAGCTGCCGAGCGAGACGCGCGGTCTGCTGCGCGCGCCGAGGAAGTGGGGATCGACCAGCATTCTATCGATTGCGATCGGGCAGGAGATCGGCGTAACGCCGGTTCAACTTGTAACCATGGTAAGCACGATTGCGAATGGCGGTGTCTACATGCCGCCGCATGTGCTGCTGGCGAGCGTGGATGCGATGAAGGGCGATCCGCGGCTGAAACCGGCGGCGTTTCGGCCGTCAAACCAGCTGCCGGCGGTGTTGCCGGACGGGGCGCACCGGGTGATCTCGGAGCTGACATCGGCAAAGATGCGGAGCATGATGCAGGGCATCGTGGTGGAGGGTACAGGCAAGAAAGCCGCGCTGAATGGGTATAGCGCTGGCGGAAAGACGGGCACGGCGCAGAAGATCGATGTGGCGACGCATACGTACTCGCACACGAAGCTGGTGGCGAGCTTTGCGGGGTTTGCGCCGGTCAACAATCCGGCGATCGCCATTGCGGTGGTCATGGATACGCCGCAGGGAAGTGAGGCACAACGATACGGCGCAGCGGCGAGTGCGCCGGTGTTCGCGGACGTGGCGCAGCAGGTGCTGGAGTACCTGGGCGTGCCGCATGACCAGCCGGTGAAGACGAATTCGGAGATGCTGGCCGAGACGCAGACGGGCGAGCTTGAGGACCAACCGAACGATGAGGTTGCGGATCTGAATGCGATGTTTGCGGATGTGAACAGCCTGCCGGCCGATGATCCGCTGCGGACACCGCAGCAGCTGGCCTTGCCTGCGGAGACCGCGGCGAGGGCGAGCGCACCGGCGGTGATGTCGAGTGCGAAGAGCCTTGCGATGGTGACGCGGCTGCTGCCGGCGAAGGTGCTGGAGGCGTTTCGAGCGAACGGAGGGACGACGAGCACGATGCCGGATGCGGTTGCGGGAGCGACGGCGAAGTTGACCCCACCGAAGCTCCAGCCTGAGGTGCAGGCGAAGGATGGCGAGGTCGTGATTGATGCGACGAGGCGAGTGGCTGTGCCGGCATTTGAGGGCGAGAGCCTGCGCGCCGTGGTGGAGAGGGCTGGTGGCGTGGGACTGCGGGTGCAGCCTGTCGGAAGCGGGATTGCACGCGAGCAGGCACCGGCGGCGGGCACGATGGTGCCGGTTGGGACTGAGGTGGTGGTGCGCTTTCTCCGTTGACGTGCTGAGTTGCGAAGGGTGGAGAAAGAGCTAACTGAGCGATCCGGTCGTGTCGGCTTGACCACTCAAAGAGGATGAGCGTATGGAGTATGCAACCCTTGCGTCCCTGCGAGCACCACACAGGGGCAGGGTGGATGTTCTGCTGAGGTAACCTCCAATGATTCGACGGCTTCGATGGCCGCGGCAAACCGCCGTTCTGATGCTTCTTTTCTGTTTTGCCCGGTACGGATTAGCAGAAGGTGAAGGCGTCTTCAAGAATGTGTTCTGGCAGCCGAACGAGTTGCAGCAGGGATCGCCGGTGTTCTTCACTGTGGAGCTGGAAAGGCCAGCGCGGAAGGTGAGTGGGACATTGCTGGGGAAGGAGCTGACCTTCTTCCATGGTGCGAAGCCGGAGGTCTGGTACGCGCTGGGTGGTGTGGACATGGATGCGGCCCCAGGAAGTTACGACATGGCGGTGCGGGTCGTCTCGGCGAACGGGCGGGTGTCGCGAACGACGAAGAAGGTCGATGTAGGGTCGGGCAACTTCAAGGAGGGAACGGTGGAGGTCCCGCAGAACTTCGTGACGCCAGATGAGACAGCGAAGAGGCAGATCGCGGGGGACCAGGTCCTAAAGAATCGAGCGTTTACGCACCTGCTGCCGACGCCGCAGTGGTCGGGGGACTTTATCAAGCCAGTTGCGGCGCCTGCGACCGAATCGTTTGGGATGAGCCGCGTCTACAACGAGGAGCTGACGAGTCAGCATCGGGGAACGGACTTTCCGGTGAAGGAGGGAGCGGAGGTGGTCGCTTCGAATGCGGGCACGGTGGTGTTGGCGCGTGAGCTCTTCTATGAGGGGAACTGCGTCATCGTCGACCACGGGCAGCACTTCGCGACGATCTATATGCACCTATCGAAGATTGACGTGAAGGTGGGTGAGCGGGTGAAGAAGGAGCAGCGGGTTGGCCTCTCTGGTGCGACGGGACGGGTGACAGGGCCACATATGCACATGGGAGTGCGGTGGAACGGAGCTTACCTCAACCCGACGAAGCTGGTTGCTTTGACCTTGCCAGAGACGCATAAGACCGAGGCTGGTGTGGGGGAACAGCATAAGGCGGCTGCCAGTAGACACCGGTCCGCGCACTCGCGTTCGAGATCACGATCTTGAGACGACGTTAGTGGAGCGGCGGGTGGTCCGGTCCTGCTGTACAGCTGAGCGGATCGAAGGACGTGATGTGTGTGTGGTCGCTTAGAATCGGTTTCTATGCGGTGGAGCGATCTGCGCGAGAGGGTTGAGGCACGGGCGTGGAAGGATGCGTCGGCGGAGGTGCGCGGAGTGCAGTATGACTCGCGGCTGGTGCGTCCCGGAGATGTATTTGTGGCGATGCGCGGCGGGGTTGTGGATGGAAACAGGTTTGCCGAAGAGGCGATTGGGCGGGGTGCTGTGGTGGTGGTCACGGATTCGCCTAAGTTGTTTACCCGACTAGAACGGGACTATGAGGAGGTTGGGGCGGCGCTGGTGGAGCGCGGCCGGCGGGGGCTAAGCCAGGTGAGTTCGGCAGTGTTTGGGCGACCGGAACGGAGGCTGGCGCTGTGCGCGGTGACGGGTACGAACGGGAAGACGACGACGGCGTTTGTCCTGGAGCAGATGCTGCGAAGTGCTGGACGCCAGTGCGTGCTGGTGGGAACGATCGAGACGCATGTGGGAGATGAGGTGAGGAAGTCCGCGCATACGACTCCGGAGAGTCGAGACTTGTTGGCGACCTTTGCGGACGGTGTGCGGATGGGGTGTACGGAGGCGGTGATCGAGGCGAGCTCGCATGCGCTCGATCAGGAGCGGGTGTGGGGGCTGCCGGTCGATGTGGCGATCTGGACGAACCTGACGCAGGATCACCTCGACTATCACGGGACGATGGAGGCGTACTTCGAGTCGAAGGCGAGGTTGTTCGAGGGTACGGGAACGATGCCGCCGCGGGTTGCGGTGGTGAACGCGGATGATGTGTGGGGGCAACGGCTGCTGACCCGGGAGCTGCGATCGGAGGTCCTGACGTATGGGATGGAGAAGGGGGAGTACCGGGCCGAGGCGGTGGTGTTGCGGGCGGGGCGGACGGAGTTTCGGTTGAGAACGCCGCGCGGGGTTACCGACATCCGTTCGCCGTTGACGGGGCGAGTGAACGTATACAACGTGCTGGCTGCGGCGTGCGCGGCGATGGAACGTGGACTTTCCGTGGACGAGGTTGTACGTGCGGTGAGTGGGTTACGGCAGGTGCCGGGGCGATTTGAGATTGTGCCTTCGAATGTTACAGACGTAACGGTTGTGGTGGATTATGCGCATACGGATGACGCTTTGCGGAATTTGACGGCGCTTGCACGGGAGCTGGCGAAGGAGCGTGGCGGTCAGGTGATTACGGTGTTTGGATGTGGAGGTGACCGGGACCGGACAAAGCGGCCGAAGATGGGGCGGGTGGCCGGGGAGGGAAGTGACCTGGTAGTTTTGACGAGCGATAACCCGCGGACGGAGGAGCCGGGCGATATCATCGACGAGGTCATGGTGGGCGTTCGGGAGACCGGGGTCGATTGCATTGTGGAGGAAGACCGGGCGGGGGCGATTGCAATTGCGATTCGGGCGGCGCGGCCGGGCGACTTTGTGTTGATTGCCGGGAAGGGGCATGAGACGGTTCAGATTCTGCGTGACGGGCCGGTGCCGTTTGATGATGTGGCGGTGGCAGCGGAGATTTTGCAGGATCTATGAGGCGGCTGGAACCCGCTATCAAGGTGAGTGCCTCGGAGCGTGTTCTCGGGACGAGCCGTACTTGCCGGGTAGCCTTGCGCGGGAGGGGAAGAAGTGAAGCTGATGTTGGGGCAGATTGCGGATTGGATCCATGCGGAGGGAGATTTTACAACCGACCGCGAGGCCGTGGGTTACTCGATCGATTCGCGGACGATTGGGGCGGGGGAGCTATTTTTTGCAGTAACGGGCGAGCGAGTGGACGGGCACGACTACGTGGCGGCCGCGCTTGAGAACGGGGCTGTGGCGGCGGTGGTGAGCCAGCACTGGCTGGCCCCGGATGAGATGGATCCGTGCCGGCTGCTGCGCGTTCCGGAGAGCGAGGACTGTGTGCTGCGGGCAATGCAGACGCTCGCGAGGCGGGTGCGCCAACAGTGGGGCGGGCGAGTAATTGGGGTAACGGGGTCCGCGGGAAAGACGACGACCAAGGAGGCGCTGGCGGCGGTGCTGGGGAGGAGGTTCCGGGTACTGAAGAGCGAGGGCAATCTGAACAATCACTTTGGTCTGCCGCTGCAGTTGCTGAGGCTGGAGCCGGAGCATGAGGTGGCGGTGCTGGAGATGGGAATGAACCACGCGGGGGAGATCGCGACGCTGGCGAAGATCGCGAAGCCGAACTGGGGCGTGGTGACAAATGTGGCGGCGGTGCACCTCGAACATTTCGAGAGCGGCATTGGGGGGATCGCGGCGGCGAAGAAGGAGCTGGTGGATGCGTTGCCGTCCGATGGGATCGCAGTGTTGAACTTCGATGACGACCGGGTGGCGGCGTTTGCGCGGGGGCGGGCGGAGCAGGTCGTGTTCTACGGGACGCACAAGGGCGCGGATGTGCGAGCGGAGAACGTAGAGGAGATGGGAGCGGAGGGCGTTCAGTTCGACGTGTCTGCGGGGGGGGAGAGGGCAGAGGTCCGGCTCCATCTGCTGGGGCGGCACAATGTTCTGAACGCGCTGGCGGCGATTGCGACGGGGCTGCGAAGTGGGATGGGACTGGAGGAGTGTGCGCGGACTCTCGATGAGATGCGATCGGCGGACAAGCGCGGGGCAGTGCTGACGTGGAGGGGAGCGCGGCTGGTGAATGACTGCTACAACTCGAACCCGCGGGCGCTGGATTCGATGGTGGACGCGTTGATGGCGATCGAGGGGGCGCGACACATTGTGATTGCTGGCGAGATGCTGGAGCTAGGGCCAGGGGGTGAGGGGCTGCACGCGGGGTGTGGACTGCGGATGGCGGAACGTGGCGTGGACGTCGTGGTGGGCGTGCGCGGACTGGCTGCGGCGCTGGTGGACGCGGCGCGGTCGGGTGGGGCGGAGGCGGTGTTTGTCGCCACACCGGAGGAGGCGGGAATGTGGATGCAGCGGAACGTGCGGGCGGGGGATGCGGTGTTGCTGAAAGCATCGCGTGGGGTACGGCTGGAGCGGGCGTTCGGTGCGCTAGAGGGTTGAAGCAGAGGTGCTCCCAACCTTGCGGAGTGCATCCAAGACGGGATGGCGAAAGAGATGGCGCGGCACACGGGTGAGGCCCTTGAGGGTTCGGGGAAGAGAGCCGGAGACAAGATGGCGGAGAAGGCTCCTGCGAAGCAGGCCATGAAGAAGGCGGGAAAGCATCCTGCGAAGCATGCGGCGAAGGCGGCAAAAAAAGCCAACCAAAAAGCTGGGAAGCATGGGGCAAAACACGAAGCTCACAAAGCTCTGGACCACGTTGTTCGTGAGATGGATCGTGACGAGTTGCTGGCTGCGGCGTTTCACCATCTGAGCCGTGCGGCTGCGGTGATTTCGCTGCTGGAGCAGGAGTCGGGTGGAGATTTGCGGATGCTGCTGGATCGCGGGGTGTCGCGATACGAAGAGGCGGCGTTGAAGAGTGGAAGGAGATCGGCGGAGGGCGCGTATAGCCTGCTGCGGGCGGCCGAGCACCTGGGGATGGCCGGCCTCTACGCTGCGCGGAGCAGTTTTGCGGCAGCTGTTGCGCAGGTGGAGAGTGCCCAGATCGAGTCGCTGCTTGGATCGCTGCCGAAGCGGTTCAACGACTTGGATGACGAGATGGAGGGCGAGGTGGAACGGCTCCGGGCGATGGGGTTGGAGCTGGCTCGGACTGCCGAAGCAGCAGACGGCGATCTCCACCTCGTGTACGAGTTGACCATGGCGGCGCACTGGATCTGCTCAGTGCTGGAACGGGAGCTGCTCTGATCGGCATGCCGGGAGCCCTGGGAGGTTCGTGCCGGGGAAAGGCACGGGGAGATAGGGGAGCCGCTAGTAAGATAACGGTGATCCTGCGGCGTGCGAAGGCGGACCTCTTTTGCTTTACTGGCTGCTGTACCAGAAGCTGTTTCCCTACTACCGAGTGTTTCGGATCTTCCGCTACCTTACGTTTCGGACGGTGTTTGCGAGCCTGACAGCGCTGCTGATCGGGCTACTGATCGGGCCGTTCGTGATCGAGCGGCTGCGCGAGTTTCAGATTGGGCAGTACATTCGCGAAGAGGGTCCGCAGAGTCATCAGAAGAAGAAGGGCACGCCGACGATGGGCGGTGTGCTGATCCTGATCTCGATCGTAATACCAGCGTTGTTGTGGAGCGATCTTTCGAATCCGTTCGTGTGGCTGGTGATTGGGTCGACGCTGGTGTTCGGGGCGATCGGGTTTGCCGACGACTATATCAAGGTCGTCCATAAACAGAATAAGGGGCTGTCGGCTAGAGCCAAGCTGGGGTTGCAGCTGCTGGCGAGTGCGGGTGTAGCGATGGTGCTGGTGCGGATGGAGTCCTATGGGGGCTATTCGACGCGGCTAATGGTTCCATTTGCGAAGCGGTTTCGGCCGGACCTGGTGGCTGGGTGGATCACGCACAGCTCGGTGCCGCATGTTTACTGGCTGGGGTTCCTGCCGTTTGTGGCGTTTGTGATGCTGGTGATCGCGGGGGCGAGCAATGCGGTGAACCTGACGGATGGTCTGGATGGGCTGGCAATTGGGTGCACGATCATCGCTGCGGGCGCGCTAACGGTGCTGACGTACGTTAGCGGGCATGTGGTGTTTTCGGACTACCTGGAGCTGCAGCGGATGCCGCTGGTGAGCGAGGTCACGGTCTTCTGCGGGTCGATGGTTGGGGCGTCGATCGGATTTCTTTGGTACAACGCGCATCCGGCGGAGGTGTTTATGGGCGATGTGGGTTCGCTGGCGCTGGGTGGCGCGATCGGGACGGTGGCGGTGGTGATCAAGCAGGAGTTGCTGCTGCCGTTTATTGGCGGGGTATTTATTCTCGAAGCTGTGAGCGTGATGCTGCAGGTAGGGAGCTACAAGCTGCGCGGGGGGAAGAGGATCTTCAAGATGGCTCCGCTGCACCATCACTTTGAGTTGTTGGGATGGAGCGAGTCGAAGGTGATTGCGCGGTTCTGGATTCTGGCGCTGGTGTTTGCGCTGTTTGCGCTGACAACATTGAAGCTGCGGTAACCGGGACGCAACGCCTAGCTCAAGAGAGTAGTTAGCGGAGTTCCAACACTGTATGTCCATAGCTTCTGGAGCGATGTTTTGTCTCTACACCTAGCGGCAAGAGAGCTGATGAGAGACAGCGGCGCACCAACTACGTGATCTTCCTGAAGCCTGCGATCAACACTGTTTCTGCCCTACACAGACGAGCTCCGCAATCACTAAGTTGGAGGACCAGGATGAAAGCTCCGGTCAGTGGCTGGCTGATCCTATTAGCCTGCTGCAGCTTCGCTGAAGGTCAACGCAGCAGTTCATGCAAGAACCGAAGCCCCGGGCTGCTATCAAAACCGTGTTTGACAAACTCATGTCTAAGACGCGGTCTGGGCATTGCGGGTCCTGGATGTAAATACGGGAACGGCTGTGATCGACATCAATCCACACTGCAGTCTGATCATAGGATCAGTGCATGACCCGGGGGTGTCCTCCGCGGAGACCTGATCCTAGTCGCATTCGGTGATCTGACGATGGGTGGGAAGACAAATCCTGACGGCTCTGTCGCGGTGACTGACTATGATCACAACGAAGCTGATTCGCCGGGAACGCTGTTCTGAGCGCGCCCAATCCTCTTGTTGGCTATGCTGAAACTTGCCAGACAAATCCCTTAACAGACCCTCAGGATCACCTCATGTACGAACTACTGCGAGAACGGTCTTAATTGAGGCGCTTCAATCGGCGGGTACGGGTCGATGCGCCGACGATCGCAATAATTCACAATCGCGCCTTCCGCACAAGGAGAGTTATCCGCCCGAAAGCAAGGGATGCAGGGCCCTAAGGTCGCTCAGGAACTACAGCAACTACACCCCGGCGTTCAGCTTCCGCCAGCAGGAACATTGATCGCTACTTACGGGCGCGATACCATCGGCTTCTACCAGGATGGCCAATCTAATGTAGTGACGCTGCAAGTAGGTGCCGTGCACAACTCATCGAGAATTCAGCTACTACGATGTAGTAAAGGCGGGATCGCCGGGCCATTTCACAACGACCGCGCCTTCTGAAAGCGTCTACCAAAACAGCTGGCTTTAGACTTCCTCCCACTTACTGCGGTCGCTCCTACTGTGGTGTCCATTGGGGGTTATGGGTAAACAGCCCGCCCACGAATCCAAGCTGATAGACGAGGAAGAGCCCAAAGCAGACGCTGACGATCCCGGAGGTGAAGCCGAAGTATCGGCTCATCTGGCTAAAACGGTTCCCCGCGAAGGTAAGTGGCACGGCGATTACTGCAGTCATGCACATCATGCCGATGACCGTTCCAAAACCGAAGATGAGCAGATAGACCGTTGCCCAAATGGGATTATGAATGGTTGAAAGGACAAGGAGCGCCACGGCAGCGGACCCGGCGAGGCCGTGAACAAGTCTTATAAGCAGGGGACGAACGCATTGATAGAGACCCAAACGATTCACCGATCTCAAAAGAAGATTTGAGCGTTGTTCGGCGGGCTCCATGATCGTGGCACCGAGACCCGGGGCGGGGCGTACTCGGGAGTAGCGGTTGGAGAGCGTCTGTGTAGCGCCGGTGAGGTTTAGGACGCCTAGAAGGACAAGCATCAATGCGACGCTGAACTCCATCGCAAGACCAAGTCGCGGAGGTATTTTGACTCCGGCCAAGATGATGAGGGCGCCTACAGCGAAGATCATGATCGTATGTCCGAGGCCCCAAACGGATCCGATAATGGCTGCATTGCGTATGCTGCGTTGATTGCTGACGATGGTTGATATCGCGACCACATGATCCGGATCCGTCGAGTGGCGCATGCCGAGCAGCAGCCCCAACCCGGTTACGAACAGGATGGGTCCTAGTCTCTGCTTCGAGAAAAATGCTTGACTGAGATGTGCCGCTGCAAAGCCCTGGACGGCGATGATGATGCCGAGGCCGGTGATGCACGCAGAGGAGGCGATGGGCAGCCAGCGCCGGGTCAAGGGACCATCCACGTGGAGGCGCAGCATGAAACGGCGAGCGTAGACCATCAACATGCCGAAGCCGATCAGGACCGCGGCCAAGCCAAGGCTGAAGGCGACGAAGAGGAAGAAGCCGAGTGCGATTCTGTGAAGCGCAAACGCGCTCAGAAGCACGATGAGCGCGGCTGGGCAGGGAATAATGCCGCCTGTTATGCCCAAGGTGAAAAGCTGCACGAGGCTTACCGATTTGGACGTGAGCCCTTCGCTTCCTACGGGAGGGCTTGTGGTGCTACCCGGCGAGCGGCGCTTCCAGGGGAGATGGAAGCCGCCACCTTCACCCGGAAGATGAGAGTGATCGGATGCTGTCCCTGTGACGCGACGAAGAAGCATGTAACAGCCAAGGATAGCGATCATGAGGCCGGAGAGAACACCCAGCCAGGGATATAGCTGCTCGGGCACGATGTAACGGGAGGCAAAGAGCGTCAAGGCGCCGAGGGCAAATACGCCCCGCGGTGTGGGAGGCGGTGACAATGATCGATGCACCGACGCCGAATGACACAATCGACAACCGGCAGCACGAGGAGACATCGAACGGGCTGGTCATTTTGAATGACGTCTGGCACCTCACCGAGCATCGCCAACTCCAGATCTCCGGCTACTACCGACGCTATTTGCTGGACGTCCGGCCGAACTTTGGCGACGGCCTGATCCGGCAAAGCGAGCACCGCAATGCGAACTCCGAAGACGTGCTGTACACCGAGCGCTTCAGCAGTGCTGCGTCCCTGCTGGTTGGCGTTAACTTCAGGCGAGAGGCCCCGCGTGCCCTTAATCTTGATAAGGCCGATGCCCTCGGCAGATGTTTTCCTGAGACATCGAACAATCTCACTATCAATTTTTCGAGTCCGTTCGCGGCCCTGGATGGAGCCTTGTTCCGCGTCCTACACTACGATGCCGGGTACCGCCTGGATCAGGTGTCTGTCGACAATCAGGATTTACTACGGCCGGCTCTAACCTTCAAACGGGGAGCCACGGTCCACTCGCCGAAGGCTACCTTGACCTTTCTGCCTCCAGAGACTGTGCGGTTCGTGCCTACAGTGTCACTTAGCTACGGGCAGGCGTTCCACGTCAACGACCCTCGGATTGGCACGACCGTGGTGGAGGGCGACACCCTCGTTTGCCAATGCACGTTCTTATCATCTGGTGGCGAGCAAGGCAATCGCCCAGACAGAGTTCCGTTTGACTCTGGTCCACCTCACTACGGCTCAGCAACTCGCCCGGATCTCGAACGACACAGGGCTGCAGCAGGACGAAGGCCCTAGCCTTGTAACGTCATTGACGTTCACCGTTCGTCACAACTTCGCACATGGGTTCGTTCAGGGACTGTATTCCAAAGCGGACGCGAGAGACCGGCGCGACGGGGCGCCAACTCCGGAAGCACCACGGCTCATCTGGGACGTGCTCGCGACCGTAGACGATCTGCCGTTTCACCTTCTGGCACGTGGAGAGTACCAACAGGTCGGATTGAAGCCCCTCGGAGGCGGTTTCATCGCAGTTCCGGTTCGCGGATTTCGCGGGGCAGCTATTCGTCCATCGCCGTCACCAGGCTTGGATGTTGGCATAAATCTGTTACTCGCGAACGGTATGGCGGGCAAACTCTCGAGACCCTGGCCCTTCCCGGATAAGCTGCGCCTTTCGAACGAATGGCAGGTTTCCCGCTGAGGTCATGTATCAGCGCCTCCTTCACGTATCACTTCCGTCACCAACAGGCTTTGCGTGAGAGGCTGTGGCGGGGACCTATCGATCCTGTATGGCTGCCCAGAAGCACGCACGCAAGCACAGCACCGTCGCAGGTCTGTTGTGGTTCGCCTGAACTAACTTCAATTGAGTGTCTTCGAGTCGTTCGCGTCGTAGCCGTCCCGTCCTCCTTCTTCTTACATAACAAAATCTGTGCTTCAGAGCCGGCAGATTCGTGTTGGCTGCGATGGATTACGCTGGTACGCATGGAGTTGAAGAACAAGCGTGTGCTGGTGGTGGGTGCGGGGAAGTCGGGGATCTCGGCTGCTCGTTTTTTGAGGGAGCAGGGTGCGAAGGTGACCATCAGCGATTCGCGGAGTGCCCAGGCGCTAGCGGAAGAGATCCCGGTGCTGATGGATGCGGGGATCATGGTGGAGGCGGGGGGGCATGGGCTGCTGACGTTTCGGCGGCAGGACCTGATCGTGGTGAGCCCGGGTGTGCCGATGGATACGCCGGAGGTGCGGCAGGTCATGGTGCTGGGGATGCCGGTGATCGGGGAATTGGAGCTGGCGTCGCGGTTCTTGCAGGGGCAAGTGATTGCGATTACGGGGTCGAACGGGAAGACGACCACGACGACGCTGGTGGGCGAGATCCTGAAGCGCGGCGGGATGGATACGCTGGTGGGCGGGAACATTGGGCTGCCGGTGATTGAGCTGATTGCCGAGAGCAAGCCTGAGACGTGGAATGTGCTCGAGGTGTCGAGCTTCCAGCTGGAGACGGTGGTGGAGTTTCGGCCGAGGATTGCGGCGGTGCTGAACATAACGCCCGATCACCTGGACCGGCATAAGACGTTTGCGAGTTATGCAGCGGCGAAGGCCCGCGTCACGGAAAGGCAGGATGCCGAGGACTTCCTGGTGCTGAACGGGGAGAACAAGGACGCGCAGATGGTGGCGGGGAAGAGCCGGGCGCAGGTGTTCTGGTTTTCGGGGCGGAGGCCGATCAAGCAGGGGGCGTTTGTGCATGGGGAGAGTGTTGTGTTTCTGCCGAAGGAGGGCGGGAGGGCGGAGCCGGTGATGCCGGTGAGAGAGATCACCTTGAAGGGTGCTCACAATGTCGAAAACGTGCTGGCGGCGGTGGCCATAGCGAGGCTGGCGGGTGTGCCGAGCGAGGCGATCCGGGCGGCGGTGCGGGAGTTCAAGGCGGTTGAACACCGGCTGGAGCTGGTGCGAATACAGAATGGGGTGGAGTTCTACAACGATTCCAAGGCGACCAACGTGGATGCGGCGATGAAGGCGGTGGCTTCCTTTCCGGGTGGCGTGCACCTGATTCTTGGAGGGAAGGATAAGGATTCGGATTACGGGCAGATGGCCGGTTTGCTGAAGGAACGGGTGCGGGTTGTTTACACCATTGGTTCAGCGGCGGAAAAGATTGGGCGGGAGCTCGGGGGTGTCGTGAAGATGGTGAATGCGGGAACGCTGGAGGTCGCCGTTGCGGAGGCGGCAAAGGCGGCGAGCCATGGCGATGTGGTTCTGCTGGCTCCGGCGTGCTCGAGCTTTGATCAATTTGAGAACTATGAGCATCGGGGCCGGGTATTTCGGGATCTGGTGACGGCTTTGTAGGATTTTGGTGATGGCGATGTAGCTGAGCTGTGAGAGACGAATACAGGTGTCTCTCCGCTGCGCTTCGCTTCGGTCGAGATGACGTATCGGTATTGAGATTGGACTGAAATGGCGAAGAGGGTTGGGGTTGATAAGTGGCTCTTCGGGACGGTGCTGCTGCTGGTGCTGTTTGGGTTGGTGGAGGTGTTCTCGGCTTCGGCGGTGCTGGCGAAGGAGACGCTGGGGTCACCGTACAGTTATGTGGCCAAGCAGGCGTTGTGGGCGCTGCTGGGGATGGTCGCGCTGGCCGTGCTGATGCAGATCGACTACCGGAGGTACAACAACCCGAAGGTGGTGTTTCCCGCCGTGGCAGTTACGATGTTTCTGCTGGTAGTGGTGTTTGCTATGCATGATTCGCATGCGACGCACCGCTGGATTCGGTTTGGGGGGCTGTTTACGTTTCAGCCGTCGGAGATTGCGAAGCCCGTCGTGGTGCTGTTTCTGGCGTATTTCCTGCAGACGCGCATGCATGCGATGGACGATTGGAAGGGGACAATTCTACGGGCGGTCGCTCCACCCCTGCTGTTTATCGGGCTGATTTTGAAGGAGCCGGACCTCGGGACGGGTCTGGTGTGCGCCTCGGTGATGATGCTGATGCTGTACCTGGCAGGAGCGCAGAAGAAGTTTTTTGCGATTGCGTTCGCGTGTGCGGCGCCGGTGCTGTACTTCATGCTGTTTTTCGTGAAGTGGCGAAGGGCGCGCATGCTGGTGTTCATCAATCCTGAGGCGGACCCGAAGGGGGCGGGCTTTCATATTCTGCAGTCGCTGATTGCGGTGGGGACGGGGGGGCTGCGCGGGCTGGGGTTGATGGAGGGGCGGCAGAAGCTGTTCTACCTCCCGGAGCCGCATACGGATTTTATCTTCGCGAACGTGTGCGAGGAGCTTGGACTGATCGGCGCGCTGTGCATCGTGGCGCTGTTCTGTGTTCTGGGGTATCGCGGGCTGCGGGCGGCGTTCCTGTCGACGGACCCATTTGCGCGTTTCCTGGCGTTTGGTTTGACGACCGCGGTGCTGATCCAGGCGTTCTTCAATATGAGCGTGGTGCTGGCGCTGCTGCCGACGAAGGGGATCCCGCTGCCGTTTATCTCCTCCGGGGGGACAAGCGTGTTTATAACGCTGGCGAGTATGGGTGTGTTGCTGAATGTGACGCGGGAGATCGATTAGCCCTCCGTTGTCTGTGTCGGTGCTTCGCTTTGAGCTCCTATCTTTTGTGGAGGTAAGTTGAGGTCTGGTTCATGACAACTTCCCCGGGCTGCCCCCCCGGGGTCTTTCATTCAAATTCGTCAAACCAGGGGATTTGTGGGAAGGCGTTGGCGGAAACTACCCAAATTATTGGGTTTACGGGTAAAATCCTCACCGGATTGCACTTAGCTCTTCTTTTTTGAGCCTCATGAGCGGGACCGGGAGTTTTTCAATCATTGCAGACTTCTCCATGGTAGAGGATGGACGAGACGGTTTGCGCCATGGGCAACCCGTGTACCAAGAACGAGTTGAGCGGGAGGAGAGGTTGACTCAGTGCGGGTGCTGATTGCGGGTGGGGGGACCGGGGGGCACGTGATTCCGGGGCTGGCGATTGCGCGGGAGGTGCGGGACCGGTACGGGGCGGAGGTGCGGTTTGTGGGGACGTCGCGCGGGCTCGAGACCAGGCTGGTGCCGGAGGCGGGGTTCGGGCTGGAGCTGATTGAGGTGGGGCCGCTCAAGAATGTCTCGATGGCGACGCGGGCGCGGACGATGGCGGACTTACCGCTTGGGATCCGGCGATGCATGAAGCTGCTGCGAGGTTTGCGGCCGAACGTGGTGGTGGGCGTGGGCGGGTATGCGTCCGGGCCGGCGATGATGGCGGCGGTGCTGATGCGGGTGCCGACGCTGGCGTATGAGCCAAATGCGGCTCCGGGGCTGGCGAATAGGATCGTGGGCCGGATGGCGAATGCGGCAGCGGTGAATTTCGAGGACAGCCGGAGATTTTTTCGGAATGCCGTCGTGACGGGAGTGCCCGTGCGGGTGGAGTTCTTCCATTTGCCAGAGCGGCCAATCGAGGCGCAGCCAGGGCTGCTGGTCTTTGGCGGAAGCCAGGGTGCGCGGGCGCTGAATGCAGCCATGCCAGAGGTAGTTGTCGAGCTGCTGCGGGACGTTCCGGGGTTGACCGTGCTGCACCAGGCCGGGTCGCGGCATGTGACGACGACGCGGGAGGCGTACGCAAGCGCCGGAGCGGACCCGGGGCGGTGGCAGGTGGAGGCGTTTCTGGACGACATGCCGGCGCGGTTCGCGGAGGCGAGCCTGATTCTGTGCCGGAGCGGAAGCTCGGTGGCGGAGCTGGCAGCGGCAGGGAAGCCATCGCTGCTGGTGCCCTTTCCGCAGGCGGCTGACGATCACCAGAGAAAGAATGCGGAGGCGTTTGCGCGGGTGGGTGCGGCGGCGATGCTGCGCGAGGCGGAGATGACGCCGGAGAGATTGCTGTGGCAGCTTACGGGCATGCTGCGGGATGAGGCGGGGCTGCGGGAGATGGCGGCGAAGGCGCGAACGCTGGCGCGACCGGATGCGCTCGAAACGATCGGCAGAATGGTGCGTGGGCTAGCTCGGATTGAGAGATTGTGAGGTCGTGAGTGCGGAGCCCGAAGCACTTCGAAGGACAAAGCAACAGCAAAATACAGGGGTGTCTCCACTTCGCCTTCGGCTCCGGTCGACATGACGGCGTGGAAGGTGTACACCGCATCCGGTTTTGCTCTGTACCGGCTCCGGTCGAGATGACGGCGTGGATCAGGGACACCTGGTTTGGAGTTGACGTGTGCCGCTCCAATGTAGCGGGAGGGTCGATGAGCTTAGGTGTGAGTGAAAAAGAGAAAGGGCTGAGGAGTGAACCTCAGCCCTTTGACACCCATCGCGGATTACCGGCGTCCGCCGCCGCCGTGGAAACCGCCGCTGCCCCCGCCATAGTTGCCGCCACTGGGTGCAGTGTTGGTCCGTGCGCCGCCGCCGTAGTTGCCCCCGCCGGCGGGTGCTGGATAGCTTCGGCCGCCGCCGCCATAGTTGCCTCCGCCGCTCGGGGCTGAGTAGGGCCGACCTCCGGCGCCACCATAGTTGCCCCGCCGCCGCCGCCGTAGTTGCCGCCGCCACCGCCGTAGGCTGCACGGCCCTGGGTGGGTTGGGCGTAGGTTCGCTGCCCGCCGCCATAGGTGTTGGCACCACCGCCGTAGGGACGACTGCCAGGACTCGTGTTGCCGCCTCCGTAGCCAGGAGCGGCCTGGGCCGGCTGCGTCGAGGTGCGCTGGCCGCCGCCGTAGGGGTTGGCTCCGCCGCTGTACGGGTTGCCGCCACCGTTAGCGGCGCCGCGACCGTAGGTCATGCCACCCTGGCTGGGCTGGGCGGGACTGGGTTGGACGGGACTGGGCTGGGCGGGAATGGGCTGGGCGAGGCCACGTTGGCCACCTCCGGCCCCGTAACCATTGCCCCCGCCCGAAGCATTTCCGCCGCCCGAGGCATTTCCGCCGCCGTAGACTGGGCGGCCCTGGCCGGCTTGCGCGCCACCACGCTGGTCGGAGGGGTACCCGTTGTTGCCCCGGTTCGCGTTGATGTTGCCCTCCGGCCTGGAGCTGTTGCCGTAGCTGCCGGGATTGGAGCGATTGCCGCCGTAGGCGTTTGTGCCGTAGCTGCCGCGGTTCTCGCCGGCGTTGTTGCCCCGGTTTTCATTGCCGTAGCTGCCCCGGTTTTCATTGCCGTAGCTGCCTCGGTTTTCGCCGGAGTAGATGCCCCGGTTTTCGCCGCGGTCGCTGCGTCCGTTGTTGTTTGCGTAGCCGTAGTTTCGGCCGCCGATGCTGGATCCGCGGGGGCCGTCGTGGTCATAGCCGCCGCGCGTCCAGCTGGGGCCGCCGGGGTGGATGTTTGCGCCACCCCACGGGCGGTTATAGATGTTGTGGAAGCCATAGCCGACGTGGTTGTAGGCGCTGTTGTAGAAGAAGCGGTTGCCGCCCCAGTAACCGCCGTAGAAGCCGGTTCCGAAGTAGCCGAAGCCGTAGTTGATGCCGCCGTAGTAGCCGATGTTCGTGCCCCAGTACCCAGCGTTCCAGAGGTAGGCGTTGTTGCCCCAGCCCCAGTAGCCAGGAGTCCAGAGGGCACCGACGTAGGGAGGCTCAACCCAGGCGCCGTCCACCCATTGGTAGCCCTCGTCCGTGTAGGCCCAGTAACCGGGCGTCCAGATGTAGCCTTCTCCGGGGCAGATTGGCTGCTCGTAGACGGGAATGACGGGAGGCGCGATGGCGACGGAGACGAAGATGCGTGCATGCGCGGCGACTGGAGCGACGAGCAGGGCTCCCGCAAGGAGAGCGGAACCAACGTAGTGCCTGACGCGCTGGGAGATGTTCATCTGTTCTACCCTGCCTGCCGGACCGTCGTTTGCCCGATGGAGCTTTGCATCGCGGGTTTCGCGGTCGAACCTGGCTTGAGGTCTCGGCCCTAAAACAGGTCCGTCTCCTCACCTTCTATTAGACCCGAGCGCCTGGAATTTGTTGCACGCCGGTCACGTGGGGCTAAGTCCTGCATAGGAAGCCGGTTAGCGAACATTAAACAACGCTGAACGCCCTGGAAGCGGGCTCACGCTAGGATCTCCCTATGCGCTACGTTTATGCACTTCTTCTGCTCAGCCTGTCAATGCTGGCGTCGGCACAGGGCCAACCGAAGCCGATCAAGGTGAAGGTGGTGGTGATCTCGATGTTTGAGGTTGGGGAGGATACGGGGGATGCTCCGGGCGAGTTCCAGTTCTGGGTGGAGCGGGAGCACCTGGACACCCCCATGGCGTTTGCGGCGGGGTACCACGATCTTCGGATGAATCGGAAGACGGGGGTTCTGGGGATGGTGACGGGGGTGGGGCCGGCGCGGACGGCTGCGTCAGTGATGGCGCTGGGCATGGATCCAAGATTCGACCTGACGCAGGCATATTTCCTGGTAGCGGGGATAGCGGGGATCGATCCGGCGGTGGGGTCGCTGGGGTCGGTGGCGTGGTCGGACTATGTTGTGGACGGGGATATGGCGCATGAGATCGATGCGCGGGAGATCCCGCAGGCGACGGAGGCGGAGCGCAGGGTTTGGACGACGGGATATGTTCCGCTGGGGAAGGGGACGCCGTATGAGCAGCCGCGGACGGCGAGATTTGGCGATGATGGGAATGTGTTTCAGCTGAACACCGGGCTGGTGACCTGGGCGTACGAGTTGACGAAGGGTGTGGCGCTGCCGGACACGGAGGGGATTCGGGAGCGGCGGATGCAGTACATGCCGGGGGTGGCCGATGCACCGGCGCACCGACCGCCATTTGTGCTGCGCGGAGATGATTTGTCGGCAGGGACGTTCTGGCATGGGAGGCTGATGAACGAGTGGGCGCGAAGGTGGGTGAAGTACCAGACGGACGGGAAGGGTACGTACGCGGTATGCGGGATGGAGGATACGGGAACGATGCAGTCGCTGACGTGGCTGGCGCGGGCGGGCAGGGTGGATGGGCAGCGGGTTCTGGTGCTGCGAGCTGCATCGAACTTCGATCAGCAGAGGGAGGGGATCTCGGCGGCGGAATCGCTGGCGGAGACCAAGGTGCGGCAGTACTCGGCGTATCTGCCGGCGCTGGAGGATGCGTACCGGGTGGGGAGTGTGGTGGTGGACAGCCTGGTGGCGAACTGGGCGGAAGATGGGGCACGGCTGCCCTCGTCCGCGCGGCGTTGAGAGTCACTTGCCCGCGGTTAGTTTGCGGCTCTAACCCACCCATGGCGATAAAGGCTGCCATGAGTGGGGCACCCGTCTCTGGCTAGTATGGCTGGTCTGGCCAAGGCGTCTGGGGTGCTTGGTGACGTGGAGTGCTTGGTGACGTGGGGTGCTCGGGGGCGTTTTTCACCGATGCTACTCCCCGGCGTAGGAGCGTTGCTTCCAGGTGACTTGGCCGCCGAGGGTCTTGCGGAGGAGGGCATACCACTGGATGGAGAGCAGGAGGACGATGCCGACCGGATGGAGGAGGGCGCTTCGGAGTGGCTGGCGGAAGCGATGGGTGGCGAGCAGGCGAGGGAGGGAGGCTCCGGCGAGGGCGACGACCGTGCAGGCGACGACGGCGGGGGTGGCGAGGTGGCGGTGGAAGAGGAGGTCCGCGGCGAGAAGGAAGGGCGCGACCTGGCCGAGGAAGAGCAGGATACTGATGGGCAGAATGCGCGCGGGGGCGGCGATGCCCTCGGTGGCGTTTTTGGCGAGGCCCTGCCAGACTTCGGAGGCATCCGTGTACATGCGGCAGGCGGCGAGGGGAGTCAGGTCGGCGAGATCGGTGTGGAAGCCGTGCTGGCGGAAGAGCCGGGGGAGACGAAGGCCGTCGTGCATGGTCTCGCGGATGGCGGCATGGCCTCCGGCGGCGAAGTAGGCGGAGCGGTCGAGCATGAGGAACTGTCCGCAGCCGGCGGAGAACGAGGTGTCGGTGCCCTCGCGCATCTTGGACATGGGAAGAAAGCCGAGGAGGACGAAGTGAATCAGCGGCAAGAGCAGCCACTCGAGGGGGGTCTCGGTGATCTGGCGGGGGAAGCCGCTGACGAGCTTTGCGGACCCGTTGTGGAGAAAGGCGGACATGCGGGCGAGGGCGTCAGGGGTGAGGCGGACATCGGCATCGATGAAGCAGAGGGTGTCATGTTGAGCGAGATGGGCGAGCGACCAGCAGGCGTGCTGCTTGCCGTTCCAGCCGGGTGGAAGCGCTGGCGCGTGGGCGAGGCGGAGGCGGCCGCTGGAGATTGGAACGAGCCCGGTTACGATCGTTGCGGTCTCGTCGGTGGAGGCATCGTCGAGGATAATGAGTTCGAAGTCGACGCCGGTGGAGGCGAGGACACTTTCGATGGCGGTCTGGATGGAGCGCTCTTCGTTGCGGGCCGGGATAAGGACGGAGATGGGAGTCGGATCGAGGGCAGGTAGCGGCGGCGGTGGTTTGTAGCGCCGGAGGTTGACGCAGAAGAGCACGGCGGGGGAGAGGGCGCCCAGCATGACGGCTACGGAGAGAGCATCGAGCCAAGTGACAGTCATTGGGGTCCTTGGGGGACAGCACCGTTCCCAGGCGATGGGGTGTGTTCGGCCTGGTAGGGTCTGCGAAGAACGAGAGCCCGGAGCCGCTGGGTCAATCCGTAGAGGCCGCCTGCACCGGCTGCATTGAATGAAAGCGTGCGGTCAAAGGCAGCGGGGCTGCGGGTGAGGGCGCGTGCTTTGAGATCGTCCATGGTCTTTTCGAGAGCGCTGACCAGACGCCCCTCGACGGTTTCGGCGCTCTCTCCAGAGACATGGACCGGCTCCCCGATGAGGAGGAGGGTCTCTGGAAGCCGCTCATCCCAGAAGGTGTACTCGATCGCGAGAGGGAGGACGGTGCATTGGCGCATCCGTGAGGCGAGGGCGGCGAGGCCGGGTTTGAACCTGAGGGGACGCTCCCTGGGGTCGACGAACTGCCCTTGCGGTGTGACCCAGAGCACGGATCCGGAGCGGAGGATGGCGAGCCCCGTGCGAAGGAACTGTGCGGCTCCGCGTGCCGTGCGCATTTCGACGGGGAAGACTCCGATGCGGCGGAGCACGGCATAACGGGTGAGCGCCCCCGCATCCATAGGGGCGTAGTGCCGGTGCCTGGGGAACAGTTTGGCGGCCATCAGGTAGGCGACCATGGGATCCCACCAGCTGCTGTGGTTGGCGTAGAGGATGAGTGGGCCTGAGATGGACGCGAGGTGATGCTCCCCGGCGAGACGAACGCCGTGAAACTGACGCCGAAAGTAGCGGCGCACGATGTAGCGGAAGAGGGCGAGGAGGGGGCGGGAGACAGAAGGAACCTCCTCACGTCGACGGATTTCTGCGTGCGCCATAGCGTTTCAGACCTACTCTACTGCCTCGAACGCCAGCCGCGGAATTGGGAGTCAATGGGAGGTGGATGTCGGCAAGAGAATGGCGGCAACAGCCATGACGCGCGTTCAGGCAACGGAGGAGCGCGGCGACTGGACCTGCCGAAGTTCCTGCGCGTTGGCGTCGAGGGTGTCGGCCGCGATCCAGCCGGACATCATCACCATGGGCATGCCGGGGCCGGGATGGGCCGCGCCGCCAGCGAGGTAGAGTCCGCGGATCTCCTTGCTGCGATTGGCGGGCTTGAAGGCTCCGTGCAGCATGCCATGGCTGGAGATGCCGTAGATGGCGCCGTTAAGGACGCGGTAGCGCTCATGGATGTCCTGCGGTGTGAGGGCGGACTCGAAGACGATGCGGTCCTCGATGTCGTGCAGGCCCGCGGTGCGCTTGAGCTTGTCGAGGATGACCTGGCGGTAGGCGGGGAACATCTTCGACCAGTCGTGGTGCGGGCGGAGGTAGGGGGTGTGGACCAAGACGTAGAGTGCGTCCCCACCGTCCGGGGCCGAGGCTGGATCGGATTGCGCGGTGCTGGCGAGGTAGCAGGTGGGGTCAGGTGCTGGCTCGCCGAGGTCGTAAATGTAGCGGAACTCTTCGTGGGCATCGCGAGAGAAGACGAAGTCGTGATGGGCGAGGTGGTCGTAGCGCTCCTTGAGGCCGAGATAGAGGACGACGCCGGAGCAGGCTGGCTCGTAGGTGCGCTTCTCGTCGAAGTGCTTCGCGGCGGCTCCGCCGAGGAGTTCGCGATGGGTGCGGACGGCGTCGGAGTTTGAGACGATGGCGTCGAAGCTGTAGTGCTCGCCAGAGGTTGTGACCAATCCGGTGACTGATTTTGCGCGCGTGGCGTTATGCCAGGGGGCGTCGGTGAGGATCTGGGCGATATCGGTTTTGGTGTGGAAGACAACGCCGAGCTCGGTGGCGAGTTTGACGAGCGCTTCGGGGACGGCGCGGGTGCCGCCCATGGGGTACCAGATGCCCTCTTCCATCTGCATGTGGCCGATGGCGCAGAGGATGGCGGGGGAGGCATCGGGCGAGCTGCCGACGTACTGGACGAAGTGGTCGAGCATCTGCGCGGTGTTGGCATCGGGGATGAATTCGCGGATGGTGCCGGCAACGGTCTTGCCGAGGCGCATGCGCATGACGTCGCGAAGGACGTTGATGTCGAAGGCGCCGCCGACGTCCATGGTGTCACGCATGGAGCCGATGGAGCGCCAGAAGAAGAAGCGATCGGAGATGGAGTGGAGCTGCTCGGAGGTTTGGAGCAGCTTGAGATAGCCTTTGCCCATGCCGGGCCAGACGCGTTCGAGGTCGGCGGACATCTCGTGGGCGTCGTCCTTGAGATCGAGGACCTGGCCGTCTTCGAAGAAGCAGCGCCACTGCGGAGAGAGGCGGACCATCTTTACGTAATCATCAAGGTTACGATTTGCTTCGGAAAAGATCTTGCGGAGGACGGATGGCTGGATGAGGATGGTGGGGCCCATGTCGAAGCGGAAGCCGCCGTCGTTGAGCTGGGCAGCCTTTCCTCCGAGCCAGGGGTTCTTCTCGAAGACCTCGACCCGGTGTCCGCGGGCGGCGAGGGTACAGGCTGCAGATAGACCGGCGAGGCCGGAGCCGATGACGCCGACGTGGAGGCCGGAGCTTTCTGTGCGGGGTGAGTTCACTTCTTTTTCAACTCCATTGCGGCTTCGAAGGCGCGCTTGAGACCGCTCCAACGCTGGGTGAATGTGCGAGCGTGAGCAGTGGTGATGATGCCTGCGAAGAGGATTGCGTGAAATTTTCCGGTGGGCTCGTACTGGCGGGTGCTGCGGTTACGGCGAGCGGCGATGACCTTTACGGCGGTCATCTCGAGCAGACCTTCGGAGCCGCGGGTGAAGCCGAAGCCGCTTTGTTGCCGGCCACCGAAGGGAAAGCGCGGGTCAGCGGTAGGGACGATGAGGTCGTTGATGGTGATGGCGCCGCTGGTGATCTGAGCGGCGAGAGTTCGGGCTGCGCGTTCGTCGCCGAAGATGGAGGTGGTGAGGGCGAGTGGGCAGGCGGCCTGTGCTTCGACGACGCCTTGCGTGCCTGCGACATCGATGACGGCGAGGACTGGTGCGAAGATGTCAGTGCGCGCGATTTGCATCTCCGGCGTGCTGTTGACGAGGAGCACCGGTCTTACGCTTTCGGCCGTGGGATCGCCGATGATAGTGGCGCCTTCTTGTTGCGCGGCGTAGACGAGGGACGTGAGCTGGCGACGCACGGTTGCGGGCAGGGTGACGGGGTCGAGTTGGGAGAGGGCGTGCGCGAGGCTATCGAGGAAGCGCTCTCGGCGAGGTGCGGGGCAGTCGACCAGGAGGATGCGGCGGGGCGCCATGCAGGTGGCGGAGCCGTTGAGGCGCATGCCGAAGGTGAGGGCGGCGACGACGCGGCCGAGGTCCGCGGAGGGGAGGACGATACACGCGTCATTGCCGGAGAGTTCGACGACGCACGGCGTGACGGTTTCGGCGAGCTCGCGGAGGAGGAGCTTGCCGGTTGCTGCCGAGCCGGTGAAGAAGACCTTATCGGGGCTTGAGTGGAGCGCGTTCTCGGAGGCTTCGACCGTGTCGTTGGTTACCTGGAGAAGGCCTTGCGGGAGGCCGGCGCGAAGGAGGACACCCGCGACGAGCTGAGCGACGGGAGCACCGCCCAGGCCAGGCTTCCACATGACGGCGTTGCCGGCGGCGAGCGCCTGGAAGACCTGGACGCCGGGAAGGAAGAGCGGGTAGTTTGCCGGGCCGATGACGAGGACTCGCCCGAAGGGGACGCGGTGGATCTCGGTGTCTATGCCAGAGAGCCAGAAGGGGAGACCTTTGCGGCCGAGGCAACGGGGCTGAAGCAGCCGGGGGGCGTTGCGTTCGAGAAAACGGATGGCCTCGAGCAGTGGGAGGAGCTCGGAGATCATGGTGTCGGCGTGCGTGCGCGAGAGCTGCGTGGAGACGGCGGCGGCGATCTCGGGGGCGATGGTGGCGAGCTGGTGGCGGGCGCGCTTGAGGATCTTGAGGCGAGCGGCGATTGGACCTTCCGCCCAGGCTGCTTGCAAGGAGATTGTTGGCCCAGGCTGCAGCGAGGGAGCATTGGTGGGGGGTGATGAAAGTGCGGAGTCTTGGCCGACCAGACGATCGATCGCCGTGGACGCCGTTTGGGGGAGCGTATCCGTTGGCATGACTACTGGCATGGCTAGGAGGCAACCTCAAGGAGCTCGTTCGCCTGGACGGGTGTGGTCCGCATGACGTTATTCTGCCACTGCGGTTCGAGCTGGAGATCTTCAAGCAGAAGGCGCGAGGTGATGCGGGCCGACTCGAAGATGACCGGGAGGCCGCTGCCGGGGTGGGTGCCGCCACCCACAAGGTACATCTGGCCGATGTCCTCGAAGCGGTTGTGCGGGCGGAGGTGCAGCATCTGGTCGAGCGAGTGAGCCATGCTGAAGGTCGCGCCCTTGTAGAGGCCGAACTCGTTTTCCCAACCGGCGGGGGTGAGGATCTTCTCGGTGCGGATGCGTGATTCGACACCGGTGATGCCGATTTTTTCGAGCTGACGGAGGGCGAGTGCGCGGAGCTTCGGTGTCTCCGCCGCCCAGTCGATGGCGCCAGTCTGGTGGGTGACGGGGAGGAGGACGTAAAGGGTGCTCTGTCCTTTGGGGGCCAGGGTGCGGTCCGTTACGCCGGCGTTCTGCACGTAGAAGGAAGGGTCGTCCGAGAGCTGGTGGGTGTGCTCGATGTCCTTGAGGTTCTGGCGATAGTCCTTCGCAAGAAATATGGTGTGGTGCGAGACGTTGTCGTAAAGACCGTCGATGCCGAGGTACATCATGAAGGTGGAGCAGGAGAACCGTTTTTTGGCGAGGCGCTCGTCGGTCCACTTCTTTCGCATATGGTTGGGAACCATGCGGCGCATGGCACCGGCGAAGTCGGCGTTGACGACCACGGCATCGGCCGCGAGGGAGCGATTGGCGGTGCGGACGCCGGTGGCCTTGCCGTGCTCGATCTCCACGCGCTCGACGGGCTCGTTGAGGAGGATCTCGACGCCGACGGATTCGGCGATGCGCGCCATGGCCCGGGTGACGGCGCCGCAGCCGCCGATGGGGTGAAAGACGCCATGCTCATACTCGAGGAAGGAGAGGATGGAGAAGAGGCTCGGGCAGCGGAAGGGCGACATGCCGAGGTACTTGGATTGGAAGCTGAAGCCGAGGCGAATGCGCTCGTCTTTGAAGTGGGTCTGGAGGTCGGTATCGAGGGAGCGCCAGGGGGCAAGTAGGGGAAGGAGCTTGAGCATCTCCGGCTTGGCGAGGTCGCGCCAGCTCTCGAACGGCGACTGTAGGAAGGGGAGGAACTTCGAAAGCTTGTTGCGATTGTGGGTGAGGAAGTGATGGAAGCGCCTGGCGTCTTCGGGGGAGATGGCGGCGATGGCCTGCTCCATCTCATTGACGTTGGGTGTGGCCAAGAGTTCCCCGCCTGCACCGAAGACGAGCCGGTACTGCGGGTCGAGACGCTTCATGGGGACCTCGGTGTCGAGGTCGTATCCAGCGACGGCGAAGATCTCCTTGAGGACACGCGGGTAGAGGAAGAAGGTCGGGCCGACGTCGAAGCTGAATCCGTCCTGCTGCAGGGTAGAGGTGCGGCCGCCGACGGTGGCGCACTTCTCCACAACTGTGACCTTTACCCCAGACTTCGCAAGCAGAATGGCCGCCGCCAGCCCGCCGGGTCCCGCACCAACGATTACCGCTTTCCGTACCTTGTTTGCCATTAAGACCGCTCTGACCTCTGCCTCTTCTGATTCTTATGGGTTCGATGCTCGCGTTCGGCGGCGGGAGCTCGAAAGCGGAAGCTAGCGCACGTCCTTTTGGGCGGCGTTCGGTCGTGTCAAGGTTGAGGGCGGCTTCGTTTATGATATGCAACGCCCGCTGTCACCTGAGCCAGGAGAATGCCAGGAGCAGCGGCTCAGCCCCTCACGGGTGGGTTGGGGATCCTAAAGAATTACTTGAGGAGCCGACGGACCCCGCTTCGAACGACCTCGGTGACGACACCGTATACGACATGGGTGGCTATCTCGCTCGTATGCTCGCGGGTGGTCTGGTGGTCGTGGTCCGCGGAGAGGCCCATTGCCGGGAGGGCATTTTCGTGGGTGAGTGTAGCAAGCGCCAGCCCGAAGCTCGCTCCCTCCTTTTGGGTGGCTGCTGGGTAGAACTCTGCCAGGCCACCGTAGGCCGCACCTGCAAGAGCGCCGAAGGCCCAGTGAATGGATTCCGCAGCGACAGCCTTTTGCCGTTGAGTGAGGCTGTGTCCCGCGATCTTCTCGGCGAGCACCTCGGGCGGTTCAGGCTCCCCGTGAGTTCGTGGCGGAAAGAACCGCTCCCCGGCACTTTTGGCTGCGGTGGCGACAAGGCCTCCGATCATACCGGCGATCATTCCCTTTGCGAGCGAGCGATTGCCTTCCGTCGAGATGTGCGGTGGTTGAGACAGGCCCAGTCTCTGTTTTACCTCGCCTACCTTCTCGATGATCTCTTCCGTCGTTGCCATCTCGTATGCCCTCACTTTGCAGAACCCATCGTCGGGCTCTTCCATTGCCTTGGATGCGGTTGCGGGTAGGCGCGGCTGCGGTCAGCCCACATACACGGCAGGGTCGGTGACGTCGGCCTGCTGCCGAACAGCGATGGCGCGGAAAAGAAGGGTCAGCACCGCGGAGACGGCGAGGTTGAGCAGGAGCGCGGGAACGGCAGCGTACATCCCAAAGATCTGTCCGAAGATGTGGAGGGGGTAGACGGAGCTTTTGAGGCCGAGCGCGATCGCCATGCCGGATCCGCTTGCCATGCCTGCCCCCCAACCGGCCAGCAAGGCCCAGGGATGGAACCAGCGGGTAAAGACTCCGCAGACAACGGAAGGGAAGAGCTGGGCGATCCAGATGCCGCCGAGAAGCTGCATTTCGATGGCGTAAGGAGCGGGAAGGCGAAGGACAAAGAGGAGAGCGCCGAACTTGACGAAGAGGCTGACCAGCTTGGCGATGCGCGACTCTTCGGCGGGTGTCATCGGGGTTCGGCGGAGTGCGCCGTAGAGGTTGCGGGTGAAGAGATTGGAGGCGGCAATGGACATGATGGCGGCGGGGACGAGCGCGCCAATCGCGATGGCGGAGAGGCAGAAGCCGGCGAACCACTCGGGGAACTGCCCGAGAAAGAGAAGAGGGACGGCGAGGCTGGTGTCCTTGGTGTGGATGCCGGCGGCGAGAGCGACGTAGCCGAGCAGAGCGATCAGCCCAAGCAAAAAGCTGTAAGCCGGAAGGAGCGCGGCGTTGCGGCGAACGGTGTTGGCGCTCTTCGCGCTCATGACGGCGGTGGCCGTATGGGGGTAGAGCATGAGGGCGATGGCGGAGCCGAAGGCGAGGGTGGAATAGGGGAGGAACTGCCCGGGTCGAAGAGCGATGGTGGACGCCGGCGTATGGGTGAGAAGCGGCTGGTTGGCGACGGCAAAGATATGTGCGTAGCCGCCCAGCTTGAGCGGAAGGACGATGATCGCGACGATAACCACGATGTAGAGCATCAGGTCCTTGACGATGGCGATGACGGCGGGAGCGCGGAGACCGCTCGAGTAGGTGTAGGCGGCGAGGATGACAAAGGCGACGGCGAGCGGCCACTCGCCATGGACGCCCATGGCCGCGATGACGACACGCATGCCGACGAGCTGGAGGGCGATGTACGGCATGAGCGAAAGGATGCCGGTGAGGGCGATGGCCACCGTAAGCGGGGGAAAGCTGTAGCGGCCGCCGACGAAGTCTGCCAGCGTGACGTAGCCGTGGCGATGGCAGACGCGCCAGAGCCGGGGCATGACAACCAGCATGTACGGGTACGCGACGACGGCGTAGGGGAGGGCGAAGAAGCCCATGGCCCCAGCGCCGTAGAGGGCTGCTGGGACGGCGATGATGGTGTAGGCGGTGTAGAGGTCGCCGCCGATCAGGAACCAGGTGATGAGGGTGCCGAAGCTGCGGCCGGCGAGCCCCCACTCCTCGAGCGAGGCGATTCCGGTGGCGGGTCTGCGCCAGCGGGCGGCCCAGAAGCCGGCGAGGGTGACGAACAGGAAGAAGAGGCAGAAGACCGCCAACGCCGTTGTGTGCAACGCAAGATCTCCGGGAACGCGATCTCTCCGCCCGAGGTGCGCTTCTTCGCGAAGGAGGGTACGCAACAACGTATCAAACTGCGGTGGCGACGGACCTGCGGTGGTGCCGGGTCTTCGCGATTGAGCAGCCGGTGGCGAATTTTAGCGCAGGCTGGCTCCGCCTTCGTTCCACTCGTAGACGACGATGCCGAGGTCGCCGAGCGATCGCATGATGCTCTCCATGTTGCGCCGGATCTCGGGCCGGGCGCTGACCGGGGCGTCATGCGCTTCTTCGATGGCAATGACACGGCCGTAGGGCCAGGCGGTCTGGGGAACAGCATTGAGTGCGGCGGGGAGCTCGCCGACGCGGATATCGAGATTCTGCCGGCGGGCGCCGACGGGGCGCAGCATGCTGCCTTCCCCGAGACCGCTGGTGTTGGCGTCAGCGACGGTGACGTGGAGGGTGAGCATGCCGCCCTGAACGGTGATGTAGGGGTTCTCCCAGCTGGAGAGGCTCTTGACGGCGAGGTAGCGGGTCTTGGACGGCGGCGGAATGAGCTCGAGCTCTTTGCGGACTTCGTCGGTCAACTGCTGGTGCTGGGCGACGACGGCACGCTCGTTCGTGGGACTGGCCGGAGCCGAATGGGTGCAGCCGGTTGCGCCAGCTGCGAGAAGGGATACAGAGGCGATCAGGAGGGAAGAGAGGAGGGTCGGGCGGCAGGGAAGCAGGGGTGGGGAGGCGTCGTGGGTGGGCATATGCGCTTGAATCAGCATAGCAAGGCAGGGAAGGAGAGGAGCCGACGAACTTATCGGCCCGCCCAGGCGGGAGAGCGCTTTTCGAGGAAGGCGCGGGTGCCTTCGGCTTTGTCGGCCGTGCCGCAGAGTCTGCCGAAGATCCCGGCCTCGATCGCGCTCCCCTGCTCGATGGGAAGGACTTCGCCATGGTGCACGGCCTCGATGCAACCCCTGACGGCGAGCGGGGCCATGGAGGCGATGGCTGCGGCGAGTTCGTGTCCTCGGACGAGGAGGCGGTCGGGTGGGTGGACCTCGTCGACGAGGCCGAGACGCAGAGCTTCGGGGGCGGTGACCATCTCCCCGGTAAGGAGGAGCTTGAGCGCGGCGGAGGCGCCGATGAGGCGAGGGAGCCGCTGCGATCCTCCGTAGCCGGGGATGAGGCCGAGCTTGATCTCCGGCTGGCCGAGGCGCGCGGTTTCGCTGGCGAGCCGCAGGTGACAGGCGAGTGCGAGCTCGCAGCCGCCGCCGAGGGCGAAGCCGTTGACGAGGGCGATGACGGGCTTGCCGCAGGTTTCGATGAGGCGGAAGACGGCCTGGCCACGAAGGGATTTCCGCTCGCCCGAGGCCGCGTCGGTCTCGGCGAGCTCGCGGATATCGGCTCCGGCGGCGAAGGCCTTTGCCCCGGCGCCGGTGGTGAGGATGACGCGGACGTCCGTGTCTGCGGCGAGCGCGGTGAAAGCGATTTCGAGCTCGTCGAAGACGGTGCTGTTGAGGGCGTTGAGGACCTCCACGCGATTGAGCGTGAGCAGGGCGACGTGGTCTTTTACCTCGCAGATCAGGGTCTCGTAGGTCATCGGGTCTCCATGCCGCTGCGAGGAGCAGCTGCGACTCCTGACGATACAATCGAAGGCATGATCAAGGGAATTACGCTTGTGAGCGGCATCCCGTCTGGAGATGCGTTTGACCAGCTCTCGGGCCTGTTTGCCGCGCTGGGATTTGAGCCGGGACGTGGATGGACCGACGCGGAGGGGCGGGGGGCGGCGTTTCTCGCACCTGTAGGAAATCTGGAGCTGGTGACGGGTCGCGCACCGGCGATACCGCCGCTGCTGGTGGAGGTGACGCAGCTCGACCAGGTGCATGCGAGCGTGCGCGGGTGGATGCTGACGCGCTTTCGGACGGAGGAGATCCCGGAGCACCTGACGGAGGTGGAGGCGACGCACTGGAACTCGCGGCTCTTCACGGTGCAGCTGGCACCGGAGCTGCGCCTGGGCTTCTGGCAGTCGGAGAACCCGCTCCACGGCAGACCAGTCGCGATGGAGGGTGATCTGAGTGCGGTGGGGATGCGGTTCGCGGTGGTGGTTGCGCGGTGGAATGCGGTGATCACGGACCGTCTGCTGCAGGGGACGCTCGATGCACTCCGCCGGAGTGGGGCGGGAAAGGATGCGATTGAGATTGTCCGGGTGCCGGGCGCGTGGGAGATCCCGTCCGCGGCGCGAACCCTGGCGGAGACGAAGAGGTTTGACGCGATCGTGACGTTGGGCGTTTTGCTGCGCGGGGAGACGGCGCACTATGAGGCGATTTATACCGAGGTGGCACGGGGAATCGGGCAATCGCAGCAGGAGACGGGGGTGCCCCACGCGTTTGGAGTTCTGACCTGCGAGACGCTGGAGCAGGCGCTGGACCGGGCGGGCCTGAAGGCTGGAAACAAGGGATTCGAGGCGGCGGTCGCGGCGATCGAGATGGCGTCGATCCAGCGGAAGATCCGGGAGAGCTCCCCTGCGGAAGGGGAGCAGAGCTGATGGGGACGAGGCGCAAGTCGCGCGAATTGACGATGCAGATGCTGTTCCAGGGCGATCTCGGAAAGCAGTCGCCGGAGGAGGTCCGCAAGCTGTTCTGGACCTCGCGCGACGATGTGGACGCGGAGACGCGGGTCTTCGCCGAGGATCTTTACCGGGTCGCGACGGCGCGGCAGGCGGAGATTGATGGACTGATTGAGCAGCACGCGCAGAACTGGCGGCTGGAGCGGATGGCGGTGGTCGATCGCAACCTGCTGCGGGCGGCGGTGGCGGAGATGATGGGCTTTCCGAATACACCGGCGGCGATCATCATTAATGAGGCACTGGAGGTTGCGCGACGGTATGCCGCCCCGGAATCAGTCAACTTCCTGAATGGTGTGCTGGATGCGATCGCACGCGATCTGCTGAAGCAGCGGCTGGGGTAGGGCGCGAACTCAACTGGTGGGCCGATCTAGTTCTGTAAAGAACAGGCAACAGCGAAATACAGGGGCGTCTTCACTCCGCCTCCGGCTCCGGTCGAGATGACGGCGTAGGAGCTGTTACACGCCAAGCGGCTGCTCTGGACGAGTTGCGTGGTACAGGCGAGAGCTGGGGTTGCAGGAAGGCCCTCTCGGGTGAGAGGGCCTTGTCTGTTGGGCCTCGGTCGAGGCCTAGGTTGTGGGACGCGGCTTCTGGACAATGAGGTTAGGGGTGACAGCGTTGCCGGAGGCATCCGGCAGCTTGGGTGCGATGGTGCTTGAGTCGGTATAGCTGTTGGCTGTCCGCGTGATGAGGTGGATGAGATTATCGCCGGCGGTGCCAACAAAGAAAGTGGAGTTATCGGAGCTGACCACACCTGCGACCGGGGCGCTGGCCGAGCCCGAGAGCTTGATGCTGCTGAAGGTGCCCTGCCCGGTGGATGCGGGCTGGTAGAGGGGGAGCACACCTCCGGTGCCGGTGTAGGTGATGAAGGCGAAGGCTGAATCCGAGGTTGGGTCGATGCCGGTGATGCTGGTTGGCGTGCTGCCCGCTAGTGGGGCGGCCTGCACCTGTGTCGTGGCAAAGTTGAGGGGGCTGCCGTTGAGCGGGCATTGGCCGGTCTGCAGACCGCCGCTGCTGCCGCCGCTGGTTGCGTGGCTGAGCCGCAGATCGGTGAAGTTGGCCCCTGCCGCCGTGGCTCCGAGGATATGGACGCCGTCATTGGTAGCGGCGATGCGGTCGGTCGCGGCTGCCCTGACGCCGGCGTCGGGGTAGTTCACGATCGGGGAAACAGTGGTGTCGGGGCAATAGCCTCTTGCTGTTGTGCTGTTGCCGGCGAAGAAGGCGCCGACGGACGGAACGGTAACGGCGACATCGACGAGAGCAGACGAGGTGTTGATGGCGCTCCAACCGGTGAAGGCGGAGTGAACGAGGATCTGATTGCCTGCAGCGATGTAGACGGTGGAGCTATCGGGGCTGAACTCCGCGTGCGTTCCAAGGCCGCCGTAGGAGGTTTGCAGGCCACCGGCCGCGCTTGCGAGCGAGACGGTCTGGCGGTTCGGATCCGTGATGACGAGGGTTGAATTATCGGGGGAGACGGCTAGAACGGTTCCGGGCAGAGTGAGATCTTCGCGGCTGAGGGCACTGCTCTGGGCGCTGACGACCATGAGCTCGGTCGAACTGCCCAGGTAGATGGTGCTGCCGTCGTTCGAGATGACCATGGAGTTAGGGACATATGGCAGGCGAACGGGAGCGCCGGTGGTACTGGTGGTGAGATCGACGGCGACGAAGTAGAGGGATTGGGTGCTGGCTGCGTAAAGAATAGAGCTATTCGTGCCTGGGGTGTTGACGACGATGTTGTTCGAGGTGACGGGCTTGCCGTTGCCGAACAGGCCGACCTGGTTCAGTGGTGACGGATTGCAGGCCGGCGGCTGGCACACCGCGGTTACGGAGCCGGAGCCCGGGAAGATCGGAGTGACGGTACCGGCTCCTCCGCTGGGCAGAGTGGTCGGGGTTGTGGAGACAAAAGTAAGCGCCAGGCCGGTGAGTGGGGCGTCGTTCGTATCTGTAACGACCGCGGTGATGGGGAGGGTATTGTTCTGGTTTACCGTAACTGCGGCAACGCCGCCTGGGCCTACGACGCTGTTGGGAGCGTTGAGGGTGATGGTCTTCGGCGGGCAGGTGGAGAAGAAGCCTGCCGAACTGCCTGCGTTTGAAAGCGACGAGGTGATGATGGTGGAGCCGGGCTGCTGTGCCGTGGCGATGCCGTTCTCGTCGATGGTAACGATGCCGGCGGTCTGCGAGGTGTACCCCAGATGACCGACGAGGCAGCTGATATTTTGCTGCGTGCTCCCTGTTCCTGCGAAGACACGGGCGGCGAGCTGGCCGGACGTGCCCTGAGAGAGGCAGGTGTTCGGGGTGAAGCCTCGCGCGGTCGAGATCGGTGGGGCGGTGCAGCATCCAGTGGTGGGGTTGATGGTGCAGCTGGTGGAATTTGCGGTGGTGGTGGTCGCGGCCGGGCTGCAGTTCGAGGCCTGGTCTACCGCGCAGTTCGTGGAAGGGCTGCCGAGCACGACGCTGGTGACGACCGGATGAACGAAGACGGGGATCGGATTGCTGGTCGCGCCGTTTTCGCTGGCGGTGATGTAGGCCGTTCCGGTCTTGTTGGTGGGGTTGCAGACGGTGTAGTCGGGGATGCCGCCGCCGGTATTACGGTTCCAGAGGCCAGCGCAGAGCCGGCCGGTCGAGGGGACAATGTCGGCGACCGTCATGTCCGACGTGCCGTAGGTAAAGGCGCCAGTGGAAACGCTGCCCCCCTTGCAATCGGTTCCGGACGGAGTGCTTACCTGACCGAACTGACCCACATTGAGCGAGATGCCGAAGATCCTGGGCTGGAGGGTGATGGTGGTCAGCTGCCCCACGACCGGACCGGAATCCCCTCCGTTGCAGAAGGTGATGGCCGTCTTTTTACCGCAGCCGGAGATCGAGATACCGAAGGGGATCGTGAAAAGAAGCAGAAACGCTAGCGTGACGAACCGACGCATTGAACCTCTTGAATTTCCCCGCTCAACCTGGAAACGCAGGTTGAGCGGTTACACCGCAACTGCTGAAATTGGCGAAGCTTTAGTTTAGAAGCTGCTCGACAGGTAGGCAAATTGACCGGGGTGCAGAGGGCACAGGAGCACACCGCGGTTAGGCAGTTAGACGAGCGTGGGCCGTCGAAGCAAACCGGGATCGGGACGGTCTCTATTTGCTGGCTGTTTCAGAGCTTGCCGGCATCTGCGCCTCGAACCATTGGAAGGTCCTTTGCGTTCGATCAAGGATGTGCGCGGGATCGCGGAAGCCGTGGCCTTCGTTGGGGTAGACGACGAGCTGCGTCTTGACGCCCTGGGCGCGGAGGGCGTGCCAGAACTCAAAGCTTTGCGGGGCCGGGCACTCGCCGTCGCGGTCCCCCACGATGACGAGGGTGGGGGTCTTGACGTTCTTGATGTATTCGATAGCGGAGCTTTTGGCGTAGACCTCGGGATCGTCGTAGACGGTCTTGCCGAAGAAGGGCAGCATCCACTGGTCGATGGAATTTTCGCCGTAGTAGCTCTTCCAGTCGCTGATACCGGCGCCGGCGACGGCAGCGCGGAAGCGGGTGGTCTGGGTGACGCCGAACATCGTCATGAAGCCGCCGTAGCTCCAGCCGGTAAGACCTTCGCGATTCTTGTCGATCGAGAGGCGCTTTTCAAGCACATCCATGCCGGCGAGGATGTCTTTGAGATCGCCATAGCCGAAGTCCTTGACGTTGGCCGCTGTGAACTTCTCGCCTTGCCCATAGCTTCCGCGCGGGTTAGGCGAGAAGCTGAAGTAGCCGAGGGCTGAATAGAGAGCGCCGCCCTGTCCCCAGTGCGAGCCGATGGCGCTTGAGGGGCCGCCGTGCACATTGACGATGAGCGGGTACTTCTTCGCAGGATCGTAGTCGACCGGATAGAGGAGCCAGCCCTGGACGTGGAATCCGCCGTTCTCCCACTCCACTGATTCGCTTTTGCCCCAGACGGGTTTGAGGCCGGCGTTGAGGTGAGTGAGCTGACGGAGCGGTTGCTTTGAGCCGCGGGACAGGAAGATCTCGGGCGGAGCGTCGAAGCTGGAGGCGACGAAGGCGTAGGCTCCGCCGCGGCTGGACGCGACGGCATCGGCTCCCGCTGATACGGACTGTTTGAAGATCTCTGTGGCGTCTGGGAGCTCCTTTCCGGTATCGGCGTTGAAGGCGGAGATCTGGTTGCCGCCGGCCTTGCGGGCGACGTAACGTATGTTGCTCTTTCCCGTCCACTCGAGCCAAGCTGCGCTAACATCCTTGTCAGGCATGATGTCCTTGGGGGCTCCTCCCGCGACGCTGATCGAGTAGATGTCACCGCCGGTGGATCCCTGATCGCTCATGAGGCCGCCGATAAAGGCGATGCGTCGGCCGTCAGGAGAGAAGCGGGGATTGGCGATCTGGAGGTCATGGAGATCACCCGCAACCTTTGCGGTGTTGAGAAGGGAGCGGGGCTGGGAGGCGCCCCCGATGACCTGGGTGTAGAGCTGGGCGACCCACCAGTTATTTTCGCCGGGAGGATTCGCGGCGACGTAGGTGAGCTCGCGCGAGTTGGGGGCCCAGTCGAACTCGTAGATATGGAGGTTTGGCGGTGTGACCTGCGTGACATCGCCGGTAGTGGCGCGGGCGACCGCGACCCGCTGGACCTCGACGCCATCTTCGCCTACAACCCCGGACCACGGCTTCATGGCGGCAAGGGCGCCGGCGCTCCGGGTCGCGTTTTCGACAAAGAGGAAGCCAAGGGAGCGGCTGTCAGGCGACCAGGAGATGGCCTGGATCTCGCCGACGAGGTGCGTGAGCTGGCGCGCCTGTCCGGATTTGCGAGACCACAGAAAAACCTGTGCCTGACTGCGCTGTTCGGCGTCGCTCCCGCAGGTGGAAAGGAACGCGAGGGTGCTGCCGTCAGGCGACCATGCGGGGTCCTTCACGGTGCATCCTTTGGGGGCGTTTGGCAGGTCCAGCGTACGGTCCGGCGCTGCGTCCGGATGTGCTGTCTCTGTAAGGTGAAGCTGACTGGCACCTTCGTGGCTGCCCATCGTCCAGGCCAGCAGGGTGGCGTCCGGCGAAAGCGCGAGCGCGCCGGGATTCCGTGCCTTCCCTATGGCATCGAGGATGGTGGGGACGCGAGGATCGGGATTCTTCAGCGGGGTCATCGGCGCCGGGTTGCCGCTCTGGCTGAGAGCGGGCGAGGGAGCAAGGGCGACGGATAGAACGAGCGCTGAGAGCAGAGCAGGCCGGAGAAGAGCTTCCCTCACGTTGAGCATCTGGGCAGCCTAGCACGCAAAAGGACCGCCTTTCGAATACTGGTTCGTGGGTGCCGTCGATTGCCGGGCCATGTATTGACGCCGAGAGACCCTCTTGATATCGTCAGAGAGTTCCGAACGTATCCGGAACACGACGTCAGTTGTGATGACGACGAAGGACGGGTCGTACCGCCTAAGCAGACAGATTACGTGGTCTGCGATACACTGAACGACAAGAGATGTAACCGCAATCTCGCCGGGTATCCGGAGAGTGTTTATCTTGCGGCCTATCGCAATCGCGCCTGCGACACCCTCCTCCGCGGATGGGCTATGCGGGCCGGAACAGCGAAACGGAGTTGGCCCTTACGTCGGTTGTCAAGGGCGCTCGACCACCGTCGACTGTTATTTACCGAAGCGGAAGTGGATGTACGAAGTTAAACGCAGGGGTTGGTAGCCTGCTTTCAGGAGAGCACGTTTTGCGTGCTCGACATTGTGCGCTGGATCGCTCAGGCTGCCCGGAGAGGCAATCCTGTCCGGCTCGCAAGTGTCATAAGGATCTGCAACATCAAGGAGTTCGAGTGCCTACGTTCCATCAGCTCGTCAAGCAGGGCCGTACGCCCACGCGGTATAAGACCGCCAGTCCCGCCCTTCAGGGCTCACCGCAGCGCCGCGGCGTCTGCACCCGCGTTTACACGCAGACCCCCAAGAAGCCGAACTCTGCATTGCGCAAGGTGGCGCGTGTCCGCCTGACCAACGGCATCGAGGTAACGACGTACATCCCGGGCATCGGTCACAACCTCCAAGAGCACTCGATCGTGCTGATCCGCGGCGGCCGCGTAAAGGATCTGCCGGGGGTTCGGTATCACGTCGTCCGGGGCACACTTGATTCTGTCGGCGTGGTCAACCGAAAGCAGAGCCGGTCGAAGTACGGAGCAAAGCGTCCTAAGGCGGGCGCTGCTCCAACCAAGGGCGGCAAGTAAGTCTCAAGGGCGGCAAGTAAGTCGGGTAGAGACTGCGCCGCAAGATCATTGGCGGCAGATATCAGAGTTCAGGTTCAGGGCTTGAGAGGTCTACGGTCCTGAAGGAAGACGAGAGAGCAATGCCGAGAAAAGGTTTTATCGCGAAGCGTGATGTTGCTGCCGATCCGGTCTATGGATCGACCCTGGTGACGAAGTTCGTCAACTCGATGATGTGGGGCGGAAAAAAGTCAACCGCGCAGGGCATCTTCTACGAGGCAATGACGAACCTCGAGCAGAAGGGTGGCGACGAGGCCCTGAAGCTATTCAAGAAGGCGGTCGAGAACGTGAAGCCGCTGCTTGAAGTAAAGAGCCGCCGCGTTGGCGGAGCGAACTACCAGGTGCCGATCGAGGTGCTGCCCGAGCGCCGAACCTCGCTCGCCATCCGTTGGCTGGTGACGTTTGGCCGGGCTCGCGGAGAGAAGGGCATGGTCGAAAAGCTGACAGCCGAGCTGTTGGACGCGGCGAACGGACGCGGGGCGGCCATGAAGAAGAAGGAAGACGTCCACCGCATGGCGGAGGCGAACAAGGCGTTCGCCCATTATCGGTGGTAAAGAGAAAGTCTCTTAGCGAAAGCCTCTAGTATTCGGTTTGGCTCCAACAGGACTCAAGTTGCAACGCAATTTACGGCGGGCTTCGCGCTCGCAGAAGAGATAGACATCGTGGCACGCACTACACCGCTCAACCGCTGCAGGAACATCGGAATCATGGCGCACATCGACGCCGGGAAGACGACGACGACCGAGCGCATCCTGTTCTATACGGGAATCACGCACCGTATCGGCGAGGTGCATGAAGGCACGGCGACGATGGACTGGATGGAGCAGGAGCAGGAGCGCGGGATCACCATTACGTCCGCCGCTACGACATGCACCTGGAACGGAATTCGCATTAACATCATCGATACCCCCGGCCACGTGGACTTTACGGCCGAGGTGGAGCGTTCGCTGCGCGTGCTTGACGGCGCGGTCGCCTGCTTCGACGCTGTAGCGGGCGTGCAGCCGCAGTCGGAGACGGTATGGCGGCAGGCGGACAAGTACCGCGTTCCGCGGGTCTGCTTTATCAACAAGATGGACAAGGCCGGGGCGGACTTCTTCTACTCGATCGGAACGATTCGCGACCGGCTCGGGGCGAGAGCAGTGCCGATCCAGATCCCGATCGGCCAGGAGGCGAAGTTTGCTGGTGTAGTCGATCTCGTCGAGATGCGCGCCATCCTGTGGCATGACGAGACAATGGGCGCGAAGTACTCGATCGAGGAAATTCCGGCGGACCTGAAGGAAAAGGCGGTTGAGTATCGTAACCAGCTGATCGAGGCCGTTGCGGATTCGGACGACGAGGTCCTGAACGCGTTTCTTGAGGGCGAGGAGATTTCGACGGAGCAGATCAAGCGCGCTCTGCGTAAGGCGACGATCCGGATGAACGTCTTTCCGGTGCTCGCGGGGTCGTCCTTCAAGAACAAGGGCGTCCAGACGCTGCTCGACGCGGTGGTCGATTACCTGCCAAGCCCGCTCGATGTCCCTCCGATCCAGGGCGGGAATCCTGAGAACATGGAAGAGAAACTGGTTCGCAAAGCGGACGACAGCGAGCCGTTTGCGGCGCTCGGCTTCAAGATCATGACGGATCCGTTTGTGGGTCAGCTTATTTTCATCAGGGTGTACTCGGGCGTGCTCAAGACCGGTGATTCCGTCCTAAATCCCCGTACGCGCAAGACGGAGCGTATCGGCCGTTTGCTGAAGATGCACGCCAACAAGCGCGAAGAGATCACCGAGATTATGGCGGGCGATATCTGCGCCGCGGTCGGCCTGAAGAACCTGGTTACGGGCGATACGATCTGCACCGAGAAGGCGCCGATAGTGCTTGAGTCGATCGACTTCCCGAAGCCGGTGATCGAGGTGGCCGTCGAGCCGAAGACCAAGGCCGATCAAGAGAAGATGGGTATGGCCCTGGCTAAACTCGCACAGGAGGATCCTACGTTTCGCGTCCGCACGGACATTGATTCGGCGCAGACGATCATCGCCGGCATGGGCGAGCTTCATCTCGAGATCATCGTCGACCGGATGATGCGCGAGTACAAGGTCGAGGCCAACGTCGGCAAGCCGCAGGTCAACTATCGCGAGACCATTCGCTCGAACGCCGAGGCGGAGGGTAAGTACATCCGGCAGACCGGCGGTTCGGGAAACTACGGCCACGCGAAGATTCGCATCTCGCCGAACGAGCCGGGCAAGGGTTACGAGTTTTCAAACGACACCAAGGGCGGGGCGATCCCCAAGGAGTACATCAAGCCGATCGATCAGGGAATTCAAGACGCGATGCAGCGTGGCGTCCTGGCCGGATACGAGATGGTTGATGTGAAGGTCTCGCTCTATGACGGCAGCTACCATGACGTCGATTCGAACGAAATGGCCTTCAAGATCGCCGGTTCGATCGCATTCAAAGAGGCTGCCCGCAAGGCGAAGCCGGTTCTGCTGGAGCCGGTGATGTCGGTCGAGGTGACGGTTCCAGAGGAGTACATGGGAACGATCATCGGCGATCTTAACAGCCGGCGCGGACGCATTGAGGGCATGGAGATGGTTGGCGGCGTCCAGGCGATCCGGGCCACAGTCCCGCTCAGCACGATGTTCGGCTATGCGACGCACATGCGCTCGTCAACGCAGGGCAGGGCGAACTACTCGATGGAGTTCAAGCAGTATGAGGAGGCACCGCGGTCGGTCTCGGAAGAGATTATCGCCAAGGTGCAGGGCAAGGAAGCTACGGCAAGATAGATCTTCCTGAGACATCCGGGACACAGGTATCGCAACACGATTTTTGAGAGACACGGAGATCTACCATGGGCAAGGAAAAGTTTGATCGTTCCAAACCGCACGTCAACATCGGGACGATTGGTCACATTGATCACGGCAAGACGACGTTGACGGCAGCGATCACGAAGGTTTTGTCGAAGCA
>JAABUZ0100001208.1_pt1 | contig 51018 bp, 57 predicted proteins | sample 5562091 | NCBI WGS metagenome assembly JAABUZ01 (sample SAMN12813069, study PRJNA571459) | rock metagenome | isolation source: Antarctica rocks | place: Antarctica: Victoria Land, Linnaeus Terrace sud | collected 2015-12-21 | reverse complement strand
AGCCCCGAGACCGCGGCTCTGACCCGCGCGTGCTCCACCGCGTCCTGGAGCTGATCGTCGCTTAGACCACGAGCTGCTGTCCGGGTTCTCGGCGGGGGCCCCCCCCCCCCCCGGGCGCCCCCCCCCGGCCCCCCGCGCGCCCCCGCCCCCCCGCCCCCCCCCCGCGGGGCGCGCGCGGGGGGCCCCCCCCGCGGCGCGGGGGGCCCGGGGGGATGTGATGAGAGGTCTGTCGCACAGGATTTAAATACGGCAGTTGGGGTGAAGATGTTGAGAGTCGTTCGTGGAGGAAATGCAAGGGTGGGCTGTGAAGAGAGATTTCGCTTTGGAGGTTTTGGGGCGTTTGGGGCATAAGTGAGGGAGGAGGGGGAGAGGGGGGGGTTGATTTTGGTTCGGGGTTGGGGTCGGGCTGGCTGGTATGTAGGGAGGGAGGGGGGGAGGGAGGGAGGTTGATTGATTGGGTTGGGGAAGTAGTCGGAAGAGCTTGGGCGGGATTGGGGGGATGAGGTGGTGAGATGAGGTGGGAGATAAGGGGGGTAGGAAGTTTGGTGGAAAGAGAGATGTGGAAAAGAGGAGGGAGGTTTGGAATTTCCTTATTGAAAGGAGGGTGAGGTTCAGGCTTAGGGATTGGCTTCTAGAGAAGGTCTCGATTTGACAATAAAGTCTTGGCGAGATCGTGATATGTTTTTTGGTTCGGGGATGCCGTCGTTGTTTTCCATGTCTTCATTTACGGTCGTGCGAGGTATACGGAAGTAGTTGATGTGGATCCGTTCACACCTCGCTTGCGCTAAGCCGAAGCATACCTCATCACTGAAAGATAGCTTCATCAGGAGCGAAAACATTAATTTGTATTGGGTATCAACCTACATTCTACTCACCCCGTCTGCCCTTCGCCCCAGTCACCCCCTCCACCTCCTCCAAAACTTCCACCCCCCATCCTCGTCCTCAACCTTCCTCCTCCCACCCCTTCCCTTAACCCGAAGGTAGTAGACTGGAATGCCTACCCCTATAAACGCTACGACAACCAACGTCTGTAACGGCTTCGCAAAAACCGCCCGACTGACCAAGAACAGACTGACGCAGCAAAAAATAATCGGTGTCGACAGCCACGTCCTATACGGTCTGTCCAGATACGGTTCACGGACTCTGAGGACAATGAGGCCGAGCACGGTGAGGAAATAAAAGGTGTAGCCTGCGACGCCGTAGAAAGTCACCAATGTCCCGAATTCACCGACGACGACGTAGGCGGCGCAGAGGAGCGCGTTGAAAACCATGGCATTGATGGGCGTGAAGCCTAGACCGCCCTCTTCGTCGCCGATGAGGCGGGTGAGGGTTTTGCTGGCCCAGGAACGGCGCTGGAGGCGGTTGAGACTTGACTCGGCGGTCCCCGGCATGCCGATGCGGCCGAAGATTTCGGGGAGGAAGCCTTCTTTCCCTGCGGCGTAGACGAGACGGCCGCTGGTGAAGGTGGTGGCGTTAAGAGCGCCGAAGCAGCTTGCGCTGACGGTGAGGGCTAGGACAAGCGAACCGATGGGGCCGAAGACCACGGAGCCGAATTGGACGGCTACGGTTGTAGAGGTGGAGATTGTGGAGGCGGGGAGGACGAAGATGTATGCGACGTTGGCGAGGAGGTAGGAAAGAATGACGAGGGGCATGGCGGTGTGGATGACGCGAGGGAGGTCGCGGTGTGGGGAAAGAAATTCGCCAACAACGTAGTTGGTGTTGTCCCAGCCGTCAAAGGCCCAAAGTCCGGCGTAGAGGGCCACGGCCCAATTGGAAGGGTTTGTGGAGGTGCCAGAAAACCAGGGGCTAGTTTTCCAGTCTGTGTCGGGCAAGCCGCCGCGCCAGGTGAAGCCGGTGGCAGCAACAACGATGCCGGTTACGGTTATGCCGAAGAGGGCGACGAATTTGAAGAACATGAAGACATCGCCCATCCGCGTCCCAAGTTTTGTTGATATGCAGTTGAGTAATGTTACTACTGCCAGTCCTCCGAGTGCGACTCCTTTATTGATCCATGCGCTCGCGTTTTCCGCTTCTGCTCCTACCAAAGCTCGTACGATGTATTCGCCAAAGATGATCGAGATGATGGCAGCCGAACCAGGCTTCAGCACGAAGACCGCACACCAGGTGAAGAGAAAGCCCGCCAGTTCCCCGAATATCTTTGACAGATATACCTGCGCTCCGCCATTGAGAGGGATCGCTCCTCCCAATTCCGCATAGCTTGTAGCACCTGTCCATGCAAGAACCCCAGCAACAGCCCAGACGATTAAGGATGCGCCTGGAGATCCAACATTAGTGTTCACCTGGCTGGGAGAGGAAAAGATCCCGGAGCCAATAATCAGCCCAACGATCAGGGACAGACCGTTTAGGTAGGTAAGAGATTTTCGTTTTTCAAGGGATCCGCCATTGAGATCTAATGTCCCAGATACAGAGGCACCGAGAGCGGTGTAGCCGGTCGCTGTTGACGAGAGTGGAAATAGGTTGGAGGCGAAATCGAAAGTAGACGAGACTGAGTAGGAGCGGTTGTGGGGTATTGGGCGGGGGATACTCTCCGGATTAGACGCGGAGTGTGTGTCATCGTTCTCGAGGGAGATTTTTCGAGAGGAGGAGATGCCAGGAGAGGAGGATTGAAAACTGCGGGATGAAGTTGGGGTAGAGGAGGCTAGAGAAGCGAGTTCTAGAGAGTCTCGTTGGGGATGTGTAGATGGTAGATTGAGGTTAGCATCGCCAGAACGGGACATGTCAGAATGGAGGATGGGAGTGGCTATGATGCTCGTCTCCGCAGAATCATGTTTTCAGAGTAGCATGAAGTAGCGGGTAAACAAGAGACTTGTGGAAGACTTGAATTGAGAAAGGAAAAAGTTGATTGCTTTGGTCAAGGAGCTTGAGAAGAGAAAGCGCTTGCCGGTTTCGGCTATCTGAGACTAAGCAGGGGTTAAGGGATGAGGATAATGATCGCGACTCTCAAGAACTACAAAGGGATGATAGTCTCTTCTTTTCCTTCATTCGACGGGAAACCCACAACACATAAATCTATGCGATATCGATGCGCTCTTTGTTTCGACTTCGGCGAAGTTGTTTGAAACCTCTGAGTGATCCAAAGTTCTTCTCAGCAACTGCTAAGTTTGGTGCTCGCGAACTTGCATCGTCTGCGTATCCAACCAAGGTCCCATCACGGCGTAGGTGGACATTCTTTGTCGTAACCGTCGCCTGTGGTGTTTTAGCATATTACGAATATACTGCCTACAACAAGTGGAAATATGATCAGGTCCTAAACCCAACAGACTTCACACCCTTCATCCTTGTCGGGAAAGAATGCGTTTCTTCCACAAGCAGCATTTTCACTCTTCAGCCTAACCTTACGGCAAAGAATTCACGTATCTACGCTGATGCCTGGGAAAAGGGTGTGTGGAGTATTCAAGTGAAACAACCACAGCTCCAAATCGCAAGATCGTATACACCTTTGCCACCCATTGATGTAAATGAGAGCACAACAGATGGTGCTATAAGATTCCTCATCCGCAAGGACCCTAAAGGAGAAGTCTCTGGGTATCTTCATAAGCTTCCACTGGGTGCAACAATAGAACTTCGTGGCCCACATATAGAATATGAGCTTCCGGAAGAAGTTCAAGAAGTATTATTCATCGCGGGAGGTACTGGTATAGCGCCTGCTTTACAGATCGCACATGCATTATTTGAGCGCAGTGGAGAGTCCCCACGGCGGAACCCAAAAATGCGTATATTGTGGGCCAATAGAAGGCGAGAAGACTGTTTAGGCGGAATAAGTGATATTCTTGAAGTTGAAACCCCAATGGAAGCACCGGACATGGAACAGAGGGCAGAACCACGGCCCATGAAAGATCTTGTTGCATACATGTCACCGCAAACAGCCTTGGTCACACAGCTTGATAAGTTGAGAGCGAAATCCCCCGGAAATATCAGCATCCAATACTTTGTAGATGAAGACAATAATTTCATCACCAAAGACTATCTCAGACTTTTCCTTGATGACCCCTGGTTAGACTATGCGAATGCGTTGGAGAAAATGCGTTTTGATTATCAAAAAAAGCGATGGACAAACAGTTATCCACCAGGTAGTAGATTGGTTCTAGTTTCGGGACCAGACGGTTTTGTCAAACATTACGCTGGTCCCAAGGGTTGGAAAGACGGTCGGGAGGTCCAAGGCCATTTGGGTGGTATGCTAAAGGATATCGATCCCAAAGGCTGGGCTGTGCACAAGCTATGAGTGCAACACCGTAGCACTCCATTCAACCTGCCGTTGGTTCGAGAGGAGTCGTTCTCCAACCGTTCCAAGGCATGTCTTGGGTGCCTACTTCGGCATCCATTTGGCACTCGGCGTAAAGGCCGCTGGCAGGTCGTCTTTGTAAAGACGAGATCAAATCCGCGAGACTCCACAGCCGCTTTCACGCTTCTCGTTCGCGGATACTATGAGCACTCGCTGGCAGATAGATTCACCTCTTGCAATCCATTGTCACCAAGAGACTTCGAGAGCGTGATAGACAGGTATCTAAATCTTCGCTCCGAGCTTCAAGCTCAATCAACAGGGTATGAAACCATATCTGAGCAAGAATGTTACTCCTACTTCTCCTAAACATACAGTGGACGACCAGGACTCATCGTCTTCCCTGCAAATGCAGCTCGGAACTTGTAGATAACGATTCCAGAAATCTGACATCAACATTCGATCTTTAAATCACCTTTCGTTGATCTTGCCTTCCGTACTCAGGCTCGCAACCTTCAATCTTCCACCGAAACCGCCCTCGTCCCCCCATACCCCCAAAAGTGACCCTACCAGCAACCCCCCTATGATCCCCCCATCTCCCCGCCGATAACTTCCCACACACCCCTTTTCTCTCGCTCTTCCGCTCCCATCGTATGAACGAATCACCCCACCCCACCCCACCCCACCCCGACTTCTCCATCCCTTAGAAAAACAATCTCCATGTCTCCTCGCGCCAGCTCCAACGTCCCCTTTCCCCATCAACAACTCCCGCTCCTTCCCCTCCACCACTACCACCACAGCCCCATTTCCTTTTTATCCCAGTCAGTCGGTCGTACACGGCACGAGCACCCCCCCCCCCAGCTCGCTCACTCCCGCAACTAGCCATACATACATACCTGCGTGCATGTCATTACCTATGCCATATAGGGCAAACTCTTCTCACCGTTTGCCCGTTCCCCAAATTTTCACACTTTTACTCTCCTCTAACCCTCCCCAGGCAGCTCGTTTCTTCCCCCCCCCCCCTCCCTACTGTCTTCTTCTGTTTCCTGAGCTCGCTTTTGCTGCTGCTCCGGACTTGGTCGAAGCGTCTTTCCTAATAGAATTTCGCGGTTTCGAAAATCTGACTGGTCCGTCAAGTTCGCTATCTTTCTTTCTTCATTCTTTTACGTTATTCAAACTACTTACTCCCTTACATGCATGCCCTATGCGCCATCTCAGCGCTTAGTTCGAATTTATCAGCGTTCGTGTACTCGACCTTTCCTGTCTTGTTTGAGGTATACCGTCCACCTTCTCAGAAACCAAAGTCATCCCCCTCTTCCTCCCTCACAACCCGTTCCCAAAAATTTCTCTTTTCCCCCCCCCCCCCCCCCCCCCCCCCCCCCCCCCCCCCCCCCCCCCCCCCCCCCCCCGCTGCTCCCTTTACATCACCTACCTCAAAATAAAAACCGTTAACACGTCAACAAGCACCTCGATGGTCATAATTTCCGAACCGAGAACGGGGTTGGTATTTCCGACGAGTGTAGGCGCGGTGGTGGAAGAGAAGGGGGTGGAGAAGGCTGCGCGGTTTTTGGGGGGTCGGGGGAAGAATGGGGAAAGGCAGCGACATCAGCGGTGATGGCGAGGACAAAGAATGAGGTGATGCAGAATACGTAACTCTTCGACAACATGCACCATCCCCCCTAACCCTTCCTTCCTTCTCCTCTTCCCCTCAATCCCAAATCGTCCCCGCGGACCAATCATCTCCCCCTTCCCCCGCGGATGAATAATTCGTCTCTATCCCTCCCAAACCATCAAGCTCAACCTTTCCCTTGCTCGACCGACTCTGATAAGACTCCCCCCCCGGATTCGCCACTTCCATCCCCCCCTCACCCTTCCTATTCCTTCCTACAAACACACTCCCCCTAAACCCCTATCTACATCTCATTCAAGCCCACCCCACCACCACCGCCACCACCACCGCCTTCATAACCCACTCACCCCACACCCACCCTCCCCCTCACCCCCCCGTATCCTCACCATCTCCGCTTTCTCTTCCCGCTTAGGCACCACCAGCGCAGAGTGCGGCGAGGGTGGTAAGGGTTTGCGTCGAAGATGGGTTTAGGAAGAGGGAGGGTGAGGAGGGGAGGGGAGGGGAGGGGAGGGGAGGGGAGGGAGGTTGTGGTTGTGTGGGGGTGGCTGGAGATGGGTTGGGGTTGGTGTTGGGAGGTGTGCGAGGCCAGGAGTGAAAGATTTCAGATTTCTCTCGATTGACCTTTGTTTTCCTAGTCGCCCCTCAAAGCCCGAGTCTATACCACCTCCGCCCTGCGCTTCCTCCCACCCCTACCTAACACTCCCAGCTTTTCCCCATCCGCTCCTTTCCGCTCCTTTTCTCTCTCCCTCTCCCTCTCTCTCTCTATCTCTCTCTCGCACCTCCCTCAGCCGTCTCCAGTTCCCGCTTCTTCGGCCCCGTTCTCGTCAAAGCATATGTACTCTAGCTCTTTTCCCCTTTTCCCTTTTCCCCCAAACCCCCGTTTCTTCCCTCCCGTTTAAACCGGTCTTGGCCCTTGCTGGTTTTGCTGGTGTTTGATTTGACTTAAGGGGGGGTTGGGGGTGGGTGGGTGGGTGATAGTGATGTGAGATGTGGGGAGGGGGTGGGTTGAGGATAAGGGGGGGGGGGATAAGGATGGGAATGGGTGGGATGGGATGGAGTGGGATGGAGTGAAAGGAAGGGGTTTAGTTTTGGGGGGGAAGGGCTCAGGGGAGATGAATTTGGGGATGATGATAGGTGAGACTTGTAGCAAAGAGGGTTTCCAACTCGTAGATTCTCTTTCATTAGCCCATGTTTCTAAAGCACAAGAAAAGCTATGAGCGATAGAGGATGATAAGAATCAACGTAGAAACGATCTATCCCGCATGCTCGACGATGCGCTAGATGAGTGACCTGCCACAACACCAACAGACTTACCTGACCCTTTGGTTCCAGCATCCAAAGCTACCCTCTTTCGACGCTCACCGTTTTTCAACAACGCCAATTCTCCCTACCTGCTACGACTCGACCCATCTCCCTACGCACCAAGCCCTCACATCCCCTCAAAACAACCACCTTCCCCACATCCCTCCCCTTCTTTCCCCCCAACACACTCAGCACAAGCTCCGCCCCAACCCCCGGCTTCTGCGCGCCCAATCTTTCCTCACAACGGCGGGGTTCCCAGTCGACTCCGGTGCTAGAAAGCCGGGTAGATGCCATGCACCTTGACCCCGTCCTCCCCTTCCAAAGTTCTTACATACCCCAACATCAACATATTCCGCGCCGCCTTGCTGGCGGACCCGGAATACAATTGAACGGATCATTCGGATCCGCGTGTGTAGTCAGGGTCCCCAAGACACTGGGCGATGAAGATGAGGCGCGGGATATGGGATGTGTGGAGGAGGGGCAGGAAGGCCTCGGTGACGAGGGCGGGGCCCGGTGGTGAAGGCGAGGGCGAGGGAGGATTCCAGGGAGGGGAAGCGGGGAAAGGGGGGGGGGGGGGCATCCGGCGTTGTTAATGAGGACTTCGAGCTTGCCATGCTTGGCTTCGATATGGGCGGCTGCGGCCGAGATGAGGGAGGGAAAGGTTACATCGAGCTGGAGGGTGACAGGGCAGCTGATGTGGATGTGGGAGTTGTAGGTTTGAGATGGGCTTGGTGGGCTTTGGAGAGGTGCGGCTGGCGATGAAAGATGTGTGTGGTGGTGGGGGGAGAATGATGCAAGGGCTTCTACTACTTACTACCTTACTATAGCGAGACCGAGACCTCTATTAACGTTGGCACATGCGGGGGGGGTTGGTTGTTGGTTGTTTCCGGGGGATCTGCGACGGTAAGCTGTATCGATGAACAAGACGAAAAGGCGGTGAATGTAGCTTCCTTACCTACAGTACCAACCCCCTCCCGCTGAGAAGCACGGAAGTAGAAGGAGCCGGAGGACACGGTCGACGGACGACCCTGGTACATAGTGGGAACAATGTCCTCCGTATCATGCCATGGCGACTTGCTCTCAAAAGATACCTTATCGGCGATAGACCAGGTTCAAGTCAGCCAATGATCATCCGCAGACCCTGCACTCAGTCTAGCCGTAAATAGAAAGGAAGCCCCGAGCGCTATGCAGGGATTCACTATGTAATAGTGGCACTACATATCGGAAGATAGGTACTGCACTCCGTACCTTAGTCAATTCGCACCAACTAAACAAGATCCATGGGACCATGGCTACACCAATCTCAGGCGCTGCCCCCCCCCACTCCTCCCTGTGCCGTCGTTCCCGATGCGAGTGTCACTCACATGTCAAATGTCAAATGATGATTCGTGCCGTGCCGTACACGCACACAACGCCAACTAAAATCCTTGCAAGACGACTGTAGCCTTGCATAGGCCGCATCCCAAAGCCCATTCCTGCTCTAGTCGTATTCAACACCTTGAAAATCGATACGTTACCAACTGGCTTGTTAGTACATACATACATCGTACCAACCCCTCACGGTGGTAACTGGGCCGTATGGGGGCTGGCCGGTTGGGCCTAAGTGTTCCCATCCAGTTGTTTTCGCTTCCATCGGACGCTGCATGCGTTCGGGCAGATGACTGCGTTGCCTTGGAGTATGTACAGTAGTTGGATCGGGAGCGGCGCACGCGAGGGGGCGCTGTTTGGGTTTCCCCACATGGGTGTGCTTCCAACGAGATGTGCTTGGTAGAGACTGGACATCATGCGCCGCTGTTAATGGCGCATCGAACTGGTTCAATGGGTGGAATCGGCAGCTGGGAGAGAGGCAATGATGCTGAACACCCTTTCACAATATGCTCTAGAGATTTGAAGTTGGCTGGGATATTCCCGTCTGTGTTTACTATTCCCTAGTTGTCATGGTCATGGTCATGGTCATGTTCCCCGTCTATATCCCGTTTTCCACACTTGCCATCATTGCCGTTGCCGTGTTTCTTCGATGGGCAGCCTGGGACAATAAGTACAAGAATAAGTTACAATGCGGCTAGTCAAAGAAGTGAAAGCCCGCCCACCGGCCGGATCGTCCCCGTTTTCTATTTACCTTTGGAAAGAGGGAAGAACTGGTTGAATTGTCCTGCAGGATCGTATTGCGCCTTGACTTTTTGCAGTCGGGCGACGTTCGTGCCGTATACCGTTTCGAGCGGTTCGTCGCCAAAGGCGAAATTGATGTAGCTGTAAGTAGCGTTAGTGGACTTGATATCTTGGATCGCAGAAGCGAGAAATCTGGCGGAAATAGACGATAAAAAAATAGTTCCGAAACGTACGTGCTGTTTACAGCCACATTGTCTGTGGATCTCCACAAATCGCGGACCGTAGAAGCGAACTGCTCTGCGACTGGATCGAGAGCTGGGTCAGAGTACCACGGGATGACCAACGCATTGAATTTGACGGTGTGCCGGAACGGGTAAGACGAAGAAGAGTCCGGCAATGTCTGGGCTTTTTGCAAGGAGTAGTATTCCATCAAGACGGCAGACATCTGAGTGCCCGGGTTTTGCAAGAACTTGACGTACTCGTTGAACACGGCACGCCAGGCTTTGGGGTCCATTTGGTTCAGTCCTGCTCCGTAGGAAGGTTTGCGCATCCCCTTGACGCAGAAGGAGTCGCTGCCGTCGTTTAGGTGGTTGTAGGCAACAAACGAGCTTGTGTCTACAATCGGCCCAACGGCGTAAATGGACGCAAAGGCGGATTTGTACTGATCAACGGTCCCTCCGGCGTAGAAGGGGATGGCGACCACAGCAGGTTGGCCTTGGTTGGCAAAATACAGGAATATCGCCATGGGAGGTTCGAGTACAAGATTGTTGAGGGCTACAACCAGAGCCTCAATCTTGTCGTTGGTGAAGACAAGACTACCGGTGTAGGCGCCGTTTGTCGTAGCAGGGACCGGGTATGAGTTCATGGTGGCCGAAGTGACGATGCCAAAGTTGGGGCCCGCGCCCCGGAGAGCCCACCACAGATCGGCGTTGCTTGCGTCCACTTTCTGAAGCCGGCCATCTGCGGTAACGAGGTTGACAGAAAGCAGATTGTCAACACCCATGCCGTAGAGACCCATAAGACGCCCGAATCCACCGCCTAGGATTGCCCCGAGAGTACCGACGCAATTGCAATTACCTGTGGGGACTTGAACGCCATTTGCGTAGGCTGCGGTGACAATGTCGGAAATAAGAGCTCCGCCTCCGTAGGTGACCTGAGATTTGTCGCCATTGAAGGTGACCTGGCTGAGGAGTCGCAGATTTATGACCAAGTCTCCAGGGCCAATGTTGAAGGTAATCACCCAGGAGTGTCCACCGTTCTGAGCGAGGAACTTGATGTTGTTCTTGGCACAATATTGTACCTTTGTAGATTTAGCAATCAAGGGGCACTGTAAATGGGATGCGGAGAAGGCATACAGTGACCGCGACATCTTGTTCTGTAGCGACATTGACCACCGTACTTGGGTTGGGCGCGTCAAGGTCACTCCACCGCGGGTCGTTTACCGATGTATGTACAATGGATGCAGCAGGCGACAGCTGCTTGCCAAGTTGCTTGTCAATTTTGCATGACTGATCACAGGCAGCAGGAGCTGCTGCAGCTGCTGGAGCGCTCTGTGGCAGCGCAATGCCGAGTACCAGAGGGAGCAGCGCAGGCAAGAACAGAAAGGTTGATGAAAACATGGCTGCTGTGTAACATGTCCACGTGGGGATTGCAAGGTATATATAAGGGGAGGCCGCCTAGCCGAGCCAGCCACGGAGGGACTACTATAGAGTCTATAGTATGTACGTGCTATCTAGCTGCTCTCTTCCCTTGAGCGGTCACTTGTGTAAGAATCCACACTAACATAGGCGAGGAGCCGACATAAAGTGGCTGATCCCCGAAATGGGGCGGATAGTGGATTATCATCGCGCCAAAAAGGCCCAGATTGATTGATTCAGGTATTGATTCTCGTTGTTAGGGCATTTCCCGTGTCCTAGTATGGTAAGTAGTGGATGGCTTGAAGGGATTCGAGCTCTGAAAAGCTTGCTGACGGTACCTGTGCAGCGAAGCCAGAACAGGTTTTGGGATGGCATCAACATGATTGACAGCCCCATGATGGTCATCCCCAAGGAACGAGAAAGACTGTACAGTAATTTGCCGAGGGAGTGAACGCTAGCCCCCCAAAAATAACTCTTAATAAGATCAACGGGTTTAAACATTAGACGAGCAACATCATAAGAGACGTGACATAAGAGGATGCGGAAGTACAGCAGACAACGGGACATTGGGGGTTACATCTGCAAAGGCGATTTTGTGTTCGCGAAGTGCCTAAGGCGCTTGCCATTGCTGACAGCGTCTGGGTGGCTTAATCGTGCCAACCATGATGGAGGCCACGAGGCCGCTGTCAGGAACAACAGATCTTCCCGCTCGGAGCGCAAACAAATCAGTCGAGGTCACGGTTGTTCTTAGCGAGAGGCTCTCTCGCTAAATCTACGGCTGGTCAGGTGGTCACGTTATATGCATTTTGGTTACAAGATCGGGATTGCCATTGGCAGAACAATAGCCCCACGAATAACGCCTAAAAAAACATCGCGGTGGAGACACTTGGGTGACCTGAGTGAGCAAGGGCGAATGTGCTTGAGGTCATGAATCTTTAGCTAGGCGACTCCGGACCAGACTTTTAGGAGCTGGTTCGAGATGAAACGCTCGAAGCATGCGAGGACGGAGTGAGTTGCTAGACAAGGCGTAGGAATATTTCGAAGGCAAGAAGAGTCCCAATTACCTTAGGACCAAGATGCTGGGGAAGAACGTCTACGCACAAGAAGGATCGAAGCTTGCCAGTCATGTTTCCAAAGAAGCTTTTGCGCTGGAAGGATTCTTAACCCAGCAGCTTGTCCATAACTCGAAACCCCGATCAGTGACAGAGAAGCGCAAGCTGTAGGAATCCTTGCAAGCGAAAAAGAATCGTCGAAAGATAGCGAGGGAGAGGAACTGTCCAATGTTAACAGAACTCATAGCTTAACATTGCAAAGATATAAATCTATATTTGATATATATCAAGCATGGATGGCCCTTGTTCGTCAGTTCCAAAAATTTATATATGCCGTTTCGAGGTCCAATTAAACCCATTGCGCTTCGTCGTGCTTCGTGATCTGTGTCATTGCTTGGCTCTTATCCACCCAAGAGTATCTCAAGTGATGGAGCACCTAATACTCAACTATGGCCGTTGGTATTCGGGGCTTCCCCTTCCCAAGTGAATTCAACAATAGAAAGCTCAGACGCAGGAGGTTTCTTGATCTGAGAAAGTTTGAATCTAGGATCGGCGTCATGGAACAGCTGTTTCCAGTTTTCGGAAGTCCTCTCTTTAGCGTTCAAAAGCTCTTTCATCCCAAGATCCAGATTGCTGTAACAGATCTTGTAAGCGCGCGGAACAATCGCGAGGGGAACCAGACATACCGAGCCTGCTTTTCTTGATACGGAGTCATTTCGCCTGGCTCTGGAAGGCAGAATTCGTTGACGACCACCTTCGCGCCGTGTTTCAAAGCTGGTATCAGGCTCTTGACAATTTTGAGCGCATACTTGTCAGACCAGTCATGTAGCACCCAGCGAAGCAAGTAGATATCCGCGCCACGAATAGGCTGCTCGGTGAAGAAATCGTGGGCAATAAATTCAAAGCGATTGGCTAAACCCTCTGGAACATTGGCGGTCTTGATAACCTCGGGAAGATCTTCGACGATGCAGCGGATATTTGGGAAGCTTTCCGCTATTGCCTGACTGACAGTGCCGTGAGAGCCCCCCACATCAATCAGCAAGCCATTGCCGACAGCGGCCCAATCGTAGTTTTCCACGATGTGGGAATGTTCAAACCCCGGTTTCATATGGAACAATGTTATTGAATCCGCAAAGCGCTTTGCGCGATACGGGTTTTTGCCGAGGTCGACGAAAAATGGGTCATCTGTGTTGTTCGCATAAGAGAAGCCAGTTTGCGAAGGCTCCTCTGAGCCGGGCCATTTCACCATCGCATCGATTGTACGTGAGGCTGCTGGCCATAGCTCCTCGCATAATTGCCCGAGACACGCTCTCAACATTGGGTGCTCATTAAGGGCTTTAGACGCAGGGGTATGAGCTACAACGCCTTTCCGGGGCTCCTTGAAAATACGATCCGTCATGGCAAAGTGAAGTAATCGTCGGAGGTCATCTTCAGTTTGCCCGCAACGCTCTGCTATCTCGGGAAAAGTTGTTTCTGAACCGACAGGGAAACTGGACGCAATATTAAACCGATATATAGCTTGGATGCCGAGCAAACCATTGTGCTATGGTAGAGTTAGTAAATTCGCCAACCATGTAGGCCTTGAACCACCATACTGCATCTGTAGCCTTATTTATCAAAGATGGTATCGGTCCAAGGATGAGAGCTTTGAGCTCGTCCATTGCTTCCAGGATTGCATTCTGCGACGCCTGGGCGGCATACGTGAGCAGTGGAATTTGCGGGGGCGTGTCAAGATCCCATGAGGGTGCCTTCAGGCCTTGAGAGAGCAAATGCTCTTCGATATTGGCACTCTCAACCTGGATTGTCGAAGCTAGCTCCGCGATCCTACTTGTAGCAGCCATATTCTATAGTATTCAGTCCCTCGTCGAATGGGGTTGAGACAATGGGTTCACGACCGAGGCAAAGGGAAGACGGAGATGCAGAAGTTTTCCTTGCTGGAAACAAAGTTGCCACCCAGACATGGGGTTTGAAGATTAAGTTCCATTTCTTGAGGCCTTCAAGCGAGGCATAGGAAACAGGCGGGTGTATCTTGTACCTAGACGACAGACTAAATGGTAGACAAAGTAGCTGTAAGCTGTATTGTAGCAATAGTACTAAGAGTGCATGTTAGTCGGAACGCCTCAGGGTCTTTTGGTAGCATGTTTCTTGTTAACCTTGGCTCTCCGAAGAAACCGCGGGTGTGGGGGCAGGGTACGAAGTCTAGTACGCTACAAAGGCAGTCCTTATCCTACATGTACATGCATTACCATGTGGTTGCATCAATGGTCAGTACTTGATCGGTACTTTAATAAGATAAAGTAGAGTGACCTGCATAGGTGGTGGGTAAGTGCCTTACTCCATACCTAGGTACCTAGACTGGCAGAGGGGTTAAGGCGGTTGGTGACCGGCGCTACTGTACGAGTACTGTAGCTCTACATACGACAGAAATGTCGAATAACCCCGATCAATGTAATTGAATAGTATGAAAGATTCCCAAAGTTATTTAGCTAAACGGAACAAAGATGGGAATTTTGAAAGATTGCTCAATCCCCACCTCAAAGTGTCTCACGGTCTTGTTATCCGAAAGGACTTCATACGCTGTTTCTGAAGAGGGAAAAAGCCGCCAAAAACACAAACATTAACCCACTTACACCACACAATAGACTGCCGGTTGAAGATAGAGTATCAGTTGATCAAAACCTGTACGCTTTTCTCCCCTCTTGGCCATGGCACGAAAAAGTCCCGTGCGATCTCAACATTGTCTGTCGTCGTTTGAAAGAGGGACATGCGATATCCGAACCGTCGAATCAAAGCCGCGATGGCAATGTGCAGCTCTGCATAGGCTAGACTAAAGTGCAGTTATCTCATGTTAGAAGGTACTTACCAAGAACGAGTAAGGAAACCACCTCTCCTTCATCACAATGTAGTGCCCCAGAGATGGAGGGAGTGGGGAGTTCTTACTTCATGCCAAGGCATTGGCGGCTCCCTTTTGAAAAAGACAGCAAGTAGCGGTCGAGGTGGCGGTTTTCAATCCAGCGTTCGGGGCTGAATTTGAGGGGCTCCGGGAATATGTCTGGTAATCTCTGTCAGTGTAGCGCCAATAACATCTGAGGCCGTCACAGACCTGGGTTCAGATGAACCAATGCGCATGTCATACCAACAGGCGTTCCGGCCGGAATTGTCCACACTAAATCGTCGTCTTTCTTCGAAGTTGACCTGAAGTAAATGGGCTCGTTGGGCGAAACACGTTGAAGACGTTGGCAAACGCCATATCCGAGGCGGAGACCTTCGGACACCACAGCACTGTATTCTACGTTAGTCGATTGCCTCGGAGCGAGAACACGCTGCTGAGCAGCCCAAAGACTTATCAAATATGGTAGACGCTCAAGTTTTGAGCAGCTGGGAAGTTCACTAGAATCTGGAATAGCAGCCACCAATTCCTCGTAAAGTGTAGATAGAATGATAGGGTCCGAAAGAACATAATACACGATCACGGATTGCACTGAAATATGTTTGATCAGCACTTGGCAAGATCGAGGCCGCTGTACATACCCCATGCAGTTGTTTCGGTTCCAGCGGACACTACAAGTGCTCCTTCTTGCGCGAGTCGCTCCACAGACTTTTCTTGTTCAGGGAGGTCCCCTCGACATATTTCCTCAAAGATTGTAATATGGCCCTTTTGATTATCCTCTTGTTCGGCCACTCGCTTCTTAACTTCAAGTATCTGATTTCTCATTTCCTGCCATGATATTGAGTTATGTTATCGAACAATAAGAGTGCTTAGCAATAACCTGCCGCCACTGTGCAAGATGTGCTATTTCCGAATTGCCTCGAAAGATTGAGAACCTGTACGATTGACATAAACTTCAGTGCTACAGAAGTGCAGAACAGGAGGAACTAACCTCGGAAGACTCTCCATGAGAGGAACAATCCATGGGATGTGTTTCACAAATGCAGCGGCTCGAAAAGCAAATGCAAAAGCTCGATAAAAGGGTGTTTGGAAACCAGGCACCTGAAGGAAGTTGTATGACGTCGAGAAAGCATACTCGGCGGCTATATCAGTACTCAGGCAGCTGAAAGCCATAGATAACGGGACAGGCCGATTCGAGCCTTTGTACTGCTCCATTTGATTGCAAAGAAGTTCCACATTCCGTACGATAAGAGGCTCAAGCCTCGTGATAGAAGCTTTAGAAAAGAAACTGCTCAAGGCATTGCGGCGCAGCCTATGTAGATCGTGTCCGATTGTGCCCGAAACGCTCTGGAAATTGATCAGAAACTATCGAGTCGAGAGTTCCGGTTGTCCAAGACAAGATCTGTTACCTCTGGGACCCTATGATCCAATCAGAAGCGATTCGATAACCTGGATAGAAGCCCAACCCAAATTGTCTTGCTGCAAATTCATAGCGATCTCTTTTCGTGGACACACCGCCATATAATTCATTGATAAATTCAGGGTCGTTCACATGAAGCTCATCAGGACTAATGCGGACCACAGACCCTTTAGAATGGACGTGTGTTAATTTATAGAGCAGTTGCCTTTGTGATACATGCTGCCAGAGGATCGTACGGCGTAGAATAAGATCGCATGCTCAATTACATACCGTATCTTTGGTGCATGTTTGCAATCTCAAAAGTGTACTGGCCTCCCTTGATGCCATCATAGTAGAACTCAAAGAACACCGTTACGGCTGCCAATTTAGGCCCAGGAAACTTCGCCAAGGGGTGAAAGAATAATCTATAAATGACTTTGGCAATTACCCACAGCGACAGAAGAGCAATCGTAACAGGAATGCCAGTCGAGAGGGAGTACATCTCTGGAATAATATAAGTAGAGAAGGAAACCATGATCAAGGGTAAGACTCAAGCAGATTAGAGATTGAAGAAGAGAATCAACCTAAGAAAAACAGCCAGGTTACCGGTGCTTGAAACCGCGTAGACGGAAGAAGCGATATGGTGAAGCAAGAATTGATGTGTACCCGTCCAATAGCAGACAACGTGGTAGATCAGTGGTGAGTATAGTAAAGATCGAGTCGAAATTCAAGATCCCTTATCACCGTGTTTTAGATGATCAACTGAATCAACATGATGTGCGGTTGCATAACGAGAAGTTTGGAAAACAATCCGAGTCTTTGCATCCTGTCGGAACTCCCTTGATCAATGGAGCGTGTCATAAACGGCAGCAACTAAGGCAGCACTAGCGTCCTAAAGAGCCCCCTTCAACTGAGCACGGTTTTGGTAGATTATCATCACCTGATTCTCTCGAGCACCGAAAGTCAACCGTGAAAATCCGAAGTTTCGCCGAGATGAAAGCTCGAGAGTCTTCTCACGCGCGTATTGCCCCTACGACTCTGCTTGCTCAACTCGGGGCTCGTCAGAAGCAGACAAATGCACAAACCAAACTCATAGGAAGAATTGTTACGCTTTACGGAGTACAGCATCGCGAATGACGGTTGTAATTTGTATGGAGTACGGAAGTACAAAGTCTTACATCCGTACTGTACCAGGGTTTGATGTTTGTTCTGAATTAGGGCTGGAGCTAAGGTATCGTGTACATTAGCAGCCTGCAGAGCACTCAGGTATCTTCCGTGCGTTACCTTGCATACGACTTCACGCGGTCGAACTAGACCACCCAGCCACGTTCTTGTCATCATCAAGTAGAATATTCCAATTCTTCTCCCAGCAACATCCGTGCCACTGAATGAGTGCGTCTTTAATTTCGCAAATATTAATTGGACATCCTAACGCTGATAAACTGGAGCAATGAACCCGTCTCTAAAACGCGCCTATTCTAGAGCTCTTGCTGAACCGCTGTGCCCTTTCCCAAATCAGAATGAGACTTCCGCAAGGCAGGAGTCATCATGTCAGCAGCTGATGATGAGATTGGTCGCTTTACGGAGTATTCCGTACACCACCAGATGATTTACAGTATCACTAAGCGTCCTCGGCCGGGAGACGAAGGTCATGGGTTAGAGCAGCCTCCACACTCTTGGCGGGCTTATCGTGTTGGTGCTGACTTGGACTTCATTTCGAAGCGGCTCGGCCCTATTTCAGACCATCGAACTGGCTCCGAGACATAGCTACTCCTCTCTGGCTAATTTGTGGGAGAAGAGACCGTGAAGCCTGTTGTTGTGTGCGACACACAATCATTAGACTGATGGACAGTGGTATGGGATTGCTTTAACGATTATTATCCGTAGGCTGTGCCCTCCGTTGTGGGGGTTGAGATGAGACAGCCATCGTCAACCATGCATTAGCATGGCTTATGTTGTAAGCTAGTTCCCGATTCTTGATTTATCATTTGCGACGTTGCATAATTGCTCCGAGGGTCCGACCTCTGTCGATTGTTCTTGAGCTATCGCACTTCTGTTTGAGTTGTTGTCTAATCAGTGCGTTCCTCTCTATCAGCCCAACTGTGGATACCTTCAATTTGTACACCTTCTCTAACAGAGGGACGCAATACAATCAATAGCCAGCATGAGTTACGCAGGCAAAGGTGCCCTGGAGGCGGTAGCAGTCGTTTTTGCCATTTTACCGATGGTAGCTGTTGGCCTTCGCTTCTATGCTCGAAGTCTTAGCAACGCAAAACTGGGCATCGACGACTGGTTGATGATCCCGGCTTTGGTAGGTTAGATTAACGTTATGAGATTTACCTGACTCACCTATCCCTAGATACTTTGTGTTGCTCTGGGAATCGTCCAAATTATAGGTCCGCGGACTCTTTCTTAATGGCCATGACTGGCAATAAGTAACACCATGTCTAGGAGCGCAGATTGGGGAGATAGGAGCGCATCAAACGAAAGGCCCTCAGGGACAGCTGGTGTTCGATCAAGGGCTCATCAATTATGAGAAGGTAAGCTCTTCAATCGCACGGAATTCAAAAGTCCAATCACTGAACTTCGCGCTTTACGTGTCAGTGTAAATTTGCTCTCCAGTTGCTGGCCACGATTACACTGGCCTTTACAAAGACCTCTGTCATATTTCTCTACCGCCGGATTTTCACTGTTAGGAGTTTTCGGCTCATCACCAATGTCGCAATCGCCATCACTACTGCATGGGGTATCTCCTTTGCCTTGGTGACTGCCTTCCAGTGTACACCCTTCTCCACCATCTGGACACAATTTGAAATGAACTATGCACCGTTCTGTATCAACCAACAAGCTTTCTACATGGCGACTGCTGTGACAGATGTTGTCATCGATCTCTTCATTTTCTCTATGCCTATTCCTATGGTCTTAAAGTTACATCTACCAATGAGGCAAAGGATTGCAGTTGCCGGCATGTTTCTCCTCGGTGGGATGTGAGTATCTTCTAATGTGTGTCCTATCTTTTGATGATTCAGTACTGACATGGCACTGCCTCTTAGTGTGTGCGCAGCCGGCATTGTTCGTCTCGCTATCTTTGCCCAAACGAGAAGCTTTACTCTTGCGCAAATCATGGCATACTTTACCGATATCACATGTATCCGTCCCTCTTCCCTTCAGATCCGCTTTCTCTGACAGTTCTACGCAGTTTATACGGCTCCAACCTTTTTTTGGTCCTTGATAGAGTGCTCTGTGGCTGTAGTTGGCGCTTGTCTACCTACGCTTCGACCATTGCTCATGACACGCCGTCAGAATTCCGCCAAAGTAATATCTGACTACAGCCGTGGCAGCAACAGCCGCAAAAGTAGACCTACAATCACAGATGTTACTGCGGATGACAGGTCATCCACAGCTTCAATCGCGGGGCTACACAAGGGCAAAGCGCACACCGGCATCACGGAGTTCCAGACGCACGTTGAGAGCCTACCGCTACAGGACATGGCGCCCCACAAGGGTATAAGAGTACAGAGAGAATTCTACGGAGGGAGTGCGAATCCTGTCTAAGTCCCGCTACTTTTATGTAACATTCTACGAGCATACGAGTTTCCATGTCAATAGTTCAGAAATTGTATTTGCCAGCCGTGGACAATATCACGCACTAGGTTTTCGTCGAGGGCCCATTTTACCCTAATCTCACTGTGACTGGGAATCAAGGAAAGCCCAGAGGCTAAAGAGCGTATAGTATATTGAATAGATGTCGGCACAGAAAAAGAAGCTGCATTCCATGAAGATGGAGGCTTGCACGGCATGAACGTCTTTCTCGGCTTATCTCCGAGATTCAAGATAGATTAAGGGGCATGCACGACCGCAAGGTATAAGGTATGCCTCTTTACCCGGGCACATGGATCGCATGTACAAAAAGCATGCTCTAGAAGCATGCTTGGAAGGTATATCGTGGGGTGCTTTGTTGCAGGGCTTGATAGTGTGGGAACAAGTCTAATATCGACGCATTGACTGAGTGGCCAATTAATTGCTGGATAGGGTGTCATTGGGGTCCAAAACGCATATGGCAACTGTGTTCGGACACCAAACCAAACTACTGTTGGAGACTGCAATCTGAAATGTTCTGGGTGTCATCAACACAAGGGGCACACTGACCTGACCTCCAATCATCTACAGATCAGCAGAATTTTAGCTAGCGGCCCGTCAGCAAGCATCGTTCTCCATAGTGGAACTGGTTTCGGGATCAAGCTCGCCATAGTATGGCGTTATGCGGGCCTACGCGTCGCGCAAAGAACGTTCGGCAGTAGAGCTAGAATAGGCACATCAGCTGATTACCTTATGGGCCCATGTAAATGTTGTGCAGACACTGTAATTTGTAATTTTGGCGCCAAAGAGCCGTTGGTGTAACATACTCTAGCGCCGCGGTTCTCGAAACCTGGTGTGTAATTTACGAAATTGTGCTCCGTACATACTAGCCACAGAGATCTCGATTTATCACTTCGTGTCACACAGCACAGCAGGATCCTGCTGCAGAAGGGCACAGGCATCCTATGGCTTGGCAAGCAACCTTCACTGCTGCCTTCGGACATTTATCTCGTGGCCGCGAGCAGCGACATGTGTTACCATCTTCGTGGTTCACTCTCTGCATGCACATGAGCATGTACCATAGAACATCATTACATCTCAAGCTCTTTTTCCTACACCTTTGAATTCGCTGTCTGGAGATCTTCGAACTCTCCTGTTGATTTGACTTGTTTCTGAAGCTTTGAGACCTGCCTTGTATCACTCAAGTCTTACGTTTTAAGATGAAGCTGGAGTCTTTTATCGAGTCATTGAGAGGAGCGCTCTCCGAAGGCTCAAAGATCCTTACCGATCAAAACCATCAAGAGTTCAAGACATCTCTGGAAAGATGGTCTGATCTTGATTTACAAGTCCCAGCAGCCATTGTGAAGCCCGTCAGCGAGGCAGATACTGTTGTAATTGTATAGCCTCATTACTGACCTTCGGGCTTTCCTTCCCTCATTTCGTACTTCGGATCTCTGGGCTGTTGCTCAAGCTCTCTGCACCAATATTCCGGTCTTCTAATATTGCGATAAATTAGGTCAAGGAGGCCATCAAGGCATCCGTTCCCTTCGTCCCAGCAACCGGGGGCCATAGCAAGTGGTCTACGATCGGCGATAATGGCTTCATTCTTGATTTCAGCCTCTACAAAGATGTAACTGTTGACTCGAAAACACATGTGGCAAAAGTCAAAGGGGGCCTCTTGACCAAGGAACTGCAAGTGGCTCTCTACAAGGCTGGGCGATTCACAAGTATGTTGTGTGGACGTAGGTGATGTCTCAAAAGATCAGACACTGACGCTTCTATAGCCGTCAGTAACGGGAATACTGTTGGCGTAATTCCTTATTTCCTGAACGGAGGGATTAGCTCCTACACACCACTCATAGGCTTTGCTTGTGAGAACATCCTATCGGCCCGCATAGTCACCGCCAATGGAGATATTGTAGAAGTGGATGAAAATTCCAATCCAGATCTTCTTTGGGCAATTCGAGGCGCAGGTCAATACTTCGGCATTGTAACGGAACTAGGCATAAAGACATACTCCCTCTCGACGATCGGGAATGCTGATGGGTCTCGCTCATTGGGCACATTCATTTTTCCCACCCAGCGGGCAGAGGACGTATGTCATGCCATGAGCAAGATCATGGCTGACCCGAAGCACACCACAGCCGGGCATTTCATGATAGTAAACCCACCTCCAGCCTTCCAGCAATGCCTGCTGGTCGCGCCGCAGTACCTAGGACCCACCGAAAATGCTGCTGCGGCTTTCAAGCCTCTAGCGGATCTTGAGCCAATGATGGCTATGAGCAACCCTGTCACTTTCGAGAATCACAGCGACCACATATCAATGATGTGCGCAAAGGGAGACTTCAAGCGGTTTAGTCAGATTGGTATTCAAGAGTTCAAGACCGAGAATTTTATCAAACTCATTGATATCCACCGCAGGCTTCTAGAACGATTTCCGGATGCTGGCCGCTCTGGATTAACGGTTGAGTGGCATTCACCGTCGAAAAAGCCGGATGCTGTTGACACGGCATTCGGAAATCATGATGTCGATCTCTGGCTGTAAGTTGTGTTCAGCAGTGCTAAGACACCAAATCGATAGCTGATAATTGTGGATACGATAGGAATGTTCTGTCGTGGTACACTGATCCCGCCCATCACGAAGGTGTCGCTCAGCTTGACCGGGAAGCCCAGGCAGCTGTGCGAACAGGCACTGAAGAGAAGGACTTCGTTACGTATGTCAACAGCGATCGCCTGGATCCGATTGATTACCGATACAAGGGCAGTGAGAGACAAGCCAAGTTGAGAAAGCTGAAACAGGCATGGGATCCCAATGGAATATTCACCGAGGAGTTTTTGCATGCATAGGATAAATTCAGACTTGCATAAGATGCAAACTTAATACGTCTTCCATGTCCATAGCCAACAGTTGGACTGAATCTTTCCTGGGGATGGAAGACGCCGAATGATGGCCGTGACCAGCGTAGGTCTCAATTTATCCAGAAGTACCACTTGCGAGTGAGCTTCCACGTGTGGATGCCAGAGGAAGAGCTCTGATTGATGCTGCATACTCTGATTGCGTGCCTTCTCTTTGGATTGTTCTATTCACTTGTGGCTCTTTACTAGCTGGATATTCCATGTTCCGATTCTCGTCAACCTAGACAGAGTACTAGGTCCCTCTATTTTGTTTTACCCCAAGAATCCACACAGCAAGTACGCTACGATTTCTACGAGCTGCATTAGAGCGTACAGCAACAATGTCCGCCAAGAAAGTTCCCTCCATCATCCATGACAGTAGTGATCGTCCTTGTTACCTGGGGCCCCACTCTGCTCTCGGCGCCGTAAAAGGTATGGCTTTTTGCTAAGCATCAAACCATGAACAATACTATTTAACAAGGTAGATTCGGCATCGGGTCATCCTCGCTGGACCGCAGTTGGATCCCCCGCTTTCGGTACCTTGATTGAACAAGATGTACTTCCGCGTCTCGAAACACGAAGTGTTGCATTGTTGCCTTATATTGAGACATTGACTCTCCGGTGTTGTTCCACATGCACGATAAGAGTTGGTTGCTATACTCCTTGGCGCTTGTTGATGCAGACTGCATGATGCATCGATGCAGACTTCTATTCGACGCCGTATCGGTAGATTCTACTATATGCGCTTGTTCTTGCGATCCAGACCTTCGATGTAGTACATGTCACCGACTCACCGTTTGACCCGCTGGCTGCAAGGCCGCTGAGACCCCGCCACACTGGCGACTTGCATCACCGCTGGCCACATGTCTTCGCCTTCCTCTACGATTCCCGCTGTTTCAGATAGGTTACGATCATCGGATGCGGCGTCTTAAGGGAGTATAATACAGTCGCTGCGGCGGAGGTGAAGCGGGGTATTCGGTAGCGTCGTAGCTGCATTCGTGGAGCCTGTGCCGCAAGACAAGACTATCGCAATTCACAAACTTCTCTCGGAATGTTGTCGGCCATGCCGTTGCTGGGCAGAGGGATTGGAGGACTGTCAGGCATCCGGCGATGCTTGTTTGGACAGGTTATTGATGCTGGCCACTACCCCACTCTATTTGGAAGAAGCGGTGTAGAATGTTCTAGAGTAAGGAAAGCATGGGCGCTGCAAGCTGCACCAATCGTTTGTCTTCTGCGAAACAATGATAGTCTAGTCTCAAAGAACACCAAGCCCCATGCGGGCGACAGCAGTCACGTGTCCGACAGGCTGCTCGACAGGGTCTATGTTAGCGCTCCTTCGCTTAGATAGCAGTGTACCTTAAGCTGACTTCTGCTGTCACCGAACCATCTTCCATATGTACCACGTGCAGGCTTGTCAACGGCTTTAGATTGTCCTAACCAGCTCATACATAGATTAATTATAGGGCTTCTTGCTAGTCAACAGCACTGTATCTTCCAACCAGTGGGCCTTGATTTCCTACTTGGGAAAACCCAACATGCAGAGTCTAAACTCTCCTCATGCTCGGGCCTTCCATTTAACTTCTAGCTCCCTCCATTTTCTCCTCTCGGGAAATCCACACTGCACCAACACTTGAGCCCGGTGTCCCTACAAAACAACATCGATCTGGACGCCTAGCTCATTACTATGTGGGCCGTTATCTACATCCTGGGTCTCACTCATCGTATCCCAGTCTTTGGAGACGCCCCGTGCAAGACATTGCGGAGGGCAACCCGGGAGTTGCCGTTGAGGCGTTGCGGGGGGGCCTTCAGGATGTCAGCAACGATTCCGTGGGCGCTCAATGGTTCCATGGCTTGAAAGCTCAGAGGTCGACTGAGAATCCTTCTCGGTGTCAGTAATTGTAAACCCAATAGCCATAGGTCAAGGTAAGTCAGAGCCCAGGTTCAGGGCGTTGGGGTCAACTTGGGGATGATTCTACTTCTTGGAAAACGCGAGGACTACGCCGTTTGGCTTCAATTCCATCCGGATCCATTTCCCCTGTCCATCCAATACCTTTTAGTGTCACTTAACTCCGCTCATACTTTGCATACAACTTATCTGTTTTAGGTATTCCTGGCAGTGGTACATTGCCAGCAGTACTTGGATAAATAATCCCTACTCCGTACTATCATTTCCTTTTCGACACTAGCCACGTCACCACCGCATCTGCTTTACCATATGCTTTGCATGGAACTATGCAGCTCTAGCGGCATGCTGACTGTCGAATCTCTCGCTGCTTTTTGCATCACATTTCCTCGGGTGAGCACGTGTAGTAGCATGGGCAATTTTGGTACTGCCCAGAACGCTGATGGTACTCGGTGGTTCTTTGTGTTCGTTGAAATTTCAATGTCATAGTTTAACTGTACATTTTCTCCCTGATGGCGGGAACATACCAAGGAAAGGAACTGGATAACCAACCACTGCTCGAATCCGAGAGCCAAGATAGAACCCGAGATACCAGCATCGACTCTTTAGATATCACGCAAAAACCTGCAAGAAGAAAGAGACCGCGATATCTTCGATGGCTATCTTATTTCCTCGCAATAGCCTACATACCCTTAATTATTCTCTACGTTCTTTTGTTCCTCAAGCTCTCCACTCCTAGGCCTGAAGCCGAATGCAAAAACGCAAACCTAGACATCTTCCCCTCCCTCGCCCGCTCCTCTGCCATCCAATTCGAACAACGCCCATTTTCCGTAAAAATCCATCACAACCCCTTTGCCGGCGATCCCAGACCCGAGCTCGACAACGCTTGGCATGACCTATTCGAAGGTTCACCATCAACGAAGTACCCGAACCAACAAACCCCATCTAACAAAGCCCGCAGATATACGAATCCGCGTCTCAAAAGAAGACCTAGACTACTACAACCTCACTTCCATCCCATTCGCCGACGGTTCGGGCTATGCGGCGGAGCTGGGCGTGCATCACGAACTGCACTGCCTGAAAAAGATCAGGCACTGGATCTACAAAGACTACTACCTCACCAACGAAACCGAAGCCGCCATGACAGAATGGCCCGCCCACATCCGTACGTCTTCACCTTTCTCCTCCTATCCCCCTCAATCTCACCAGCCCCTCCCCCAACCCAACAGACCACTGCATCGAAATGCTCCGCGAATCTATCATCTGCCACGCCGACCCCAGCCTCAGCACCTTCAAATACCTGCCTGGCCACCCGCCCACGCTCACCGCCATCGCAAAGGGCCACCATCAGTGCGTGCAGTGGGAGCCGCTGATGGAGTGGGTAAGGGAGCGGCATGTGCCGATTTTCGAGGAGGGGGTTTTGATGGGGGCGGAGGAGACGGGAGGGGCGGAGGGGAAAGGGATGGGGGTGGGGGTGAAGTGCCACGAGGGGTCCGGGGCGGGGAGGTGTGGTGGTTAGTGGAGTGATAGCTCTGGGATATGGGGGGTTTGTATACACCACACCACACCACACCACACCACACCCATTCCTGTTCACATATAACAGACCAACTCCAACTGAGTATTTTGCTTCTGGGGTATGATGTATGACTCGTATCTACTGTACCATACTTGCTCCAACTACATACAAGTACATACAATGAAAGCAAATTTCCTGGAAAGTGAAAACAAAGGATCGACCTCCCCCACCAGCTAGCTCCTTTACTGTACCCCCCTCATCTCAATAAACCCCAATCCCCCCCCCCCCTCCCCATCCCCCAAAAAGCCACCTCCCCCCCGCGGTGTTTCTCCTCAGCCTATCAAAACAAAGAATATCCCACACCCCCCTCCATAAATAACTCCCTCACTCCACCAACAACCTTTTTTCACATATCCAAAGAAATAACAGCTTCAAGGGTTTGTATGTATGTATGTATGTACGTATGAATGAGGGTGACTATGTACTCGCGTTTACGCAAACGATAAAAACATCCCCCAGTAACTGAATCTGCACTCCCATAGCAACAAAGAAAGTTTCCAAAATTGAACTTAGTATATCTACGGGCCATTGATGCTATCATCCTCCCCATAACCCCCCCCCCCTTAGCCTAGTCCACCCCTCCCTCACCCACCATATCCCCATCTCCATCCGCCACCCCCTCATCCCAACTCCTCCACTTCTCCGCCCATCCCTTGACCGCCTCAAAATTCCGACACGTCTTCTCAAATCGCCATCCCGTAACGCCGCCCAGGTCGAAATCGACGGGTTCGAGGTTCGTGTCGGCGGCGCACATGAGCGCCTGGCGGAGGTAGTCGAAGCAGTGGCGGAGGTGGTGGGGGTCCGGGCGGCGGTTGTGGTCGTGGACGTGTTGGAGCTCGGGGAGGGTGCCGGCGAGGGCGGCGTAGTAGCCTACGCGGAGCATGTTCTTTGAGGAGGGGGGGTGTGGGTTAGTTTGGGGTTGGGTAAATAGGGTAGTTGGGGGGGGGGAAGGGGTTTTGGGGTGAGGGGGGGCGTACAACGCAGTGGAGCTCGTGGAAGACGGCGAGGCCGGAGAGTCTGGGGGAGATGGTGGGGTGTTTGACGAAGCCGACGCCTTTGGGGAAGAGGTCATCCCAGGCTTTGTCGGAGTCAGGGGCGGGAGCGTAGGTGAAGGTGCGGTTGTAGATCCAAGGGGCTTTGATGGTGCCGACGGGTTGCAGGAGTTCTAGCGGTTGTAAGTCTTGAGTGTTCGATATGGATTTATTGGGGGATTGAGCGCACCTGCAACGGTTTGTGGGGTATTTGTTTTGCGGAGCCCGGCGTAAAAGCCTATGGTGCCGGAGAGGGTCAAGGTGGTCAGGAGAAGGAGACAGAGATAGGTGGTTGACCAGCCTCTAGGCTTTGAGGGCTGGGGAATAGAGTCGAACGAGTCATTGCTGTTGCTGTCTTTGGAGTTCCGGAGTGGTTCTTTGGCTTCTTCTAAGGTAGGGATTGGGGTGTAGCGTTGGCCTTTCAGGTAAGAGAGAAAGGACTCCATAGTTCTCTATCGTGGGTTTGGAGACATGCTCTGGTTCTTTTCCGTTGCTTCAAGATAGAGCGCAGGGAGGAAATAGAAGAGCTGAGAGGTGACTGTGACCCTGACCTCATGGTACGTACAGTAGTTGAGTGCAAGGTTTCGAGAGACTAGAGGTCGCGATCCATGCCACGCAAGCGGGCTTAAAGCAGCGCGGGGTCAACGAAAGGTATCATTTGGAATTTGTCAGATCGGCAGATGCCTTTCTCCCGAACCACGCCTTGAAGCACGTTTTGGGTCCCAGGCCTTGGCTAACAATCAAGATAAAGTTCGTAGATAGGGCGCCAATGCCTCCATGTCCGTCAGCGAAAGTAAAGCGTTGCAACCGCAAAACTGGTACTCGCATTAGCGTTACTGGGGACTCTTGCAAAACAACTACAATCGTACCATTAGAGGTTGACCAGATCAACATAGACCGAGAGCTCGGATGAAGTGCCCCTCCACGCAGTCACCACATGACTTCTTGGCTGCGGTCACGGTGGATTAATTGATTTGACAGAAGCCGCCTACGTCCGTAGGAAGGCCGAACAATGAAGGATGAACGCTATCGACGAGCAGTAGAGGCATTCCAGATGCCATGTACGAATAGAACACTGGCGCTTGTGCATACTTTGACAGTATTAGGTCACCTCCGAGTTGCTTGCAGGCTATAGTCTCGTTGCTAGCAAAAACCTCGAATCAACGGTCGTTGCTAACGACCACGGTGTACCTCCCATAGGCCATCGAGCATTGCAATCATTCCTTCGCAAACTGAGTCATTCGGCTTTCTCCGATTGATACATGTCTCTTTTCAAACCCATTCGTTACCGACGTATATTCCCAGTCTTCCCATTGACCACGCGTTAAATCAACTGAGCCCCGCAGGACCTTCCAATCGATATCGAGCATTCTAATCCATTCGAAATGAGAGCCAATCTTTACCTTCGAGGATTCCTCGCATTGGCGGTGGTCGCCAATGCCCTCCCTGTCGACAGCAGCAAGAGTAAAACAGATATCTAGCTATATTTGACTGTGATACTGACTTGAGATAGGCTTGAACCAACGTGAGGCTGCGGACGCTGATGACAAGGTCGTCTACACCTGGTCACTCCCTGAGGAGAAATCAAAGCGTGAGGCCGCGGACGCCGACGACAAGGTCGTCTATACCTGGTCACTTCCTGAAGAGAAAACCAAGCGAGAGGCAGCCGACGCCGACGATAAGGTTGTGTACACCTGGTCTCTCCCCGAAGAGAAGGCCAAGCGCGAAGCAGCCGACGCTGACGACAAAGTCGTCTACACCTGGTCCCTCCCGGAGGAGAAGTCAAAGCGTGAGGCCGCGGACGCCGACGACAAGGTCGTCTACACCTGGTCTCTCCCGGAAGAGAAGGCATAAATGGTGGTGAAATAGTGGCCAGGGCCAGCACATGTTCATACCGCACTGTCGTCCTGGTAACACTAGAGAGTGGGCGGATAGTAAGTGAACGGGGATTAGAGAAGATGGTGATTTGGAAACTACTTTCAGTTAACGGTTCCTGCAAGCGTACTGTTCTTGAATCTTCGTCTGTCGGCAACACTTGTCCTAGAAGTAAATAACGTAGAAGCAATCGAGACCGAGAAAACCACAAATGAGTAACAGAAACGCTGATATACTTGAGGCTTGAAGACTATGACGGACCAGTCAGCCTACTCTCTGTTCCACATGTATGAAAGCCGAAGACACTGCCTTTCCGGCTACTGAGGAGAAACAACGCCAAGTTAGAAGATGCTGACATAACGACTCGACGTTTCCCACTGCAGAGGTTCAGATGAGGTACAATAGCGATCAACCCCAGCCCTTTGCGAGGAAGTCGCCTTGCGCTGGTTTTTAAAAGCTGGCAATAGTTGCATGCTCGGGCAATCTTCCGAGTTTCTGCTTGCAAATGACCAGAAGGACCCTCTCGCCGTTTTCTAATAGTATTCACCAGAGGTGGCAGAATTAGTGTTACAATATTCTCGCTTTTCTTACTCCAGCCTCATTAGAAGAAAGCTGGGTTTTGCTTGCGGTTACTACGTCCCTTGGATTCGTAGGGTCTTTAATTTACCTTGAGACCTCGACTGCTGAATTGACGAACAGTTCCATTCGATGCAGCTGAGAGCCACCAATCGAGAATACCAATGGCAACCTCCCTATCCTCCGTCACCGCACAAAGTTGACGGTCTTTCCACCTTTCACAACGACCACCCTCTTCCATTCCTTGCCCTTCGATGTCCACTTTCTTCCCTCATCTGTTTTCTCAATTTGCGCCAGCACCCAGCCCTGTAGCGCTACTTCCTTGCCCTTCTCTGTCATTTCGTGGGGGGGGTTCGGGATTTGGATTGCAAACCGCCACTTACCATTTTCCTGAACCGCACATATCTGATTACTCTGTTTGAGTTTGGCAAGGCTGCCATCAGGGACGGGGAATGGCTCGTCAAATATGCTTGAGTTTGAATGACCGAGATGACTGTTGATTAGCTCCCAGCACTCCTCGCTGAAGGCAGGGACTACTGGAGCCATCATGCGTAGAAGAACGCTCGTCGCATGATACCGGACTGTGTGACTAATATCTGACGCAGCAGATATAGCGTTTGTGACCTTGATTAGGTCTGAAATGACAGTATTGAGGGAGAATGTGTCAGACAGGGACGAGTTGACAGAAATGACAATGTCCTGTACTTGGGCCCATAACTGCTTCTCTGATGCAGTTTTTGGGTTCTGAAGGCTGTTGAGATATAAGGGAGAAATCTCGGCAGACCCGATTTCCGAGAAGTAATGGACCAGACGCCAGACTCTGCCGAACCAACGTTGGATTCCAATGATGCGCTCCTCTTCCCATTCGAGGATTTCAGTCACCGGAGCTTGGAACAGGATATGGGCTCTTGTTGTGTCAGCGCCGTATTTCCTGATGCATTCCATCGGGTCGACTCCATTGTATTTGCTTTTGCTCATCTTCTCCCAGCTTACGTTGGGCGTCTGGCCGGTCAGGATGATTTTAGGACTCGATCGGTCACTAGTATCGACTTCTTCTGGCTTCAGGAATCGCCCACTACCGGGGTCTGAATAGGTTTTGCCATGTACCATCCCCTGATTGATGACTTTTCTGAACGGCTCCCCTCTGTTACCGTGACCCCCACCGGACGGCCACAGGGATGTGGTGGCAAGGAATTTTGCAATAAAGCGGGCATACAAAAGGTGAAGTACGGCATGTTCTACACCACCAATATATATGTCCACAGGCAGACTTACTTCTGCCACTTCAGCGGAAAACGGTTCGATTGCGTTGTAAGGATCTGCGAAGCGCATGAAATACCATGAAGAATCCATGAAGGTATCCATGGTATCTGTGTCACGCTTAGCACTGCCACCACAACGGGGACATGTCGTATAGACCCAATCTTCTGCAATCTCAAGCGGATTCCCTCTCTTGCCTCTGAACCAACTTTCGGGAAGTCTGGGTAGTTCAACAGGTAGCTCTTCTGAAGGCACAGGTACAGCACCACATTCTTGACAATGAATGATTGGAATTGGAGCACCCCAGTATCTCTGACGACTAATCAACCAGTCTCGTAGTCTCCAAGTCTCAGCATTTTGAGCGAAACCACCGGCGTCCGCTAGATCATCGACGATCTTTGTTGAAGCCTCCGCAGATTTCAAGCCAGCCATACTACCGCACAACGGTGTAAGAATGCCAGGTTGTTCATAGGCTTCGGTAAGAACCTCGTTACCGGTAATTGTTTCGCCCGCGTTGCTGTCAGGAGGAGCAATGACCCGGCGGATTGGCTCATTGTCATTGTGCTTGATCCAAAAGACGAAGTCACGGGAGTCATGTCCCGGAACACCCATGACCGCTCCCTCTCCGTAGCTCTCCAAGACGTATGGTGCGACATAAACGGGTAGAGGCCATTCGGAGTACTTAGGACTATTTTCGAGCGCTGATAACGGGTTCCGGCCTGAAACATTGGGCAAGAGATACCCGGATTTGGAGCCGTCCCGGAGTGAAGGCACAGATCTTATGAACTCCTGAAGATTCGGATTGTCGACCGCCAATTCTTCGACAATAGGATGAGATATCGATAGCGCAATATACTGTACCCCGTGTAAAGTATCAGGCCTTGTGGTAAAGACCTCGACTGGTCTTTCTTTTTTTATTGTTATCATATTTCCCTCTTTCGCTCTTTGAAAGGATTTCAATTCCACTAAGAATTTGATTTTCGCTCCCCTGGATTTACCCAACCAGTTTCGCTGCATCGATAGTACCCTCTCAGGCCATCGACTATCTCGTGCGAGAACATCCAAATCGTCATACAAAGCTTCTTTGAAACTGGTGATTCGAAGGAACCATTGCCTAAGATTTCTCTTTTCTACTTTTGCGCCAGATCTCCAAGAGCAGCCCTTTGCGTCAACCTATTATCTGTTATTGTGAAATTTATTATCGTTCACAGCGTCGGCTCACCTGCTCATTTGCAAGCACAGTCTTGTCTATTGGGTCGTAGTTGACAAGAGCTTCAGCTTGGTAGGCAAACCCACGTTGATGCAACATCAAGAAGAGACGCTGGGTGTGCTTGTAGAATCCCGGATCGCAGGTCATGAATTCCTAGGTGAACGACAACAGTTTAGTTTATCAACTTTTTGAAGTGGTCACTGTGGCCCAAAATTGATTGGGCAAATCAAGAGATACGTACTCTACTCCAATCAAAGCTTCCACCCATAGCTTGCAATTGACTCTTCATGTTTCCAATGTTTTGTTTTGTCCATTCTGCTGGATCCACTCCTCGTTCGATCGCTGCGTTTTCAGCTGGTAGACCAAATGCATCCCATCCCATGGGATGCAGAACATTGTGACCTTGCATGCGCTTGAACCGGGCGAGAACATCAGAGATTGTGTAGACTCTAAGGTGACCTATATGCAGAGTGCCCGAAGGGTACGGAAACATAGGAAGTACATATGAGCGAGGTGCCCCCTCCTTGGTCCCAATATCGCCCTCTGTAGTCTTTACCCACTGCTGATGCCATTTCGCCTCGATGGACTGGATGTCGAGGCGTGGAACAGAGCTTGTGGAGGCGGCTCGATTGTAAAAACCGCAACGGCGGAGGATAGCAGACGTGCCTAACGGGCTCAATGGTATCGCGAGGTATCGATGCGTCATCAGCCTCAAACCGCGTCTGTCCAGGAAGAATGTCATTACTCGCAACCTCTTCTAACTAATTAGAGACTAGCATGGTCCTCCGAATCCTCACGCGACACAATCCAGTCATATTTACTGTCTACACATCACAGCGTCCAGCATCAACATGAGTATGGATGGACATCAGCAACCTAAATTGGCATCCGAAATGGAAGTAGCTCAGACCCCCAGCTTGGAACAGTCACAGCGGGAGCCTGATCTCCAATCGTATCCAGGGCTACATCAAGAACCCATTGCTGAGTCAAATGCGGAGGTAGTAGTGGATCATGAAAGCAAGCCTAATGAGAACAACAGCACAGAGCTCAAAGCCCTCAAGCAGCAAAAGCCGAAGCTAAAGAAGCCTCACCAGACAGAGGAGACAGTGAATAACATGAAGTTCAAGGTCCAAGGAACCATCGAATACTTGCGAGCCAAAGGCATATATCATACTAAACAAGACGTCTTCGAACACTTCGGTGTAGCACGTACTCGAGGTTACGAAATGCTCGGCAATCGAGATCGTCGTAAACGCAAGCCAGGCGACCCAGAAACTCGAGGTCGTCCTACCAAGCTATCCAAAGAATCCGTAAACCGCATGGACGAAATACTGCAGGCCTGGGGCATTGAGGGAAGAGCTATGACTTGGAAAGGGCTTGCAGTTGAAGCTGAGGTTCCAAATGTTTCATGGCGAACCATTCAGCGGACAATGCAGAAGAGGGGATATCGGAAGTGCAAAGCTTGCAGCAAGACATATGCGGCTCCTGACATGGCAGACGTTTCACCAAACTCGGTCTCCAACCAGGAAATTACTTATATGCTTGAGGATGGGCCCGTTCCGTACTCGGAAAATTTACAATTTGGTCCGGGGCCTCAGCATACACTTAATATCATACGGAAACCAGGGGAGCATCATTGTGGGAACTGCAACCAGCAACAAGATCAGGCCTCTGCTCCCATACAGGCTCTTCCTCTCTCGTGAATTGGGAATACTGCAGGGTGTTTACCTCAGGAACTTATGCTTACAGACAAGGACAAACACCGTTCCAATCCCAACGGAAACTAGAACGCTCCATATACCTCATGTCTCGTTTAGTTAATAGCAGGTGAACACAACGGAAAGATATCAAAGTCCAGAGTAAATGCTCTTTCTGGCCCTACCTGCTACATTTGCAGTAGGCTACTGAAACGAGTCAGTTAACATCAGTAGGGAGCCTTAACGTATTTACATTAGCAGATCAACGAGGCTAACAGTGATTTGGGGCAGAATGTCTTGGTATTATCATAAATGGTCAATTGTACATAGCAAGCATACTCAACTGGCACAACGGCGCTACTGGATTGAGAATCGAGGCTAGGGGTTACAAAGATGGGGATCCATTGAGCGTCACGTCCAACTAGTATGGACCAGAAGTCTGAACGTCTGTAACGGCATGATGTGTCTGGGACTATTCCGTACATATCAGCAAGCTCGAACTTTATGGGCCTATTCCCTAAAAACCATATACTGTCAAGTCCAAATCATCTTCTGCTAGTGAAATTCAATTCATCGATTATGTGTCTACGCCAGCTTCAAGCCCCAGGAAGCTGAGCATCTAGAGATACTGCATGTGCGTCAATGACCCTGCATCTTGCTCTGCCTTCGTCGAACCCACCAAACCTTGTAATACCTTACACTTAGTCCGCCCCGGGGTTCCAATAAGGTCTGGGTTATCTTTTTGGGCCATGCGAGAAATATCTCTCAGCAGACCCAGTATCATAGTGAATTGATGGGACAAGCTGCGCTGATTGGGCCAAAGTTCGTCTCTGGTGCAGTCGGAATTATCGTTGCGTCCCCCGGATTTGCTCGCAGCTTACGTAGCAGTGTGTTGCTGCGTTATGACTTCATGGAACAATCAGAAGATAGCTTCAGTCTGTGCTCTGTCGTCGAGTCTCGATATTAGGTCGAGAAGCTGGATAACAGTGCTGAATATTTTCCTTGACTGCATATGTCCATTGGTTTCTCTTATTCAGAACATAGTAGAAGCAAAAACCTTAGCCCCCTTGTACACCTGAGCTGTCCTGGGTTGCAGACCTGCAACGGCTTTGACATCTCAATCACCAAGCATTTCTTTTCTAGGCAAACGCTATCAGACTGACGACACGGTCAAGATATCTCCCATCTTTTCCTCTCGTGGTGATGTTCTCTACTTCGTCTTCGCCTACCGATAGGTGAATGGCTCCTTTCTGTACGCGGCCTTGGATATCGATCATCATCCCTTCGCCTCTCACGGCTTCTTGATTGTGACCTGTCTTGCAAATGTCTGTCCCTAGACCTTGATCTATGTCGCCGATGACTCCTAACCTCGTCCCTCTCATTGTGTCGGTGTCGGTAAAGTCTGCCCTTGTCCCGGCTCCTGCTACGTCTCTTATGCCCCCTTTCTCTGTCACGACTCCTACTTCTTTTTCTTCTCTTTTCCAGTTTGTTCACTTTCATATCACCTCCTTCAAGGCCTCCCTTATTACCTATGTGACCTATCATTGTATCCCGTACCTCATCCTGTCCAGCTAGTGGTAGATTACCAACAAATCCACCAAAGCCTACACCTCGACCCCCTTCTTGTTCAACGTCCCCCGCTTCCTTTATAGCCTTCTCGACTTCTTTAGGCCCAGCGACTTCGGTGTTCCTTATACGTGGCTCGACCGGAAACCCCAGTGCTGCGCTGAGCGCATCCTGCTCCGCCTCTTTGATTCTTCGTATTTCTTCGGCGCGGGCGTTTGCTGCATCAGTGGCGGCTTGTGAATCGTCTCCTTTGGCATACCACGACAGATCTTTGTTCTTCTGCCAGCGGCCAACAGCTGCGAATAGAAGGAAGGATTAGCTTTACAATCTCGCTTGCAGATTTCAAGCTTATTTGATGAGTGCTTACGGGCCATTAGAGAATGCCCTAGGTAGTTCTCTCGGTGCTGGTCATCTTTGACATCTTCCCATCTGAAAGAATCTCGGCCACCGCTGCGTACATGTTAAACGAACATTCAGACACAAATATGCGCTGCACCATACCGGCTACCCTCTTTCCGAACCCCTGCTACCAGGTCCATAGTTGACGGTCACTGTACCCGCCGCTGTCCTAGATAGTTATGGATTGGACGAGTAGGGTAAACAAATTCAAAGTTTCGAAAGAGAAATAATGAATGTAAATTGTGAAGGTAGCTGTCGAACCTGTAGGGCTGTCATAGAAAATTTAAATAGGCTTAGCGTCTACAGTGAACTCAAGGGCGCTGCTATCTGGAATGGCAATATTGGAGGGTAAGGTGTGATCAGAATGCCACGAATGCCGTCTAAATCTAAGAGGTGTGTAAGCTCCGTATCCCCCATCTATGATACACCCACGATAGTCTCCGTCTTAATAAATCAAGACCGTGAGATCACAGCCCCATTATCTGTCTCGTGACATGGATTTTGGAAATGATGATGGCTGGAAAAAACTAGTGTCGCCTGTGATACAGTCATGATCGTTAATTTTCAATTCTCGTGATTCTTATTGAAGCCGTACAAAGCTCAGCTAAATATGCGTGGAATGCTTCGGAACAGATAGCACGTAGAGGCGGATACTACCTCAAGATGCAAGTACGGCCTCTCGTAAGGGCGGCTCCGTCTGGTTCTCATACTCAATCTCCATCCGGGGTCCTTTTGTCTTGAGATTCGGAGTTGAGGCACTTCCACGCTTCCTCTTCGCACCAGCAGCAACTATTCTTGGCGCAGACACGTCGCCGTCACTCTCCCCATCACTAACATCGCTGTCGTCCTCTTCTCCATCGTCTGTCCCTGCCTCCTCTGCACTAACCCCCCCTAACCACTCCTCCAGGTCCCCCATATCATCATCTTCGTCACCTTCCACATCACTGACATATTCAACATTTCCGGATCGTTCCTCTTCCATCTCGAATTCTTCCACTACATCTTCTTCATCTTCGATTCCCTCGTCCAGATCTTCGTCCCTCTGGCCCTCTCCTCCCCTCTCCAGCCCCTTCAGTACCTTCTTCCAAACTTCTTCTTCCACGTTCAATGGTCTGTCCCCATAAGCACCACTCCTCAATCGCTCTATCAACTCCCGTTCTATTGCGCGTTCAACCTTGGCCGCGGCCTCGGCCTTTCTCTCCCTTGTGTCCTCCCTTCTTCTAACCTTCGGTGCCAATTTGGGTACTAGCTTCTCTCCTAATCTTTCTTCTTCCCTCGCTAGTCTTCTCGTCCTGATGGCGACTTGCGTAAGCCTCGTAAGCCTTTGTTTACACTTGTGAATGGGGAATTTCGGCCAGTAAATCAATCGCTCATCGATTTGTTGAAGGGCTTTAGCGTAGTTCTGTGATAATTTGATGCGCTCCCACAATTTCGAGGGCATATGTGCTCGCTCGATAGTTTTCATGTAGAGGTAGAGAATCCCGGTTTCGGGATTGGAGCGGATGGTGGCATAGCGAGAGTTGGCGAGGGGGCATGATTGACGGTTACAGAGACCGGTGACGTTGTGTTCGTTACGGCAGAAATTCTGTTGTTTTGGAGTCCTGAATTGTTGCGGGTCAGTGAAAGCTCCTGGGCCTTGGGGTATTGGCCCTACTTGAGCTTGAATGAGCAGAATTGCTGATTGATAACCTGCCACACGATTTCATCCGACGCCATATTGCTTGTATGTTACAGCAGGGTCTCAACGATACTAGTAGAGTGTGAGGTGTGAAAGATCGTTTGTCAATTTCAGTCCAAGCCCGACAAGCTTTTTTCTTAATCTTATCGCTTGACTGTTAAACGCCAGGGCAAATAGACGCATTTGGCGCGAGGTGGCCATTTAAAGAACTGCGTTAAGCTGTATATTACCTACCTACCTTAGCAATGACAAGCAGGTCCTACCTCGTCCAGACATACCGTGCAGTGACTATGTTGTGCAAGAGCTTTATACACATATCAATACCAGCACACAATGGCTACAGAATCTGTCGGTTCATGTAGAACGAATCGTCAGAACAGTTGCATTTCTCTACAATTTCTCATGGCGATCAGCTTCATGTCCCGGTATTCTTTTCCAACAGACGTCCGCTCTCAGTGCAGATTTTTTAAAGTGTTAAGAAGACCACTCGTTATGCTTCTAGCGGAATGCCCCGGAAAAGTTCAAGCGCTCGATTACATTATATTTATTTGCTTTCACTTCTCTTATCCCTCCTACACATTTAACGCTCTTTCTACTTTCTACCCATTTATCTCTCAGGCACTTCCATCATGTTGTAATACACAGCAGGGGTTTGTTGGATTGACGTTTGATTTGCTACGAGATAGAGTAAACCCACCATGGATCTACAAGACGTATCGAACGACAAATACTTTGTCGAGAAGCTAGAGATGCAGAAACTTGGCCTTCGAGTGGATGGCAAAAGCGAAGGCCTAATCCCAAGGGATAGAGCATCTCGTGCCAAGCTGATTAAGGAGCAAGAAGCAAGAATCAAGTCTGGTGTTGAGACGCACAACTCATTTCCTGGCTCATTGTTTCTCCTACCACAGTATGCGCCATCTATTGCACCATTAGGGGGCCTGAAGAAAGTGCTTATCAAAGACCTGCGGCTGGAAACACATCATCGGGGCCTATATATCATGCTTCGGGTAGTCACACGTCCGTTCAAGAAGATCGACCTTGTGACGGTAGTGGAGGATGAAACAAAGGATGTGGTATTGTTGCAACTCTATCACCAAGAATACGAGAATCTTCCATTTGCATTCGACATTGCTAGGACGAGGAGTGTCTGCATTGTCAAAGAGCCGTACTTCAAGATCGCGAACACGGGAATTTATACTCTACGGGTCGATCACGTTAGCGACCTGATATGGCTTTCAGAATTTGACGAACGACTACCAAAATGCTGGTGCCTGCAATTCACAGAGCTGGACAAGACCGCAAATGACTGGAAGATGGAAGGGGATGCTGACTTTACATCGGAACAATATCATGGCACAGTCGAGAAGTAGTTTTTGCAAGCTTGCCGTAACCTCATAACGTGCTAATATTGAAATAGATATACCAAAGCTCTCCGATGCCCTCCTGCTGCCGAGGAAATCCAAATCATCAAAACAAATCGATCCTTAGCATACCTGAAGCTCCAGAGGTACGACGAAGCTTTGCTGGATTTTACATGTTTTCCACCTAGTGAAGTGTCTGAAAAGGGTCTTTTCAGGGCAGCGTTAGCTTACTACGGACTGGGGAAATTTCAAGATTGTCACGCATACCTCAAGCTCCTTTTGCAAAAGTATCCAGCCAACGAAAGCGCTAAGGAAGAATTTGCTCGGGCTCAAGCTAGGTTAAGAGAGCAGAGCTGCGGCGAATACGAATGGAAGATCATGTATGAAGCGACAAAAATGCTGCCATTGTTTCTCGACAACGCGACATACCTCGGTTCTGTGGAGATCAAATCTACAAAAGGCATGGGTAGAGGACTATTCACCACCAAACCGGTTGAGGTGGGGGAGCTTCTTCTATGTGAAAAAGCCTTTGCACACTCCTACGCCTTCACAAATTGGAAAATTTCATTCACATATGGTATTCTCATGGACGCAAACACGGACCGGATGATAGCTGGCACAGAAGCCCACCTGATCAGCACAATTGTGCAGAAACTAGAACAGAACCCTTCGCAAATGCCAGAATTCTTATCCCTGCACCACGGATCTTATGAACCAATGGGGACAAACGAAGTCGATGGAAAATCCATTATTGATACGTGTGTATCTCCTATCGTCAAAGAAATGACGTGCAAGACCTACTAATGATGCTCGTGTCATAGCTTTCTGATTGCACGGATCGTCGCTCTCAATAGCTTTGGCTACCCTCTGACATCCCTCAAAGACCAGTACGATCAGCTGCAGAAGGATAACGAAGGTTCAAGCAAGAGGCACGTATCCTCTGGCATCTGGCTCAACGCCTCCTATATCAACCACAGCTGCTACAGCAACGTTCGGCGCAGCTTTATTGGCGATATGCAAATCGTTCGTGCCACTCGCGACATTCCCGCAGGCGAAGAGTTAACCTTTTGGTACAAACAACCCGAGACCACAGGATACAAGAAACGCCAAGAGAATTTACAGCACTGGGGATTCAAATGCAAATGTGCCATATGTGCCGATGACAAGAAGACCTTAAAACGAAAACTAACAATGAGGGACAACCTAGTTGGAGACTTTAATGCGGCATATTCAGCGCCCAGCGGGCCCAACATAGCAAAAGCGGAGAGAGCCCTAACCGCGCTGGAGAGAACATATAACAAGCCCGCCACAGAAGTGCTCCGCCTAACCTTAGAGCAGCCATACCTCGTGCTCCTAAAACTTTACGCCGCAAGAAACCAAGCAGCTGAAGTCATCTCCTCCGCCCGCAAATTCCTCATTTGCCTAGGCTTCCTTCTCACCGACATCCCAGTATCAGGAGCTCCCACAATTACATGCCTTCCCTTCCACGTGAAGCGATGGGGCCTGATGGTCGACTCAGTCCTCGAGGTGTGGTTGATCTTGTGGACTGCCTACGCGATCGTCGCGCCCGAGCTCGTGGGCATGGCAGAAACGTGTGCGAAGACTGCGTACAAGATTTGCATCGGTGAGGATAGCACTTTCGATCAGGAGGTTGGTGTAGTCGCAAGGGAGTGGATCGGGAAGAAGGTTTGTTATGGGCGGGTTGAGGCTAGTGTTGATCGTTTTGTCTGGCACAGGAGTAAGGTAGCGAATAGCGGCCACGACGCAGACATTCCTATGTAGATCTTCCCCCCAGGCTTCAAAGATTTAGCAACCAGTTCCCCAATCCTTCACAGAAGATATTGAAATTTCGAGTGTCATTATCGTCGTCACCCAAAAACCACTCTAGCCAAGGACTTGGATTCACCCGACAACCTTTTCCACGAATACCCGAAAAATCCAAACGTCCTCCCCATGTTTCCAAAAAAAAAAAAAACACTACGACCAAGCCCTCGAACCCACGCACAACCCGTATCTAAGAATTAACAGAGAAATACCTATCGAACTTTATATCTGCCAAAATCCCGCCACTTATCCCGCCCGTTTGCCCCCCCCGGCGTACCATACGTTTACATAACCTTGCACTGTACCACTATCCACTACTGACTTTTCAACATTCTCTTACTTGTACTTAGTAGTAGTAGTAGTAGTAGTAGTAGTAGTAGTAGTATCTTCTTTCCCCACAATATGAAGGACACGTTCGAAAGCATCGTACTCACGGTGGAGAGACTAGGAAATATTAACTTCTCGTCTACCAAACACGTAGACTGCAGTTTGGGTGCTAGAATAGTATCGGAATGTTTGGGGTAGGAGCGCGGGAAGAGGGGAGTGAGGTTGTAGTTTGAAACTATGTATTGAGACCATTTGAAGCATTCTAGACTGAACAGAGTCGACGATTGGAAGTTCCTTTGTTTTGATAGTGCTTATCTGACTGAAAAGAGCCCCTCAAGCTTCTTACGATTCTCCACTCTAATTAATTCTCTGTTTCATTACTTGAAAGCCTTTCTTCTTGAGGAGCGCAGACGGGAGTAAGCAAAGGGCAGGAAGTCCTGTTATTGCAGTGTCTCCAATCTCCATGGGTCTGTTGAGATGTTGGGGGTGCTAATAAGGCTGTGTCAGTGCTGGTTTGGGGGGGGGAAGATGACGTATGACAGGATTGTTTCTTTGGCGTACTATATATGGCCTTGTGAGTGGGGCTGGAGAAGAGAAGGACGTTGGCGGCATTTGATAGAGAAGGATCGAAAAGTACTGAGCATGCTCGTCGCTATGGGCATGCGACGATGCTCCATCTTAGATGACAGGCAGTGGGATATTTATATTTGGCTTTGATAATGTACGTCTTACAAGGCTTTCTTTTTTCCGAGTTTCATGTTCCCAATTGCCGAAGCATGAACTCGTGTGACGAGATCTCACTGTGCGATGATATACAATGCCAGAGCTGGATTTTCCAATGGTTTCAATGAAGACCTTGACTGGACTCGCTCTGTGTACCACTGAAGCTGAAGAATGGGGTTGTCGCACGGGATTCCCGTTTTCAAGCTCAGTAGAACTGGAGTTTCTTCATGCCTTCACTAAGACACTGCCATTCTTTATTTTGGGACTACTAACGAGGGGGTCGCCATTTCCGATGGAAACTGCTTTGCACTACGTCTTTTTAATTAGGTATCGTTGATTGCGAAACCTGTGCCGTTTTTTAGAATTTGCCGAGAGCCCCACCAAATTTAGTGGCGAATCTCCTAAAAGTGCAAAATAAGAAACAGATTTGTAAAATCAACCCCTTCCGATGCTTCATATGTAGTATATTCAGTGCTCCATATGTGACGTATCCAGTGCTCCATATGTGACGTACCCCGTGCTCCATATGTGGCCTACCCAGTGCTTCATATGTGGTATATTCAGTGCTTCATATGTGGCGTATCCAGTGCTCCATATGTGATATATTCAGTGCTTCATATGTGACCTATTCAGTGCTCCATATGTGGTCTATCGGAAGCCAATGAGAAAGTTGATGGGGAAGCCAATGGGGAAGCGAATGGGGAAGCCAATGGGGAAGCCAATGGGAAAGTCAATGAGATGTAGAGAATCCGTTATCGTTATTCCAAGCTCTTCTTCATAACAATTCGATAGAGCGTTTGATAGAGAGTTTGATAGAGAGTTTGGTAGGAAGTTTGGTAGAGAGTTTGATAGGGAATTTGGTAGAGAGTTTGGTAGGGAATTTGGTAGGAAGTTTGGTAGGGAGTTCGGTAGGAAGTTTGGTAGAGAGTTCAATAGAGAGTTTGATAGAGAGTTCGATAGAGAGTTTGATAGAAAGTTTGGTAGAGAGTTTGGTAGAGAGTTCGATATTGAGTCATGAAGAGTGCTTTCTATTGAACTAATTAGCATATGTTATGAAGCATGTACAAAGCATACAGAGTGTATGAATAAACAGATAAATTGATAAACAAAGATGAACAAAGATTCAAAACATACGTTGAATTAGAATTAAGAAATTCATGAATGAGATAATTATGAGCACAGCGAGTACAGATGCATTGAGACATGAAAAAGAATCATAAAAAGAGATAAAGATTGATATATATGCATACAATGAAGATAACAACAGATGCAGATAAATAATGAGAGTATACAGATATGTATTTTGTACGAATAAATAAATAAGAAAATTTCAATCGTTGATCAAATGATTTTCGATCATCTGATGTATGTACAATGACTTCAATGAACTGTAAAAATCAGAATGATAGTTTAAGCGAAAGAAAAAGAAATGATGATAGTTTAAACGAAAGAAAATGACTTGCATGAGTCAACACAGTCAAAAACATAGTGCGAAGTTGAAAAGTTTTGATGTTGAGTCATCTGATGTAACACTTGACAATCAATGATCAGAATAAGTCGCTATTTCAGTACTATATAGATGTGCTTTAGAGTAGAAGAGTTCATTTATCACTGAGTTAAATCTAGCAGTGAGACAGCTTTATAGAGCTGAAAATTCACATTTCATTTTTTATCGCTTTAATGATTCATTTTAGATGAACTACGTAGTTAATAAAATCTCTTTGAGACTCTTCTGATACATATGTCTCACTTTGATTAATCATTTGTAAATATTTCATTATTTCTTTGCTTCTGCTTCTGCTTCTGCTTCTGCTTCTGCTTCTGCTTCTGCTTCTGCTTCAGCTGTCTGATTTATAGCTTAACTATCAGCTGCTTTTGCTTCTGCTTCTGCTTCAGCTGTCTGACTTGTAGCTTAACTATCAGCTGCTTTTTCTTCTTTTGTCTAGAGCTTGCTGTCAATGTCATTGATGTCAACGAAGTGAAGAGCTCAAAGTTCAGACGTAGTAGATCATTGATCTCTCTATTTCACAGCTTTGTTTGTTGAGCTGAAATTACAACAGCTCACTTTCAAGTAGAAGAAGATTTTGAAGTAAAGAGCTCAAAATCTAAACGTAGTAGAAAATTAATCTTCTTTTGTCATATCTTTGCTTGTTGATTCTCTCTGTCATGATGTCAGATCATCAACTCAATTTAAAACATAAATCGTTGATATTTTAAATAATCTCGATTCATTGAACTCATTTTGCAGTTCAATGAATCAAGTCATTAATTTAGTCATCATCATCTTAATCTAGTCTCAGCAATTCTGTTTTGATCATCTCAATCATGTGCGTGAGCTTCTGCAATCTTAAATCAATAAAACTACTGTCTAGTCTTGATTCTGCTCGATTCATGTATATAAAAGTTGAGCTCTCATTCTTTTCTTTTGCTCTTTATCTTTCATCTTATACATTATCTGATGTATTGTCTTGTATTTAGATTCTATCAAAGTAATAATAATAATATCAGTCTTTTATATTAATAGTATCTCTAGTTTAGCTCAGTTTCTGACATTACAAAAGATCTACACTTTCTGCAACGTTTTCATACATTGAAATCTCGTCTAGTTATTCTTTCACTCAAATGAAGTCATCTTACAATTTCTCGATTGATAATGAGCGTGCTGTTGAACAGTTTGCTCAAAGTATGATCGAAAATTCAGTTGAAATCTTTCGCGCAATGCAAGAGCTTCAAAATCAAGTTCAACAACATGATGTTATCATTTCATTTTTGTTCATCATTTTCAGTTCTTCAATTTATATAAAGTTGAATTCTCAGTTTCTTGTGATGATAGCTCAAATCATCACACAAATCTTGAACAATCAATCTCTTCTCATCATTCATCTCTCTGCAAATTCTGTTGCTGTCTTCATCACTTCTAGATTCAAGAAGCTTCTTGACATATTTAAATATGAAAAGAACAAAGATTGATTGAATGCATGAAAGCAGAGTCTGATACAACGCATAAACATGAACGACGATCATTACTTCTTTCATTGAGTCAAGATCATTTATGTCAAGTCACGACTCATCATAGATAAGAAGACTCACAATCTAATGAGTCAATATTGAGTCAATGATCTCTGTATCATTTTCATCTTTGCAGATTAATGACACAAATTACATCATTATTGTAACAACTCTTTCAAGACAGAAGATGCTCATTTATATCTTCGCGAAATTCTGAAGCAAGACATGAATAACTTCGTCAACTACTACAATCTCTTCTATCAAAAGAAAGAACATTCTTTGATGAAAGATTTTTCATTGATTGACTGTCTGAAGCGTAATGTTAATTATTTCACTCAAGTCGTCGTTTTCTTCTGACGAAATCTCAATGAAACTCGATCATTCATCTTTCATCAATGAGTTCAAGCATTCTCTGACATTGATAAAGAGTTTCAGCAACTTAAGCATCATCAATCTTGCTTCGTCTTCATCATCATTTTATTTATCAAAGTCAAGAGCATCTTTGCATCAATTAGTAATTCTTTGAATTTAAAGATCATCATTTTTGTGACTGTTATTTTGACAATATCTTCGTCTCTTTCTCTCTCATTTCTCAATGAATCAATGAATTTAAGCTTTGTCATTGTCATCGTTCAAGATAAAACTCTGATCATTTCTAAGATCAAGAAAATTTGCAACAAGTGAAAGCTTTGCTACTACTGCAAGTTGCAACATTTAAGCAAAATCATTAAAGAATGCTCAAATAAGAAGTTTTTCACTCTGCATATCATGAATGTCTACGACAATTATGTCATCAATATAAATGAAAAAGTCTCGCTGTTTGCAAGAAAAGTTTAATCTTTGAACTAAGTCACGCTCAGAGATCTGTATATATATCATCTTGTTTACTAGTTTCAATCTTTTCATTCTCACTTCAATCATATAGAAAGTTTTCTGCTAAATCTGTCTTGAAACTCTTTGAATTCAATTTGACATTCAAAGATAGTCACATGATAGTATTCTTTATTCTACGTCAAGCTCAATCTAGAGTTCTTGTTCTCGCTCTGATTGATAGTAAAGTCTCTGCTTATGTCTTTATGAATAAATTCTTCACGCAACAACATCATCTTTTCTTGCATTAATTAACTCACTCTTGCAGACTTCGAGAATTTGATGATCAAGTCGCTTTAATCAATGACATTATTCATGTCATTGAAATTACAATGATTCTCAATGAACACATTGAAAGACTATTCTTCTATGTTATTGAATTAAGTCAATATTTCATCATCATGAATTTATCATGACTTCATTGTCACGTCATTGATGTTCAATTTGAGCACAATATTCTCATCTTGTTTTTCTTCTTTTGTCTTAATCATTGTTGTTCATTCTTCATCAAGACTATGATCTTAATCAACAAGAAGAAAATTTCTCATTCAAAGTTAACAAAGTAACTTTCTTTCAGTCTCACTCTCAATTCACTCACAAGAAGCAACTCAGTTCACGAATCATTCACAAGAAGCAATTCAGTTTACAGATTGCTCACAAGAAGCAATTCAGTTTACAGATTGCTTACAAAAAGTAATTCAGCACTTAGTTCGCTTGCAAGAAGCAATCTAGTCTCTCATTCACTTGAAAGAAGTAACTCAGTTTTCAATTCACTTGCAAGAAGTAATCTAGTTTTTCATTTGCTTGAAAGAAGCAACTCAGTTTTCAGTTCGCTCACAAGAAGTAATTCAGTTCTCAATTCGCTTGCAAGAAGTAACTCAGTTTTTCATCTGCTCACAAGAAGCAATATAACTTCTCGTTCACTCATGAGAAGTCAACTAATACTCAGCTCATTCATAAGAAACAAATCTCATTCAATCTTGTTTCTCATCTGAAACAAGAAACTTCTAATTGTATTCTTCAAGTCATTCAAAAAGAATACTCATCAAAAATCAAGTGTTAAAATTATTTTCTTTCTAGAACTTCTGTTGTCTTTCAAGCAGATCAATTCAATTGATCTTTTATACAACTTGACATAGTTAAGTTGAGAGCTTGAAGCTTTGATCATGCTGTTCATGTCAAAGACATTGAAGTGTTTAACATTATTCTAAAGAAAATCGATGTCTTTTTGAATCTTAAGTCAATCTCGTCTTCTAATCTAGACTCTGATGAGTCAAAATTGCATCACACAACTTTGACTGTTCATTCAAAGAACAGTTCAACTCTTGCTCAGTTCTCATCTTGTTCTCAAGACAGTATGTATGATAAAAATCATCATTTGAATCTTCATCAAATGAAAAAGAAATTTCATTTGACTGCATTCATGACACAAGAAGATCTTGAAGTCTATTGATAAAGTAAGAACGTCGATTTAGTCACAATTTTATCATTCAGATATTTTGAGTTTCTAGATGTTTTCTTTAAGAAGAATGTCAATATCTTGTCTTTGCATCAAGCTCATGATCATGTCATACATTTTAAAGAAGATGCTCAACTCTCAGTCTTCGCTTTGTACAACATGAGTCATGACAAAATTCTAGAACTTTGTCGTTATCTGAATGAGAATCTGAGCAAAGATTTCATTCAAGTCAGTCACTTTCAAACAATCATCTCTGTTCTCTTCATCAAGAAACTTGAAGAAGAACTTTGCTTCTGCGTGAACTATCAAGATCTGAACGTTATCACAGTCAAGAATCAATATTCTCTGTCTCTGATCTCAGAAACGCTGAATCATCTGAATCGAGCTAAAATCTTTATCAAGCTGAATATCATCTTTGCGTTCAATCGACTTTGAATCAAAGAAAAAGATAAAGCTTTCATCATCTTTCACACTCAATTTGAATTATTTAAGTATCTAGTCATGCTCTTCAATTTATGTAATGAGTCTGTCTTGTTTCAGAAGTATATCAACAATACTTTTTGCAAACATTTAAATAAGTTCTGTACAGCTTATTTGAATGATATCTTGATCTGTTTTGACAATGAACTTGAGCATGAGATTTATGTCAAGCTCATTTTACGAAAGCTGTAAGAAGCAGATCTTCAGATGAATATAATCAAATGCAAGTTTCACGTCACTTAAGTTTTGTATCTAGAATTAATAATCATCATCAAAGAGATTAAGATGAACTCTTTTAAGATAAACATCATTGTCAACTGACTCATTTTGATCAACGTTAAAGACGTTCAAAGTTTTCTAGATTTCGCGAACTTCTATAGAAAATTCATCTATGACTATAGTAGAATAGCTATCTCGCTCACTCGTCTCATCAGAAAAGATGTACTCTTTGTCTGATCTCAGAAATGTCAAATTGCATTCAACACTCTTAAGAAAGTCTTCACTTTCAAGATTATTCTTCATCACTATAATTCAGATCATAAGATTGTGATAGAAATTAATGCTTTGAACTATGTGTTCAAAGACATTTTCTTTCAGTATGATGAGAATGAAATTCTTCATTCAGTCGTTTACTTTTTGAAGAAGCATAATTCAGTCGAGTGTAACTACGAGATCTACAATAAAGAACTCATGATCATTGTTTACACTTTCGAGAAATGATGATCAGAGCTTGAAGACTTTATCTATTCTGTTGAGATGATCACGAATCACAAAAATCTTGAGTATTTCATGTCAACTAAGCAGTTGAGTCATCATCAAGCTTGTTGAAGTAAGTTTCTGTCTAGATTCAACTATTGCATCGCTTATCATTTCAACAAGATCGATGATAAGTTGAATGCTCTGACACGTTGCTCAGAAGATCTCTTTAAAGAGAGAAATACATTCTATTCTTGATATCAATATCAACATCAGACAATTTTGAAAACTCATGTTTTAGACTTTGATATTGTTGAGAATTTCGTTCTTGACATCTTCAACATCAAAGTCATGAAGCTTCAGTCACAAATCATTGCTCTAAATTCAGTTCAGTTACATTTATTTTCAATTATCTCAGCACTCTTGCAAATTTTAGCTTTCATGAATCTAAAAATCAAAAATTCAACGATGAAAACATCAAGTTTCAGCTAGATCAAGACATTCTGAATCTTGATGAAGATTTTGCTGACATTCTCACTCAGACATTGTGAAAGCAAGTTGAAATCAATGACAAATTCGCAGCTCAGATAATTGAAGTGCTTCACAATGAAGCATGACATCACAATAAGATTTCTTTAGTTGAATGTAAAGAACATGAGAATCATCTGTACTTTCAAGAAAGAAAGTACGTGCTTAACTCAGATAAACTACGTCTTCGTATCATTCAACTCGCTCATGATAGTGTTGTTAATGATCATTCAGAAAGAGCAAAAAGTTATGAATTGATCAGTTGAGTTTACTGATGATCAAACATTTATAAGTATGTTCAACGCTTTGTATGAAACTGTTACGTATGCACATGTTTCAAGCTCTCTAGACAATGAATTCAAGAATGATTGCATTTTCTTTCAGTTTTCAAACATTGTTGATGTAATATCTTCATGAACTATGTAAATTCTTTATCGCTCAGTATCTTTATGAATATCACATATAAATATGTTCTAATCTTCATTGATCATTTTATCAAAATGAGACATTTAATCTTCATCACTTCTATGAAAGTTGAAGAAGTTATCAACTGCTTTTATGCTCATATTTGAAAACATCATGATTTACTCAAGTTCTTCATGTCTGATCAAGATACACAATTCATCTTCAATATTTGAAAGCATATGTGTAAAATGCTGAAGATAGATGTTAAGTTATCAACAATGTATCACTCTGAAATCGATGATTAAATTGAAAGAATCAATATGATCATGAAGCATTATCTTTAAATCTTCATCAACTACATGCAAGATGATTGAGCTAAGTGACTTTCTGAAGTTGAATTCATCATTAATAACACATCATTATCAATCATTCTAACATCATTCTTCTTGATCAATTCAAATCAGAATTCACATCTAGACTTCAAGTCTTTTGAGTCTTTGCTTAAGAATCTTACATCTTAAGTTTGAGACAAGTTAATCAATGTTGAAGAGTTCATCAAGAAGATGAAGAAACTAACTGAGCATCTACATGATGAGATGCTTATAGCTCAAATCATCTATGAATTCAATGTCAATCTCTCTCATCGTTCTTGTTCTAGATACTTTGTTGAAGATGAAGTTTGACTGAATGCTTGCAATCTCAGCATCGCTCATCTTGCTGTCAAGTTAAATGATCATAATGTTGATTTCTTCAAGATTAAACATATCTTCAAGAACAATTTTCTGATCATTGAGTTAAATCTTTCAGCATTCATGAAGATTCATTCAATCTTTCATGTCACTCTTTTAAGTCATATTGCAAGTGACTTTCTTTCAAGTCAACGTCAGAAATCTTGAGAACTTGTTATCATTGAAAATGACGAAAGATTCTGATATGTAAACAGCATACTAAACTTTAAGCGTGATAAATGCTATAATTCATCTCTGCTCAAGTATTACATCAATTGAAAAGATCACTTTTCTACTTAAAAGTCTTTTCATCTTCTGAATAATTATGAGCAAGTGCTCAATGAATATCATCTCGTCAATTCTGTCGTTGAAGAATCACATGTACTGTCATGTGTGATGTCTCAATGTCAATGTCAAGAACTTTAAGTTCAATCTTTATTGTCTTGACTTAGCTCAGATCTGACTCAGATCTTGTTTAGATCTGTTTCAAATGTCTTGTTTAAATTTGATTCAAATGTGACTCAAATGTATTTTAGTTTCATTTGTGCATCATTACATTAAACTGCATTTCGTCTCTTTCTTACTCAGATTTGACTCAGATCTTGTTTAAATCTGACTCAGATGTGACTCAAATATATTTCAATTTTGCTGTGCATCATCACATTAAAATATGTTTCATTTCATCTCATCTTACAGAAATCTTGCTCAGATCTGACTCAGATGTGACTTAGATTTATTTCAGTTTCATCTATGCTTCTGTCACGATTTTAGCATGTGTTACTTGAAAGATGTTGAGAAAAAAGATGTTAGATCACTTAAATGATGTTGAACAATATTATAGATGATGATAAACATGAGATTATCAGTGATGTTATGAGAGTTCTTCGATATGAATGATACTCAGCGTTCATGAGGTATAAGAACATCTGAATGATCTCTTTCTTTTCTTTCTTCTTCGTGCAACGTCTTGTATCTAAAATCTAGTTATTAGAATTTCATTCTGATTTCATTCAGCTCTCAGTTCGTGACATTACGTTGCATCACACTACATCATGAGTCAATTCGAGAATATCAGCAACATTCTGTCGTCGACATCTCTAG
>JAABUZ0100001206.1_pt1 | contig 51055 bp, 44 predicted proteins | sample 5562091 | NCBI WGS metagenome assembly JAABUZ01 (sample SAMN12813069, study PRJNA571459) | rock metagenome | isolation source: Antarctica rocks | place: Antarctica: Victoria Land, Linnaeus Terrace sud | collected 2015-12-21 | reverse complement strand
CGGGATCGGCGTGCAGCTGGACGATGTCGAGCGCGGCGGCGTGCGCGAGGTTCGCGGCCGCGCGCGCGTCGACATGGCCCATCACGCCGACGACCCGGACCGCCGCGTCGCGCACGGCCGCGGCAATCGCGCGCGCGTCGTCGGTGCTGACGAGCCTCGGCCCGCCGGCGAAGATGCAGCCCACGTACGTGGCGCCGAGGTGCGCGGCGTGGCGCGCGTCCTCGGCGCGTGTGAGGCCGCAGAATTTGAGCGCCGGCGCAGGCGCGCCGTCCATCACGGGCCGCCCCGCGCGCGTCGCGGTACGCGCGCGAGCGCGTCAACGGCGGCGGCCGGGTCGGCCGCGCTCGACACGCTCGACCCGACGAGCACCGCGTCCGCGCCCGCCACCGCGGCGCGCGCGACCTCCGCGACAGTCAGAATGCCACTCTCGAACACCGCGACACGGTCGGCCGGGATCTGCGGCACGAGGCGCTCGCCTGTCGCGAGGTCGATGGCGAGCGTTTCGAGGTTGCGGTTGTTCACCCCGATCACCGGCGCGTCCGCGTCGAGCGCGGCCTCGAGTTCCCACTCGTCGCGCACCTCGGCGAGCACGTCGAGCCCGAGCCCGGCGGCTTCACGGGCGAGGTCGCGCAGTCCCGCCGGGTCGAGCGCACGGGCGATGAGCAGCACCGCGGACGCACCATGCGCGCGTGCCTCGACGATCTGCAGGCGGTCGACGACGAAGTCCTTGCGCAGGAGCGGCACGGCGCCGTGCGTCGCCTCGCGCGCCGCATCGAGGTCAGCGATCGCGCCCGCGAAACGCGTCGGCTCCGTCAGGACCGAGAGCGCGGCCGCGCCGCCGCGAGCATAGGCCGCGGCCTGCACCGCGGCGTCCAGCCCGGGCGCGATCGCCCCCTTGGACGGCGACGCCCGTTTGATCTCCCCGATCACGGCCACAGTGTCGCGCCGGAGCGCGCCGGTGAAACTCGGCGGGGCGGCGCCGTCGGCCGCCGCGCGCTCCAGCGCAGCGGCGCGTCCGCGCAGCGCGAATGCTCGTTCGCGTGCCGACGCGCAGAGCGCGGCGAGCGTGCCCGTGGGCGGCGTCCACCGCGAGACGCGGGCGGGCGAAGGCGGCGCGATGTCAGCTGCTGGCATTCCTTGCACTTCGGCCGATCTTCGGCTAGCGTTTTCGGCGACTGTTCGGGTCACGCGCGAATGCACGTCCCTCGTTCGTTCCTGCGCGTCCCGGACCGTGCCGGCGACGGATCGTCCCGAGCCGGGACAGCCGCACTTACCGCGACCTTCGGGCCGCGACCGACGGGCCACCCGGCCCGGGAGACCCCATGCCGCTCACTAAGCGTCAGCGCGAGATCCTCACCTACCTCGGCAGCTACTCGCAGACCCACGGCTTCGCGCCGAGCTTCGAGGAGATCGCCGAGGCGTTCAACTATAATTCGCTGGCGACGGTGCACGAACACCTGAGCAATCTCGAGCGGAAGGGGTACATCAAGCGCAGCTACAACGAGAGCCGCGCGATCGAGATCCTCGAGACGGACGTCTACGCGCGCGCGGTCGAGCTCCCCGTACTCGGCGCCGTCGCCGCCGGCGTCCCGATCGAGTCGATGACCTCCGGCGAGACGATGACCGTCCCGGAGAGCTTCCTCCGCAAGAGCGGCTCGCACTACGTGCTCAAGGTGCGCGGCCAGTCGATGGTCGACGCGCACATCCACGACGGCGACTTCGTCGTCGTCAACGAGCGCCGCAGCGCCGACAACGGTGAGATGGTGATCGCGATGACGCAGGGCGCCGCGGGCGGCTCGTCCACGGTGAAGAAGTTCTTCCGCGAGCGCGACGGCCGCATCCGCCTCCAGCCCGCGAACGAGACCATGGAGCCGATCTACGTTCACGAGAACGACATCAGCATCCAGGGCGTCGTCGTCGGCGTGCTGCGCCGCTTCTAACGACGACGGCCGCACATCCGCGTCGGCGCGCCAGTCGCGGGTGCGCCGACTGGCCTACGAGTACGCCGCCCGCAACCGTTCCAACGTCCGCAGTCCCAACCCGCCGTCGAGCGCCGCCCGCGCGCGCTCGACGGCCGCTTCGTACGTGCGCTCGAGGCCGGCGACGTACACCGCCGCGCCCGCGTTGAGCAGCACCGCGGCGCGCGCACCGTCTCGACCGCCGCCGCCGAGCACGTCGAGCACGACGCGCGCATTCTCGGCGGGCTCGCCCCCCGCGAGCTCGGCCGCGTCGCGCGCCGCGAGCCCGAGCGATTCGGGGAGGATGGTCCACTCGCGGATGTCTGGCGCGCCGCCGTCGCCGCGAATCTCGTAGACGTGCGTCGGGCCGAGCGGCGAGATCTCGTCGAGGCCGGGCTCGCCGTGTACGACGAGCGCGTGCACGGCGCCGAGGTCCGCGAGCGCCCCCGCGATGAGCGGCGCGCGGTGCGCGTCTGCGACACCGACGACCTGGCGTCCGGCCATCGCCGGATTCGCGAGCGGGCCGACGACGTTCATCACCGTCGGGACCGCCAGTTCGCGGCGCACCGACCCGACGTGGCGCATCGCCGGGTGCATCGCCGGCGCGTACATGAACGCGATCCCGGCCGTGGCGAGCGCGCGCTGCATCTCCACCACCGACGGGTCGGCGCGCACGCCTAACGCCTCGAGGACGTCCGCGCTTCCCGAGCGGGACGTGAACGAGCGGTTGCCGTGCTTCGCGATCCGCGCGCCCGCGCCGGCGGCGACGAGCGCCGCGGCCGTCGAGATGTTGAACGTGCTGATCGCGCCCCCGCCGGTGCCGCACGTGTCGACGAGCGCGTCGGGGTCGGCCGACGGCAGGCGGACCATCGCGCCACGCAGCGCGCGCGCGACCGCCGCGATCACGGGCGCGGTCTCGCCCTGGACGCGCAGGCCCATGAGCAGCGCCGCGATCTGCACGGCGCTCGCCTCGCCGCGCATGACCGCGTCGAAGGCGTGGGTCACGTCGGTCGGTTCCACCAGGCGCCCCGCGGCGAGTTCGCGCAGCACCGTGCGGAGCGCGTCGGGTGCCGATCCGCTCATCGGACCCGCGTCACGCGGGCGTCACGCGGGCGTCACGCGGGCGTCACTCGCGCGCCGGCGCGCCCGCGGCCGGCACGACGTTCACCGCCGCCGAGGGCGGGCGCGTCCACGCGAGTTGCGGGTCGACGGCGGCGAGCCGCTCGGGAAGGCGCGCGTGCGTCGCGACGAGCGCGATCACGAGCGCGAGCAGTCGCACGCGCTCCACGTCGTCCTCGCCGTACGCGGACGACGAGGCACGGTTCGTCAGGTTCACGACGCCGACCAGATCGCCGTGGTAGACGAGCGGGAAGCTGATGAAGCTGCCCGTCGTGAAGTACTGGTCGTGCAGCAGGGGGTGCGCGCTCGCGTCGCGCACGTCCCGCACGAGCAGCGGCTCGCGCGCCTGCGCGACGCGTCCCGCCACCCCCGCCCCGATGCGCACGCGCACCCCGTCCATCACGTGGGGCGCAACCCCACGCGCGGCCGCGAGGTAGAGCCACCCCGGCTCGGGCGCGCGGAGCATGAGGGAACACCGCTGCGCTTGCGTGTCGTCGCCGACGAGCGCGAGGAGTCCGTCGGCGAGCTGCTGCGGGTCGGTCGCCGCCGCGTCGAACGACAGCACGCGATCGAGCAGGTACAGCGTGCGTTCGGTCTGTCGCAACGCCTCGCCGCGCCGGTGCAATTCGAGCTGCGACTGGGCGAGCTGCCCGCCGCTCGCGGCGAGTTGTTGCTCGAGCAGCTCCGCGCGTCGCTCCGCGCGCCGGACCTGCTCCGCGGTCTGCGCCGTCGCGCGCTCCTCGACGAGGCGCTCGGACGGCGCGGCCTCGAGGCGCGGCGACGTGTCCGCCCCCGCGAGGCGCAGCGCCGCAAGCTCGGTCTCCAGTCCGTTCAGTTTGCGCACGTACTCGCCGTGTACGCGGCGCGTCACCGTTTCGAGCGTCTGCACCGCCTCCACGCGCGCGTCCCGTTCGGCGAAGCGCGCGAGTGTGAGGTCGAACAACGCGGCCGCGGGCTCCGCACGTTCGACGACGCGCGCGCCGAAGATGCGGCGTGGTTCGCGCAGCGCGAGCACGGCCACCAGCTGCCCCTCCGCGCGAACCCCGCGCAGCGCGAGCGAGCCGTCGAGCGGCGCGGGGATCCCGAACAGGCGCGCGAACTCCGGCGAGCGGTCGGCGAGGTCGACGAAACGCCCGCCGAGCGCGAGCTGCTGCCGCGCCGCGGCGGGGAGGTGCTCGAGGCTGACGTCGCTCTCCGCGACGATGACGCGGCCCTCCGCGACCATGCGCCGCGAGACGAGCAGCTGACGGCGCCCGTCGTACGCGAACAGTGACGGCTGCGCGTTGCGGTCGAGTTCCGCGACCGATTCGCCGAACGCGAGCAGCGCGGCGTCCGCGTCGGCGGCGGCGCCGAGCGCGTGGGCGAGGGAAGCGAGCGTGCGGGCGGGTGCGGGCATCGGGCGGGAGCGGTCGCCGTAAGTTGCTCGGCCGTTCCCGGCGGGGCTAGCTTCCGCCCGCGATGGCCCTCGAAAAGACCGACACCTCCGAGCGCTCGCTGCAGCTGGTGCTGCACTACGACGGCGCGCACTTCGCGGGCTGGCAATGCCAGCGCGAGGCGCGCACCGTCCAGGGCGTGCTCGAGGCCGCCTTGGAGCGCCTCACGCGGCGGCACGTGCCCGTGCTCGGCGCGGGTCGCACGGACGCGGGCGTGCACGCGCGCGGGCAGGCGGCCGGCGTGCGCGTGCCGGAGCGATGGACGGCAGCGTCGCTCCGGCGCGCGCTCAACGCGGTGCTCCCCGACGACGTCTGGGTCGCGGACGCCGTCGAGATGCGCCCCGAGTTCCATGCGCGCTACAGTGCGGTCGCCCGGCGGTACACATACCTCGTCGGCACCGACGCCGACGCGTTCTCGCCGTTCCGCCGCGGGCGCGAGTTCGCGTACGCGGCGCCGCTCGACCGCGGGCGCCTCGACCGCGCCGCCGCCGCGCTCGTCGGGGAGCACGGCTTTCGCGGGTTCGCCGTGAAAGGCACGGCGCCGGCGACCGACGACCACCGCTGCCGCGTCGACGTCGCGACGTGGACGCCGCGCGCGGGCGGGCTCGCGTTCGTGATCGAGGCGAACCGCTTTCTGCACCACATGGTCCGATTCCTCGTCGGCACCATGTTGGACGCCGCGAGCGGGCGCCGGGACGCCGACGCGGTCGAGCGCATGCTCGACGCGCCCGACAACCGCGGGGTCTCCGCGCCCGCGCCGCCGCACGCGCTCTACCTCGACGCGGTGCGCTACCCCGCGTCGCTCTACGCGGGCGTCGCGCCCGACGCCACCGCCCCCCGCCCCGTCCTCGCCGACGCCGCATGAAGATCCTGCTCGCCTCCGCCTCGCCGAACGACGTCCGCTGGGCCACCGACCACGGCCTCGCCGACGCGATCGTCACCTCGCCGGCCCGACTCGCCGACGAGCGCGCCGGCGACCAGCAGGCGCACCGCGAGCTGCTCGGCGAGATCGCGCGCAGCGTGCTCGTCCCGGTGCACGCGAGCGTCGCGTCGGTCGACGTCGCGGACATCCACCGCGACGGACGCGACCTCGCCCGCGTCGCGGACAACATCGTCGTGCAGGTGCCGCTCGTCGACGACGCGGTGACGGCCATCCGTCGGCTGCAGGGCGAGGGCGTCCGGGTGGCCGCGACGCTCGTCTTCAGCGCGGCGCAGGCGTTGCTCGCGGCCAAGGCGGGCGCGACGACGGTGATCGTCCCGGTCGACCAGCTCGACGGCCTCGGCCAGGACAGTCTCGCGGTCGTCCGCGAGGTGCGCCACCTCTTCGACCGCGGCGGGGTCGAGTGCGACCTCGCCGCGTCGATGCCCCGCACCGCGGCGGCGTTCACCGCGTGCGGACTCGCCGGGGCGGACGCGGCGATCCTTGACCTGGCGAGCGTGCGGGCGTTCCTCGTCCATCCGCTCACGGACCGCGGCGTCGACGCGTTCCTGAAGGAGCTGTCCGCGCGCCCGCGTCCGCGCCTCGCGCCCGCATGACCTGCGCCCGACACGGACCTGGGCCGCGCCGGCGCCGCGTCCGCCGCTCGGGCGCGCTCGCGCTGATTGCCGCGGTCGGCTGCCAGGGCGCGCCCGCGAACTCGAACGCGCAGGGAACCCAGCGGCCGAGCAACGCGACGCTTCCCGCGACGCTACCGGCGTCGGCGCCGGCGGCGGTCGAGGGGGGACGCCGCACCGCGATCGTCACCGCGGTCGCCCGCATCGCGCCGGCCGTCGTCACCGTGCAGACCGAGTCGGTCGAGCAAACGCCGGTCGACCCGGTCGACTACTTCTTCGGCCAGCGGCAGGGCGGATCGCAGCGCCGCTCGGGGATCGGTTCGGGGTTCATCGTCCGCGCCGACGGCGTCGTCGTCACGAACGCGCACGTGGTGAGCGGCGCGCAACGTGTGTCGGTCGCGATGCGCGACGGCACGACCTACACCGCGCGCGTGGTCGGGGCCGACGAGACGAACGACCTCGCCGTCCTGAAGGTCGACGCGACCGGTCTTCCGGTGGCCCCGCTCGGGAACTCCGACAATTTGATGATCGGCGAGTGGGCCGTCGCCATCGGCAACCCGTACGGCTTCGTGCTCGGCAACACGGAGCCCAGCGTGACCGCCGGCGTCATCTCGGCGACGGGGCGCAACCTCGTCGGCGGCGTCGAGGGCGGCGGCGTCTACGTCGACATGCTGCAGACGGACGCGGCAATCAACCCCGGGAACTCGGGCGGCCCGCTCGTGAGCGCGGCCGGCGAGGTCATCGGCGTCAACAGCTCGATCTACACGCCGAGCGGCGGGTCGGTCGGACTCGGGTTCGCGATCCCGATCAACCGCGCGCGGCGCGTGGCCGAGGACCTGCTCGCGCACGGCGTCGTGCGGCGGGCGTGGGTCGGTCTCACCCTCGCCGCGCCGCAGACGCCCAACCCGCGCGACCTGCTCACGGCGGGCGTCGTCGTGCGCGTGGTGACGCCGGGCTCCCCCGCGGCGCGCGCCGGGCTCGCCCCCGGCGACCAGCTGCGCCGCGTCGGCACGCGCGCGCTCCGCAATCCGTTCGACTGGGAGGCCGCGCTCCTCGACCTGCGCCCGGGTGAGTCGACGCCGCTCGTCGTCGGCCGCGGGGGGGCGGAGCGCAGCGTGTCGCTGCAGCCGACGGACCTCCCCGAAGTGTCGGCCCCGAAGGTGACCGTGCTCCGCGAGCTGCAGCTCGTCACGCTCACCGCCGCGATCCGCGCCGAGCGCCGCGTGCAGTCGACGGCGGGCGCGCTCGTCTTTCAGACGACGCCGCGCGTGAGCGCCGACCTCGGGATCGAGCCCGGCGACGTCATCGTGCAGGTCAACCGCACGCCCGTGCAGAGCGCCGACGAGGTCGCCCGCGCGCTCGACGCGTACGCCGGCCGGGGCCCGATCCGCGTCGTGTTCGAACGCGGCGGCCGGTACGCGTTCACCGATTTCCTGATCCGCCAGTGACCGCCCGCGCGACCTACGCGTCGCCGTTAGGCGCGCGCTACGCGTCGCCGGCGATGCTCGCGCTCTGGTCGTCGCAGGAGCGGCACGCGCTCTGGCGCCGCCTCTGGCTCGCCCTCGCCGAGTCGCAGCAGGCGCTCGGCGTCGCGATCCCCGCCGAGGCGATCGCCGAGATGCGCGCGCACCTCGACGACATCGACTTCGACGCCGTCGCGGCGTACGAGGCCCGCTTTCGCCACGACGTCATGGCGCACGTGCACGCGTTCGCCGACCGCGCCCCCGCCGCACGGCGCGTCATCCACCTCGGCGCGACGAGCTGCTACGTCACCGACAACGGCGACCTGCTGCTCATGCGGCGCGGCCTCGAGCTGCTCCGGCGCAAGGCGTTAGGCGTCCTCGCCGCGCTCGCCGCGTTCGCCCGGCGGTGGCGCGCCGAGCCCGCCCTCGGCTACACGCACCTGCAGCCCGCACAGCTCGTCACCGTCGGCAAGCGCGCGGCGCTGTGGATGCAGGACCTCGTGCTCGACGTGGCGGAGCTCGACCGCCGCATCGAAACGCTCCCCTTCCGCGGCGTGAAGGGCACGACGGGGACGCAGGCGAGCTTCCTCGCCCTGTTCGACGGCGACCACGAGAAGGTGCGCGCGCTCGACCGCCTGGTCACGGAGAAGATGGGGTTCTCGGCGTCGATCCCCGTCTCGGGGCAGACGTACTCGCGCAAGCTCGACGCGCAGGTGCTGAGCGTCGTGAGCGGCGTGGCCGCGAGCGCCGCGAAGTTCGCCTCGGACCTGCGGATGTTGCAGGCGTTCGGTGAGGTCGAGGAGCCGTTCGGGAAGGAGCAGATCGGCTCGTCGGCGATGGCCTACAAGCGCAACCCGATGCGGAGCGAGCGGATCAACGCCCTCGCGCGCTTCGTCCTCACCGTCGAGCCGAACGCGAACCAGACGCACAGCGTGCAGTACTTCGAGCGCACGCTCGACGACTCGGCCAACCGCCGGCTCGCGATCCCGGAGGCGTTCCTCGCGACCGACGCCATTCTCGTGTTGTACGCGAACGTCGCCGCGGGGCTCGAAGTGCATCCCGCGCGCATCCGCCGCCGCGTGATGGACGAGCTGCCGTTCATGGCGACCGAGGAGCTGCTCGTCCGCGCCGTGCGCGCGGGCGGCGACCGCCAGGCCGTGCACGAGGTCATCCGTCGGCACAGCGTCGAGGCGTCGCGCGCCCTCAAGGACGGGGTCAGCGAGCGCAACGACCTGCTCGAGCGCCTCGCGGACGACGCCGAGTTCTCCGCGCTCGGCCTCTCGCTCGACGACATGCGGGCAGCCGTCGACCCGCAGCGCTTCGTCGGCCGCGCGCCCGAGCAGGTCGACGAGTTCCTCGCCGAGGTCGTCGAGCCGTTGCTCGCCGGTGGACAGGGCGACGCCGTGGTCGACGAGGTGCGAGTATGAGCGAGCCGACGCCGCTGCGCGAGAGCGCGCTCCCGCTGCCGGTCCTGCGCCGCGGCAAGGTCCGCGAGGTCTATGACGCAGGCGCCGGCCGCGTGCTGCTCGTCGCCTCCGACCGCGTGAGCGCGTTCGACGTCGTGCTGCCCAACGCGATTCCGCACAAGGGCGCGGTGCTGACGCAGCTCACGGCGTGGTGGCTGCGCGCGCTCGAATCGGCAGGCGTCGTGTCGCACCACATGCTCGCGGCCGACGCGGACGCGATCGTCGCCGCGCTTCCGGCGCTCGCGGGCCGCGAACAGGAAATCGACGGGCGCGCGATGCTCTGCCGCGCGGCCGACGTGTTCCCCGTCGAGTGCGTCGTGCGCGGCTACCTCGCGGGCTCGGCGTGGAAGGAGTATGCGGAGCGCGGCACGCTCGCGGGCGAGTCGCTGCCGGCGGGCCTGCTCGAGAGCGACCGCTTCGACCCGCCGGTGTTCTCGCCCGCGACGAAGGCCGAGTCGGGCCACGACGAGAACATCCCGCCGGCCGTGGTCGCCGAGCGGCTCGGCGCCGGGGTCGCCGCCGCGCTCGAACGCGCGAGCCGCGCAGTGTACGCGTTCGGGCGCGACCACGCCGCGGCGCGCGGGCTCGTCATCGCCGACACGAAGTTCGAGTTCGGTCGGGTCGGCGACGAGATCGTGCTGGTCGACGAGGTGCTGACGCCGGACAGTTCGCGCTTCTGGCCCGCGGACGCCGTCGTCCCGGGGCGCGCGCCGCCGAGCTTCGACAAGCAGCCGTTGCGCGACTGGCTCGCGGCCGAACGGCGAGCCGGGCAGTGGAACGGGGAGGCGCCCGGCCCCGAGTTGCCCGCCGAGGTCGTCGGGGCGACCAGTGCGCGCTATCTTGAAGCGTTCCGACGGATCACCGGCGCGCCCCTCGCACCTGCGGCGACGTGGCCGCCGGCCCGCCGCCCGCTCGTCCCATCGTCGTCGCCCGCACCGCCGTGAGTTTTGCCCGCGAGGGTCGCCCGTTCATCGCCGTCAGCGCGTTCGTCGCGCTCGCGCTCGTCCTCTGGGCGGCGGGCGTCGGCGACATCGGCGTGGGCGGTCCGGTGGCGTGGACGGTCGCCCTCGTCGCGGTGCTGGTCGCGGGCTGGGTCGCGTACTTCTTCCGCGACCCCGAGCGCGCGGGCGACCGGGGTGACCATTTCGTCCTCGCGCCGGCCGACGGCAAGGTCGTGCTCATCACCGACGTCGACGAACCCTCGTTCATGGGCGGGCGCGCCAAGCGCGTCTCCATCTTCATGAACGTGTTCTCCGTGCACGTGAACCGGTACCCGGTGAGCGGCACCGTGCGGCACGTGCTGTACGCGAAAGGCAAGTTCCGCAACGCGGTCACGCCAGAATCCAGTGCGGAGAACGAGCAGATGTCCGTGGGCATCGACGCGCCGAACGGGCGCGTGCTCGTCCGGCAGATCGCCGGCCTCATCGCGCGGCGCATCATCACGTACAGCCGCGACGGCGAGCACGTGCGGCAGGGCGAGCGGATGGGGCTGATCCGCTTCGGCTCGCGCGTGGACGTGTTCCTGCCCGTCGAGGCGACGCTGCGCGTCGCGTTGGGGCAGCAGACGGCTGCGGGCGCGACCGTGATCGCCGAGCTGCCGACCTGACCGGCGCGCGGGCGGACCGGGCAATGCGCGACGCGGCGCTCACGATGGACCTCGATGACGACGACGAGGACCGGCCCGCGCCGATGCCGCGCCGCCGCCGGCTCCGCCGCGCCGCGCCCGCGTTGCCGAACGGGCTCACGCTCGGCAACCTGCTGTTCGGCATCTTCTCGATCATCGCGGCGGCGAACCACGAGTTCTCGAACGCGGTCCTGTTCATCGTCCTCGGCGGCGTGTGCGACGCGTTCGACGGAGCGGTCGCGCGCGCCACGCGTACGGGGGGACGCTTCGGCGAGGAGCTCGACTCGCTCGTCGACGCGGTGTCGTTCGGGCTCGCGCCCGCGCTGATCGTCTACTTCAGCGTTCTGCCGCACGACGGGTGGGCGCGGTTCCCGGTGTTCATCTTCGCCGCGTGCGCGGTGATCCGGCTCGCGCGCTTCAACGTGACGCAGGCGGGCGAGTCGAAGCGCTTCTTCATCGGCCTGCCGAGCCCCGCAGCGGGCGGCACGCTGGCCACATACTACTGGTTTACGCAGACCCCGTTGTACCAGCAGACGCGCATCGTCGACCTGCCGTGGCAGGAGATCATGCCGCTGCTGATGCTCCTGCTCGCGGCGATGATGATCAGCAACGTCCCGTACCCGGCCTGGCCGAAACCGGGCGTCCGCTCGGCGCGACAGATCGGTGCTTTGCTCCTGCTCGTCGGGATCTTCGTCGGGACGGTCGGCTTCCCGCGATACTTCCTGTTCCTGTTCGGGATCAGCTATCTCGTCTACGGGCTGGCCCGCGCCCTCGTCCTCGGCATCTTTGATCTCCCGCTCAGCGACGTGTCGCCTCGCCGCCGCGCCGACGATTACGTCGACCCGCTCGAGGCGTACGGCTCGCCGCCGCTCGACGACGCGCCGCGGCGCCGCCGCCGGTTCGGGCGTCCGCGGCGCCGCCCGGACGACGGCGACCCGCGCGCGCCCGGCTCGTCGGCCCAACCCTGACCGCGCCAGTCCCGACCTCGTGCAGACGTTCCGCATCGACATCCGCGTGGTGCCCCGCCGCGGCCTCCTCGACCCGCAGGGCAAGGCGGTCGCCGACGCCCTCCACGCGCTCGGCTTCGCCGAGGTCGGCGAGGTGCGCGTCGGGCGCCACGTCGTGCTCGACGTGCGCGCCGCCGACGCGGACACCGCCCGGCGTCAGGCCGAGGCGGCGTGCGACCGCCTGCTCGCCAATCCCGTGACCGAAGACTACGTCGTCGAGCACGTGGCCGCGCAGGCCGCTGCCTAACGGGGCTGCCATGCGCGTCGGCATCGTCACCTTCCCCGGCTCGAACTGCGACTACGACGCGTACCACGCCGTCGTCGACCAGCTCGGCGAACGCGCCGAGTACGTCTGGCACAAGAGCGCGTCGCTCGGCGACGCCGACGTCGTCGTCCTCCCGGGCGGGTTCAGCTACGGGGACTACCTGCGGTGCGGCGCGATCGCGCGCTTCAGCCCGGTGATGGCGGCGGTCGCGGAGCACGCGAAGCGCGGCGCCCCGGTGCTCGCCATCTGCAACGGGTTCCAGATCGCCTGCGAGGCGGGGCTGCTGCCGGGCGCGCTGCTCCGCAACGCGTCGCTCCGCTACGTCTGCGAGTGGCGCACCCTCCGCGTCGAGAGCACCGAGTCGGCGTTCACGGCGCGCTACGCGCCGGGCGAGCTCGTGCGCGTCCCGATCGCGCACGGCGAGGGGCGCTACGTCGCGGACGACGAGACGCTGGCCCGCCTCGACGGCGAGGACCTGGTCGCGTTCCGCTACGTCGACGAGCGGGGCGCGCCGGGCGACGAGGGGAACCCGAACGGGTCGATGCGCCACATCGCGGGCATCCTCTCCGAGCGGCGCAACGTGCTCGGGATGATGCCGCACCCCGAACGCGCCGTCGACCCGCTCGTCGGCGGCCGCGACGGCCTGCGGCTGTTCGAGTCGCTGCTCGCCGCGGTCGCGGCCTAACGTCTTCCACGCACACCCGCACCCGCAGTCCCGATGACCGACCAGCTCCGCCGCAACGAGGAAGAGTACTTCGCGCGCCACAACGCCGACCTCATCGCCGCGCGCCGCCGCGAGCTCGACGCCGAGCGCCAGTCGCGCGAACGTGCGTCCCACGTGATGCGCTGCCCGAGCTGCGGCGGCCACCTCGCGCCGCGCGACCACCACGGCGTGACGATCGACGTCTGCCCCGACTGCGGCGGGACGTGGCTCGAGCGCGGCGAACTCGAGCTGCTCGAGCACGTCGAGGAGGGCCAACTCCGCCGCTACGTCAACTCGCTCTTCGGGATCGCGCGCTGACCGCCGCGCACACGCCGACCGCCCGCGACGTGACGGTCCTCCCCCGCGCCGGCGACCCCGAGATCACGCCCGCGCTCGTCGCGGAGCACGGGATCACGCCGTTCGAGTACGAGCGGCTGCTCGCCATGCTCGGCCGCACGCCGACCTACACCGAGCTCGGCGTCGTGAGCGCGCTCTGGAGCGAGCACTGCTCGTACAAGCACTCGCGCCCGCTGCTCCGCACGTTGCCGACGCAGGCGTCGTGGGTGCTGCAGGGCCCGGGGGAGAACGCGGGCGTCGTCGCCGTGGGCGACGGGCTCGCCGTCGCGTTCAAGATCGAGTCGCACAACCATCCGTCCGCGGTCGAACCGTACCAGGGCGCCGCGACCGGCGTCGGCGGCATCCTCCGCGACGTGTTCACGATGGGCGCGCGCCCGATCGCGATGCTCAACTCGCTCCGCTTCGGCCCGCTGGACTCGCCGCGCGTGCGGCACCTGTTCGCGGGCGTCGTCAAGGGCGTCGGTGACTACGGCAACTGCGTCGGCGTGCCCACGGTCGCGGGCGAGGTCGCCTTCGACCCCGCGTACGAGGGGAACCCGCTCGTCAACGCGATGTGTGTGGGCCTGCTGCGTGAGGACGAGTTGATCCGCGCCGTCGCGCAGGGCGTCGGGAATCCGATCCTCGCGGTCGGCGCGCGGACCGGGCGCGACGGCATCCACGGCGCGTCGTTCGCCTCGGAGGATCTTTCGGCCGCGACCGAGGCGAAGCGCCCGCGCGTGCAGGTCGGCGACCCGTTCACCGAGAAACTGCTCCTCGAGGCGTCGCTCGAACTGATCGCCTCGGGCGACATCGTCGCGATTCAGGACATGGGCGCGGCCGGGCTCACGTCGTCCAGCGCGGAGATGGCCGAGCGCGGCGACGTCGGCGTGACGATCGACGTCACGAAGGTGCCCGTCCGCGAGCCGAACATGACGCCGTACGAGATCCTGCTGAGCGAGTCGCAGGAACGCATGCTCGTCGTCGCCACGCGGGGTCGCGAGGACGCGGTCCGTGCGGTGCTGGAGAAGTGGGACCTCACCGCGGCGGTGATCGGCGAGGTGATCGCCGAGCCGGTGTACCGCGTCACCGAGGGCGAGCACGTCGTCGCCGAGTTCCCGGGCACGCGCCTCGTCACCGACTGCCCGATGTACACGCCGGAAGCGCGCGAGTCGGACACCGTGCGCGCCCTGCGCGCCGTCGACGTCGCGGCCACCCCCGCGCGCCCCGAGGAGGCCGACCCACTCTGGGCGTTAGGCGAGCTCCTCGCGAGCCCGACGATCGCGAGCAAGCGCTGGGTCTACCGCCAGTACGACACGATGGTGCGCACGGGCACCGTCGTCGGCCCGGGCGGCGACGCCGCGGTCGTGCGGCTGCGCGGCACCGACCGTGCGGTCGCGGTGAAGACCGACTGCAACGGCCGCCACTGCTACCTCGACCCGCGCGAGGGGGCCAAGGCCGCCGTCGCGGAGGCCGCGCGCAACGTGGCGTGCACGGGCGCCCGCCCGCTCGCCGTCACGAACAACCTGAACTTCGGCAACCCGACCCGCCCGGACGTGTACCACCAGCTGCGCGAGGCGGTGGCCGGAATGGGCGAGGCCTGCCGCGCGTTAGGCACGCCGGTCACGGGCGGCAACGTCTCGCTCTACAACGAGAACCCGACGGGCGCGATCTACCCCACGCCCGTGATCGGGATGGTCGGGCTGATCGACTCGCTCGCGCACGTCACGCGCGCGACGTTCCGTGCGCCGGCGGACGCCGCGACGGGCGACGCGATCGTCCTCCTCGGCGCGAACACCGACGAACTCGGCGGGAGCGAGTACCTCGCCCGGGTGCACGGGGTCGTCGCCGGCGCGCCGCCGCGCGTCGATCTCGACGGCGAGCGACGTCTCACCGCGGCCCTCCTCGAGGCCATCCGCGCCGGCCATGTACGCTCCGCCCACGACACGAGCGACGGCGGCCTCGCGGTCGCGCTCGCTGAGTGCGCGATGGCCGACCCCGACGTCCGCACGGGCGTCGATGTCGACCTTTCGCGTTGGGCGCATCTCCCGACGCGCGCGTTACTGTACACCGAGTCGCACGGACGCGTGATCGTTTCGACGGCCGAACCCGACGCGGTACTCGCGCACGCCGCCGCGCACGGGGTACCTGCCGCCGTGATCGGGCGCGTCACGCCCGCGGGGAGCGATTTCGCGCTTCGCGTCGGCGACGCCCGCTGGTCCGCGCCGATCGACGCGCTCGCGCGCGGGTATCACGACACGATCCCGGCTGCGATGGCGGGTCCCGCGGCCGCGGCCGCCTGAACGCGTCGACGACGACGCGCCTTCCCCCGAGCTCTCGCGAGTAATCCCGTCATGTGCGGCATATTTGGCGTGTACGGCCGCGACGACGCGGCGCACCTCGTCCAGCGTGGGCTCTACGCGCTCCAGCACCGCGGCCAGGAGTCGGCGGGGATCGCGGCAGCCGGCAATGGTCACGCGCATGCGGTCAAGCGCATGGGGCTCGTCGGCGAGGGCCTTCGCCCCGCGGAACTCGACGCGCTCGCCGGGCCGGTCTCGATCGGACACACCCGCTACAGCACCGCGGGCTCGTCGACGCTCGAGAACGCGCAGCCCGTCCTCGCGCGCTCGCGCGGCGGCCATATCGCGCTCGCCCACAACGGCAACCTGACGAACGCGGCCGAGCTGCGCTTCGAGCTGGAGGAGCAGGGCGCGATCTTCCAGTCGACGATGGATTCCGAAGTCGTCGTGCACCGCATCGCGCGCGCGTCGCCGGACGACGCGCCCGAGCACCGCGTCGCCGCCGCGCTCGAAGGCGTCGAGGGCGCGTACTGTCTGCTCATCGTCATCGGCGACACGCTCGTCGCCGCGCGCGACCCGCGCGGCTGGCGCCCGCTCGTGATGGGCCGCGTCGGCGACGCGACCATCTTCGCCTCGGAGACGTGCGCGCTCGACATCGTCGGCGCGAGGTTCGTGCGCGAGATCGAGGCCGGCGAGGTCGTCGCGGTCGACGCCGAGGGCGAGCGCTCCAGCTTTCCACTGCCGCGCCGCGAGCTGCGCCGCTGCGTGTTCGAGCACGTCTACTTCGCACGCCCGGACAGCCACATCTTCGGCGGCTCGGTCGACCGCGCGCGGCGGGCGCTCGGGCGCCGGCTCGCGCGTGAGGCGCCCGCGCCCAGCGCGGAGCTCGTCTTCAGCGTCCCGGATTCGTCCAACTCCGCGGCGCTCGGCTACGCGGACGAGGCGGGCCTGCCGTACGAGCTCGCCCTCATCCGCAACCACTATGTGGGACGGACGTTCATCCAGCCGTCGCAGGACGAACGCGACCTCAAGGTGAAGGTGAAGTACAACGCCGTGCGCGAGGTGCTCGAGGGGCGTTCCGTCGTGATGGTCGACGACTCGATCGTGCGCGGCACGACGACGCGCGGGCTCATCGCGATGGTACGCGAGGCCGGCGCGCGCGAGGTCCACATGCGCGTCAGCTCGGCGCCGGTGACCGGTCCGTGCTACTACGGCATCGACACGCCCAACCGCGACGAGCTGATCGCCGCGCAGCTCGATATCGACGAAATCGCCGCCGCGATCGGCGCCGACTCCCTCGGCTACCTTCCGATCGACGCGATGCTGGAGTCGGTCCCGTCGGGGCCCGCCGGCTTCTGCCACGCGTGCTTCTCGGGCGACTATCCCACGCCGCCACCCACGGATCCCGTCAAGCTGCGCGAAGGCTGCGGCTGCTAGAGGGCTCACCCCCGCTCGCAGCGCACGCGTCCGCCGCCCGTCACGCGCCACCCCCCCATGACACCGGACGCCCCGACCGAGCTGCCCCCCGCCCGCTCCGCCGATCCGCTGAGCGAGGACGCGCCCGCAAATCCGCCGGCACCGACCGAGATCGAGGATACGACCACGGCGGACGTGGGCGACAACGCCGCGAACGAGGCCGCGGACGCGCTGATCGACCATGCCGAGCACGACCCGATTCGACCGGGCGAACCGGCGGACTCGCACACTCGCGACGCCGACCCGCCGGCGTCGGCCCGCGCGGGGGCGGTACCCGCGACGCAACTCGTCTATTACTTCGGTACCGGCGGTGCCGAGGGTACGAAGGACATGAAGCCCGTGCTCGGCGGCAAGGGCGCGAACCTCGCCGAGATGGTGAACCTGGGTGTGCCCGTCCCGCCGGGGTTCACGATCGCGTGCCGCGTGTGCGGTGATTACCTCGCGACGCGCGAGATCCCGCCCGCCCTCCGCGCCGAAGTCGCGCGTAACCTGCGCCGGCTCGAGCGCGACACCGGCAAACGGTTCGGCGACGCCGGCGACCCGCTGCTCGTCAGCGTGCGCTCGGGCGCGCCCGTCTCGATGCCGGGGATGATGGAGACGATTCTCAACCTCGGCCTGAACGACGACGCGGTCGAGGGGCTCGCGACGTTGAGTGCGAACCCGCGCTTCGCCTACGACTCGTACCGACGCTTCATCCAGATGTACGCCGACGTCGTGCTCGGCGTGCCCCAGCACCGCTTCGAGCAGCAACTCACCGCGAAGCGGACGAGCGCGGGCGTCGAGACCGACGCCGAGTTGCCCGCCGACGCGCTCCGCGCACTCGTCGCGGAGTACAAGGCCCTCGTGCGCGCGGCGACTGGTGCGGAGTTTCCGTCCGACCCCGAGACGCAGCTGTGGGGTGCGATCGAAGCCGTGTGGCGGTCCTGGACGCTGAAAAAGGCGGTCGACTACCGCCGCGTGAGCGCCATCGCGGACACGTTAGGCACCGGCGTGAACGTCGTCGCGATGGTCTTCGGCAACATGGGCGACGACTCGGGCACGGGCGTCGCCTTCACGCGCGACCCGTCGACCGGCGAGCGGACGTTCTACGGCGAGTTCCTCGTCAACGCGCAGGGCGAGGACGTCGTCGCGGGCATCCGCACGCCGCTCCGCATCGCCGAGATGGCGCAGCGCCTGCCGGGCGCGTACGAGGAGTTGCTCGCGACCCAGCAGCGGCTCGAGTCGCACTTCCGCGACATGCAGGACATCGAGTTCACGGTCGAGCGCGGGAAGCTGTACCTGCTGCAGACGCGGACGGGGAAGCGCGCCGCGGCCGCGGCCGTGCGCATCGCCGACGACATGGTCCGCGAGGGCCTCATCAGCCGCGCGGAGGCCGTCGCCCGCGTCGAGCCCGCGCAGCTCGACCAGCTCCTGCACCCCGTGATCGACGCCGGCGTCCGCGCGACGCCGATCGCGACCGGACTTCCGGCGAGCCCCGGCGCGGCGAGCGGCGCCGCGGTGTTCGACGCGGACAGCGCCGAGCGCCGAGCGCACGCGGGCGAGGCCGTGATCCTCGTGCGCGAGGAGACCACGCCCGAAGACTTCCACGGGATGGTCGCCTCGCGCGCGATCCTCACCGCGCGCGGCGGGATGACGAGTCACGCGGCCGTGGTCGCGCGCGGCATGGGCAAGTGCGCCGTCGTCGGCGCGAAGGACATCGCGGTCGACGACGACCGGCGTCGCTTCACGGTGGGCACCACGGTCGTGCACGAAGGCGACTACCTCACCCTCGACGGCGCGAGCGGCACCGTCTACCTCGGCAACCTCCCGACCGTGCCGAGCGAGGTCGTGCGGGTGGTGAGCGGACAGGCGCTGGCGGCACACGCCCCGACGTACCGGGCCTTCAGCCACGTGCTCGCGTGGGCGGACGAGGTCCGGACGCTCCGCGTGCGTGCCAACGCGGACACGCCCAAGGACGCCCGGGTCGCGAAGGCGTTCGGCGCCGAGGGGATCGGCCTCTGCCGCACCGAGCACATGTTCTTCGAAGGCGACCGCATCACCGCGATGCGCGAGATGATCGTCGCGCGCGACGAGGGCGGCCGGCGGCGCGCGCTCGCCAAGCTGCTCCCGATGCAGCGCACCGACTTCGAAGGGATCTTCGACGCGATGGACGGCTACCCGGTGACCATCCGCCTGCTCGACCCGCCGCTGCACGAGTTCCTCCCGCACGGCGGCGAGGAGACGAAGATGCTCGCCCGCACGTTAGGCGTCTCGCGCGAGGAGCTGAACCGCACCGTCGACGACCTGCGCGAGTCGAACCCGATGCTCGGCCACCGCGGCTGCCGCCTCGGCGTCACCTACCCCGAGATCACGGAGATGCAGGCGCGCGCGATCTTCGAGGCGGCGGTCCGCGTCGCGCGGCGCGGCGTCGACGTCCGCCCGGAGATCATGATCCCCCTCGTCGCGACGGCGCGCGAGTTCGAGCACCAGAACGCGATCGTCCGGCGCGTCGCGGCCGAGGTGATGGGCGCGATGGGCGAGCACGTCCCGTACCTCGTCGGGACGATGATCGAGCTGCCGCGCGCCGCGCTGACGGCCGACGAGATCGCCCGCACGGCGGAGTTCTTCTCGTTCGGCACCAATGACCTGACCCAGACGGTGCTCGGCCTCTCGCGCGACGACGCGGGGCGGTTCCTGCCGCAGTACGTCGACAAGGGCATCTTCCCGGACGACCCGTTCCAGGTGCTCGACGAGCCGGGCGTCGGGAAGATCATCCGCCGCGCGATCTTCGACGGGCGCGCGAGCCGGCCTACGCTCAAGGTCGGCGTCTGCGGCGAACACGGCGGCGAGCCGCGGTCGGTGCGGTTCTTTCACCGCAGTGGGCTCGATTACGTGTCGTGCTCGCCGTATCGGGTGCCCGTGGCGCGGTTGGCGGCGGCGCACGCAGCGTTGGCGGGGCGCGCGGGCGGGGAGCGGGCGGGGGCGATCAGCGCGCGGGGGGCGTAGGGGCGCAGGTCGGCACGCCGCCGGCCACCCCTGTCGTCCCGAGCGCCGACGACAAGCGACGCGGGCCGGTGTGCATTGCTGCACACCGGCCCGCGTCGCGACAGTGGAGGTGAGGGGAGTCGAACCCCTGTCCGAGATAAGAGCTACCGCAGCGTCTACGTGCGTATCCTGCTGATTGAGGTCTCCGGTCGCTGGCCAGCAGGCCGCCCACTCCCGGACAAGTCACCTTTGTTTCGCGCTACGATCGGCGACACGCCGCAGCACTAGCCCAGATTTGCGATACTCACGTGCCGCCCCGGGCGGGCTGCGCCGTGAGCACTGCTACGCTAACCCCGAAGGGTTAGGCAGCGAGCGCCAGGTTGTTGTTGGCGTGTAGTGTTTTGCCGAGTGTTTCACCAGGGCTCAGCACCTGGGCACGCAACCACGGCGTTACCGACCCCGTCGAAGCCAGTCACCCCCGTGTGCGTTGAGTATACACGCGGGCGGGGCGGAAGTGCCAGGCGACGCGCCGCTCAGGCCGTCACGCAGCAGGGGTCGACCAGCTCCGACTCGGGTACCGCCGCGGCCGCCGACGCATCCTCACCCAACTCCCCGCGCGCGCGCCGGTCGAGGTAGTCCGCGAAGATGCCCTCGACTTCGCCGAGGGAGTTGACGGTGTGCAGCCGGCGGCGCAGGTCGGCCGAGTTCGGCAGCCCCTTCACGTACCAGCCGAGGTGCTTCCGGAACTCGAGCGCCGCCCCGACCAGATCGGCCTCGTACGCTTCGACCATGCGTGCGTGGCCGAGCGCGATCGCGAAGCGCTCCTCCACCTCCGGCGTCGGGCGCATGGGGCGGCCCGCAATCAGGTCCGTCGTTTGATCGAAGATCCACGGCTGGCCGTACGACCCACGCCCGATCATGATCCCGGCCGCGCCCGTCACGTGGAGCATCCGGAGCGCGTCGTCCGGAGTCTTGATGTCACCGTTGCCGATCACCGGGACGTCGAGCGCGTCGACCACCGCGGCGATCTCCTCCCAGCGCGCGTGCCCCGTGTACATCTGCGTCCGCGTGCGCGCGTGCAGCGTGAACGCGCGCGCGCCGGCGTCCTGCATCCGGAGCGCGATCCCGACCGGGTCGCGCGTCTCCTCGCTCCAACCGCTGCGCGTCTTCACCGTGACGGGCAGGTGCGTCGCATGCGACACCGCGCGGATGATCGTCGCGACGAGGTCCATCTCCTTGAGGCACCCCGAACCGCCGTTCCGCCGGACGACCTTCTTGACCGGGCACCCGAAGTTGATGTCGACGAACTCCGGCTGAAACACGTCGGTGACGAGCGCCGCCGCGTCGGCCATCGCCGCCGGGTCCGCGCCGAAGATCTGCACGCCGATCGGCCGCTCCTCGGGGCCGAAGCGCAGTTTGCGGATCGTCGCCTCGTTCTCCCGCCGGATTCCCTCGGCCGAGAGGAACTCGGTCACGACGACGTCCGCGCCGTGCGCGCGGCACAGCCGCCGGAACGGCGACTCCGACACGCCGGCCATCGGCGCGAGGTAGAGGGGCACGGCGGCGCGCACGGGAAACGGGAACGCGGGCATGCCCGAAAGTTAGCCCGCCCCCGCCGCGCTTGCCGCTCGGGAAGGGCGTTCCTAGCTTGGCGTGCTTCGCCGCGCCCGAGCACCACGGCTTCGCTCGCGCGGTCACCCCTCCGTACGTGCCATGGAACTGCGCGAGTTCTTCTCCGAGGACGCGGTCAAACTCGACCTCGAGGCGACCAGCAAGGACGACGTGCTCAAGGAGCTGATCGGCCTCCTCAAGCTCGACGACAAGTCGGAGGGCATGCTCTTCAAGATGCTCAAGCGCCGCGAGAACCTCGGCTCCACGGGCATCGGGCGCGGCATCGCGATCCCGCACTGCCGCTCGCTCGTCGTCAACAAGCTGCGCGTCGCCTTCGGCCGCAAGAAGGAAGGCATCGACTTCAAGGCGATCGACGAGAAGCCGGTGCACTTCTGCTTCCTCATCGTCGCGCCGCCGCTCGAGGTGTCCAACCAGTACCTGCCGGTGTTAGGCAAGATCGCGCAGTTCAGCAAGGAGCCCGACGTGCCGCAGCGGCTGCTGGAGCTGACGCAGCCGGCGCAGTTCATGGAGCTGCTGAAGGAGAAGGGCGTCTAACCCGCACGTCGCGAGGCGCGCTGCCCCGGGCCGCGGTGATCGGCCTACGACCGCTCCCGGGCTCGTCCGGCCGATCGGGTGCGTCAGCGGCGTGCCGATCCGGGTGGGCCGGCCGGTCTGCGACGACGATCGTCTCCGCGATTCGGTCGTGCACCGTGCGCCGGTTGCGATGAATGAAGTACTGCGCGAACCCAAAGCCGAATTCCAGCGCGGACGCTCCGTAACCGAGGGCGCGTTCGATCGCGTGCCAGAGGCTCAGGTGATCGTGCACCAGTGACACCACCCGGATCCGCACCAGCCGCTTCCCCGGCGTGCGTCCGTCACCCCAGTACGTGGCGAGGCCGAAGTACAGCACGAGCCAGGCGACGCTGTACCAGTTGTGGAAGAAGTTGAGGTGCAGCATCACGTTGCCGTGCAGCTGGACGACGCCCGCGCGCACGAGGGCCCGGGCGATTGGGAACCCGACCAGCGCGAAGAGGACCATGAAGAGCAGCCCGGCGACCACGAAGTCGATGACGAAGGCGGCCGCGCGCGCGCCGAAGGGCGCCAGTTCGCGACCGTCCAGGACTTGCACCCGGTGCGTCTCGTGCGCGTCGCAGGTGGACAGCCCCATGCGGGTCCTCATATGTGAATGCTGCGGCCTAGCGTGGTCCGCGGGGGGCGGGCGGCGCGCTCCACGATCCGCGTCACTCCCACTCGATCGTGGCGGGCGGCTTGGAGCTGACGTCGTAGGCCACGCGGTTGACACCGTCCACCTCGTTGATGATCCGGTTCGAGATCCGCGCGAGCACGTCGTGCGGCATCGGGTACCAGTCCGCCGTCATCCCGTCCGTGCTCGTCACCGCGCGCAGCGCGAGCACGTAGTCGTACGTCCGCTCGTCCCCCATCACGCCCACACTCCGCACCGGCAGCAGGACGGCGAACGCCTGCCAGATCTCGTCGTACAGCCCGGCCGCGCGGATCTCCTCGAGGTAGATCGCGTCGGCCGAGCGCAGGACCTCGAGCTGCGCGGGCGTGACCGCGCCTAACACGCGGATCGCGAGCCCCGGCCCCGGGAACGGGTGCCGGCCGACCATCTCTTCCGGCAGCCCGAGCTCGCGCCCCACGTTCCGCACCTCGTCCTTGAACAGCTCGCGCAGCGGCTCGATCAGCTGGAACTGCATGTCGGGCTTGAGCCCGCCCACGTTGTGGTGCGTCTTGATCGTCACGCTCGCCCCGCCCGTCGGCGACGCGCTCTCGATCACGTCCGGGTAGAGCGTGCCCTGGACCAGGAACTTGACGTCCGCGCCGACCGACGCGGCCGAGTCCTCGAACACGTCGATGAACGTGTGGCCGATGATCGTCCGCTTCCGCTCCGGGTCGTCGACGCCGGCCAGCGCGGTCAGGAACCGCTCCGACGCGTCGACCACGCGCAGGTCGATCCCCAAGTGTCGACGGAACGTCTGCTCGACCTGGTCGCGCTCGTGCCGCCGGAGCAGCCCCGTGTCGACGAAGATGCACGTGAGCTGGTCGCCGGTCGCGCGGTGCACGAGTGCCGCCGCGACGGCCGAGTCGACGCCGCCGGAGAGCCCGCAGATGACGCGCGACGCGCCGACCCGCTCGCGCACCCGCTCGACCTCCTCCGCGACGAACGCCCCCGGCGTCCACGTCGCCTCGGCCCCGCACACGTCGAAGAGGAAGTTCGCGATCAGCTCGTTCCCACGCGGCGTGTGCGCGACCTCGGGGTGGAACTGCACGCCGTAGATCGGCTTGGTGCGGTGCCGCATCGCGGCGACCGCGCAGTTCGCGCTACTCGCCGTGACCACGTATTCCGCGGGCGGCACCTCGACGTGGTCGCCGTGGCTCATCCAGGCGGTGAACGCCTCGCCCGCGTCGAACCCCGCGAACAACCCTTCGGGGTCGTTGACGGTCACCTCCGCCCGGCCGTACTCGCGCCGCCCCGCGCGCTCGACCCCGCCGCGCTGCAGGTGCGCGATGAGCTGCATCCCGTAGCACACGCCCAGCACCGGCGCGATCTCGAGCAGCGCGGGGTCGGCGGTCGGGACGTTGTCGCCGTACACCGAATTCGGGCCGCCCGAGAGGATGATCCCGGTCGGGCCCCACGCGCGCACCCAGTCGATCGTGCGCGTCGGCGGGTGGATCTCGGAGTAGACGCGCGCCTCGCGCACGCGGCGCGCGATGAGCTGCGTGTACTGGGAGCCGTAGTCGAGGATCAGGATGCGGCTGGACATGGCGGCGATGAGGCGTGCGCGGCGGCGCCGTTAGGCGCCGCGCGGGAGGTCGAGCGTGAGCCGCTCGACCGCGAGCGTGTCGAGGTCGAGCACCGCGGCCGTGCACGCGCCCGTCAGCCAGCCGCACGCCTCGCCCGGGTTGACGAGCAGCGCCGCGCCGCGCTGACGCACCTCCGCGCGGTGCGAGCACCCGTGCACGACCACGTCGTGCGCTTCGACCGAGCGCGCGAGCGCGTCGCCCAAGTCGTGCACGAGCAGCACCGAGCGGCCGCCGAGTTCGAGCGAGTGCGGCGACTCGAACAGCTCGCCGCCCGACGGCAGCACCGCGGCCGCCGCGCGCAGCCCGTCGCGGTCGCCGTCGTTGCGCCCGAACACGCCGAGCAGCGGCAGCCCCGCCGCGCGGAACGGGGCGAGCGAGAACGGCGCGCAGTAGTCGCCCGCGTGCAGCACGAACGACGCGCCGGCCGCGGCGAAGCGCGCGATGAACGCTTCGACCGCGGGCACGCGGTCGTGTGTGTCGCTGAGGATCCCGATCTTCACGCGGGCCCCCGCTCGTGGCGGACGAGGTCCTCGTACGACTCCCGTGCGGTCACGAGCGTCCAACGTCCTTCGTCGACGAGGACCTCGGCCGCGCGCGGGCGCGAGTTGTAGTTCGACGACATCGCGAAGCCGTACGCGCCCGCGGTGTGCACGGCGGCCAGATCACCGGGCCGCAGGTCGTCCAGCTCGCGGTCGAGCGCGAGGAAGTCCCCGCTCTCGCACACCGGCCCGACGACGTCGGCGACGACGCGGCCGCCGCGCGGCTCGACCGCCGTGATCGCGTGGTACGCGTCGTAGTGCGACGGCCGGACGAGGTCGTTCATCCCCGCATCGGTGATCACGTACTCCTTGCCCCCGCTGTGTTTCCGGTAGAGGACGCGGGCGAGCAGCACGCCGGCCTCCGCCACCAGGAACCGCCCCGGTTCGAGCACGAGCGACACGCCGAGTCCGCGGATCGCGTCGCGGACGCCGCGCGAGAACCGGGCGAGGTCCGCCGGCGGCTCGTCGCGGTACGTCACGCCGAGCCCGCCCCCGACGTCGAGGTACTCGATCGTGTCCGCGCCGTCGGCGCGCAGCCGCGTGAGCAGGCCGAGCACGCGGAGGAGCGCGGCGCCGTACGGGTCGAAGGTCGCGAGCTGCGAGCCGATGTGCATGTCGAGCCCGACGAGCCGCACGTTGCCGAGCGAGCGCGCGATGTCCGCGGCCTCCGGCACCTCGTCGAACGGGATCCCGAACTTCTGCCCCTTCTCGCCGGTGCGGATGTACTCGTGCGGGCTGTCCACGCTGACCTCCGGGTTCACGCGCAGCGCGATCGGCGCCACGACGCCCCGGTCCTTCGCGACCGAGTTCAGGAGGAACAGCTCGCCTTCGCTCTCGACGTTCACGAACCGCACGCCGGCGTCGAGCGCCTCGTCGAGCTCGCGCGCGGTCTTCCCGACCCCGCTGAACACGACGTCGCCGGGCCCGAAGCCGGCCTGCCGCGCGCGGTAGAGTTCGCCGCCCGAAACCACGTCCACCCCCGCGCCTAACGCGCGGAATTCGCGCAGGAGCGACAGGTTCGAGTTGGCCTTCACGCTGTAGTGGATGCGGTGCGGCACGCCCGCGAACGCGCGCTCGAGCCGCGCGTACTGCGCGCGGACCGTCGCGACGTCGTAGACGTACGTCGGCGTCCCGACGGCCTCCGCGATCGCGGGCAGCGGCACGCCGCCGGCGTGCAGCACGCCCGCGACGAGCCCGAACGCCGGCGCGGGCCGCGCGTCGCGCTCGGCCACCCCGCGGTCCGTCAGTACGCCCGCGCCCACACCACCTCGTGCTGCGCCGGCTCGCCGGTGACGAGGCAGCGCGTCGGCGCCTCCGCGCTCCGGAACTCCTCGTCGGGGATGACGCGGATCGTCGCCTTCGTCTCCTCCTTCACGCGCGCCTCGACCGCGGGATCGCCGTTCCAGCCCGCGTAGACGAAGCCGCCCGCCTCGACGATCTCCTTGAACTGGTCGTAGCTCGTCACGCCGCGGTACGACCGCGCGTCGAGCCGCGCGCGCGCGGCAGCGAGCATGTCGTCCTGCATCGTCTCGAGCAGCTCCTCGACTTCCTCTCCGACGGCGTCGAGCGACACCGTCTTCTTGGCGCGCGTGTCGCGCCGCACGAGCACGGCCTGGTTCGCGTCGAGGTCGCGCGGCCCGATCTCGAGGCGGAGCGGGATGCCGCGCATCTCCCAGTGGTAGTACTTCGCGCCCGGCTTCATCCCCTCGCGCGCGTCGACGTGCACGCGCAACCGATTCGGATCACGACGCTCCCAATCCGCGAGCGTGCGCCGGATGCGCTCGGCCGCCTCGACGACGCGCGCGCGGTCCTCGCCGGTGCGGTAGATCGGCACGATCACGAGTTCGGTCGGCGCGAGCAGCGGCGGCGTCTGCAGGCCGCTGTCGTCCGAGTGCGTCATGATCAGTCCGCCGACGAGCCGCGTCGACACGCCCCAGCTCGTGTTCCACGCGTGCTCGATCGTGCCGGCCTCGCTCTGGAAGGTGAGGTCGAACGCCTTCGCGAAGTTCTGCCCGAGGTTGTGCGACGTGCCCGCCTGCAGCGCGCGCCCGTCCTGCATCATCGCCTCGCAGCTGTACGTCCGGAGCGCGCCGGCGAACTTCTCACTCTCGGTCTTCTGCCCGGTGATCACGGGCATCGCGATGTAGCCCTCCATGAAGTCGCGGTACACGCCGAGCATGCGCCGCGCCTCCTCCTCGGCCTCGTCGTGCGTCGCGTGCGCGGTGTGGCCTTCCTGCCAGAGGAACTCGAGCGTGCGGAGGAAGAGCCGCGTGCGCATCTCCCAGCGCACCACGTTCGCCCATTGGTTGTAAAGCAACGGCAGGTCGCGGTAGCTCTGCACCCACTTGGCGAACATGTGGTAGATGATGGTCTCCGACGTCGGCCGAACGACGAGCGGCTCTTCCAGCTCCCTGCCGCCGCCGTGCGTGACCACCGCCGTCTCGGGCGCGAAGCCCTCGACGTGCTGCGCCTCCTTGCTCAGGAAGCTCTGCGGGATGAAGAGCGGGAAGTACGCGTTGACGTGCCCCGTTGCCTTGAACATGTCGTCGAGCGCGCGCTGCATGCGCTCCCAAATGCCGTACCCGTTGGGGCGGATCACCATGCAGCCGCGCACGGGCGCGTAGTCGGCGAGCTCCGCCCGCACGACCAGCTCGTTGTACCAGGCGCTGAAGTCGGCGGCGCGGGTCGTCAGCTTCTTGTCGTCGGCCATCAGTGGGGGGTGTCGTGCATCCAGCCGTCGCCGCGCACGCGCGTCCGCGCGCCGTCGGCCAGGACCTCGATCTCGTATTCGTCGCCGGACCCGTCCGGCGCGAGGGCGCGGACGATGCGCCGCGCGCCCGCGTGGAACGCCGCCTTCTTTTGCTTGCCGACCGCCTGCGCGCGGAGCGGGTACTCGACGCGGGCGCCGCCCGCGCGCAGGCGGCCCGCGAGTTCCATCGCGCGGCGCTCGCCGTCCTGCGCGCCCGGATCGACCTCGACCCAGTAGTCGAGCGCGGGCTCGGCCGCCGGCATCAGCCCGCGCTCGCGCAGCAGGTCCCCGAGCACGACGTCGCCCATCCCGAAGCCGAGCGCGGGCAGGTCGGCCCCGCCGAGTGCGCCTAACAACGCGTCGTAGCGCCCGCCGCCGCAGATCGCGCGGAACTCGCCCTTCGCGTCGAACAGCTCGAACACTACGCCCGTGTAGTACGCGAGCCCCCGCACGATCGACAGGTCGAGCGAGACCCACTCCGCGATCCCGAGCGCGTCGCAGTAGTCGAGGTACCGCGCGAGGCGGTCGAGCGCCTCGGCGACCGCCGGGTCCGCGCCGAACTCCTCGCGCAACGCGTCCACCGTCGTCGCGCGGGCGAGGCCGAGCACGCGCTGCGCCGCCTCGCGCGCGACGCCCGCGCCGCGCAGCCGCTCGACGAGGACCTCCCCCGGCTCGCGCTCGACCTTGTCGACCGCCGCGTACGCCGCCGGCAGCTCCGCATCCGTTAGGCCGATGCCGCGCAGGAGCGCCGCGAGCAGCCGCCGGTCGCTCACGCGCGCGCGCACGTCCGACGCCGCGAGCCCGAACGCGCGCATGATGTCGACGGCCGCCGCGAGGAGCTCGGCGTCCGCCGTCACGTCCGCCTCGCCGACGAGGTCGACGTTGAGCTGGAAGTGCTCGCGGAGCCGCCCGCGCTGCTGCCGCTCGTAGCGGAACAGCTGCGGGATCGAGAACCACCGCACCGGCTTGCGGAGCGCGTTCGCCTTCGCCCCGATCAGCCGGGCGACGGTCGGCGTCATCTCCGGGCGCAGCGCGACCTCGCGCCCGCCCTTGTCCGTGAAGTTGTAGAGCTGGCCGACGATCTCCTCGCCGCTCTTGCGCGTGTAGAGGTCGAGCGGCTCGAGCGGCGGCCCGTCGTACTCGACGAAGCCGTACCGCGCCGCGACCTCGCGCCACACACGAAAGATGTACGCGCGCTCGGCGAACTCCTGCGGGTAGAAGTCGCGGAACCCCGGGAGTGGCTTGGCGGACATCCGGCTAAGCTACGCGCCGAGCGGATCGACCTGCAAGCGCGCCATCGCGTCGCCCACGGTGTGAAAGGAGCCGGTGACGAGCGCCGTGCCGGGGCGCGACGCGACGCGCGCGAGCGCCGCGTCGAAGTCGGGCGCGACCTCCGCGACGTAGCCGCGCGACCGCGCGTGCGCGCCCGCGGCCACGACGTCCCACACGCGCCCGGGCGGCGCGGTGGGAGGCGTCGTGAGCACGAACGCGTCGACGACGGGCCCGAGCGCGTCGAGCACGCCCCGCCAGTCCTTGTCCGCGAGCACGCCGACGAGCGCCGTGATCGGACGCGCGATCGCGTCGCGACCCCGCGTCAGCAGGTCGACGGTGTCGCGGAGTGCGCGCGCGCCGTCCGGGTTGTGCGCGACGTCGAACAGCCAGCGGCCGCGGCGGTCCACGCGCCCGGCGAGCCGCAGACGTCCGAGCACGTCGTTCGCCCCGATGCCGGAGGCCGCGTAGTTCGGACCGGCCACGTCCAACAGGGCGAGCGCGGTCGCGACGTTCCGCGGTTGAAACGCCCCGCGGAGGCCCACCGACATCAGCCGGCCGACGCCGCCCGACTCGTAGCGGAACCGCGTCCCCTCCGCGGACACCTCGACGTCGGAGATCACGACGTCGTCCGCGACGACGCGCACGGGCGACGCGCCCACGGCGTGCGCGCGCGCCGCGAGGACGGCACGCGCCTCCGCGCCCCACGCGCCGACCACGGCGGGCACGCCCGGCTTGTAGATGCCGGCCTTCTCGCCCGCGATCGCCGCGATCGTCGACCCGAGCAGTTCCGTGTGATCGAACCCGATCTCGGTCACGCCGGCCGCGACCGGCTCGACCACGTTGGTCGCGTCGAGCCGACCGCCGAGCCCCGTCTCGATCACCGCGACGTCGACGCGCTCGCGCGCGAAGTGGTCGAAGGCGAGCGCGGTCGTGACCTCGAAGAAGGTGGCACCGAGCGCGCGCGCGTCCGCGTCCGCGCGTTCGAAGAACGCCAGCACCTCGGTCGAGGTGATCGCCGCCGCATCCACCACGACCCGCTCGCGGAAGTCGACGAGGTGCGGCGACGTGTACGTCCCAACGCGCAGCCCGCGCGCGCGCAGCAGCGCCGTCAGCACGGCGACCGTACTCCCCTTCCCGTTGGTCCCCGCGACGTGGAACACCGGGTAGCGCCGGTGCGGGTCGCCCAGGCGCGCGAGCAGCGCCCGCACGCGTTCGAGGCCGTAGTGGCTCGCCCCGCCCGTCCGTACGAACAGCCCGTCGAGCGCGGCCCGGTAGGCGCGCGCGAGGTCGTCGCCCCCGCCGCGCGCGTTAGGCCCCGTCAGTCGGCCGCGTAGCCCGCCGCGGCGGGCTTGCCGGTCATGTGCCGCAGCATCTGCCCGACCGTCCCCTTGAGCTCGCGGCGGTGCACGACCGCGTCGAGCATCCCGTGCTCGAGCAGGAACTCCGCCGTCTGGAATCCCTCGGGCAGGTCCTGGTTGAGCGTCTGCTTGATCACGCGCGGGCCGGCGAACCCGATCACCGCGCCCGGCTCCGCCAGGATCAGATCGCCCAGCATCGCGTAACTCGCGCTCACGCCGCCGGTCGTCGGGTTGGTCAACAGCGACAGGTACGGGATCCGCCGCTCGGCGAGCTGCGACAGCACCGCGGCGGCCTTCGCCATCTGCATGAGCGACAGCACGCCCTCCTGCATGCGCGCGCCGCCCGACGTCGAGACGATGATGAACGGCTGCTTCTTCTCAAGCGCGCGCTGCCCCGCGCGGGCGATCTTCTCGCCGACCACCGACCCCATCGACCCGCCCATGAACGCGAAGTCCATCACGCCGAGGTTGACCGGGATGTCGCCGACCGTCCCCGTGGTGGTGAGGATCGCGTCCGACTCGCCGACCTTACTCTGCGCCTTCGCGAGCCGCGCCGGGTACTCCGGGAACCCGAGCGGGTCGGCCGAGCGGAGCGACGTCTCGGTCTCCGTCCACCCGTCGTCGAGCAGGATGTTGCAGTAGTCGACGGCCCGGATCCGGCGGTGATAGTCGCAATTCGGACATACGTTCAGGTTGCGCACGAACTTCTCGCGCAGGTCGGTGTGTCCGCACGCCTCGCACTTCTCCCACGCGTCGGGCGGAATCTCGAGCCGCTCGCGTTGCGGGACCCGCGGCTTCTTTTCTTTTCGGAACCAGGCCATGTCGGCAAGTTATCCCGCCGCGCGACTGCGCGGCCTCAGACGGTCACCGCGTCGGTCCGGCCGCGCCCCTCGCTCGCGATGCGAACGAGCAGCCCGATCATCACCCAGCTGATGAGCAGCGACGAGCCGCCGTAGCTGAAGAAGGGCAGCGGGATCCCGGTGATCGGCATGAGGTTGAGCGTCATCCCGACGTTCACGAGGATGTGCACGAACCAGATCGAGATCAGGCCGAACGCGGCGAGCGACGCGAACGGGTCCGTCGCGCGCGACGCGATGCGCGTGCCGCGCAGCAGAAGCGCCAGAAACAGCGTGAGTCCGACAGTCACGCCGAGGAACCCGAGCTCCTCACCGACGACGGCCCAGATGAAGTCCGTGTGCTGCGCGGGCAGGAAGGCGAGGCGCTTCTGTGTGCCCTGCGTCCACCCCTTCCCGACCCAACCGCCCGAGCCGATCGCGACCTGCGACTGAATGACGTGGTAGCCCGACGCGCGCGGGTCGTTCTGCGGGTCCAGGAAGACCATCAACCGCTTCTGCTGGTACGGCTTCAGCTTGTCCCAGAACGGCTGCGACGTGAGCCCGGTCCCGATGTTCAGGACCATGAGCGCGACGCCCTCGAGCAGGTACGGCTTGTAGTAGAAAATCAGCGCGACCAGGACGAAGAACCACGCGCCCCAGAGCGCGACGTTGAACGAGAGTACGAGACTCACGCCCGGGCTCGCGAGCAGCACGATCATCGGCCACGGCACGCCGGCCCAGAACAGCATCGCGAACAGGATTCCGATGAACGCGAGGCCCGACCCGAGGTCCGGTTGCAACATGATCAGGATCCACGGGGCGCCCACGGCGAGCAGCGGGCGCCACAGGTCGACGATCCACTTCGGGTCCTCGCGGCGCTCCGTGAGCAGGCGCGCCAACAGCAGCACCGTGAGCGGCTTCGCGAGCTCCGACGGCTGCCCGAGGCGCACGCCGCCGATCGTGAGCCACCCCTTCACGCTCGCCGCCGTCCCCGCGCCCGACCCGAACACCAGCGTGACCGCGAGCAGGATCAGGCCGAAAATGTACGCCGGCCACGAGAGCCACTCGATCAGCCGCAGGCTGGCGCGGCTGACGAGGTACGCGGCGGGCAACGACAGCGCGAACCACAGCAGCTGGCGCTTCCACGCGCCCGCCACCACGGCGATCGGGACGTCGGTCTGCCCGGCCGAGTAGACCATCGCGATCCCGTAGATCGACAGGAGGATCCCGAGACTGACGAACGTCCAGTCCGAGATCGCGCGCCGCGCCGTGAGGCCGCCGGGGGTGGCCGTCATTCGCCCTGTACGACGGCGTCCGAGGCGACCATCGGCTTCTTCAGGTACGCCTCGATGATCTTGCTCGCGACGCGCGCCGCGTGATCGCCGTGCAACCCGTATTCGAGGAACACGGCGACGACGATCTTCGGGTCGTCGGCCGGCGCGAAGCCGACGAACCACGCGTGGTCGGGATTCGGCGGGTTCTGCGCGGTTCCCGTCTTGCCAGCGATCGCCACGCCCTGCAGCTGGGCACTGCGCGCGGTGCCGCGCTCCAGCACGCCCGCGAGCGCGTTGCGCACGCCCTCCATGTCCGCGCTCGCGAGCTGGAACACGCGCTGGCGCGGCGTGACACGCCGGACGAGCGACGGCTGCACCATCTCGCCGTCGTTCGCGAGCGCGGTATAGAACTTCGCCATGTTCACGACGGTCTGCGCGTCCGAGCCCTGGCCGATGGCGATGTTCAGCGCCTCCGAGCCCTGCACGAACCCGCGCGGGAACCGCCGCTTGTAGTACTCCAGCGCGTACGGGAAGTCCGGCTTCGTCTCGCTCGGCAGGTCGATGCCGCTCCGCTCGCCGAACTTCAGCGACACCCCGCCGAGGATGAGGTTCCGCAACCCGATTTTAAGTCCGAGTTGGTAGAAATACACGTCGCACGACGTCTCGATCGCGCGCCCGAGCGTGAGGTCGCCGTGCCCGTGCTTGTTCCAGCACCGCCAGTACCGCCCGAACGTGAAACCGCCCGTGCACGGCTGCGGCATGTGGTCCGTCAGCTTCACGACGCCGCTCTGGAGGCCTAACACGGCCGTCGCCAGCTTGAACGTCGACGCGGGCGGGTACCGACCCTGCACCGCCTTGTTGTACAGCGGCCGCTTGGGGTTGGTGTTGAGCGAGTCCCAGTAGCTCCGCGGGATGCCGCCGGTGAAGCGGTTCGGGTCGTAGCTCGGCCCCGAGTAGAGCGCGAGCACGCCGCCCGTCTTCGGGTCGAGCGCGACGACCGCGCCCTGCAGCGAGTCCGCGAAGTAGCGCATCACGAAGCGCTGCAGGTCGAGGTCGACGTTCGTCTGCAGGTCGGGGCCGGGGATCGGCTCCTGGTCGGGGCGCGCGCCCGCCTCGCGCACGACGCGCCCGCGCGCGTCGACCTCGACGAAGCGATAGCCCTCGCGCCCGCGCAGCGTCGGCTCGTACTGCTCTTCGAGGCCGCGCTTCCCCACGCGCATCCCGGCCTTGTAGCCGTCGAACCGCGGGTTCGCGAGCTCCGTCTCGGAGATCTCCCCCGTGTAGCCGACGAACGGCGCGACGGCCGCGGCGTCGGGATACCACCGCTTCGGCGTGCTCTGGATGATGAGGCCGGGGAACTCGCTCCGGTGCTCTTCGAGAATCGACACGGGTTGGAACCCGGCGTCGGCGAGCACCACCGCGGGACGGTTCGGGGCGCGATTGAACCGCTTGACCGCGATCTCGATGTCGTCGTCGCTGAGCGGAATGATCCCGCGCGTGCTGTCGTTGACGATCTCCTGGAGCCGCCGCAGCGCCGAACGCAACGAATCCGCGCTCGGCGCGAGGATCGACACGGTGTAGCCCGGGAGGTTCTCCGCGATGACCTTCCCGTTGCGGTCGTAGATGATCCCGCGCGCCGCTGGTAACGGGATCTCGCGCAGCCGGTTTTCCTCCGACTGCATCACGTACTCGGAGTTCCGAAGGACCTGCGCGCGGTAGAATCCCGCGCCCAGGAAGAGGAACGCGAGCAGGATGACCATGCGCGCCACGCGGGCGCGCCGGACGACGTCGCTGGCGAGGAAGCTCACGAGGGCGTTACGGCCGAAGCATCAAAGGGCGGCCCGGACGCGGGGCCGCGTGGCGTCGGCGCGCTCAGATCGTCGCGCGACCGATCGCCGGGCGCAGCGCGACCAGCAGCAGGAGCGCCGTCACCGCCGTCGCCGTCGCCGCGAGCGGTGACCAGAGCAGCAGTTGCACGAGCAATTCTGCCCCGCGCACCCGGCGCTCTGATACAAGGTACACGACGTCGAAGATCCACTTCCCGGCGAACACGAACAGCGCACTCAGCGCGGCGTTGTCGGCGAAAAACACGGCTTTGAGCGTCGACGCACCGTACGCGACGATGCTCAGCGCGAGTGCCCCGCTCCCGAACGCGCTCGGCGTCAACGCGTCGGCGAGGATCCCGAGCACGAGGCCGATCGCCGCCGCGGCCCCGGGGCGCACGCGTACCGCGGCGAGCAGTGCCGCGATCGTGAGGAAGTCGATCGGCGCCCGCCAGCCGAGGAACGGACGGACGGTGAACTGGAGCACGAGCAGCACCAGCACGATGACGCCGATCCGTGCCGCGATCAACGCTCTCACGGGCGTGGCCCGCGCGCCGCGCTGTCCGCGCCGCGCGGGCGCGCCGTGGCCGGACGCGCACCCGCGCGCGGCGGCGTCCGCGTGGCGGTGGGCGGCGTCGCCCCGGGGAGCGGGACCGTCGGGCGCGGCGGACGCCGACGGGCGGTGTCGGCGCGCGGCGCCGCGGCACCCGCGCCGTCGCCGGTCGCGGCACGTGCGGGGGACGTGTTGTCGCCGGCGACGTCGCTCGGTGGACGCACCGTCGGCCGCGGCGTGGCGGCACGCGACTCGCCGCCGCCGTCCGGTGGACGCGGCGCGGTCGGGCGCGGCACCGTCGGCCGCGCGTCGGGCGCGGCACGATGTACTGCGGGCGTCACGCCCGTCGAATCACGCGCGGCGGCGCTATCGCGGCCGGCGGCCGCGGTCGAGTCGCGGCGCGTGCTGTCGCGTTGCGTCGAATCGAGCGCGGCGCGACGTGCGGCTGCCTCACGCACGAGTTCCTCGCGCGCCATCGAGTCGCCGGCGGCCGCGACACGCCGAGAGGTCACCTCCACGGCGTGAACCGACGTCCAGACCGAGTCCAACCCGCGGTCCGCGCGCGGCCGGAGCAGGAGCAACACGGGCCCCACGTCGGCCAAGTTGACGGCGGGCTGCAACAGGTACGTCCGTGCCCACCGCTCCGGCGTCTGAATTTCGCGGATCACCGTCCCGATCGGGATTCCGGCGGGATACGTCCCACCCAGCCCCGAGCTGATCACCGATTGGCCGGCCTTGAGCGGGCTCCGGAACGCGACGCCGTGCAGCTCGAGCAATCCACGCTCCGCACCCGAGCCGAGGTGCGGCTGCACGATCCCGTACGCCGAGTCGGCCTGCGCACTCACGCGGAAGTCGGGGTGCGCGTAGGAGATGACCTGGCTCCGCACGGGGTCGACCTGCTGCACCATCCCGACCAGTCCCGCGGGCGCGACGACCGGCGTGAACACCGCGACGCCCGCGCGATTGCCCACCGTGACCTTGAACTCCTGCAGCGTCTGCGCGCTCCCGAGTTCACCGGCCTGCTGGTTCGGCACCGCCTCGGCAGTCACGAACCCCCACTGCAGCCGCGCGCCGAGTGCGAGCAGTTCGCGCAACCGCGCGTTCTCGGCGCGCAACGCGGTCGCGTCCTGCGCCTCGCGCGTGAACGCGCCTTTGGCCGCGACGCGGTCGTCGTACGACAGGAACGCCGCGCGGTGTAGCTCCGACCACTGCTCAAGCATCGCGAGCGGGGCCGCGACGGTGCGCCGCAGTTCGGCCGCCGTCCGGTCCCGCACGACCGTCGGCAGCAGGCTCGCGAGCAACGCGAGCCCGACGCACATGCCGAGGATCACCGTGTCGGCCGCCGCCGAGCTGCGGGCGCGCGAGGGCGCGGCGCCGGGCAGGCGCGTGCGCCGCGAGAAGCGCGAGCGGCGCGGCTCGTCGAAGCGTCCGGCGTGGAGCGACACGGCCATGCGTCGGCTCCAAATCAGGTGGTGAGCACCGACCAGTACTTGTCCGGGTCGTCGAGGATGCGCCCGGTCCCGCGCACGACACACGTCAGCGGGTCGCCGTCGACGTGGATCGGCAGCCCCGTCTCCTGGCTCAGCATCACGTCGAGCCCGCGGATCAGTGCGCCGCCGCCGGTCATGACGATGCCGCTGTCGACGATGTCGGAGGCGAGCTCCGGCGGCGTGATCTCGAGCGCGCGCCGTACCGCGTCGACGATCTGCTGGATCGGCTCCTGGATCGCCTCGCGGATCTCCGCCGAGTGCACGCGCACCGTCTTCGGGATCCCCGAGACGAGGTCGCGCCCCTTCACATCCATCTCGCGCTCGTCGCCCGTCGGGAACGCCGAGCCGATGTGGATCTTGATCAGCTCCGCCGTGGGCTCGCCGATGAGGAGGTTGTAGTTCTTGCGCATGAACTGCACGACCGCGACGTCCAGCTCGTCGCCGCCGGTGCGGATCGACGTGTCGCTCACGATGCCCGAGAGCGCGATGACGGCGATCTCGGTCGTGCCGCCGCCGATGTCGATCACCATGTTGCCCGTCGGACTCTCGACCGGCAGGCCGACGCCGATCGCGGCGGCCATCGGTTCGGACACCATGTACACTTCCTTCGCGCCGGCGCCGATCGCCGAGTCACGCACGGCGCGCTTCTCGACCTCGGTGATCCCCGACGGCACGCACACGATCACACGCGGCTTCACCTTGAAGACGTGCTTCTCGATGACGAGCGTGAGGAAGTAGCGGAGCATCTTCTCGGTCACGTCGAAGTCGGCGATCACGCCGTCCTTCAGCGGACGCACCGCGATGATGCCTTCGGGCGTGCGGCCGAGCATGCGCTTCGCCTCGAGGCCGACCCCGCGCATCCGCTTCGTGTCGCGGTCGATCGCGACGACGGAGGGTTCGTTGAGCACGATCCCCTCGCCGCGCACGTAGACGAGCGTGTTGGCGGTGCCGAGGTCGACGGCGATGTCGTTGGCGGGGAACAGCGAGCCTGACTTCGAAAAAGGCCAGCGCATCAGAGGCGCATGAGTGCGGAACGAGGACCGCGCCGCGCCCGGTGCGGGGAGCCGCGGGGGCGACGGCGCGGAGAGAGCCCGCCGCGCAGGCGCGGTCGGGACGAAGGCGGGCGCGAGGACAGCAACGGCGCCGAGCGCGTAACGTAGTCCCGGCAGACCGGCCGTTCAACCGGCCGGGACCGCCGCCCCTCAAACGCCGGCCGGCTCCATCGCGAGCATTTCGTCGGCGGTCGTATACTCGACGCCGAACGCGTCCGCGACTGCGGCGTACGTCACACGGCCGTCGACCACGTTCAGCCCCTTCCGGAGCGCGGCGTTGTCCTGCAGCGCACGGCGCCAGCCCTTGTTGGCCAGCTGGAGTGCGTACGGCAGCGTCGCGTTCGTGAGTGCGAGCGTCGACGTGCGCGGCACGCCGCCCGGCATGTTCGCCACCGCGTAGTGGATGATGCCGTCGACGACGTAGGTCGGGTTCTCGTGCGTCGTCGGGTGCATCGTCTCGATGCAGCCGCCCTGGTCGATCGCGACGTCGACGATCACGGCGCCGGGGCGCATCGTCGAGAGGTCGGGCCGCCGCACGAGCTTCGGCGCCTTCGCGCCGGGGATGAGCACGGCGCCGACGACGAGGTCGGCCGTCGCGATCTGCTCCAACACGTTCTGTCGGTTGGAGTAGATCAGCTGCACGTTGGCCGGCATCACGTCCGAGAGGTACCGGAGCCGGTCGAGATTGATGTCGAGGACGACGACTTTCGCGCCGAGTCCCGCGGCCATCTTCGCCGCGTTGATCCCGACGATCCCACCACCGAGGATGACCACCTTGGCCGGCGCGACGCCGGGCACGCCGCCCAGCAGCACGCCGCGGCCGCCATACAACTTCTCGAGGTACTTGGCCCCCTCCTGCACGGCCATGCGCCCCGCGACCTCCGACATCGGGGTGAGCAGCGGGAGCTCGCGGTTCGGCAGTTCGACCGTTTCGTAGGCGATGCAGGTCGCGCCGCTGTCGACGTGCGCGCGCGTCAGCCGCTCGTCGGCCGCGAAGTGGAAGTAGGTGAAGAGCACCTGCCCGCGGCGAATGCGCGTCCACTCCAGTTCGATCGGCTCCTTCACCTTCATGATCATCTCGGCCTCGCCCCACACCGCGTCGGCGTCGCCACCGATGCGGCCGCCGACGCTCGTGTAGGCGCCGTCGGCAAAGCCACTCCCCTCGCCTGCCCCGCTCTCGACCAGCACGTCGTGCCCGGCGCTGACGAGCGCTTCGACGCCCGCCGGGACGAGGGCGACGCGGTTCTCGTTGGTCTTGATCTCTTTCGGGACGCCGATCAGCATGGGGTCAAGCGGAAGCGAGGGGGTGAATGAACGAACGCGGCGGGGCGCGCACCACGCCCCGCCCGCGACGGAACTTAGCCACCCCGCGCCCTCAGGCGACGGGCTTCGGGCCGAGGCTCAGGACCGTCTGCCGTTCGGGGTCGTACAGATCGGCGCAGAGCGCGCGCACGTCGTCCGGCGTCACGGCGTCGATCCGCGCGACGACTTCGTCGAGCGTGCGGTAGGGCTCCTCGAAGAGCATCGTTTCCGCCGCGCGGTACATCGCGTTCGTCACGCTGTCCGCGCCGAGCAACACCTGCCCGCGCAGCTGCCGCTTCGCGGCGTCGAGCTCCGCGACGGGCAGCCCTTCGGCGTGAAGGCGCGCGTACTCGCGGCGCACCGCGTCGGCCGCCTTGCGGGCCGTCTTCGGCGCGCTCGCGAGGTACACGCCATGCGTCCCCGCGTCGGCGTGGACCGACTGCGTCGTGTGCACCGCGTAGGCGAGGCCGAGTTCCTCGCGCACCGTCTGGAACAGGCGCGAGCTCATCCCGCCGCCGAGCACCGTGCTGACGAGGGCGAGCGCGTCGCGCCGCGGGTCGGCGTGCGACACGCCGGGCGCGCCAAAGACGACGTGCGTCTGCGTCAGCTCCTTGTTCGTGACGTGCCGGTACGTCGGCGGCTGGACGCGCGGCGGGACGGTCGGAAGCGGCGCCGCGTCCCCGGCCGGGATGTCGCCCCACCCGGTCGCGAGGAGCACGTCGACGAGTCGCTCGTGCTCGACGTTGCCGGCGGCGGTGACGACGATCTGGGCGGGGTGGTAGGCGCGCGCGTGGACCGCGCGCACGTCCGCGGTGGTGAGCGCCGACACCGTCTCGCGCGTGCCGAGGATCGAGTAGCCGTGCGGGTGGTCGCCCCAGAGCAACGTGTTGTGCAGCTCGAAGACGAGGTCGTCGGGCGTGTCCTCCATCGTCCCGATCTCCTCGAGGATCACGTTCCGCTCGAGCGCGAGATCCTCGTCGCGCAGCAGCGGGCGGAAGACGAGGTCGCCGATCACGTCGGCCGCGACCGCGAGGTCGGCGGCGAGCAGGCGCGCCTGGTAGGACGTGTACTCGCGCGTGGTGTACGCGTCGAGCGAGCCGCCTAACGTCTCGACGTCGAGCGAGAGCTGCCGCGCGGTGCGCGTCGGCGTGCCCTTGAACACCATGTGCTCGAGCAGGTGCGCGACGCCCATCGTGGCGCGCGCCTCGTGCAGCGATCCCGCGCGCACGAACGCCCCGAACGCGACCGACCGCACCCTCGGCACGGGGGCCGAGAGTACGGTCAGTCCGTTCGGCAGCGTCGTGCGGCGCGGGGGCGCGTCGGCCGGGTCACTCCCGGTCGGCGCGCCCCGTGCCGTGAGCAGCGTCACTCGCGGTCGCGGCCTCCGCCACGCGAGCCTTCGCCGCGCGGCCCGCGGTCGCGCCCGCCGCGGTCGCCCCCGCTGGAGCGGGCCGGGCGCTCGCCGCGCGAGTCGCCGCGCCCTTCGCCGCCGCCCGTCACCGCCCCGATGCCGGCCCCGTCGCCGTTCGACTCGGCGTCGGGCGTGCCCTCCGGCTTCGGCTCGAGCACCTTCATCGACAGGCGAAGCCGCCCGCGCTCGTCGCGCTCGATGAGCTTCACCTTCACGGTGTCGCCCTTCTTCACCACATCCTCGGTCTTCTCGACGCGGCCGTGCCGCATCTCGGAGATGTGGAGGAGCGCCTCGGTGCCGGGCATGATCTCGACGAACGCGCCGAACGCGGTCGTGCTCTTGACCGTGCCCTCGTACACGTCGCCGACGATCGGCTCCGCGGTGAGCGCGACGACCATCTGCTTCGCGCGCTCCATGGCCTCGGCGCCGACGGCCGCGATCGTGACCAGGCCGGTGTCGTCGACCGTGACTTCGGTCTTGGTCTCTTCCTGGATGCCGCGGATCGTCTTGCCCTTCGGCCCGATCAGGTCGCCGATCTTCTCGGGGCTGATCTGGATCGTCACGATGCGGGGCGCGTAGGCCGACATCTCGGTGCGGGGCGCGGCGAGCGCCTTGTCCATCTCGCCGAGGATGTGCAGGCGGCCGTCCTTGGCCTGCGCAAGGGCCTCGGTCAGGATCTTGAGGTCGAGCCCCTCGACCTTGATGTCCATCTGGATCGAGGTGATGCCGGCCTTCGTCCCGGCGACCTTGAAGTCCATGTCGCCGAGGTGGTCCTCGGTGCCGAGGATGTCGGTGAGCACCGCGTAGCGCTCGCCCTCCTTGATGAGCCCCATCGCGACGCCCGCGACCGCCGCGCGCATCGGCACGCCGGCGTCGAACAGCGCGAGCGACCCGCCGCACACGGACGCCATCGACGACGAGCCGTTGCTCTCGAGGATGTCGGAGACGATGCGGATCGTGTACGGGAACTGCTCGAACTCGGGCAGCATCCCCTGCAGCGCGCGTTCGGCGAGGTTGCCGTGGCCGATCTCGCGGCGGCTCGTGCCGCGCACGGGGCGCACCTCGCCGGTCGAGAACGGCGGGAAGTTGTAGTGCAGCATGAACGACTTCGTCGTCTCGGCCGACTCGTGCACCGAGTCGACGCGCTGCACGTCGTTCGCGGTGCCTAACGTGACGGCGACGAGCGCCTGCGTCTGGCCGCGCGTGAAGAGCGAGGACCCGTGCGCGCGCGGGAGCAGGCCGTTGTCGATCGAGATCGGGCGGACCTCGTTCGGCTTGCGGCCGTCGACGCGGAGCCCGGTGTCGAGCACCTGCGAGCGGAGCGCCGTGTACTCGACGTCGCCGAGGATCGAGCCGAAGTCCTTCACGTTGTCGGGCAGGTCGGGGAGCAGCTCCTCCTTGACGGCCTTCTTCGCGGCCTCGACCGCCAGCATGCGGCCCTGCTTGTCGGGCTGGTTGATCGCCTCGGCGATCTTGCCCTCGGCGAGCGCCTTCACGCGGGCCGTGACGCCCTCGGGGATTTCGGCCTTCGTCCAGGCCATCTTCTCGACCTGGCCGGCCTTGCCTAACAGCTCGCGCTGCGCGTCGATCAGCTCGCGGATGCCGGTGTGGCCGACCGTGAGCGCCTGGACGACGTCGTCCTCGGCCACCTCGAGCGCGCCGCCCTCGACCATCACGATCGAGTCCTGCGACCCCGCGACGACGAGGTCCATGTCGCTGTACTGCAGCTGCTGGAACGTCGGGTTGAGGATCCAGCTGCCCTGCACGCGGCCGACGCGCACGCCGGCGATCGGGCCGAGGAACGGCACCTTGGACGCGTTGAGCGCGTAGCTCGCCGCGACGAGGGCGAGCACGTCCGAGTCGTTCTCCTGGTCCGCCGAAATGACGTAGACGAAGACCTGGACCTCGTTCTTGAACCCTTCCGGGAAGAGCGGGCGGATCGATCGGTCGATGATCCGCGCCGAGAGGATCTCCGAGTCGGCGGGGCGGCCTTCGCGCTTGATGAAGCCGCCCGGGATCTTGCCCGCGCCGTACGTCTTTTCCTTGTATTCGACCGTGAGGGGGAAGAACGGCAGCGTGCTCTGGGAGTCGCTCACCGTCACGGTGGCGAGCACCATGGTGTCGCCGTACTGGACGAGGGCGGATCCGGCCGCCTGCTTCGCCATGCGTCCGGTCTCGATGACGAGCCGGCGGCCGGCGAACGTGCGTTCTACGCGTTGCATCATAGGGAGGTACTGTCGCGCGTCATGCGCGGAGGAGGAAGCCGTTGGGGCCCGCTAGCGCACCGCTAGCCAATCGTGGAGCCGAAGAACGGCCTGGAACGGCCGGCGGCCGAGGACGACGTCACCCGGCGGCCGATGCTGGCGCCCAACGCCGTGCACGGCGTTGGCGCCAAAACAAAAGGCGCGGCCGCAGTCGCTGCGTCCGCGCGAATGATCCGACGAACCGCTCAGTGCCGGAGCCCGAGCTCCGAAACGAGGTGCCGATAGCCGGCGACGTCCGTGCGCTTGAGGTAGTCGAGGAGGCGGCGCCGCTTGCCGACCATCTTCAGAAGACCGAGCCGCCCGTGGTGGTCTTTCTTGTGGGTACGGAAGTGGTCCGTGAGATAATTGATCCGGTCAGTAAGGACCGCGACCTGTACGCGTGTCGAGCCCGTATCGGTCTCGTGCGTCTGATACTTGGTGATGCTCGGTGCTTTCTCGAAAGCCATGGCTGTATATTCTCCCCACGTCCGGCGGCGCTCATGCGCGCAACGCTCGTAAGCACATAAGCTTACTCGCGCGACCCGGGCGTGACAAGTCTGCGGCAGCGGCCGCCGGCGTGGCCCGGCCTGCCCCCGCCAGCGTGCGTTCATCCTTCGCCGTCCCGCCTCCTGTCTGACGCGTCCGCCCTCCGACCGGGGGGCCCCGGAGCAGGGCCCGACCCCGTCGACGCCGACGTCGGCGGCCGCTTGTTCGGCCGGTACCGCGTCGTGCGGTCGGTCGGCGTCGGCGGCTTCGCGCGCGTCTACCACGCGGTCGACCCCGACCTCGAGCTGGACGTCGCGGTCAAAGTCCTGCGCCCGGAGCTGGCGCACGACGCCGAGGTCGTCGACCGCTTCCGCCGGGAGGCGACGACCGCGGCCAAGCTCCGACACCCGCACGTAATCACCGTGCTCACCGTGGGCCGGCTCGCCGAGCCGTTCGACGGGATCCCGGCCGGGGCGCCGTACCTCGTCATGGACTACCTGCCCCACTCGCTCGCGGACCGCGCGAGCGCCGGCGGGGCGCTCCCCGAATCCGACGTGGCGCGGATCGGCGCGGAGGTCGCGCGCGGCCTCGCGTACGCACACCGGCAAGGGATCGTGCACCGCGACGTGAAGCCGGAGAACGTGCTCTTCGCGCGCGACGGCCGCGCGGTCGTCACCGACTTCGGGATCGCGCGCGCCCTGAGTGCCGCCCCCTCGGGGCCGAGCCGCCAGGTGCTGCTAGGCACGCCGGCGTACTTCTCGCCGGAGCAGGCGCGCGGCCTGTCGCTCGACGGGCGGAGCGACCTGTACTCGCTCGCCGTCACGCTGTACCGCGCGGCCACGGGCGTCGTCCCGTTCGGCGGGGACGACTGGTACGTCGTGATGCGCCAGCACGTCGAGGATACCGCTCCGCCGCCGTCGACCGTGAACCGCGAACTCGGCCCCGGCTTCGACGCCGTGATCGCGCGCGCCCTCGCCAAGGACCCGGCCGAGCGGTACCCGACGGGCGACGCGCTGGCCGACGCGCTCGACGCGCTCCGAGGGGCGCCGGGCGGGAATCGACTCAACACGACCGAGATCCCGCGCGTCGCCGCGGCGGCCGCGGCACGCCCGCGCACGCGCCGGCTCCGCTGGACGGCCGCCGCGCTCGCCGCCCTGAGTGTCGCGGCCGTCGGCGGCCGCCTCCTCGCCGTCCGCGGCGGCCCGGAGCGCGTGCCGTCCGACGCACCCCTCGCCGCGGCGCGCGCCGCTCGGGCAGCGGCGGTCCCGCCGACCGCCCCCGACGCGGCCGCCCCACGCGCGGCCGCGGACTCCAACGCCACGCCGATTACCGCGACGAGTGCGGCGGAGCGAGCGGGCGCGGCGCGCGCGCACGCCGACAGCGCCGCGCTCGCCGTCGCCGCGGGTTCGACGGCCGCGGGGCCTCGACTGGACCCGCGCCGCGCCGCGGCCCCGTCGCGCGGCGCGAAGGCGCGCGGCGCGCTGCTAGGCACCATCGCGGTCTCCGCGCCGGCGGAGGCCGAGGTGTACTTCGACGGCGAGCCAGTCGCGCACGGCCCGTGGCGGAGCGCGCCGATCCCCGCGGGCCGGTACACGGTGCGCGCGAGCGTCGGCGGTCTCCCGGGGTGCCCGTCCGCCGACACCGCCGCAACGGTCGAGGTCACCGCCAACGCGCACCGGACCGTCGCGCTCGAGCCGATCGCGTGCGGCCGCCTGATGCTCGACTTCACCGCGACGACCGCGCCGCATTACACCCTCGTCCCGCTACGCGGCGGGCCGACCCGCGAGGGGATCCTCCCGCTCTCGCAGCCGCTCGTGCTGCCCGACGGCACCTACAGCCTCACGGTGGAGGCGAGCGCCTGCGCCCCGTACACGGACGTGCGCGTTCCGGTGGTCGCCGGCGAGACGCGGCGCGAGCCGCACCACACCCTGATCTGCCAGTAAGCGGCGTCTAAGCGGCGTCGGCGCTCGTCGCGCGGCGCCGCGTCAGTGGCGGTAGACGAGAATCGCCGCCGCACCCGCCGCGAAGCCGAGGACGATCCCGGTCCAGAATACCTCCTGGCGCAGCGGCCCGGCGACGGGCTCGCGGATGAGCGCGACGTGCGTCGGCTCGACGCGCGTCGTCTGTCCCGTCACCAGCACGAGCGCGCTGTCGCCGACCCGCGAGAGAACGCGGAACCGCGCGACGAGCGCGTCGCGCCGCCGCGGGTCGACCGCCACGCCGATCGTGCCGCGACGTACCCAGCGGTCGCCGCCGATGAGGATCGTGAAGGTCGTGTCGTCGACCGCGACGACCTCGAACCGGCGGAGCTGTGGGTCCGGTGTGTTCGGCACCGGCGGCGTGCCGGCGTCGACGATCGGCGCCGCGCCGACCGGCGGCTGCACCTGCGGCGGCTCGCCCGGTGGCGTCGGGATCGGGGTCGTCGCGGGTGCGCCGCCGTGGCACGCGACGGCGGCCGCAACGGCCACCGCGGTCGAGAGCGCGCGACCGCGCCGGATCACCGCAGCCAATCTCCAACCAACCGGGAGAGGTCGTTCCACATGACGGTGACGAACAGCAGCGCCACCGCGGCGAGTCCGATGCGCAGGATCTGCTCGCGCGCACGCAGGCTGAATGCGCTGCCTTTCAGCGCTTCCAGGAGGTTGAGCATCACCTGACCGCCGTCGAGGACGGGGACCGGCAAGAGGTTCAGCACCGCGATGTTCACGCTGAGGAACGCGACGAGGAGCAGCAGGGATTCGATCCCTGCCCGCGCCGCCGCGACCGACGTGCGGGCAATCGCGATCGGCCCGCCAAGATTCGACACCGCGACCTTTCCGCCGAACAGGCCGCGAAGCACGCCGACGACCGACGTCGCGTTCTGCCACGTCGTGACCGCGCCGTCGCGGATTGCGTCGCCGAGCCCGATCGGCTCGCGGATCACGTTCGGCCGCACGTACGCGCCGATCTGCGCGACGGTGCGCGGCGCGCCGGTCGCCGGGTCGGGCGCTTCGGCGACGACCGGCGTGAGGCGCACCCGGATCGTCCCGGTCGCTCGATGCACGTCGAGCACGAGCGTGCGCGGCGGCGTCGGGCTGACGCGCGCGACGAGTTCGGCCCACGTTCGGACCGGACGTCCGTCGACCGCCGTCACGCTGTCGCCCGCGCGCAGTCCGGCCAGCGCGGCCGGGCGTCCGGCCACGACCGAGTCGATCACCGGCGGCACGTAGGGCCGACCGCGCACGGCGAAGTTGCCCGCGTACACGACGAAGGCGAGCGCGATGTTCATCGTCACGCCGGCGAGGAGGATGAACAGCCGCGCCGGCAGGGGTTTCGACTCGAACCACCGGTGCTCCGGCACCGGCCGCGGACCGAACGGCGCGAGCGCGTTCGGATCCCAGTCGCGACTGCGATGCGGGTCGCCGGTGTGATCGTCGGCGGCACGCCCGGCCGCGTTGCCCCCGGTGGTCGGGACGGTCCCCGCCGGGTGCTCGCTCCCGCCTTCGAGGAACGCGACCGCCTCGTCGTCGCGCGACGCCATGCGCACGTACCCGCCGAGTGGGAGGGCGGCGAGCACGTACTCCGTTTCGCCGACGCGCTTCTTGAGCAGCGCGGGCCCGAACCCGATGGAGAAGCGTGGGGCGTAGACGCCGGTCAGCTTGGCGGCGAGAAAGTGCCCGAGTTCGTGGACGAACACCACGAGCCCGAACACGAGGAGCGGCGCGAAGAGGGCGAGCATACGGATGCGGATGAGCGTCGAGCGTTGCCGGTGCGGTGTCGCCCGCCGCGGCGCGCTTACGGCGCGAGGGAGTCGCGGACGAGTTGCCGCGCGGCCGCGTCGGCCGCGCGGAGTGCATCGATCGTGTCGCCGGGCGCCGTGCCGAGCGCGTCGAGGGCCCGCTCGACCGCGACCGGAATGTCGCCGAACGCGAGGCGACCGTCGAGAAACCCCGCCACCGCGGCTTCGTTCGCGGCGTTGTACACGGCGGGTGCCGCGCGCCCCGTCCGCCCGGCGGCGATCCCGAGGTCGAGCATCGGGAACGCGTCTCGGCGGACCGGTTCGAAATCGAGTCGCCCGTAGGCGACCGGATCGAAGGGCCGCAGCGCGGTGTCGGGGACGCGCTCCGGGTGCGTGAGCGCGTACAGAATCGGCACCTCCATGCTCGGCGCCCCGAGCTGGGCGAGCACGCTCCCGTCGACGAACTCGACCATCGAGTGCACGACGCTCTGCGGGTGCACGACGACCTCGATACGGTCGTACGGGACGCCGAACAGTTCGTGCGCCTCGATGACCTCGAGCGCCTTGTTGGCGAGCGTCGCGCTGTCGACGGTGATCTTGCGCCCCATCGACCACGTCGGGTGCTGGAGCGCGTCGGCGATCGTGGCGCCCGCGAGGCGCGCGGCATCCCACGTCCGGAATGGTCCGCCCGACGCGGTGATGATGAGCCGACGCACCGCCTGCCGCGGCCGGCCCGCGATGCACTGCAGGATGGCCGAATGCTCGCTGTCGACCGGCACGAGTTCACCGCATCCGGCGCGCGCCGCGGCGCGAACGAGCGGGCCGGCCATGACGAGCGTCTCCTTGTTCGCGAGCGCGACGCGGCGCCCGGCGCGGAGCGCGGCCAACGTCGCGTCGAGACCGGCCGCACCGACGACGGCGTTGACGACCACGTCGACGTCGGGACGAGTCGCGGCCTCGAGCAGCACGCGCGACCCCGTGTGCCACCCCGACGCCTCGGCGGTCGCGGCCGAGCCCTCGTCGGTCACGCCGACGTACGCCGGCGCGAACTCCGCGGCCTGCTCCGCGAGGAGCGCGGCGTTCCGGTGCGCCGTGAGCGCGCGCAGCGCGAACCGGTCGGCGTGGCGCGCGAGGACGCGGAGCGTCGCCGTGCCGATCGACCCGGTGCTGCCGAGCACCGCGACGCCGCGGCGCGCGTCGCCTAACGCATCGGCGCCGCTCACCCGCCGAACGCCGGCAACAGCAGCCACCCGAGGACGAGGTAGCTCGTCGGCAGCACGAAGAGGAGCGAGTCGACGCGATCGAGGACGCCGCCGTGGCCGGGGATGAGGTTCGACGAGTCCTTGACGCCGGCGTCGCGCTTGAGGAGCGACTCGACCAGATCGCCGAGCTGCGCCGCGACCGACACGAGCAGCCCGAAGAGCAGCGCGCGGCCGGGCGCGAAGCCGAGGTTCGCCACCGGGCGCAGCACGTTCGGCGCGTACGCGGCCGCGAGCGCCCCCGACGCGACCAGGGCGCCGGCGGCACCCGCGACCGTCTTCCCCGGGCTGACCGCCGCGATGAGCTTCGGCCCGCCGACGAGGCGGCCGGCCGCGTACGCGCCGATGTCGCTCGCCCACGTGCAGAGCACCGGGAGCATCACGAGCGCCGTCCCGGCCGCGCGTCCCACGGTCCAGTCGTGCGCGCGGAGCGCGTACCCGTACGCGAGCGGCACCGCGACGTAGAACACGCCGAGGACGGTGGTCGCCACGCCGGCGAGCGGGCGTCCCGCGACGCCGCGGCGCCACACCGCGAGGGTCAGGAGCGCGAGCACGACGAGCACGCCGGCCGTGAGCGGCGGCGCGCCGAGCCCGCGGGCGTGCGCGTGGACGCCTAACGGGATCAGCGCGGCGAGCACGATCCCCGTCCGCGAGAACGCGCGCGCGCCGCTCGCGGCGTCGGCCATGCGGAAGAACTCCCACGCGCCGGCCGCGGCCGCGGCCGCGAGCAGCGTCGCGAGCGGCGCGTCGCCGAACCACACGCAGGCGAGCGTGACCGGCGCGGCGACGAGCGCCGACGCGACGCGGCGCGCGAGTTCGCTCACGCCGCCCTCACGCGGAGACGCGCCCGAACCGCCGCTCGCGCGATTGGTACGCCGTGATCGCGTCGAACAGCTCGCGGCGGCCGAAGTCGGGCCAGAGCACCGGCGAGATGAACAGCTCGGTGTACGCGATCTGCCAGAGCAGGAAATTCGACAGACGCTGCTCGCCCGAGGTGCGGATCAGCAGGTCCGGGTCGGGGATCCCGGCCGTGTAGAGCCGCGCCGCCACGTGCTCCTCGCGGAGGTCCTCCGGGCGAAGCCGCCCCGCGACCACGTCGGCCGCGATCGCGCGTACGGCGGCGAGCAGCTCGGCGCGCGACCCGTACGAGATGAACAGGTTGAGCACGAGGCGCGTGTTGTGCGCGGTCTCGGCGGTCACGCGCTCGACCGCGCGCGCGGGCGCGCCCGTGAGGCGCGAGAGGTCGCCGAGTACGCGCACGCGCACGCCCCGCTCGCGCAGCTCGTCGACTTCGCGCGCGATGTACTCCTCGAGCAGCGACATGAGCGCGCCGACCTCGGGCGCGGGTCGCTGCCAGTTCTCCTGCGAGAACGCGTACAACGAGAGGTACTCGACGCCCGCCTCGAGGGCGCCGGACACGACGTCGCGCACGGACTTCATCCCCGAGCGGTGGCCGACCGGGCGCGGCAGCAGCCGTTGCCGCGCCCACCGCCCGTTGCCGTCCATGATCACGGCCACGTGGCGCGGCACGTCGCCGCTCGCGCGCACGCGCGCGAGCAGGTCGTCGGCCGACTCCTCGGGGGGCACCGCGCTCGCGGCGTGTGGGACGGAGCGCCGCGATCAGACGGCCAGGATCTCGGCTTCCTTCGTCTTCAGAAGGGCCTCGACCTTGGCGATGTGATCGTCGGTGAGCTTCTGCAGCTCCTTCTCCGCCCGCGATTTCTCGTCTTCCGAGACGCCGTCGAGCTTCTTGATCCGATCGCGCGCCTCGGTGCGGGCGTGACGCACCGCGACGCGACCGTCCTCGGCGTACTTGTGCGCGACCTTCACGAGCTCCTTGCGGCGCTGCTCGTTGAGCTGTGGGAGCGGCACGCGGATCACGCCGCTCATGTTCGACGGCTCGAGCCCGAGGTCGCTGTCGCGGATCGCCTTCTCGATCGCCTTGGCCTGCCCGCGGTCGAACGGCGTGACGAGGATCAGGCGCGGCTCGGGCGCGCTCACCGATGCCACTTGGTTGAGCGGCAGCTCGGAGCCGTACGCGTCGACGCGCACCGCGTCCAGCATGTTCGCGCTCGCCTTGCCGGCGCGCACGGTCGCGAACTCGCGCTTCGCCGCGTCGATGCCCTTTTCCATCGCCGTGCGGCCCTGCTGCATGATGTCTTTGATCGTCGCCATTCGAGTCAGCTCACGAGGGTTCCGACCTTCTCGCCGCGCACGGCCCGGAGCGCCGCGCCGGCTTCGTGGATGTTCAGCACGATCATCGGCAGGTTGTTCTCGCGGCAGAGTGTCACCGCGGTCTGGTCCATCACGCGCAGGTCGCCGAGCATCACGTCGCGGTAGCTGATCGTGTCGTAGCGCGTCGCGGTCGGGTCGAGCTTCGGGTCGGCGGAGTAGACGCCGTCGACGCTCGTCGCCTTCACGATCACGTCGGCCTTGATCTGGATCGCGCGCAGGACCGCGGCGGTGTCGGTCGAGAAGTACGGGTTGCCCGTGCCCGCGGCGAAGATCACGATCCGGTTCTGCTCGAAGTGGCGCAGCGCGCGGCGGCGGATGAACGGTTCCGCGAGTTCTTCCATGCGGATCGCGGTCATCACGCGCGTGTCGAGCCCGCGCTTCTCGAGCGCGTCCTGCAGCGCGAGCGCGTTGATGACCGTGCCTAACATCCCCATGTAGTCCGCGCCGACCCGCTCCATGCCCATCTTCGAGAGCTGGGCGCCGCGGACGATGTTGCCGCCGCCGATCACGAGCCCGATCGACGTGCCCGCGCGGGCGATGTCGACGATCTGTTCGGCGAAGAAGCTGAGCCGGTCGAAGTCGAACCCGAAGCCGCGCTCGCCCGCGAGCGCCTCCCCGGAGAGCTTGAGGAGGACCCGCGGGTAGCGGAGCGCGGCGGCCGTCGTCGTCGTCGGGTGGTCGGCGTCGCTCACGCGTCGCTCAGTCCTGGCCGAGCTGGAAGCGCACGAAGCGCTTCACGGTGATCGGCGCGCCGACCTGCTTCGCGGTCTGGTCGACGAGCTGCTGGATCGACGTCTTCGGCTCGCGCACCCACGCCTGGTGGAGCAGGGCGACGTCCTTGTAGTACGCCTCGACCTTGCCGTTGACGATCTTGTCGATCATCGCCTCGGGCTTGCCGCTCGCGCGCACCTGGTCGACGAAGATCGCGCGCTCGCGCTCGACGACGTCGGCGGGCACGGTGTCGCGGTCGACGCCGACCGGCGACGCGGCCGCGACGTGCTCCGCGAGCGTCCGCGCAAGCGTGGTGAGCGCCTCGTCCTTCGCGCCGTTCCCCGCCTCCACTTCGACGAGCACGCCGATCTTGCCGTTGAAGTGCACGTACGAGCCGACGACGCCGCGGGGCGCGTCGACGCGCGCGACGCGGCGCACGTTCACCGCCTCGCCCATCTTGGCCGAGCTCTCCTTCACGTACTCCTCGACCGTTTGCGCGCCGCCGAGCGTGGAGCCGAGCAGCGCCTGCGCGTCGGTGGCCGACGCGGTCGCGAGCGCCTGGTCCGCGACCGTCTTCGCGATCGCCTGGAAGTCGGTGTTGCGCGCGACGAAGTCGGTCTCGCAGTTGACCTCGACGAGCAC
>JAABUZ0100001203.1_pt1 | contig 51147 bp, 43 predicted proteins | sample 5562091 | NCBI WGS metagenome assembly JAABUZ01 (sample SAMN12813069, study PRJNA571459) | rock metagenome | isolation source: Antarctica rocks | place: Antarctica: Victoria Land, Linnaeus Terrace sud | collected 2015-12-21 | reverse complement strand
GAGCTTGACTTCTACTCATATACTGAAGAGATCTTTCACTTTCGTTACATCTCAAACCAGTCAAAACAAGAAGTTCATCGAACAGTTAAAACAGCGCGACGCGACTTTGACTAGCGTCAATTCTAAACCAACGTTCATTCTGAAATCATTCTCTTTCAGTTCAATGAACATAGCAATGATAGAAGCAGCGACATATAGAATGTTAGTCAAACGTTCAGACGTCAAGATCTTTGCTGTTACCGTCTCGAAAATCGATCGACTCATAACTACAGCTGAAAACAAGCCTGAAGAAGTGAATCTGCATGAGCTTTTCCACGCTGAAGTTCTCGAGCAAGTCAAGGTCAAGCTTCTCTCTGAATATCACGACTATCTAGACATCTTCGATCGAGCAATGATCGATCAGCTATCATCGCATCGTTTCTACGATCACAAAATTGAGTTGACTGATGAAGAAACGTTTCCTCGAAGCAGACTATATCAGATGTTTGATCACAAGCTTCAGAAGATAAAGAAGTATCTGATTAATCATCTAAACAAAGAATTCATTTTCTTCAGCTTCGCATCATACGTCTCGCTCATCTTGTTCATCAAAAAGAAAGACGATAGTCTGCGTTTCTGCGTCGATTATTGAAAGCTCAATGCTTTGATCAAACGAGATCACTATTCTTTGTCATTGATAGACGAGACTCTCGCTTGTATACAAGAAAGCAAGTATCTGACTCGATTAAACATCATTGTCGCGTTCAACAAACTACACATGCATTCAGATAGCGAAGATTTGACTATCTTTATTATCTTCTTCAACTCATACAAATATCATGTAATGCTCTTCGAATTAATCAATGAATCTGCGTTTTATCAACACTATATGAACGACGTGTTATTCAAGTATCTACATCAGTTTTGTCAAATTTATCTAGATGACATTATTATTTACAGCAAGATCTTGAAGAAACACAAACGACATGTAAAATTAATCTTGAATAGACTACAAAAAGCTGATCTACAGATAGATATCAACAAGTGCGAGTTTCATGTTCAGAAAACTATCTTTCTAGAACTCTTGATATCAATCAAAGAATTGAAGATGAATTCGCGAAAGATGCAAGCAGTCGTTGATTGATCTACACTCAATAATCTCACTCAGATGCTGTTCTTCATTGACTTCTGCAATTTCTATCGACGCTTCATCAAGAACTTTTCAAAGATTGTTCGTTCAATGATTCAACTCACTCAAAAGAAGATCATATTTGAATGAAATGAAGTTTGTCAGATCATCTTCGACCATATGAAGAGACGTATGATTGAGACTTCTATACTACGTCACTTTGATCAAACTTGTGAGACTATTCTTGAAATTGACTCATTCAACTACGTCAACGATGAAGTTCTCTCTCAATATGATGACGAAGAAGTACTACATTCGATTATCTTCTATAGTAAGAACATGTCTTCTGCTGAATGCAATTACGAGATATATGATAAAGAACTTCTGATCATCATTTGAGCATTTGAACATTGACGACTCAAACTGAAGCTAACTGACATTTCTATCAAGATGTTCATCGATCATCAAACGCTCATCTCGTTGATGAAAGATAAAGAGCTGAGCAGATGTTAGATGCATTAAGTTCAGAAGCTTGCTGACTTCAACTTCAAAATAATGTATCAATCTGACAAACAGAACATCAAGATCGATGCATTAACTCGTCAAGCTGACGTCATGCTCAGAGATTCAGAAGATGAGTGCGTTCGCTATCAATGAATCACTATTCTGACTTTGAATTGAATGAAAATTGCTGATCTAAAGAAGAACATCAGTGAATCAATCTATAAACAGATTCTTGAGACTAATAAAATCGACGAGAATTGTACGCTACTTCGCGAAGCAATAGCAAGAGACGAGACACAATATGAAGATATCAAATTAAAGAATTGTTGAACTCAGAATGAAATCTTGTATCATGATAGTCAGCTATGAATCTCGTTCAACGAGTTTCTACAAATGAATCTGATTCGTGAGATGCACGATCAATCATCAGTTGATTATTCTGATATTCTTAGAACTGTGAAAGTCATAAAGCGAAACTACTATTGATCATTCATGCGAAAAACGATAGATTGATATATTTGAAACTGCTATATCTGTCAACGTTCAAAGACATCTAGAAATAAATCAAATGACTTGCTTCAATCTTTATCAATATTTGAACAGCGATAACAAGACATAGCAATGAACTTTATTATCGATCTATCTGATTCGAGCGGATACAACGCTATTCTGACGATCATCTGCAAATTGTCAAAAGAAAGGCATTATATTTCTTGCATCACTGATGATGAAGGTATCACTGTCGAAAAGACAGCTGAAATGCTGATTCAATGAGTATATCGAACTCATGATCTATCAAGCTTCATAGTATCTGACCGAGGTTCGCAATTCATCTCTATACTATGAAAGTTTCTTTGCAAACGACTGAGCATTTTTCTTCGATTGTTCATCGTCTATCATTCTCAGATCAACGATCAAAGCGAACGAGTCAATCAGAACGTCGAGCGATATCTTCGATTCTTCTGTTCGTATATGCAGAACGACTGATCTAAGTGACTATTCATGATCGAGTTTGTCGACAATAACGTCTTGTTCTCAGTCATCTTCTTGACTCTCTTCTTCATGAACAAGAGCTTTCATTCTCGTATGAGCTTCGACTCTGACATCATCGAGTATGAAAGCACTCGCGAACGCTTGCAGATCGATCGGGCCAAGAATATATCTGAACAAATGAACAAGACATTGATCTTCGCTCGTGAAGCTCTGATCAAAACACGGGAACAAATGATGAATCAAGCTAACAAGCATAGAAAGAAGATCAATTACAAGATCGAATCAAAGATGTTTCTGAACGAAAGAAACATCGTTATCGCGAGACTCTTCAAAAAGCTAGATGACAAGATGCTTGATTCATTCAAGATCACAGACTCTGTTGACTTCTTCTATAAATTGAAACTATTAGACACTATGCGTATACACGATGTATTTCATTCAGAGCTTCTTCGTTCTGCCGTCAATGATTCTCTGCCTGGTCAGAAGAATGAATTTTCGGGGTCAATAGTGGTAAACGATGAAGATGAATGAGAAATCGACGATATATTGAACTCTCGACGATATCGAAGACGACTTCAATATCGAGTTAAATGAAAGAGCTATGACAACGATCTCAACTGATATAACGCTGACGACGACGAATTTATGAACGCTCAAGAGATGATTGACGACTTTCATATCAAATATTCAACAAAAGCGCACTAAGAAATAACATTCATGCGAACATGAATAGTCAAGAGAAGAGAATAATGTTACGAGTCTAGTCTTCGTCTATTCTTTCTAGCCTTCGTCTTGATTTCATTCTAATCGAGCCTAGTGAGCATTCGAGCTAGAGATGATGTCATTGAGACTCTGCATCATATGTGTAAGGCGTCAACCCAATCGGGCCTAGCACAGGGCTGAGAAACACACATATAAGAATCGAGTTCTTTTCTGTAGATACTTTTCTTTCTTAGCATTTATCTATTAGTTTAATGACACTCATATGACTCGCTCTATGCTGACCTCTAACACTATCATTCATACACATACTTCAATGATTTACTATAATGCAATGTTTGATCAGCTAATGTGATGCTTGTTGTATCTTTCTTTGAATGATTAAATCTTGATCACTTTCAAGAAAAATATAAGAGCATGTGAATCTTGTTCATGAAATCTTCATTCTTGTCAGTTCGCTGTAAATGTACACTCTTCACAAATCTATCAGATCTCGCTGCATTATCTGCTGAGTTGACGTTATTCTTCGTTGTACTCAGAATAACTGTGTCATTCGCATCATTCTCTTTCATGTTAATGACTGCTGACTGCTTCTGAACATGAGTAAATGCTGCATTATTTGCTGAATCAACATTATTCTTCATTGTACTCAGAACAGCTGTATCATTCACATCACTTTCTTTTATGTTAATGATTATTGACTGCTTCTGAACATGAATAGACGTTGCATTATCAGTTGAGTCAACATTATTCTTCGTTGTACTCAGAACAGTTGTATTATTTGCATTATTTTCTTTCATGTTAATGACTGCTGACTGCTTCTGAACATAAGTAGACGCTGCGTTGTTTGCTGAGTCAACATTATTCTTCGTTGTACTCAGAACAGCTGTATCATTCACATTGCTCTCTTTTATGTTAACGACTGCTGACTGCTTCTGAACATGAGTAAACGTTGCATTGTCAGTTGAGTTAACATTATTCTTCGTTGTAAACAGAACAGCTGTATCATTTACAATGTTCTCTTTCATGTCAATGACTGCTGACTGCTTCTGAATATGAGTAGAGTCTATTTGATTCTGCTCTATGAAATTTAAAGTTCTTGTCAATCTTTATTGATATACATGATTTATCAAATTATCAATTGTTGTTTCATGATTAATTGATAATGTGTTGATCTCATTTCTTCAAATTATCACTTTGTTAATCTTTTTGCTTTCATTAACATCAATGAATCTTGTGTGCTCTTGATGAGAAGCTGAAATTGATGAAGCATTGTCTGTGAGTTCTGCACTGATTATTAGTTCATTGTTTACATACATGTGTTTCTGATTTATCAGAATATGATGTAACGTGAATCACATTAAAGCGAGCAGCATGATTAGATTGATTTGAGACATCGCGTAAGACAGCTCAAAAAGTTCTGTCTGAATTTATTTTCAAGATCTCATCATCTGTGATGTAAATGATAGTGTTCATCTCAATGTAGCTCATGTCATCTTTAAGAATATCAATTTACATCTGAAATGAAACATTATAAAATCGATTTCTGTCATTATGTAAATCATGATTAAGTACATCTTTGATTGAAGTTAAGTTCATTTTCAAAGTCTTTCTTGAAGTGATCAGATTTGAGTGTGAACTCATCATTATACAAAGTTCAACGTCTTCAAGTATTCTGATGAATGACATGACTTCTTGTGACTGCAAAAACTCAAATGCAAATGATGTTCATTGAATCTTTACAATCTTGCATGTGATGATGAGTGATTACTCATCTGAAGATGATGTAGAACTAGTTTGTATATGAGTGAAAGATATGTTGATCTTTTCAACACGTCTCTGTTTAAAGCGTTTCTTGTTAAAGAGTAATTATTGAACTATAGTAATCAAACTGCTGATAATATGATTTGCTTCAAAATCATTGAACATAAGCAAGTTAATATTATACAGAAACGATGTTAATTTCTTCTCAATGATAGTTAACTTCTTGTGAAATCTGATGTGCTTGAGTGTAGACATGTGCTTTTCAAATCATTGCTCAGCTTGATTTGTTAAATTTTTTAGCTAATATTTATCGATGTTTAAGATTTTAAGAATCTCTGTCATGTTTCTGAAAGTTGAACACTCATCATCAAGTTGAAAATTCTGATATCTGATAATAATATTCTTTTTAAAACGTAAGCTAGTTATTATGATAAGTCAATAAAATCAGTTTGATAAGATAAATGATGATGATGAAATATGAGTACTATTATTTAACTATGTGAGATGAGTTGACGTGACAAACTAGACACGTACTCAACTGATGTTAAATATGCAGATTCATTCAACTGAGATTAAGTTTAATGAATATATTTCAATCTTGATGATGATGCTCATTGAAAGAAACATATGATTAAATCATGATTTTATGTGATTATGAAAGCAACTTGAAAGACTCACATTAAATATAATGAGCAAATGAATGAAAGATTAAGTTGTGTTAAGTACATGCAGCGAATGTGATATTATAAAAGCTGAAACATAATGAATTTACTTTAGCTTACGTTGAAGATTTGCATTTACATGATGTGCATAACAACTTAAAGAATAAGCTAGTTTATTGTTGATTGAAGTGTATTGTATCTGCAAGTTGTTATGTCTGTATTTCAGTATATATTACACAGTAATCAATGTCTCAATCTCTTTGACAGACTTAAACTAGCAGCAAATAAAGAATTTAAACTTTGAAAAAGAATGTTGTTTTCTGTGAAACATGTTTATCAATCAATGAATACTGTTTCTTGATCAAATTTATTTTCTTGCAATGCTTGCTTTTTTAAAAAGTTTGTTGCTTGATCTTTGTTTACATTTCAATGATGCTTTTGCTTTTTTGCAAGATTTACTGCAGAAGCTTCATTCATATTCTGATGATGCTTTTACTCTTCTGAGAAATTTATTACTTGATCTTCATTCATATTCTGATGATGCTTTTGCTCTTCTGAAAGATTTATTACTTGATTTTCGCTTATGTTCTGATGATGCTTTTGCTCTTCTGAAAGATTTGTTACTTAATCTTTGCTTATGTTCTGATGATGCTCTTACTCTTCTGCAAAATTTGTTGCAAAAGCTTTATTCACATTCTGATGATACTTTTGCTCTTTTGAAAGATTTATTACTTGATCTTCGCTTGCATTCTGATGATGCTTTTGCTCTTCTGAGAGATTTGTTACTTGATCTTTGCTCACATATCAAGCTTCATTCTCATTTCATTGTGACTCTTGCTCTTGAAATTGACGCTCTGTTTTCATGAAATTGATGAATTCTTGTTGACTAAAGTATTTTTCATAGACTTCGTTGATTGAGAACAGATTTTAAACATGTCATATCATATGTAAATTACAAGCATAATTATGCTGAAATTCATCATAGTTACATAATACAACAAATGAGTCATGAGCATGATTACAAACAGTCAGAAGACAATTAAGTTGAAACATGAAGTTAAGTTTTCTGATTTTCATCATACATAGAATGATGACAGAAGCTTCTTCGTCTTGAAAAGAATCAATCATGTACACTTCAACATTTTGAACTTTCAAATTTAAAACTAAGTTTCTCTTTAATAACTGAACTTGTGCAGTATATTTCATAAGAATGATGATGTTCTTGACAGATATTTCAACTTCAGCGTAGATATTGACTAGCTCAATTACTACAATGACTTCAATCTCATTCTGCTTGAACTGAAATGCATTGATTCTTATGTCGATTTCATTGATGTTGAGAAATGTCAATGATTGTTTTATTTCGCAAAAACTCTTTAATATAATGATTGTGATAATCATATTGAATCAAAGTGAAGAATCAACTAAGAATTGCATCTGAACTTTGTATCAGACAGTGAATACAATGTCATCTATGATGAGAATTGTGTGATACTGTTCAGTAAGAAGCATATGAAAGTATTTAAGCATAATCAGACGTTTGAATAAACTTTTGTTTATATAATGCGTGAAGCAATTGTTCTTGATATCTTCTTTCATCGATTGAAGTTGCTCATCATCATTGAGCATATGCATTGAATCATTACTGTGAATCATAACAATAAAGATCTTTGCATTCTTTACTCTTATAACTTTTTTAGCATAGTAGTGTTGAAGTTGATCAGTGTGCAGACAACAACGCTCACGTCATGCTTAAGAATATTCACACTTAGCTCAATCTTGATGCGCTGAAAGAATTCTCGATCTTTCATGTTAAGAGTTTTTTTCATCTTGATTCTTTGAAAGTATGAGCAGAACGTCTTAATAACAGCGTCATGCTCAGTCTCATTATTCATTTTATTGAGCTTGACATTAATAATTCTTTAAAGCATACAACGTTTGAATTCGTGATCTCACTTCAAAGATTGATGAGTGACATGAAAGTTAAGATCTTCATAATTCACATTAAGTGAATTATCATCGCTCTTGAAATCTTCATGAGTTACATCAACTTCTTCATTATTGATTTGTACAATTGAAGAATCTTGTGTCTTATGCTGCTTATCACTCTGTTCACTTTGTTGACTCTGAGATTGCGTTTTATTCATTGAATGATCACTCAAACATGTGACTTTTAAAAGCAGAGTGTCAAGACTGATCTGATGCAATTTGTATTAATGATCTTTAATGTTATGTAAAATCTTTTTACTTTGATTAATAATTTAATGTATCAGCTGATCATAAAAGACATCAGATAACTTGTAAGAGACATTTCATCATCATTAAGTGAAATTGTTGTTTACTGAGTGAAACGTGCAACTGTCTTGAACGACTATCTGATATTCAATGAACTGCAAGTGAAAATGAATAATCTTTTTATTTATCAGAATGATGTCTTTGTTTTTTAATCATTGAAGCTGTTCATTCAGTTTGAGAATGAATGTATTAACTATATTGTTGAACGAGCTCAATACTTTAACTTTCTTGCTCAGCTTTAAAAGTAGCATTGTGATAATGACATTCATCAATATCTTCTTGATCTCAAAGAGTCTCTTGATAAGATCAAAATTGTTGAGAAGATTCTAAAGATATTGCATGATCAACATCTGAGACTTATTCAGCTCAATATTTCACTCAGCAAAAGTAGTCAAAAGATTCAAGTTTTCAAAAAGAATTAATATGAATTTGATATGAAGATTCTGACTCAGTATAATATCACGAAAGTGATCATTGTATTCATAATTTTGATTGTCAATATGAGCAGAATTGAGAATTTTGATTGTCACTATTTTGATTCTGTTGAGCTTGTCAAATATGATTAAATGAACTGAAATCATGTTTGATGCGTTGAAAAAACAATACTGAAGTACTTGTTTATCATTATTCTGTCACTCATGTTCATGAAGATTGAATATTAACTTCAACTCAATTGAGCTTCAATTTGTCTTGATGAAAGAATGATGAAAAGCTACATTCACATCTGTCATGTTGAAGAAAATAAACAACTTGACAAGAATGATAGCAGCTCATTTGTCATCATTGATTTGCACTTCAAAGTGATTCTTCAAGTCAAATCAATAGTCAAAGCAATTGAAAAAATGTAGCAAATCAACATACTTCTTGTCTGTTTTCGCGAATGTGATGAGTGCATACAACTCGCAGAGCAATGTTTGAGTCTTCGTAATTAGTGCTCACTATGTCTTCATTGACTGTAATCTAAAGAAATCTTTGATAAGTCAGCACTTCTTATCATCATGATAAGTGCATCAATATGATAAATAAATAGTCAAACAATTCTTCTTTGAAGTCACTTGTTTTACTTAAATGAGATGCTTGTGATTTTTAAACTGACTGAATCACATGTTGAATGCTGAAAAGTCTCACTTTATTTTAATGTTACTGTTGAATTTTCAATATTGATTCAGAAATGTATCTTATTTAATCATCAAGATGAAGATTTTCAGCTTAACTGTGCAATCTTCTGACAAATCAAAGATTTCTTTGAGTATGTTCTTTATATTTTGAAGAACTGATGAACTTTCATGATTTTTAAGCAGAATCAACTAAGTATGAGTTGAAATCAATCTGAAGATAAATTCAAGAAGAATCATTCATTCATTTTAACGCAGATTCTTAATCTTTGAATCATTGATGTTGTATGTGAAAAACATGAATTCAAAATAAAAAGTGTGCAACAAAGACATGTTTGAATAGTTCATAATAATAACATCGTGAATGTCAGAATTTGAATGTAAGCGAAAGACTCAATTATGTAAGATGTCGTGAACAGAAAGACAGCTCTCAAATAATGATGATGTGACTTAATGTAATTTAATGTCAAAGCAAATGCTGAATGTTCAGTTCATCAAAATCTTCATCACAATCTTGTAAGTAATATAAAGATTCTTATTTAAAGAATTGAATGCATCACTTGCTGATTTGATTACTTCATTGATTTCAAAAATAATCTTGACTTGAAAAATGACAGATCTGATGCTTTGATGTTCAGTTAAATCTGATTTTTGCATCATCTTTTCATTGTTTGAAATGAGAATAGTGCAATTGTCATTTTCAAGCTTCATTGCTTGAGATGTGTGATACATGATGTCAGTCACTGCATCTTTATTTGTTGATGTCACTTTGAACTTTTCTTTAAACATCATGATGAGATGTTTATTAAAAAATGTAATGTAATAATGTAAAATGATGTTAAGCTGTTGAATGTGAAGAAGCAATAAGAAGCAGTGAGATTGTAAAATGTACAATGAATGAAATAAGATTGCAAAATGTTGAATTTTAAACTGATATAAGTTTAAACTGAATGATTGATCTTGACAGTTGCAACTTAAATTGAGATTATTATCTGATTGTGATGAAAGATAGAAAGTGAGATAATGTTGCAGAATGTAAAATTCTAGACTGATGTAAGTTGAAGCTGAAAGATTGATCTTGATGATCACAGCTTAAATTGAAATTATTATCTGATTGCAATGAAAGATAGAAAGTGAGATAATGTTGCAGAATGTAAAATTCTAGACTGATGTAAATTGAAGTTGAAAGATTGATCTTGATGATTGCAGCTTGAATTGAGATTGTTATTTGATTGTGATGAAAGATAAAAAGTCTTTAAGATGAGAATGATTCTGATTTAACTGTTATAATATTTCAAAAGTTAAGTTTCTTACAAAAGCACATACTTGAATAAAGTGAGCAAGATCTCATTGATGAATTGTATTCTTCTATTAAATATAACTAAAATGATAAAAGTGTTGATCTCAATTTTGATATGATGATTATCTTTCATTCATAAAACAACAAAGCTGTTATTTATCTTTTATTGAATCATGCTTATTTACACTGTATTCTTCACTATATTTAAGCTAATAATATAAAAGAAATGATACAATGAATATTGTTTGCATTTTTATTGCTTATCATGTTTCACTCTGAGACACAAGCAAACAAGCTGCATCATAAACATTTCAGTCACATCTTCATTGATCTGCATATTCTTCATGTTAAGTCTTTTTGCGATGATCATTTGTTAACTTTCATGACTATATTGAGAACGTTTTTCAAGATGAATAAATCAATTCATAGTGAAAATACAATATATATTTTCGTAATTCAATCAGAATCTGTCAAAATAGTCAGTCATTTATATCAAATCAAGATTTTCTTTGCTTAGAAAGCATAACTGATCATTTTCTAGCATCATGATGTTTATTAACAAAATCAATATTGCACTGCAAGTCATAATGCTTTCAAGTGAATCTGTTTGTCACTTTCACTGTTGCAATTCATGAGAATGTGATAGCAAGTGCTTTCATAAGAGCATCGCGAATCACAGTGATTCATTTATTGTCAGTGAGCAGATCAATCATGTAGTTCAATCAAGACATGTTGCATTTACTCATTTGATGACTGCATAACTTTCACATTACTATCAATCACTTTCTAAATACAGTTGCAAAGATAAGCACTCTGTTTGAAGTCTTTTATGAGTAGCACAGCTTTAACATTTTGTTGTGAAGATTACATTCAAGCATTTGATGATGCAAATCATAGTTCACATGATTGAAAAATAAGATGTTGATTATCATAAATTTATTGAAATGTAATGTCATTGTCAATTCAACAGCAAAGAAAGTTAAGAAATTTTCTTCAAGTCAAGATGTTAAAGAACAACATTCTCAAATTAAAGCAGATTCAAAGAATCATTATTTAAGTTCATTGAATCTTACGCACTTCAATTTTTCAAATGTATTGCATAATTTCACTTTCTTCTCAATTACTCTTTGCATTACTTGTGACTTAATAAACATCGAATGACATTATCATGAAGATAGTGTCGACTGAATGCATACAAAACATCATGATTAGTGCTAGACAAGCTTTCACTACTTAACATGTTAAAAAATGAAGAAATACTACTTTTGAACTTCATTCATCTTTTGAATCTGTTAAAAAAGCAGTCATAAAGAGAATATTGAATGTTTCAAAGCAAATAAATAAAACCAAGTCGTGAAATAAACAGTTTAATTTGAAAGACATCAAGTATCTTCTTAAAGATACTGTCTTATTTATTGATCTGAACTCACAATTCAAACATGATATACAGCATTGATTTGAGCAGATCTTAAGTATCAACAATAACAGTTGAAAGAACAGAATTAATTCTGAAATATATGATGAAAAAACAAATAAAAACATGATCAAGAAGTCTGTAAACTTTCATGACAATGATTCAGATGTATATGATTTGTCTTATGTTGTGAACTAAACAATCATACTTGATGATAGAAAGATTTCACACGACTCAGATACAAAAGTATTCAATCATGCAAATGAGTTTGACTTTGAGCTTTGATGTAATGATCAATCTCGTTTGATCTTCAACTGATGTATCAACTGAAACTACATGCATTTTTCGCTTTACAATTAAACTATTGTTCATTGCTTTGATCAATCAATTGAGATGACAAAGATGTTGAAAAGATGTAATGACTGAAAAAATCTGAAAAATATACTGTTTCATTTGCAAAATAGCAATAAGAGAGAGTTCATCATCAAATTGATCAGTTCATGAATTTGCAAAGATCTCAGTGATTATATTACAAATGATGAAACTTCTTTTGAGCTTAAAGTATCAAGAAAAAATAGAAAGATACAAGTATTAAGAAATGAAATCTTAATTATTATTTTGAGTTGCTTCTTCTGTGTATCAGCTAACTGATTGCTTTCATTCAGATCAACGACATCACTCATGCAAAGCATCTAAAGAACAAATGTAAGAAGCATTTGCAGAGAGACAAGTTATACATACTCGATCTTCTTACTCATTGATAATGTTATCATGAACAGTGTAAAAACTTCATTTGCATTTGTTATCATCAAGATATAAATCATTCTCATGAAGCAATAAAATTGAAGATGATATGATATTAAGCAACAGCAATTACAAGAGATGATGAAGAAATTGATTGCAACAATTCTTCATTCAGTTTAGTTGTTGAACAACTTCATTCATTCTTAAGAAGTGAAGATTCATTGATGAAATCAAAGTCTTCATCAAGCAGTCAATTCATTACAGACACTGTTTATAGTGTGACATTATCAAGTACATTCTCATTGAAGTTGATGTATGCAGTAACATCTGATTCATTAATATGCACATTGTAATTGAACTCATGATTTAACTATTGACAGTAGCAATAGATGAGTTCAATCAAGACGTGTCATCAAATGCATCAAAATTTTTGTCATCATTCAAACAAGCAGTCAATATCACACAAAGAATCATCAGATGAAGAACTCTTTGAAACAAAACTACATCATTTTTAATGTTATCTCATCATTAACAATCATCTTCGCTCGTTACTGTCACTTATTTGATTGATGAGTTCATTTTTACATTTGTTGATCAGTTAATTTCTTCGTTTAAGTTTGAATCTTTAGTCTTCAATACTTGAATTTTCTCAGTCTTCATTGTATATCAGATAATAATGATTATAAAATCTAAGCAATCTCGCACTTATGATAAGCTCAAAAGAAACAACGATGAGTTTAAGCGTAATTGACATGCTATCAGAGAGTTTCAAATGAAGATGAAGAAGATAAATGCATAGTTATATATCTTTCAAATTGCTCATCAAGTCATGACAAGAGCAAAATAGATGATGACAACAAGATAAAGTTTGTAAACTTTGAAGATTGCTTTGACTTAAAATATATAGCACTTTAGCAATCATTACTCTTATCTCATAAGAGATTTAAATGATTGCATCTTGAGCGACAATAGTTAAATCATGAGAATAGCGATGATATTTATTCAAGTGATTGATTTTATTTTCTTTGTGATTTAGTTAAATATAATTTACATATTTTAACTATTGAGTTTAAATTGAAGTCAATAACTTCTGAACAAACGTGATTCATTGACTTTGTGATTAACATTTTTCGATTTATCTCATTACTGACATTTCATGCACAGATAAACAGTTGAGCATAAAAAATCATTACAATTCATCATTGCTTCATACAAGTTATATAAAAACACTAATCGAAGATTTACAGATAATGCAACGCATATGTTCTTTATGTGAAATAAAGATAAACAACATCAGCGAGCTTGAACATTATCTTCATCACTGTCATGTTCGCTTGCATGATTGATCATGAAAGATTTTCTAACGAAAATTATTATTATCATCAAAATTGTCATCATGCAATTCAATGCAACTCATTTGACGTGATCATAAAACTGCAGAATGAGATTCAAACTTGAATGATTCTCATAATGAGAATGTTCAGATGAACATTGAAGATGAAAATCAAGAATATATGTTAATAAATGATTTTGTAAAAGAGTACATGAACATTGAAGTGAATAGCGTTGATTTGAATCAAAATATGAAACATATATCATCAAGAATTGAGATGATACAACTTCAGACTGAACTTCTCTTCACATCATCAGCGTTGCAAGTTGAAATCTTCATCAAGACAATTGATCATGATGTTGAAACAACAGTCGACGTGTTAAAGAAAGTATCAGAGTCGTTGAGTTTGAATTCTCAAATGATTAAGAACATAAACAACAATTAATATTATTCATTTCAATGCAAAGCAGATTATATATTCACTCATTAACTTCATCAAATGAAAATTATCAAAGACAGTGTTAATTGATTTTTTCAAGACTTGCGCTTGCAAGTCTTACATCAACATATCAGCTTTTATGATGCAAATAAGTAATTAACACTTTTACATCAGATTTTGTATGATGTTGAAAATGATGAGTAACATTCTCAAACATTTACAGTTGAATTTAGTTATGAAGAAGTTCAAGAAGAGCAGCATTGCATTTTGTATTGCAACATCATTGAAACACTTCGATTCTTGTTAAGTCACTCATCATTTCAAGATGATCTGATTTACACACTCATTCAACATTATAATGTTGACAACTCTTGAGTTTATGACAAGATGCATATTGCTGATTGATGATGAGAAACGCAGAAGAAGCTTTCTGATGATGTTATCATGATATCACTGTTAATTTTCATCAATAAGACAGTCTTGACTGAGCATTGAAGCAATTTATCTGCATAATTTATATATTTAATGATAGAGAATTTAAATCGATGCACAAGACATGCTCAAAAACGATCGAGATTAATTCTTCTGAGATTTCTTCTCATAGTTAACAACGATAATGATGATATCAAGTCAAAGATTTGACACATGATGTTATCAATCATACTCAAGCGTACATTAAACATGTATCATTATGCATTAATACATGATCTCACATGTAACAGTCGTTGAAGCTATATTCAGAAACGACATTTCTGTTCTTTGCATGAACAATAAAATAAGACAATGTTATTTGATAATCATCAAGTTCATGATGAACTACAAGAAACAAGTATTAATCACAGATATCAAGATGAATCAACAATGTTCTATTTATCAAGTATCATCTCATGAGCGCGAAAATTTAAACAAAACATGATCAATTTAAACGCATGCATTCATCAGAAATTAACAAAGATAACAAAGAAAGAACAATATGATTGAGAATGATTCTGCTTGAATACATTCAGTGAAAAACTTTGCATGATCATATATATTTGTCAATATTCACAAGACAATAATAATAAACATGCTACATTAACTACTTAAGAAAATCATCTTGTATCTGATGTTATGACTCAGTCAGATCATTAACAAAAGTGTTTGTACAAGTCAAAGAAGAAAAGAAATCAAATTAGCTTTAAATGATGCATCAGAAACAGCTTAGCTGAATTAAAGATTTCACGTCATTTTGTCATTTAAAGACATGAAGAGATTTGTTAAGTATAATACAATTAAGCAATGAACTGATGCAGATTGAAAGTTGATTGTATATTAATTTTTATCAATCATCACATTGCTTCTAATCATCAGAGCATTTGCAGCAATTCACTTCACTTAAGCAGTGATAAACTTCGTGATACTTACTCAGTATTATTTACATGATGAAGAAACTTTTTGATATTTTGAACATACATTTTTTCAATTAAACAAGCTAAAGAATGTTTTTTATCATTTGCAATCTAAGCATTCAGATACAAATGTCAATCATTTCAACATTTCAAAACTACATGCAATGACACATTATGCAAGTCAGATTCAAAGATACAATAATGTTGATAATTTTAATACAAAGCACAGTGAGATTGCATACAAGCATTTAATAAAGATTTTTTTCGATTGCATCAACAAATAAGAAATGTTTCAAAGACAGTTATTGCATCACAATACTCAACATTTGAATTTTCTCATGATGAAAAATATTCTTCTTTACAGAGATACAAGACAGAGTAAGATCAACAAGCATGCATTGATTGCTATGATAATACAATTTAGTTATATCTTTAATCTTTGTAAAATTCAAGATGCACTCATTTGCAAACAATGCAATCAAATACAAGAGACAGAACTTAATTCAACATCGACAGTTTGTAAAGTGAACAAAATTTTAGAATTTAGCTAAAGTGACATTTATCGCTTAAAGCGAAATAAAATTCGAATTTAAGCTAATCTTGTTAAACTGCGATCTGCTTTTGTTGACAAAATCTATGTTTATTTATATGTCTTTGAACTGTATCTTGCTTTTGTTGATAAAATCTGCGTTTGTTCATATGTGCTAAGCTGAATTTCGCTTTCATGCATATGTTGCATATGTCAACAATCGCTCATCTACTCGCTCATTTACTCATCATTCTACATGCTCGCTCATCTACTCATCATTCTACATGCTCATCACTTTACATGCTCATCATTTTACTCGCTCATCTACTCGCTCATCTACTCGCTCACTCTACTCGCTCATCTACTCGCTCATTTATCTACTCAATAATCTTCACTTCGAGCTTTATAGAGTTGACGCTAAATAGTTCAAATTTTTCATCTTCTTTCTTTCTTCGTAGTTTCTACTTTCTAGAACAACAACAATCAAAATATTAACATGTTCAGCTATCAACTCAACTATCAACTCAGCTACAGCTCAGCTATCAACTCAGCTATTTACTCGTTCGTCTACTAATCAGTCTACTCGCTTCAAAACATGCTTCAAAATACGCGTTGATCAAACGCATAACACAAGTCAAACAATGCTTCAAACAATGCTTTCTACTGATCTTTCAATCAAGTCATTTAGTGAGCTTTCGACTGAGTCATTTACTGAGCTATCGACTGAGCTTTCGATTGATCTTTCTAGTGAGCTTTTTACTGATCTTTCGATCGAGCTTTCTATTGATCTTTCTACTAGTGAGTTTTCTACTGAGCTTTCTATCAAACGCTCTATCAAACATTCTACATGCTTCAAAATACGCGTCGATCGAGCGCATAACACAAGTCAAACAGTGCTTCAAACAATGCTTTCTACATGACTCTCTACATAACTCTCTACATGACTTCTCATCAAGCTTCAAATTGCTTCGCAATCAAGAATCAAATTTGTTCTTTATTGAGCATCAAACATGACTTTATCATACATTCTACATGACTTTCTATTGAACATTCTAAATGACTTTCTATCGAACATTTTACATGACTTTCTATTAAACATTCTACATGACTCTCTATTGAACATTCTACATGACTCTCTACCTCATTAGTTTACTCATTAACTTTCTCATTAACTTTCTCATTGACTTTCTCAGCGCATATATTAAACTGTGTAAATAGCTATTATTTAGATAGTCAAATTAATTATTAATTATTCAACGTTGCAACTATCAATGCTAAAAATGTCAGAATAGTCATGTTTGTTGAATTAAATGATAAAGACGCATACTGCGCTCATAAAAGTTCTAGAGATGTTGACATTTTTATGAATATTGATGCTTTTATGAATATATCTCAGCTAAAAGTGACGCAAATCTGAGACATGAGATTAAACGAATATTCGAGATATTAATCGCTAAAAGCGCTAAAATCTGTCACTGTCACTCTTTACAAATTGCGAATGAAAGTTATGATGTCATGCATTAATTTTAGTTAAGATTCTGAACATAAAAAAGCTTCTTGACGTGTTAACAGTCTTCATGCACAAGTGTTGTAACATAGTCGACAAGAAAGTCATATTAGATAAAGAGTTAAATAAAAAGAAAAAAAACTCAATTTGAATGAAATTATACTACGTAAGCATTCATGAATCACTTCAATGCTGAAAACAAGACGAAAAAAACATCAATAACTTAAAGAATCTTGTCAATGATAAAGTATACTGCTCATTAAACTGACAGAAAAAGAAAAAAGTTTGAAGATGTGATTATGTTTTGATTGAGAAGAGATCAAAAGAAGCAACTAAAGTCTCAACTCTGCTAAATAATCAACTGTCTGATCAGTTACAACTTATTCTTTTCATTATAAATTTGTTGCATCAAAACAACAAGAATAATGAGTTATGATACAATGATGCTTTCGTCGAACTACTTAAATCTTGCAATGAGAAAACTTAACATGCTGTGCATGAAATGATTGAGATAAAGCATTGATTTAAAGATAATATCAAAAATTCTCGTTTTTTCAAAGTTAATCAATTTTTTCATTTGCATACAATTCTGAAAAGTATGCATGTTGTATCAGCAAACAATATTTCTAGCGAGTCAAACAAAAATAAGTTCTTCTACATTAACAACTTCAGCAACTGAGATTCATATAATTTGATATACAAGAAGAATTTCTTGCATAAAGAAAAAAAAGTAGCAGAATACTACTTCAAATGTGAAAGCTGAAGATATTTGAAACTGACTCAATCTTATTGCAAACAAAAATCAAACAATGTATATGTATTATATTTATGTTTCAAAGCATATATAGAATCATTGAAGTCAACGATGTTACATGACTAAGTAACTAAGAAATATAATCATTTCTTAACTTTGCTCAATCAAATTTTTCTTGATGAACAGAAGTCTCAACTATGAATTGATGAGAATTAAAGTCAAAGTTTAATCTTATAAGAACTTTGTTCTTATGAAATATACATAGCAAACAAAGCTTTACTCATTGCAAGAGTATCATCAGCTACAAATTTAATATCATGAAGTCAGTTAATTAAAGTCAATTGTATTAATGAATTGATTTGAAAGAAAATTGACTTAATGATCGTGAGCGATTGTATTATAAAAGAGTGTGAGTGACTCAGTAGTAAACTCTAGATAATTGATATATATTTCATAAATTTAGTTGAGAACTTAAGCAGTAAGTAAATCACTGAAAGTTGACATCAGTTATCACATTAACAAGATGCAATAAGTATGACATCAATCAAATTTTGAAGTTATGAATCACTAATGTTAAAGTTTTTTGTGATAAGTGCAATCATTAATCATAAACATGAAAATATTCAACAAACATCAAGTCTTCTCTTTAGTATAATGAATGCATTGTTGAAGATGTCATGTAAAAAGTATATACACTACAAATGATCAATAAACAAAGTGAAAGAAGAATTCAGCATTGATGAGTCTGAATACACGTAATTGAAGATGCAAATACAAAATCAGATGAGATTTCTTTATCTTATAGAATGAAAGCTAAATATAAATAAGTTAAAAGAGATCATCAGATCAACATTTGAAGTCATATATCATAAGTTTCATATTATATTCAACGATGTTGCAAGATCAAGAAGTGATTCTATGTTAATGATCATGACATAACAATTAAATTACAATGTAAGAAAATGATTCAAAGTCAGAAAGATATGATGAAATAATCTCAAGTACAATTCTTTATCATCTTCTTAACTGAAAACATACTCACATCTTTTGAGTTATGTCGTCTGCAATAAATGAGATCTCAAGAGATCTCAATCAGTATCAGTCAGATCAGTCAAAATTTTCATAATATAAATCAGTTACAATCTCAATTATAGCACATGTTGCAGATCATAAAATGTTCTTAAACATGAATCAGTGAAGAACTTGATTTGCATTGATGACATGAAATATGACAAATTTATAAAGCTGATTAAGAATAAGCTGAATTACGACTGTGTCACAGATATGATGATATATGATTGAGCTGAATTCGTAAGAATATATATCAGCAACGAGCGTAAATGAAAAACAGCATTGAAAGAAATGCATGCAGAAGAGTCTATTCACTTTCTTTTTACAATTCAGTTTGCTGCAAACAATGATTGTAGATTTCAGATCTCTTGTGATACTCAATTCAAATAGTTAATCACTGAAGAAATTATGTAGAATGCTCATAGAGAACATGTTCATGTTTAAGACTCTCAGTATAAAATGACATAGCAAGATCATGTCATAATTAAGAAATCTTAAAAATCAATGACAAGACTTATAGTTCATTCAACATCAACAAAGATTCAATGAACTTTTATTAAGATTAAATAAACTATTCTTAATGTTCAAAATAAGATAAACTTCTCTCTTATCATGAGAAAAAATCATTTGCAATCTGACATTCTTTTTTATTCTTCTTTTTAATCATTTGTTGCATAGATTTTCTTGATGATCATACATTGTTAAATCACATCAAATGACTTTCATCTTGAATGCAACATGAGAATACATCAATCTTTATAATAATGAGTTTATCAAGATATTAAGTGACATTACAGAAAAAACATTATCACACAAGCAACTTTAAGACATTATCATCATCAAAGCGCAACGCAGTTGAATACACAAAGATTCACAATGACAATGAGATTGCAACAGACTCAAGCAACAGCGATTCTGTAAGAAAAGTCGTTAATGAAGACAGATGTATCATTCTTGAAGTAATAATTTACTTAAGAATTCAAAAGAATAAATGACTAATTTGAAAAAAGACAGAATTGAATGCTGTCAGAGCATTCAGTGAAAGTATTTTCATGAAGTCATCACAACATTTCAAAAACTCAACATATGCAACATTAAACAGCTCAATTCTTTTCAATTAATTAATAATAAAGATACTAGAATTAATTTTGATGATGATGATGTCAATGATGCAGACTGAAAATCAATAACATTATATTTATGAGAAAAAATATCACATTGAACTAAATGTAACTTCATCATTAATCATGAGTTAATTGTCAAAGTTTGCACTTGTTATTTACTTATGTGAATATTGAGTGATCATGTTAATAATAATAGCAATTCATGATCAGACTTCAAAAAGAAATAACTTAATGAGAAAATGAAAAAAGTGTGAAAGAATATTGCAAATCATTTAGATAAAAAGTTAAATCATAAACGTTTTGAAGTAGAAAACATTTCAATGATGAAAGAGACTTGAAAAATAATATGCTCAAATCTTTTGTTGCAAATAAAATTCATAATAAATAGATGTATGACATTTTTGAAGCGTAATGATCTAGTGTACTGAGTCAAGTACAAATCATAGTTGAAAGTGAATACAATGAACAAAAGCAATTCACAAGAAAAGAGTGAAAGAATTTGATAAAAAGTCTGTTAAATAATGATAACTTTGCATGTGAAAAGATATGTACTAATCAAAGATTGCAACATTGTTTAATGTGAAAAGACTTTTTAAGACAGATTCTGCGTAAGAATCATAATGAATGTATTGATTCAGAAGATTTACTGCAAAGTCAGAGATGAAATAGCATATCAAGAATATTTAAAGATATTCTTTGATTCACTTTCTACTAATGTTGTTTTCATTGCAATGATAATGATCACTCATTGTATACAAAAATATGAATCAGAAGAGTACAGATTAAACAAGTTTAAAAAATCAAATGTGAAGAGTAAGTGAACATTTGCATATATTAATGACTAAAGTGATTAAAGCGAAGCTGAACTTGATAACATGCAGCAACATGAATGCGCATTAATGTGACATGAAATCAACAAGCTCGCAAGCATCAACAATTAATATTGAAGATTTTGTTATATCATATCAAGCAACAGATTGATAATAATGATATCAAAGTGATTATGAACATTCAAGCTGTACTCAATGTATACATCGATTGTCTTAATGATCTCTCATTATATGAGTTAAAAAACGACGTGCAACTCAATTTAAACACAAGTCATAAGAAAACACTTTTGAGTTCAGAAAGCATTTTTGTCTTTCAATCTTTGAAACTAACGTCGCTTGTCTTTGATGTAATGTTATCAAATGAAGCTGTAGATATTGCAACTCATAATTAAATTTTCAATCACTGACGTTGTGTAGAAGAGATTGATTAAATCAAACACAGAGAATGAATCATTGATTGATGATGTTTAAGTCAGCAAGAAGCAAATTCTTAGCAAGAGATCTCACTTTACATCACAAACTAAAGATCAATCATGTATCATATTACAAAGTGATGAATATGAACTTATGATAGCACAACAGAATGATGTCAAGTCAACAATAATTAAGATCAGTTAAAGATGAAAGTTTAATGATTTGTGAAATGCTTTAAACATGAAGAAGAATGAATGTTTGTGATATAAAGCAGACAAGACAGACAAGATTCTAAGCGACAAGAAGAAATATAAAAGTTTCATGTGCAAGATGAGAAAGAAAAGCATCGTGAATATAACTTGCAAAAAGAGAGAAATTAAAGAAGAATAGAACTTAAGCACAATAGTCACTATAATCAAATGATTTGAACAAAGTGAATATTTTGCTTCATACTGCGAAAGCACTTCTGTTGCATATGTTTACATGAGAAAACATGATATTGATAGTGATGCAAGTGCACTGATTGAACACTTCAAACATTTTGCTCAAGAATGCGCAAGCGCTTATGTTGCAGATGCTATCATGAAAGAACATAGTACTAAAAGTGATGTGAATGCACAATAAGAAAAGAATGACAATATTGAGAAGAATGATCAAGACATCTATGATGACATTGATTATTAAAGAACAAAAGATACACTGAACACTTTAAGTAATCTGTGTGACATTAAAGTTATGTTTGCAATGTATGATAATTACGCAGTTGACAGCTTGATTATTGATAATGATTCTAATGAAGAAAGATCATGCAGAGATAACAGTGAATTATAAGCTTTAATGATATTATTTAACATTGCGATTCTAATTGCTATAAATGTCAAGATCATATTTGTTGAATCAAATGATAAATAAACATACTGCGCTCTTAAAAGTTCTAGAGATGTTGATGCTTTTATGAATATGCATCAGCTAAAAGTGACGTAAATCTGAGACATGAGATTAAATGAATATTTGAAATATTGATCACTAAAAGCACTAAAATCTGTCTCTGTTACTCTTTACAAATTGCAGATGTTGACAGAATGTTGTCAAAGCAGTAAATGAATAAAATGCTTTATCTTTCGCTTTATTTGACTGATTAAATTATACTACGTGATGATATGTCATAGAAAGCTTGATAACATTTACAATACATTGTAGAGAAATGACATGTCTCAACTAGTAGTCAGAGCTCAGAAGAAATAGTAGTAGTAGTGATAAATAGATCTAGAAAATAGACTAGATACAAATAAGATGAGTCAAACATTAGGTAGAAGATGATGAGAATGATGGTTTGATGCTTTCATTACTGTAGAAAGAAGAAAAAAAAAACTCTGCTCGAAAAGTCTTTATAAGTAGTAGTCAATATTCTTGAATCAATAATGTTTCATGAACTCTAACTTCACTCTTAATCAGAAACATGAGCATTTCGTGAGTGAACTGACTAACGTTCAGAAAGTAGTATAAATTTTGACACTTCTGCAAGCGTTTCAAGATCTTTTGTTTAAGACATTTTCGATTAATTTTCATGATTTTTAAAGCATTGAATAGAGTGAAAAGAGCGATGATAATGTCTCAATCATTGAAGAGATAGTATAGCATCTTATTCTGATATGCTCATGACTGATCTTCTAGAAAATGTCGAAAATCAATTCTGACAGCAGAATGAATCAAGAACGTCGATCTCAGAGCACTTATTTTATTAGAAAATAAGTGCTGATCTTATGTTTTTAATCTATCTCTGATCTTAGGCGACAGTCTCTGCTGTAGATGCACTGCTATTCAATTTTTCTGAGTGAAGACAAGAGAGAAAGTCATAAAGCTCTGAAATCGCGCTGAAATTGATTCTGCAACACGTTAGATTTACATAAAGAAATCATCTTTGTATACTCTCATATTACAAATCAAATGAAAGAAATTAAAGATCTGTGAGATGATGATTAGACTTCTTCAGTGAATTGATTGATTGCAAAGCAAAATTTGTCGAGAATGAACTCTCAATTTTGAAAATTCTAAAATCGAAATAAAAGTATTAGCATGTGCAGAAAGATATCAAATTCTTGACATTGCATTTGTCACATCTCTTTCCCTCAAATTTACTATTGAATTCAGACATTCTTGATATCTTGAAACATTCGAAGTCTATTTTCATGTTCAAACAGCAAGTAAAAATGAAGCTATTTAAAAGCACTTACTGATCTGTTAAATAGTTATGTCTTGCACACTGAATTTATTTATTCGCTTCAAAATAGTACGTCTTCTACTACTACACTGACGCTCTTTAGCTATCATTAAAGAGATTCACTGTCATTTTGATATCATTTATAATATACAAGAGAATCTATTTATATATCATTCTCTGTGCAGATTTCAGTTTCAACTCAAGAGCGTTTCTCGAAAGATTTTTTCAATCACTGAAAACTCTCTTGTTGCATATCTAGAGCAACAGTCATGAGCTATGCAGAAAGAGATGATGTGATTTCTATGAGAGAAGTGAAGCATACATGTTCATAGATTCATAATATTCAGAATTCTGAAAAAGAGACACTGAAATGAAAAGAAGAAACAGCGTGTAGACATCAGACAGAATAATGAACTACGATTAAACTGAATTGCAGATCTACTTCATCTGACTGTCGCTGAAGCTCAACAACGTGAGTCTCACATGCCTTTTTCACTGCTTTGAAATTGTCAATGATATGTCTCTTGAAATTGCGAGAGCAATTGACTTTGACAGCAGCGTCTACAATGATCTTAACAGCAACGTCAGTCTTGATGTTGCGAGCAGCGTCTGCTTTGACTTTGTCAAAAGGTTTATTCGATCTAGATGAGATGCTTGAGAGAATGAGTGAATTCTCTAGAGATAGATTCTGACTTTGACATGACAACGACATGATGACTTCGAGAATCGAAAGAGAAAAGACTACAAGAATGTTAGCACTGTGAAACGTTTGAACAGCTTCATATTTATCTATTTGATTGATTTCTTTAACAAAACAGACTTTCAAGACTTGATAATACATCATGATAGCAAGAATATCAAGAATGTTTGAATTCAATAGTAAATTTGAGGGGAAGAGCGCGACAATTGCGATGTCAAGAATTCAATATCTTTCTGCACACGCTAATAGTCGACAACTTATCAATAAGAAATCATCTATCTTTAAAGCAACGACACTGAGTACGTTGATAATAAATCTTCGCTATTACACTACATGTACTGCGTGAAAAATGTATTCAGCAAATGCATCGTCTCTGCTGTAAAATGTCAAATGCATACGTGAATCTATGAGTTAGACGCTGAACAAATCTCAGCGATGAGAGCGACTATCTTGACATAGAATTTGCTAATACATTCACTATTTTTCAAGACGATCGAGCTTCACCAGCCGTTGTTGAAGAAATCAACGATAGAAATCTGTGCTCGATTATTCACTGCAGATATTCATGAACAAGCATCATTAACACGACAGATCGATCACATGATGAGGGTTGATTTTACTGTCATCAGAATTCGTGATGCAGATCTATGCATTTGCGATTCTTCAACTCGAAAGTTCGATTTCTATATCTCGCAGATTGATTCTCAGCGCTCGAATGTGTGCAAGGCAAAATTTTCGCTTCTCAGTGATTCTTGACACTAAGTTTCGATTTTCGAAACTCGTTCGTCTTTAATTCATCAATCTGACGTTACAAAATTCATAAATTGATGTCGTTATCAGAGTCATGTCAACTTGACCTGAACATCGTCTACGCAGTGAATCGACTGATCGAGACTATACTTTCTTCTAGTACTCACAGTCTCTCATGCTCACACAAAAGACATCGTGAATAGATCAAAACATTGTCTGATTTGACGTCTTACAATGAATATGTAAGACGCATTGTTAATCTGCTTTTGCCTCAGATATATATCAATTCTACGCTTGAAGCGATCGACAACGAGATTTATCTGTACGAGATGCTGACTACGAATCTTCTTCAAGCTATGCTTGTCAGAAGAGCTGAACAATCTTATCGACAGAGCAGTAACAGCTCATACTCAGTCGAAAAGTTCACGTGACTAGATGATCATGTGATCAAACAGCGAACGAAAGCTCACGTCGAAGTGATCAGCTTTCACATACATAGATCGAGCGTCGCGTCGCGATGCTCACAAACAACAAGTTCACGTGGCTAGATGACCATGTGACCATGCAACGAAGTCGAAAGCTCACCTCGAAGTGACCAGCTTTCAAATACATAGATCAAAGCTCACCTAGCCCGCTCAGCTTGGTGGTCATACAGTCAATTCGAAAGCCCACGTCGAAGTGATCAGCTTTCACAATTTCGAGTTGTGACCACTTGGTCATATAGACAGTTCACGATAACGCGGAGCCCGTGATCTGTTACTCGCAGGGCCAGCTCGCAACCTCGGGCATAGCTCTTCGTCGCCCATTTTATCGGTGTGATTGCACAATGTACAACTGGTCTACGGGATATACTGTCTAGGATTTTGAGTCGGCTGCTTGCAGCAGGATTTCCTTGGTCTCATCTGACTGGGTATGGAAAGTGGATTCAGGTTACAACGACTACTAGAATAAACAACCGTGTGGGTTTTTAGCTCTAAGAGCCTGTTTCACGCAGAGAGCTTTTCCATACTACATACATCGTCAGTACGACTCTATGTGTATCTATATACGTAGATAGTATGCTGTGCTTCATAGCCTTTGGCTGCATAAGCACGTTAAAATGAAGAAATAAAAATAAAAATCAAAAATCAAAAAATCAAAAAAATCTACGCTTGGAGCTGTCGGCTAAGTGTTCGAGTAGCATGTTAGTATCCGAGTTACAAAAGCACTCAAACCAAGACTGTCATACCGCTCTTTGCAACAGCGTGCACAACACTATATCCATTGACCCAGATCTAGAACCAAAATTTTCGCCATTCACTACTAGGTTCATCTTCGCTGACGTTCCTCCTGCTGGCTTCACCTGAGGTTACATACACTATGCCTAGTCGAACAAGAAAACGATTGGCGTAGCATAGCTTTGTGCTACGAAAATCAATGTGGACCTACCCGGCCGGAACATACAATACTTCTCCCTATTCAATGGCCAGGCACGAAGAACTCCGTCGGCCAGATGGTTCCAAAACGGCGGAATGATACGCCAGAATAACATGCCATGCTGCTGAGCAATAACATGCTTTGGACTTTGCCCGGCTGGGACGAAAACACTCTAAAGAACGGACCTCATACCGCTCTCCTAAACGCATCTGGGGGACCACTGTATGTTAGATCTGTCACAACCACGTCAGTCCCCGGAATTCTAGAGGATCTGAGACCACCAGCCGCACCCAGTTACGAATGGAATGAGTCAGCCGTACCCACGTGCTATGCCTTTACGTTTGGTGGTAAGTAGGCTGTCAGTTGTCACCACCATTCGATAGGGTTCAATTCTGTCCACCCCTTGCGGATTCGCTTAAGAGTCAAGACTCATAGCACAAAGCAGTGGCGCTTCTTGATTTATAATTCTTATTTGGCCTTGCTAGAAGGTGGCCCGGGGATGAATCCGATTGTTACGCTCTTCCTTGGCGGACTGCCTTGTGCATTGGCGTCTGTACTTGCATGCCTGGGTGAATCGTCTTGACGAACAATGCAGGGACGTCAGCCTTTAGGTCGGCTCTTTTCAGGACGGAGCGAAGCTGCTCCGAGCAGCCGTCAATGCCCAAAGCCCAGCTACGGCCTACTGTAGTTTGTTGGAGTACTAATTCTTATACTTGATCCGGACTTAAGCGAGCCGGGGATTTGCGGAGTAGTGGGAGGCCTTAACTCTTAAGGTGCCGCATAAAGAGTCCTAACTACATAGAGAAGCGGAGAAAGTCTGTTTCAACGGTCTGGCACCTCTACTCGTACGGTCCGCTGACTCTTCTCCCATGCCATCTGTAAGTGCATCGCTTTCCATGGTACGCCTGATCCTCCACCATGTGATACTAAGATACCTACCTACCTCAGGCCAATTGTGCTTACCGGATGATGATGCTCTCAACGAGGACCTACCGTCACGACAAATGGCAGCGCCATGCAGGTGATTCTAGCGTGCTCCAGTCGTTATACACTTGCAAGGACTGCATTTGCGTGGCAAGGGAAGCATGTCCACCCCTAGGTATTATGACTGAGTTCCTGTTAAACAAGCGCACATATATGGAATTGTACTACCAACAATGCATTTCTCTTAGTGAGCAAGTCTCTACAACACGTTATAATGAAGTCTCTCCATTTGAACGCTGACACTACGTTGACATAGCGGTAATGGCACCGGATTCTGCTAAGAATCGGCGTTCTCCTTGCCATTTGGAAGGGTAATTTTTATTCTGAACACACGAAGCCTCCTGAAGGCCTGGTGCTCCCCTATTCGACAACCACGCTTGTTCGTCTGACAATCAAAAGAATAGCTCGAGAAAGCCTTTTGGGAAATGCTAGAGAGAACCTAGCCTCAAGCCGCACTCTATTTTCAATCCTCTTTCAGTCATCTATAGACGAATGATACCGGATGTAAGACGCCTTCAGGCGACCACTTCGCGTTGTAGAGCCCATGAACCGTCTTGATCTTGGGCCGCCGTCTGAGGGATTTATCGGGGCAGAGTTCAGCCGTTGAGCCCGCTCTTCTTCCTGGCGCCCACTCTCAGTCTATGGGAGACGAATCAAGTCGAGTCCAGGACGCCTTTCGGCGTTGCTCCTGAACCACGCACTCACCCCCTGTCGAGGCTGACCAGCTGCCAGTCCGATGCGTACTGTCCTAGCTGTGCCATCTGTAATGTGTGGGTGAACAAAGCTTCAGCTGACTTCGAATGCTTCGGAAGACCCGGAAGTCTCTTTGAGCGCAAGCTGTCTTTACATCTTGTATCCGATCTACGGGTTCCCAATCTCTATTTAAGGACGCTGTTGCTTCCCTGACTGGAACAATCATCCAGCATATCCACCAAACTTCCTCTCCCAGTAGTAATCTACCTTATTCACCCCCACCATCACGTCAAGGCAACGTCTCAGCAATAGCCATCATGAAGTCATCAATCGCGATCTTCGCTCTCGCTGCCCTCGTAGGTAGCTCGTTTGTAAGTTTCTTCCCTCCGCCTCTTCTCTCCTTCCCTTCTCACCTTATATAACCTTCTTATATTCAATGCGCCATTATAGGCAAAACCATTTGTGATCCGCTCTGACGGCGCACCCGACGGCTATACCATCATCCCAATGCAATGGGAAGGGCCAATCACTCAAGGTGGTCCGGACGTGACATTGGAAGGAACTGTGCAAGTCTGCGCTCACTATCCGTCAGGCTACGAACCTATCTGATCAATCAAATTAGGAAGTCCACGCTCAGATCTTGAAATTGAACCCGGACTACAAGATGGACGAATCTGCGAATATTTCTTCAAGAGACCTTGGTGCGACTTTAGAAAAGCGCAACAAGGAACTGCCTCCTTCGTGCAACCCTCCTGGAATCGGTCAAGCCAGCAGCCAAGCTACATTGGATAACTACAATTATCTGCATGGCCTCTTCGGCACACGCTGCGTTGTAGGCGGAGGACCCCGTGTTTGTTCACGAATTGCATGCACCAAAGGCGGAGGAGTATTTCTATGCAACGATGTAAGTTCTTGTCTGGTATATCAAAGGTTGGCGCAAACGCTAATATAATTACAGAACAGTTACTCCATTTCACCAGATTGCGGCTATCTCAGTACTTACGTTGGGGATATCTGCAACCAGTGCTACGGTACTTGTACCAACATTAATGACTATGAAGCTGGACAGCTGTTCGACACTGATAACTATAACGTCATCGTGTCGGCACAAAATTGCTAGATTATGATCCACCTTCGATGGCTCTCAGGGCCACCCTTGATTGCTTTGGTCGGAAGCAAGATGGGTTTCGTGGAGATCATCAATTTGTGGAAGTCACTCTTTTGTTCCTTAAAGTTGCCTGCGCAGGCCTCTTGTGATGTTTTTTGGGCAACAATAGTTGGTCGTATAGTAGCAGCTGAATATCTATAAAGCAGTCTTTATCGTTGTAACCTCACTTTACTATCCGAGAACCCGGTGACGGGGTTTTGAAGGCAGCAAAGTTTTGGCCATTCGTTATTCCTTTATGAATAAACTGCACATGCTTGCCCTTAATCACAGGTTGAGAGTTCATTTGAAGCAGCTTGATTACTTCCGTACGTAACCTACTTTAGAGATTACTAGTATCAATTCAGAGCTAAAACGGGCGGAAAGTTTGGTCTCTATCAATGTAGACTGGTCCATTACGGAACAGATAGACACATGTCTAGTCGAAAAACTCGTCACGAATCTGTAATTACTCGAGGTTAGAGAAAGAAGACATCAGTATTCCCTTCACTGTGTAATTTAGATAGCACATCTCGAATGCGCAGTGTCATTTTTTAACTACAAACACCACGGATTGCTTTTATGCATCAGGGCATAAGCCCTTCAAAACCCTAGAGGTACTACCTTACTTCGCTTGGCCACTAGTGCTGCGCTAACAACCACGAAATTCCAAACGACATCAAAGAAATTCGAGAGTGATCAACAGTAGATATCGACGACAACCAGCAAGGTGTGTAACAACTCTCCTCAGCTATTGAATTGGCAGAGCGTTTCTCGAAGTTGGGAAGGTAGCTGACAGCATATGCACTAGATGGGGGCCGCAAAGAAGCACGTACCGATTGTGAAGAAGCGTACGTTTGACCCTTTATTGCAATCTTCAGACGACTTTGCGATACCATCCTAGGCCATATCCATGACTCTACTGCACTGCGTAAAATATATGTCACTGATAGATGGGTTTGATTGCAGGCACAAAGCGCTTCAACCGCCACCAAAGCGACACCTACAAATGCGTCGACGCAAACTGGCGGAAACCAAAGGGTATTGACAACCGAGTGAGGAGGCGGTTCAAGGGGCAAGCCGCTATGCCTTCGGTATGTTCAGGTTACTTGCATACACGGCCTACCAGGAGTTTGGGAGGAGCAGCAACCTTTAGCCGAGGAAGGCCTCCAGCCTAGAACAATAGCATGCAGAGATGAAGGGCGACATTGGACAAGCTTGGGTTTAGAGAGATGAAGTGCTGATGGTTTTGCATTGATAGATCGGTTACGGCTCCAACAGAAAAACCCGCCACCTCATGCCCTCTGGCCACAAGGCTTTCCTCGTGCACAACACTGGCGATGTCGACCTCCTACTAATGCACAACAAAACTTTCGCTGCCGAGTAAGCCGCCCTCTCCTCTTCTACATCTATCCGCAGCTGTGCCCCCAGATCCCCATTCAATCCCATTTGAATGCACCTATTCGATCCTTCGCTGCCTCCTTAGCCTCTCTGGATACTTCATACTTGGGAGAAAGTGGTGGGTTTCGACTACTGACTCAGAAACAGGATCGGTCATGCGGTCTCGTCGAGGAAGAGAGTGGATATTGTGGCGAAAGCGAAGGCATTGGGGGTGAAGATTACGAATGCGAAGGCGAGGGTTACGACGGAGGCTTAGCGTGGGAGCACTAGTGGGGAGGGGATTCGTAGTTGCACAGGCATTTAAGCTTGAGATAAGGAATGCAATACCATTTGATCGAGCTGGGAATGACACATCAAAACCTCTAGGAGTATGAGGCCTTGATTTAACAAGGCTTTGTAAATCCACGGAGATTCGATGATCTATTGGGAGAGTGGCGTTCACGAGGTAGGCGCAAGATACACCGTGCTTCAGCGGTTCTTGTTTCCAAGGGTTTTATCCTGGCATAACCCACAGCGACTGGGACGGCTCTATGTAAGGCAGTACCCCTTCCACTTTTCTGGCGCCCCCCATCTCATCACCCTTATCCCCAACGCCACCGTTGACACGCTTCAATCCCTCTTCCGGGCCGCCCTCGACCTTCTCAACAACCATCACCGGATCCATCTCCCCCGTCACCTCCACCGGCCCCACCGCCCCTTCCGGCGGCAACGCCCACGCCGGCAACCCCGTCTCATAACTCCACTTGCCCTCACTATCCGCATATCTCACCGCATGCAGATAAATCCCCAACTCATGCGCTCCGGGATCGCTATACAGCGGCGCATCGCAAACCTCGCACACCTCCCCCGTCATTTTTTCCGCCTTGCGCTTGTTGTACTCGCTCATCATCTCCTCGTGATACGCCATCGCTTCGGCGACTTCTTCCTTACCCATTTTCGAGAGGCGCAAGATGATGTCTTCGTCGGCGTCCGGGAGCGCGTCGAAGGCGCCAAGGGAGGGGCCGAAGACGCGTTGGTTGCAGTAGATGGGGTCGTTGGCGATGGGGTGGGAGAGGTATTGGAGGTGGACGCGGAGTTGGTGTGTGCGGCCTGTGAGGGGGAGGCAGCGCACGGTGGAGTAGCCGGTTTTGGCTTTCCAGGACATGCCGTCGTCGCGAGGTTTTTCGGCTGGGGTATCTGGATCGGCTTGTTCTGGGGCTGAGGGAGAGGAGGCTACGTTGGAGGGGTAGTAGGCGAGGCGTTTGAAAACGGTTTTGGCTTCTTTCCCGCTTGCGCGGGCGCGGTTGAGGCCTAGTTTGGGGGAGATTTGCATGATGGGTTGGTCGCAGATGATGTCCCTTTCTGGGAACTCGCCGATGACACGCGCGATGTATTCTTTTTTCACAGTGCGAGATTGAAGCTGTACGCTGAGTTTCTCGGCGGCTTTCGCGTGCTTGCCGATGAACATAACGCCGCTGGTCAGTCTGTCAAGTCGATTACAGGGCAGAGGGTTCCATTGGTGGCCGCGTTCCGCGCGCATAATCTCAACGACGGAGTTGTAGTTGTAGCGGCCGGCGGGATGGACGGGAACGCCGGCGGGCTTGGTGATGACTATTATGTCGTTGTCTTCGTGGACGATGCCAATAGCTTGGGCGGTCACGGGGGGTTCATGTCTGTGGAGGGTGTGGGAGATGACGTCGCCGTTCTTGACAATGGTTTGGAGAGATGGGACTGGCTGGCCGTTTAGAACAACTTTGCCGCGCTGTATAGCATCTTTCTGGACTATGTCAGGTGAAACGTCGATTCTAGCCACGGGAGACGGCTAACGTAGTATGCATGTGGTCTGTCTCTAAATTCGGTCGCAAAGATATCTAGGAGTTCTCTTCCCCGCCATCGCTCTTTGCAGTACGTATTGTAGGTAAAATGGTAGGGATGGACTTTCCGTAGCCCATCTTCGAGGTAGTAAGGCCGAGGCCATGGGTCACAGGGTGTCGTGACAACTTTCGGAGGAGAGAAAACGTCTGGCTTATCTTCTGGAATTGTCGCATGTTCAATGGTCGTAAGAGCCATGTCGGAAGGTCGGAGATGGCCTTTCCGTACAAGGTACACCAGAACCCGAGGTGAGGGAGCCAGCTGGACGAATCTATTAATGGACTAAGAAGTCTGATAATTATGGTTAGTGGTTAAGAAATTTAATGGGCCATGCAGCGCTAGATTATGATCGACCAGTCCGAACCGCTTCTGCTAAACGCCAGGTACACTTCCGCGCGTGTACGTAGTACTAGACAAAGGATCTAATGCATGCCGAGGCTCCTGGTCCATGTTGTATGTTTTGTTACCGCAACATGACAATGTCGGACTCAGACCCCAGACAGCGGCGGCGCAGCGACTATTGCTTTCATCTTGAATATAGAACCAGATGGTACGTCCACCACGTTAGCAGTATAACCAGGTCCTGATGCCCAGTAGGTCAGATAACGACATGTACGATCACATGAACAATAGCGTCTACTCTTTTCTGTATGTATAATCGAATAAGAACAGTCACGCATGAGTTGATCAAGGCAAAGCTTTGACTCTATTATTAATTCCTACCTGATTGAGCACTGTGGTCTTTATCCCCCAACATCCGCGCAAATCGGGCTGGTCGTCCGTTCAGAGTGTGATTATTTTGGATCCGTTGCTTTTCCCACGGTAGTTGATCTAGCCTTACGTGTCAACAAGCTGGGAAAGTCCAGCGTGACGTATGAGGTCGGAGTATTTGAGCATGGAAAAGAAGATGTCAGAGCCGTTGGGGGCTTTATCCATGTTTTTGTTGATAGAGAGAAGAACATCCCTGCTGCTAATGGTATGTCGAGTGAGGTAAGAAGAGGACTGGAAAAGATATTATGTCATGGGAAGCCGAAGCTATGATTGAAAGATGAGAGTTTCAGCTTGACTACGTGGAGATCTTGACCTTCTATCAGTAAGTGAGTCTCATCGATATATCGTCAGCTTGAGATCGATATTTGTCAAGATTCTTAAGTATGTTGAAATTTTTCATGCACACTGATTGAGTAAAGCAGCAATGCGCAATATAGCTTTCACAGATTCGCCATCTCCAACTTTCAAGACGAATAGAATCAACTCCAAATCTGAATCCGAACGAAACACAGATCTTGGGTGGCCATAATTTTAACCCCAAGCGTTATAAGAACTATGACGCAGCTCGTGTTCAGACCGGCGGTCGTACTGGTACGATTTAACGAGCGCATCTCCAGCGGGTAGTACGGAGCTCATGTTGATAAGATCTATCGGCCAAAAAGTTACGCAAACGGAACTGCTGAAAGTCGATGATGTACTGTTTATCTACGCGAGAAGAGGAGGCAGTAATACATTAGCGGTTTCGATGTATCATTATACCAATGTAATATTACGGATGTGTCGAAAGGTTTAACCCTAACCCCGAAATATCTATCTGTGACGTCAATGAATTGTTTCCTTTGTTTAGCTACATAGATAGAATCGTAAGCAGGATAGAAGATAGGTACATATCGTTATGGACACTGATCCGTGGAACTTTAGGATACGACCAACTGACAATTTTCAAGGAAAGGATAGTTCTTCGCATCAATAACATGGCAGTCGGTGTTGGTATCATCGGCGGTGGTGGGCAATTGCTATTTACCTTCCCTGAGCGTGTTTTAGAGTTAACGACTATGTGTCAGGCATATTTGCCAGAGAAGAGCACTTTGTACGCTCATCTTGATGATCTTGATGCCCCGAGCTGACTTCTGAAAAGCCCGCTGTAGAAGCTTCGGAAGTGCTGACCCTCAAAGCGATTTACTCCCGGTCTTTGAAGTCTGCCCAAAGTCTTTCGATGAATACGTCACATATAGATCTCTACTCTAACGACTCAGGACCTGGGAAAGGCTATCAGGACCTCTTGAATCGTACAGACATTCAGGCAGTCATAATAGCGCAGGTACCGCCTCTACTGTGTATAATACGTTATGCTTACTTCATGTCAGGCTTCCTATTCCCAATCAACCGGAATACATACGTGCTGCGCTCACGGCAGGAAAGCATGTCCTGTCTGAGAAGCCAGTAGCTGAAAACGTCATAGACGCCCAAGAGCTGATAACTTGGTACCACTCTGATATCGACGATAAGAAAGTAATTTGGAGCGTTGCTGAGAATTTCCGCTACCTGAACAGCTTTGACTATGCACGCGAGCAGATCTCCAGACTGGGGCGAGTGCTAGGGTTTACGGTGAAGGTGTATCTCAGACCCGAGCCTGGGGACAAGTATCTTGGTACAAGGTGTTTCCAACAATATAGTGATTACTACTAAAGGCTGTGCAGAAACCGAATGGCGTAAGAAACCCACACATCAAGGAGGCTTTCTGCTTGATGCCGGTGTTCATTTCGCCGCTGGTCTTCGTCTCCTCCTCGGCCCTGAAAACATAATCACTCGTCTATCGGCTTTCACCACACAACTACGAAAAGACCTGCCTCCGGTTGACACCATGGATGCAACCATCAAAACCAGATCTGGAGTAACTGGGACTTTCTCAGTGTCTTTTGGGAGCACACTTACAGGATCTGAATGGATCGTGGCTTGCGAAGTTGGGAGCGTTAGTGTCTCCGATTCAATGGTTACTACAGTTTTTGATGGCAAGGAAGAGAAGAAGGAGGTCAAAGATGAGAGGACGGGTGTGCCGCCTGAGGTGAGGAAGTGGGGACAGTCGTTGGCGAAGGGAACGAGGAATGAGAGGCAAATTCCGGAGGAGGCACTGGCAGATTTGGAATTGGTATGTTGCCGCTGAAGTCTTTTGATGAACGAGATGGTGCTGACGATAAGTAGGTGGAAAATATGCTCAAGAGCGGAGAGAAAGACGGAACGCCACTGGATTGCGCGTTGCAGATATGAAGTTAAGGGTGTCGATTTCCCTCCTGTGATGGAAATTGAAAGCTCAACCGCAGAGGTTACGCTCCATCTGAACATGGGAAACGTCCGTACGTCTATGTTGAAGCATTAAGGCGTCTCCATCTCCATTTATTGACCTTGTTCTTACGGAGTAGCTATTTTGTCGGTCTGAAGAATATCCTTGCAATTGGGTGGCGGGTACAAAAAGGTGGCTGGGAAATCTGCGTTTACATCACCCGCTTCCCTCTCGTCAACCAAGTCACTAATTTTCGCGTTTTGAGTACGTATCTTCCGTTCTGCCAAAGTAACAATCTCCATCCCCATTCTTCCTATTTCCAGCTCTCCATCCACTCTCCTACCATGCCCACGCCTTCCACCGTCTATATCGTTTCGCTTGAGCACAATCCTATGAACCACGAGGGAACATCATCTTTCACCGTCGAAAAAGCCTTTAGAAGTCTCCGCAATGCCAACGAATATGCCAAGCAGCTCATTCGGGAGACCCATCCGGACGCAGGAGAATGGGACGATTATGAGGAGTCTTTGTATGATGGAATGCTCAGGATAAGCGCAGGGAATTTATGTGGAGACCAGGCATACGTGGAAGTAGTTGAACTTGATGTGGAGGATGAAGAGGTCATTGACTGACTGGCCTCATTTGAGTACTCGAGAAGCTGTAAACGTCGACCTTCGCCAAACTGGCAAACGTTAGGCGAAAGGGATCGAATGGAACCTTTTCAGCCTAAAGGGGACCAACTGCCTCAATACCGGGTTTGAGTTCGGCACATGTATCTTTAACTATAAGACTCCGACCAATCATGTTCTCAGACCGCCAAACGACCGCGTCTCTCTCTCATGTGTGGAACACAGACAAAAGCCATCTAGCAGTATGACAGACTGTTGACCTAAAGCTTTAATCGATTCTCCCGATAAGTGATTCGAGCGGGATTATAGGATGCTTTGTCATGCATGATGAGCTTTTACTATTTCGAAGAAATCAACAATTTGCTTTGTCCCATTTCATGTTTCTTTCATGTTCTTCCATAATATGTAATGCCATTCATCATGCACGCGAGAGTAACTGCTATGTGGGAAAGACTACAAAGGAAGACTTGGAAACAACAATGCCTACTATTGCATTATTTCCCGATCCTTTCAGCCTGTCAAAATATCATTGTTGCATTGAGGCAGAAAATCAGTATATCAGAGGCCGTGAACATTATTGTTTACTCTCATCATTCCACAACCACACCCTCAGACCAATCAAACAAGACATCAACCTATCCGTTCCACCAAATACCACAGCAACTCCACAAATCTATAAAATCCATCTACCTTTTCAATCCACCAAAATCCGACCCACCAGATAACAACATGCACTTCCAACCCCTCACCCTCCTCACCCTTCTGAGCGCCGGCGCTCTCGCCCTCCCCACCACCCTCAACGTCACCCTCAGCATCACCCCCCGCGACACCAACGCCGCCACCATCGGCACCTTCACCACCAAAGGCTGCCAAGGCCCCTCCCCCAACCTCAAAACCGAGTCCCCCAACGGCGACTGCATCTCCATCTCCACCGCCGGCGTGCCCTTTGTGGGTATCCACTGGGGCACGCTGGGGGCGCAGGGCGACGGCATTGGGATCACGGCGTTCAAGAGCAACGACTGCAGTGGCAAGTATTGGGCCATGATGATGAAGGGCAAGCCGGATGATTGCATCGAGTTGATGGGGGATACGTGGGGGAGTGTGAAGATTAGGCATGAGAAGGATGGGAAGGCGCAGGGGCCGTGGATTCATAATTCGTAGGGGGGGGGGTAGTTGTGAGTTGGCTGTTTTTTTTTTCTTAGGCAGAGTTCTTTTTGTTATGAGGGGTTTTGTGAGTTGGCTGGTTTTTCCTTGGATAAAAGTTCGTGGAATGGGTCTTTGTGTTATGAGGGGTTTTGTAATTTTTCTTTCCGTCGAAAATCTTCTAGTTCAGGAAGGAGATCGAAAGCTCGGGTGGGTATATTATCTGCTCCCACTCTATTCGCATTTTTTACTCTGCTTTCAATATCCTCTTCTCCCTTATATCTCTCAATCTCACTGTTTCCGTCACTTCACCCTAGCTCATCCAACATCTCACCCCATCTTCCATTCAGGTTCTATATATCCCTCCCCTCCTCCTACATCCCCCCCCCTTTCATCACACCCCCATCCCCATCTGCCCCCCACCTCCCATCCCCAAACCGCATCTCCGCACCGTCCCATCCAACAACACCCCACCCTTCCATCACAAATGCAAGACAAAGACTCAAAACCCCAAGCCTCTTGAGCTTCGCCACTTGCGATCCCCAAAAGCAATCTCGATTACAGTGGTACCATCTATGAATGGAATCCGAGGAAAGAAGCACGTTTTTGTAGAATGAGACAAGGGTCGTAGTGTCGATTTGGAGATCTTGTCTCTTGGTATGTAGGCGATGCTACGAGGAAAAACTAGACCGGAATATCTCCGCGCGACCAGAATTGAAAGTCGTTGCAGTGAGCACTCACACACCATCATCTCTCACTCCTGCCACAACTCCCGGCCCTTTCCCTTCGACTGCATTTCCATATCCACGCAACCTCGCCCCAAAAACTAATCAGACCAAAGCACAACCAAAAAAAATCCATACATCCCTCAACCACCGCATACAGAGAGCATCACCGCATATAAATATCCTGAAACGAATAAGACACCCATCCACCAACCTAGTGGGAGTACCAGCGAGCGCTGAGATTCGTTCCACGCGTGTTTTCTGGGGCTTCGAAAGGCTTTCGGTCCGGCTCTAGATACTCTCGATTTTGGTTACTTCGTTTTTGTCCGAAAGGTTTGTGAGGGTTTGGGATAATGCAGTGATAATGAGATTTTTTACTAAGCTCATGCCAAGGGAAAAAGTCTTTGTTGCAAGATTGTTGTCGCGCCGGCGGATACATTTCCCTGATGATTTGTTCCCACGTACGTCTCGTGTAACTTGCGAGGCGTTGGAGATATTTTCCCGTTGTAGATGTTTTCTATTTGGAAAGGAGGCGAAGGATTAGGGAGAGGGCGGAGGGAGTTAAGTGGGATACATGGCCCTGAAGGTTGGCGATTAAGGGTTTGAAATCAATCGGGGAACCGGGCTGAATACCACTGGGATTCAGTAAGTTAAAAAGGGATATTGAGTGATCTGAGATGTTTTTGAGTAATGGGAGGTGCCGAAAAAAAAGGTTGATGAGGATGGGTTGAGGCGTGGTACTGGGGTGGGTGCAGTGGCTCTTTTGGGAAACAAGAAGTGCTGATGAAGAGAGAAAGCAAAAGAAAGGGGCCGAATAAAATAATTGGATTCGAGAAGGTTGAGAAGTTAGATGTCGTCAAAAATTATCTTTATGACCAAAGGTACAGAAGAATTCATGATTTCCCATGGTGGTCCCAGTCGTAAGAGTCAGCTGTCATGGCCCTTAAACGCATCGGACAAGCACCGGCCCACCCATATCAGGTAGCCATAAATCTGTTTTGCCAATGACCATAATGCGCCAGAATAGCAATCTACCCAGCCCATCAGCCCTAGACGCCACGCCAATCCAAGGCTAGAGAATCGTAATAGTGCCATCATCAACCGTTACCACCTGCGTAGACGAATCATACCATCATCTTCTTAATCACCATAACGCCCAGCCCTGCTACGAGTCCTACAATCGCCTTGTCGATCCAACCAGGGACGGCTTCAGGCGTGGAAATCTGCGTTGTAGGCGTTGGTTGTGGTTGGCGAGGTTGTGGTTGCAGAGGCTGTGAGAACAGTGTATTCGTGGTTGAAGGCAAGGAGGCTTGAAGCGAGGGATTCGGTGGAAGGGCTGATGACGAAGAGGATATCGAAGTGGCGGTGAAGGACGGAACCTTACTGGACGCAGGAATTGGATTCTCCCTTGTCGCCATCGGTTTGCTTCCCTGTGCCTCTTTCCCCATCTCGTCCTTAAAGCCAAGCTTCAATTCTTCCGGGATCGCCTCCTGTTTCCTCTCCCCGTTCTCCTCCTTCCCAGCTTCATCCTCTTGCTCCTTCATAATCTCCTCATTACTCCTCCCCCCACATCCCTGACACCTCCACCCCCTACTCTCACCGGCCAATCTTCTCCTCTCTGCCTCTCCCATCTCCATTCCCCCCACCTGCCCCTTGGCTCCTCCCTCCATAAACGCCCGAAGCGCCCAAAGGGCCGTCCGAATCCCCCACGCAGGCTGCCACGTCTCCTCGTGATGCCCACTTATTGACAGACAAATTTCTCTGTTCACCTCAAAGCGTCCGCTTGGTGTAAGGAAACGGAATGACGGAGGGCGCAAAGGATAGCTAGGGGGCAGGATGATGCGGCCGTGGTACATGCCACGCTCGTAGGGCGTTGAAGGGGGCCCAGCAATGGAAAAGTGCCATTCGAAGAGATTGGACTCGAGAGGAGAAGCGTGGAGGGTGGGGTCTGGGTTGGAGCGTAGTTCGTGGGCTTCTTTGAGTATGCGCTTGATGGTGGGGGATTTGGTATTGAAGGTTGGGAGGGACATTTTCTAGTAAGTTGTGGTCGTTGAGGTGATGGACGGATGAGAGAAACTGGAGATGTGTTATATCCACAGTTGGGTGGGTAGTAGCTTTATGTGAGAGTTGTAGAATTGCTCCGTGACGTGTCGACTTCGAGGGCGGCGCAGTTGAATGTCAGAGACCTTGCTTGAAGCTTACTGTAGAGCGATACCGAGGTACGGTGGGCGGCTCTGACGCTATGGGAAATTCCGTAACCCTACCTCGCTTACCATTTTCGAACGCGTGTTCATCGCAGCCCATTATTGTCCAAATGTTTCACGGGAACACTTGAATCGAAAGGGCTTTTTCTGTAATTACTTCGGTTGTGTACGCAATGCTCAAACACATTACGTCTCCCCCGTCCAGTCTACTGTACATTCGATTCACAGGGGTATCATCGCTAGAAATCCCAAACAGAATAGTCGAAGCTGCCGACGCGTGCACTCAATGAAGCCTTCCAGATCAGACCAGTTACGCCATTCGCAATGCATCAGTTTCCTTCAATGTTCACATTCGTGTGGCCTTCTGGCTCGACCCTGGCATCTTCTTTCCTCTCCCCAGTATCCATACACAACCACCACCACTCCTCTACCATGAACCCCTTGCCAACTGTTTTTGCCGCCTTTGCAAGTACCATCCACTCCAGCACCGTTTCCAACTCCCACGCCTCCAGAGACGGCCTCATGCTTTTCGCCATCTCTTTCGCACCAATGCCTGGTCGCAAAGCTACAACGGCCATCGTAGCTGCAAGCACCAGATCCCACACTGCAGGCATGAGTGTGTCGTGGATGTCATACCACAAGGGGATCTTAGACACTGGAATTCCGAGATGCTGCGATGGTGGTGGGGGGAGAGGTAAGAGAGGGTTGCCTGCGATGTACGCGTCTTTTCGTCGGACTTCGCAAGTGAAATTGAGGCGCGATTTATCCATTTTTCTAGTTTCGTATCCCCCATCTGTTAGTCCAAACTTGTTCATCGGTGGGTTCTTCGGCCTGACTTCGATGCGACCATGAGCTTGCATGTTCAATACAGCAAGTACAATGCCATCATTAGCACTTGGGGCAAATTCAACTGCGCCTTTTTCTTCCAAGTCTTTATCCAACTGGCGCTTGTATGCCGCGGCACAGAGATAACGTTCTGCATCTAGGTTTTTCTTTAGGCGATCAAGAACATGCTGGGAGATGTTGTAATTCCGGCCTGGGATAAGCCGCCCCTTGTTCTGTTGAGAGAGAATACGAGATGCCATTAAGTCCTTCAAAGCGAGCTCAATAGTGGCTTCATTGAACGTAAGTAGCTTTGCTCTTGCTACTTCCGGGTTATAGTTCGCTTCTGGAGTCATAATGTTAGCACGTATCCACGACTTTGCCACCACGAATTGCTCTGGTTCTTGGGCGCTTGTAGAACTGCGCTTTTCTACTGCTGAATAGACGTAAGACTGTTTGATCAAATTGTTTGTCCGCAGTAGAAGAGCCTGGGCTGCATCCGTCTCATAAAAGGCGTGCATATTGTGCTCGTGGGTCTTTTTCATGACGAATCGATCATCGAATTTGATGCGCTCTGCAGGTAAGTCTGGCAAATTCTTTGATGGAGCTTCGATATTTTCCATCGTCCAATCGACTAGCCAAGCCCAGTCGTAATTTTCCAAGTCTTCGTAATCGATGGGGGGGGCCAATCCCTCTTCGTATGCTTGTGCAAACATATCCTGGAACTCGATGTATAGTCTCTCATATTCGAACCGATACTTGTTCAGAACAGCGTTCCACCGATTCTGTATCCACATTTGATCAAACTCTGGAAACAATCGAGCTACTAACACCCAATCGATGTGCCGTTCAACTCCTCCGGTCAAAGTTCGAATGACAAGGGTAGCAAAGATTAGCCGTTTCTCGCCTTGTTCTCCAAGGCCTTGGAGCGTTTGCGGTCCACGTATCCGTCGGAATTTTGTAGGTCTACCATCCGCACCGAACTTGCCAGGAGCTGCCTTTGAGGATTCAGACAGTCGGTGCCCTTGGCCTTCTGGAAGGGATGTAAGACGACGAGACATGAATTTCTCCTTCGGTTCTTTTTGCCGCTTGCGCTTTGCTGGCGATGTGGCTACTGCACTCGCAGCAGGCACCACTGGTGCTGCTCGTCTCGTGCCCTTCGAAGGAATCTTTTGGTCAACCTTAGCTATAGGAGCAATGGACGGAGTGAACGGTTTGTAGAGAATGCGGCCGTTGACTTCAGAAAAAGATACCTTCACAGCCTTATCCATATCGATAAAATCATTAGTTGATAGCCTATGAGGATGGTGGAATATGAAATTAACGAAAGACTGGTTCGCAAAAGCGGCGTGACCGGAGCCCTCCGTTTCCAGCTCCCAGAGAAGCATTGCGTCGACTTCGGCTTCGAATGCTGTTGCATTCTGAGCTTGTCGAGGATTGGGCCAGTCTATGTAGGGCTGATTGGATAAGCCCCAATTGGAATAGACCTGGTCAGCCTTGGAAGTTGCTTGTTGAGCAATGGTCTGCGTTCTTCTGCCTCGGTCTTTAGGTACTCTGAATATGGTTGAAAAGGTACCAGTTGATGGATGGAAGAGATGGTCTGGGTCCATAATGGTGGATATCTGCTGATGTGCATACCATAGATCAATGCTTAGCGTTCCAGAAGTCTTCATTGCATACATCACTTTGACCCTGGATACTCTGGCAGAAGCGGAGCTAACCAGATCATGTGGCAGTTCAGGAGACTGCAATTGTTTATTTTTCTTGCGTTTAATTGCAACAGGCTTGCTGATAGGTTGAGTATGCGCAGCTGTAGATGGTAGATATTGCTTGTACCTATACTTCCGGATCGGTCGTAGATACGGCTGTGTATGGGCTGCTATCGAGGGGAGATACGGCTTGGTCCGCTTCTTATACGGTGCTTTCCTACTTAGCACTGTCCTTGCTTCTTTGCTTGGTGCAACGCTGGGAGTTTGTCTAGTCATTTTAGGCAGGCCAGGTTGAGGCGACTGAGCCTCAATTGAGAAGACGCTCGGGAACAATGTCTCTTGCCGCCAGGCTCTAGTTGATTCGGCCTTAGCAGCTGTGCTTTCTCCGAGATTGACTTCAGGTCCGGCCTCATCGTATGAGTGTACTTCTGATAGGATGACTTGGGGTTGGACAGGCTCGGATAAAAGATTTAGATAGCTTGCACGAAACTCTGCTTCGGCGGCACGTTCAATCTGCCGTTGAGGAACATGGTGACCGGAGTTATGGCTAGTGTCGAATCCTGAACGAGGTTTTCTGATGCTTGCAAGTCGTTGGACCTTTCGTACTGGTGGCTCTAGAGCCGGATCCAGATCAGGACGCCGAACAAATCCACGATTGCTGTCTGGCAAAGCACTGACATGCAGTGAATGATCTTGGGCGGGACTGATCCCAAGCTGGTCGTTATTGAGATTTTCGGCAGTAGAAGTAGGCCCTCCGGATCCTTCCCCAAGCTCGGATGTCTTTCTACGCCTTGGCATGGGGCCCCTTGGGTTTCTCACAGCTTCGATGCGCTGGACGTACTGAGGCTTATGTTGCAACTGAACACGGGCTTCATGATCAATCTCGAGATGCGGGAAAGTTCTGTTAGTCCCATAAACCTGAGGATTGGAGAATCTATTTCGAACATCCTCAGAGACTTCTGCTTCGTTAGGGACATAGGGTCTGGGATAAAGCTCAATGATCTTTTGTTGAACCTTCTTCACCTTGGGATCATTAGGACTGATCTCTCGTACTGCCATCATCGGCTTCGTCACCGTGAGCCCTTTTTTGTCCTTGAAACTGAAGTACAACTGTCGAAGCTTGCCAGAAGCATACAATGATTTGCAAGCAGCTGTCACTGTACTCTTCTCAGGCATCCCTGGCCTGCCCTCTTTCTGCCATGCGTAGGCGAAAGGGTATACGAGCTCTCTGTCGCTTGGAAAAACACCTCCACATTTCTGCACGATGTCCATAACAATTTTTCTCCGTAAGAATCCCACGGATCCTCCTGTCAAACTTAATTTAGGCGTCACTTTTGTCCGAGACCTCCTTTTTATCTCGACAGTGTCTTGGATACTGTCATCAGGCGAGGAATCAGCAAGATGATCGTCAGCTCGCAACGAATACACTGTAAGACCGTCTTCCGAGGGTATCTGGTTGATGGATAGTCTGTTGTCCTTATATGAGCCTGACGCGGTCCGGGTAGCTTCAGGTGGCCCGATTTTGTTTCCTTGAAACTCCTTACCACTTTCCAGCGTACACCCATCAACAGATCCTCCAAAAGATAATGGTCTGGGCCGCTGCGAGGAAGAAGATCGCTCGGGAATTACATTCAAAGGTTCAATTTCATTGCTTGCTAAGCCCTCGTTCATGCAAACCGAATCATCTGGGACAACTTCATGTACAAGATCGAGCGGTCGCTTTATACCTAAAGACTTTAGTAATGTGGAAATTGTCTGGTTTTTTGGATCTATTGGAACAGATTCTTGGACACTCTGAAGGCTGGTAGGCCTAACTGTCTCATCTGTACTCGGAGAAGTTGGACCGAATGAAGGGCGTACATGAAGTTTTACCAACAACGTCCTTCGTTCTTGCTTCTCCATGAAATGCGGATCGTGCCCGGATGCATATGTAGGATCAGTCCGTCCGGCCAAAGATGCATGTGCTGGGGATGGAACAGATTCTCCCACTCCAGAATGACCATAGTCCAGTTGACTTGGGGTCGGCGTAAAGGAAAAACTGGCTCTGGTTCGTGCCTTGCAGCCTTCACTTGTAGAAATCTGTAGAGCTCGTCCGGAACTTGATGTGTCTTTCTGAAACCAGCTGAATTCGCCCAAGCGTTGCGACTTAAAAATTGCGAATTGACTTTTTCTAGGCCCATTCCCGCCCTTACGGTAGACCACAGACCTACTGCCAATGAAGATACCATCTTTCGGTCTCTTGATTTCGTTGACCTGTTTTCTATAATTCCTCATTTCAGATTCTGTTCTGCTGCCTAGAAGTCTATTCTTCGATGACTCTGGACTAGTAGCTTGAGTCAGGCTTTCCAAAAAATGACCTCCTAATGGTCCACGCGACTTATTTTGCATACCAATATTACCCCGAAATAAGCTTTCTTGGACGTGAGAAAGGTTTTGGGTATGTGCCGCAATGGAAGGTAAGTATTGACGATTAGCCCGCTTATTGAATTCATGAGATTCGACTCCTGACCGTTTCCTTTTGAGGCCCGAACGACCGGTTGAAACATTATCCAAAGCAACGTCCCCAATTCCTTTAGCAGGCAGCCCTCGGTTGCGTTTCTGCCACGTTGGCAAATCGCATCCGCTGAGATCATAAGGCGTACCTTGAGAGCGCGTGGGATCATTAATAGCCGAAAGATCTAGTGAGCCCTTACGCTTATTACTCTCAGCGCTTCCAATCGGCTTCTGTTTGAATTGCGGGGTTGTGGTGCTCTGGGCTAACGCAGGTGAGTGCAAAACCGGCTGGGTATGGGCAACCACAGAGGGGTGGTAGGTAAAGTCGATGGATATACGGCGTGTGCGTGATGAGTACGGTGTCTTCTTAGGTGGAGGCTCGAGATGTATGGTCGGAGTTGAGGGTGGCTGCGGCATTACAAGTTGTGAATGCGCAACAATTGATGGCAGATATTCGGCGATGAGCGCATTCTTTTTACCACTGGGTCGCCGGCCTTTTTTGGTAACTTCGAGAGAGTTCATTTTGGTCTTTTCAACCATTTCGGCAACCACTTCCGCTGGTAGAACTGCTTTGTTCTCTCTGTCTCCGGACATGTTCGCTCGAATGTGTACCGCTTTAGCGGCTAGTGAAGGTGGTAATCCTAATTGTGTATGCTCAACGGCTACCTCATGAAGGACTCTATCAAGCGCGCTAGTCTGATCTTCCCCTGCATCAACACGTCTGTCGATCTCTTTTTCAATCTTGAGCACATCATACTTGACAGCTGCCTTCTGTAAACGGGTGAATTTATGGATTTCCTGAGGGGTCATCGTATCCATATTGGACGGTAAGCCTGTCCTTGGCACTTTGCGTGGCCGGCCGCGGGGTTTGAATGACAATTTCTGCGCTGTGCTCTCTTTCGGCTCCTTTAGAGTATGGGGGCCACGGCGCACACGAGGTTGAGTTTCTTGCAGGACCACTGAAATCGTTTTAGCAATATATCCAGAGACCTCCAATGCTCCCTACATACCATAAGTGCCATCATCCAGCTTTTTCGGGATAAGATCCAAGCTAGTCAGATGTAGAGCCTTGGCCTTGACCGCAAGAGCGCATTCGGAAGGCGTCGCATTATTGTGGTGTCCTTGAAACAAAGTTGCATGCAGCTTGGGGAACCCATATTCGTCCAAGTCAGGCTCAGCGTTGGCTGCTAGGAAAGAATTTTTGCCCTTTTTCCTGTTCTCTGAAATTGTCTCAACTGCCTCCCATGACGCTTTGCCGCTATCTACTAAAACTCTGAAGCTTTCGTAAGAATAATGAACGTAGTGGGAGACGGTCTTGTTCGTAGCAGTATCTCTGATAATTGCCAGATGGCGAAGATGCGGAGGCTGCGAAACCTGCCACTGATTTACGAGCTTTCCGAGCTGATACTCTAAAGGTCTTCTGACCAAATCCCCAAGAGCAAAGCGTTTGATATCCTGAGCAGCCGTGAGTAAGAATCGTACGGGAAACATGTAGAGCTTGAACGAACCATGCTGCTCATGCCCTGAGTACCTGTATTGTCAATAAGGTTGAATAAAAAGTTGTTCAAGCACTGATCTCCACCCCATTGGGCTATGGGTCTTCCAACTTCTCGTAGATCCTTGACCGGTGCACCGGTTTCGTCATTCCTTAGGGACGGCATTCCTTCTAGGTCGTCGTCTTCGTCCACTTCGCCGTCCGCGTCTAGATCCTCATCTTCTCCCAGGGTCGTTGTGTTCGGCAGCCCACGATGAGGGGAGAGGAATAACTGCCACTCCTTTTCGTCCGGTTCACGAATCAATTTAATACATCGGAAGTATAATGAAGCGGTTATATTAGAATTCGCTTGGGCCCTGATTTGTTTAACGCAACCTAGAGCCTCGAGTCGTCGTAATGTCCTTGCTAGGACTTTCATTGGCCATCGAAGGCCCCAGACGCCCTATGTAGCTCTTAGTCGAGACCCTAGCCTCACACGCACGGTATGCATACCAATTTTCTTTTTAAGTCCATTGTGGTAATAATTTCTAGATCTCTCAGATTGTCAAAGATGCCATGTGTTAACGTAAGCAAGTCGAGAACGCTATCTTTTTGAAGGTGGGACGAGGATGACCCTTCGGTGGACGTTGAGGCGCCCTCAATGATAAAGGGGGCGGTTACGAATCTTTTCAGCATACAAAGGCTCGTCCTGCTCCCGCAAACTAAGACAGGTCTCTTTTCAATGTATCCGTTCGTTTGAAGGCGATCGGTTCGTTTGGGGAGAGACCGCTTATCTTGACCGCTGACGGCGACAAGCTCTGGCTGTAAAATACCTTTGGGCCCTCGTGCCGCTATGATTGAAAGGCACGCAAAATCCATAGCGGGGACTTTGCTGTGGTCGGGTGCATGGCCTGCTGTCACTTGCCACATGCGGGCCTCGCTGCCATAAAGCCGGAGACCGTTCGAACGTTTCGGTTCTTCTCGGCTCTTTGGTTTCGTTGACGTGCCATTTGACCCTTTCTTCACTGGAATGGAAAGTTTATTCGTCGGGCTACCCAGACAAGTCTGGGTATCGCGAGAGCTTGATGTGGCTACATTGTGGCCTAGGACTGGGCCGTCGTCCACTGGTTGCTTTGAGCGCTCAACGGTTGGATTCGTGGAGTTCAATGCTTCCACCTCGGACAAGCTCAACTCGTTACCCTCCCTGTTCTTGCCAACCCGGATTTCGGGATGACGTGTTAGCCATCGCCAGACCTGCTCCTGGAATGCCCGGTCGATGGTAACGGTTTCACAATTGGGTTCGCCGTCATCGCTGCATGTGGTCGTGTTGTTATTTGATTGCGATTGCTTTCCGTAGTAATTTACGATATGTTGGACACAATCGGATGGTAAAATTCCTTGTAACAATTAGTATCAACCACAGAAAAAATATTGCGATCTGCACGCTCGGAGCAGGAGCACGAGAGCTGGTGTTGTCCTGTAATTGTGCTTGAGTCCAGTGCTGAGGTCAAGGCACATCCAACCTTAAGATATGGAAGGAAAAGCTCTGCAGCGTTCCTTGTTGTGTAAACTGGCGAGACGCGAGATAATGACCATTATAGCTTCGAAGTTGTCGGATTTGTGATGAGAGATCAAAAACTATCTCACCTTCTTCGCCACGGAGTGCGACCTCGTCGACCAAATGCCGAATCAAATCATCCAAACTTTTCACCATCTTCCCATCTCACCATATTTTTATCCCAGCAGAGGGCGTGTCAAAAGCCTCGAATATGTTGTGGTCGCCGTGTCTCGAACGCAAACGATGTTGATTTGGTGGGGGTTTTGGCAGAGTGGTAAAGTGGAGCTAACTTTCGTCGAACTCGCTAAAACGGCGCTAAGCCTGGCTGATGACGAGGACTGCGTTCATCTCCAGGGTTTTATTACAGTATCATTACAGTATTATTCTGCTAAGTGGCGATGCAAGTTCTATAAGATGATACCTTATCGTATTCACCCGTAGTCTTTCTCCCAGAACTTACTAAGTAATCCAAGGCACCTTGAATATCACTAAATGCCTGGCCACAAGGGCATGTACTGAAAGCCTTCAATTCCATCTTCGCTGTGTGGCGCCTTCTAAATTATCAACGTTCAACAAGTCTATCCCTTCTTTAACTAGCACGTCCCAAATATGGTTCCTCAATGTTATCGGCCAAGAAGGTAAGTCCCAGTATCTTGCTTTGAGGCCGTTCTCGTGAGCGCCCGCAATCTGTCCCTTGATCAAGCTCATTTGTTGATTTGTCAATTGGCCTTGCCATGGGTACCCAATTGCGTCGGCAAAAGAAGTGCTAGCGTAGTAGGAATTCGAGGTGTTATAGAGATCCTGATCTAACGGAGGCCTTATTTTCGAGCTCGAGTTAGCCGGAAGCTGTTGTTCTCTTGGGTTTTCCCACATCTGATCTAACGGGGCGTCAAAGAAAACATCAAGATGCGGATTTGTGGACTTTGAAGAAGCTAGCTCGAACGGGGTATTGCCTGTACCAACAACTGTAATGGGGCCGTGGACTATTCCATCAACATCATTGTAATGGGTGAGGTAGTTCCGAGAGCGCAGAGGTTCTAGTGCAGAAATAACATTCCTCCAGAGATCGGAGCCAGATGTTTTGAAATCTATCAAGAGTACAAGCGACTGCTCAGGAGTGGTATCAAAGACCCCGTCGAGACTAGTGTTCCCATTGGGGTGGAATGAGGTAGTGGGGTTCTGGTGTGATAGAATATCAAGAAGAGGGTTTATGTAAAGACTGGCAAGAGTACGCTCAATTGTGAGACTTGCTCGAGAATGGCCGACATACAGTTCGTCGTCTATAAGCCAGACATCGGCTTCGACACTCATACATCCTGCCTCAATTGCAGAATACAGTGGGACCCGTCGCCAATAGTCGTTGTGAGAATGGCACTGTATGGGTATAATGCCTCGAGAGAAATCTGTTGGCCATGAAGATAGCTCTTCACCAATCTGTCCTGGTTTGCCCCACTGTCTTAGGATACGACGGATACCATCTGAGGGAAATGATGGTGCTAAACCAATTAACAAATTCAGTAGTTGGAGTACGCCACTGATTGGCTGTTAGTAATATTAGCGAGAATACAAAGCAGCTCTGGAGATCTTACAATAATGCAAATATCCAGAACCCAACAGACGTGCACTTGCGTAAGGGCGTCTGTCTTCCGGAAGTTTTCTTTCCGCATTGAGCGCAAGACACTGCCTCAGAACGTAACGTACATCCTCTCCGTCCTCTACCCAACAAATTGTTTTTCAGTCTCCTCCATAAGGGCACCTCTTCTGTTCTCACCTCCCCAAACTCGAAGTTATGGTGTAGGAGATGCTCTGAAGCTGAAGAGGTAAATGGTGATTCCTCGTTTTCATTATCATCCGCTAGTGGAATACCCACCACGACCGACTCCTTATATACCATTGATCAGATTCCCTGCAGTATCAGAGCATGATGAGCACAACCGCTTAATTGGAAGGAATATAGGACTGAGCTCTATTGCCGAGGAGAGTCCAGCTCCACTCAATGTCATGCGTAGAGTAAAAACCGACGGAGTTCGAAGGCATCACAGCTAGGGTGCGAAATGTATTAAACATGTTTATTGCCTAACCAAATTAGGTTAGTCAAAAACGTGTTTTAAACACGTTTATTGAAGCATGTTTTAAACACAGGGGTATATATAAATAGCATCAATTAGTT
>JAABUZ0100001202.1_pt1 | contig 51148 bp, 36 predicted proteins | sample 5562091 | NCBI WGS metagenome assembly JAABUZ01 (sample SAMN12813069, study PRJNA571459) | rock metagenome | isolation source: Antarctica rocks | place: Antarctica: Victoria Land, Linnaeus Terrace sud | collected 2015-12-21 | reverse complement strand
GCGCGTCGGGCAGGTCCCACTGCAGGAACCACGACAGGGGGACCGTCACCCAGCACAGCGTCGTCGCCGGCGCGAACCGCGCGATGCGGTGGGGCAGCGCCGCCCAGAACAGGGTGAGGCGGCCTGCCTCCACTGTGACCGACATCCCGCCGAACAGGTAGGTGATCGCGCCCTCCTCGACGAGGTTGAGTTCCACCTCGTGGTGGCGATGGGGACGGTCCATCGTCGTCGGCCGACCCCGCCACCCGGTCAGACCCAGGGTCTGGACATCACCCTGTGTCCCCCTCCGAGGAGTCCGCGTCCGTGCCATGACCTTATGATACAGGAAGAACGCGCGCTATACAGGAAGAAGCGCGCGTATCCTTGTGCTATAGTCGGTGTAGGCGTCAGACGTCAGGGATGGCGCGCCCACGAGTAGCATGGGAGGGAACAGTGCTGGATATCGACACATGCGCGGTCGCGACCGCCCCGCAGGAGGCGGGGCAGCCCGGTCAATCGCCCTATCACCTCACCGACGAGCAGATCCGCTTCTTCGATGAGAACGGGTATCTCATCCTGCGCAACTGGATCACCGGGGACCTGCTGCACAGGCTGCAGCAGGCCGGGGAGACCTGGATCGCGCAGGGGTTGAGCGTGCAGGCGGACGACCCCCAGTACGCCGACTACGTGTTCGCCCGGCGCCCGCACGGCCGCGTGATGTTCCGGGTCAATTACGTCCACGACCACGGCGAGCCCGCCTCGCTCGAACTGCTGGGCAGCCCGCGGGTGCTCGGCGTGGCCGAGAGCCTGTGCGGCCCCAACTTTGTCCCGACCTACGAGTCGATGGTCTTCAAGCAGGAGGGCGACGGCGAGGCCATCCCCTGGCACCAGGACGCGGTCCACCCGCGCACTCACCGCATCTTCAACTTCGACCTCTACCTCGACCGCTCGCTCAAAGGGGCCGGCGCCCTGCGCGTCCTGCCGCGGACTCAGGCTCACAAGCAGGACATCTGCGCGCTGACCGAGGAGCACGGGTGGGACGGACCCGGCGTGATCCACGCGGAGATGGAGCCGGGCGACGTGCTGCTGCACGACGTGATGGTCGTCCACGGCTCGGAGCGGGTGGAGGGCAAGAGCCTGCGCCGCACCATCTACTATGAGTTCCGCGCCGCCGAGGAGATCCTGGAGGACGGTCCGTGGGATCGGGAGTGGATCGACCGGCGCCTGCGGCTCGTGCCGTTGGGGCTGGAGCGCCACCGGCAGGCCTTCCCCGACCAGGCGCAGATCCGCTGGAACGTCGCCGACGAGTTCCGCCCGCGCATCATCGGGACCGAGCAGCAGGAGTTGAAGATCGCGCACGTCGTCCACTCGGGCGGCTCCTACTGCAGCGCGGGCGACGCCGGCAAGAAGAGCGTGTAGCACACGTAGAGAGCGCAGGCTCGGCCTAGCCGTCCTGCCTTCTACGGCGAGCCCGTCCCGCCCAGGAAGGAGGGCAAACTAGGTCCGCACAGGTCACCGTAGCCGGACGCCAGGCTACAGTGACCTGTGCGGGCTGGTTTCGTTCGTCCGTGCAGTGTATGGGCTCACATCGTCCGCTGGTCGGTCGGCAGCGGACGATGTGAGCCTCTCTCAGCGCGTCTGACGATTGAGGGGTAGGGCAGCGGCAGCGCCGTGACAAACGGAGCCGACGGATGATCGAGAGTGCGGTTAGGTTGGCGCCCCCGGTCGGCCGGCGAATTGCGGCAGCCATTCTTCTTCGGCCGCGAACAGGTCGTCTGTCATGCGGCGAATGTCGTCGAGGGCGCAGACGGCGCCGGTGAGCGGGTCGAGCATGACCGCGTGGCGGACGGCCTCGCGGTCGCCATGCACGCCACCATAGGTCGCCAGTTCCTGCACGTTAATCATCGTGCGATTGAGCGCGGCGAGCTGCGGCGGCAAGTCGCCGACGACCGTCGGCTGCACACCCATGGCGTCGACCAGGCAGGGAACCTCGACGCAGGCGCCCCGCGGCAGGTTGGCGATCAAATCCTGATTGGGGACGTTGCCGTTGAACTTGAAGGGCTCATTGGTTTCCATGGCGTTGATGATAGAGGCGCCATACTCGTCGCTGCGGCCGGCGGGGAGGGGCTTGCGGCCGGCGGCCTGCGCCCGTACCTCGTCCAGGTAGGTAGGCAGCCGTTCGCGGCAATACGTCAGATAGCCCCCGGTCCGCCCCCAATCGAACCAGTGGTCGTGCGGCGAGGTGAACCGCTCGACCAGCGCGTCGACCATGGCGGGAGACTTGCGGAAGTAGGGCGCATACTCGGAGGCGTGCCCGCTGCTCTCGGTCACGAAATAGCCGAACTGCCGCATCAACGCGACGCGCACCGGTTCCTGCCCGACGACGTCGGCCTCTCGGATGCGCTCGCGCAGGCGCGGGTAGGCGTCCTGGCCCTGGCGGCGGAACTCCAGGAACCAGGCCTGGTGGTTGATCCCCGCCACGCGGTAGGACACGTCCTCGTAGGGCGCGCCGACCCAGCGGGCCAGCATGCGGGAGGTTCCCTGCACGCTGTGGCATAGTCCCACGTGGGGACGCCCAGTCGTGGCCACGGCCCAGCAGTTGATGGCCATGGGGTTGCTGTAGTTGAGCAGCAACGCCTCGGGCCGGCACGACGCGTCCATCTCGCGACAGATATCCAGCAGCAGCGGGATGGTGCGCAGTCCCCGGAACACGCCGCCGGGACCGAGGGTGTCGCCGACGCACTGGCCCACGCCGTAGCGCGCCGGTATCTCGATGTCACGGGCGTACGCCTCCAGCCCGCCGACCTGAGCCGTCACGATCACGTAGTCCGCGCCGCGCAGCGCCTCGACCCGATCGAGCGTCGCCTCGACCCGCGCGGGCAGGTCGCGCGCCTCGATCAGCGCGCGCACCAGGTCGCGCGCCAGCGCCAGGCGTTCGGCGTCGATGTCCATCAAGCTGATCACGCTGCCCTGTAGGGCGGGGAACGAGAGCACGTCATTGACCAGGTTGCGCGTGAACACCACGCTCCCGGCCCCGATCAAAGCGATCTTAGCCATCGATCAAGCCTTCCATCCCTCTCTCTCGTTTGCGTGGCATTCCTAACGTGTATGGACCTCTGCCTAGCCCTTGAGCGCTCCGGCCATCAGCCCCTCGACGATCTGCTTCTGGAAGATCATCGCCAGGACGAAGACCGGGGCGATCACGATCAGGCCCATCGCCGCCTCGTTGCCCCAGGCGACGGACTGGTACTGAGGGTTGACCGCCGCCTGCGTGATACCCAGCGTCAGCGTTGCCGTGGCGTCCGAGCGGCTGAAGATGAGCGGGAAGAAGAACTCGTCCCAGGCCGTGATCAGGTTGATCAGGAACAGCGTGGCCAGCGCCGGCCGCAACATGGGGATGATGATCCGCCACATGACGGTCGGGAAGTTGGCGCCGTCGACCTGGGCCGCTTCCTCCATCTCCAACGGGATCTGCCGCACGAATGACGTCAGGAGCCACACGCTCGTTGGCAGCAAGAGGCTGACCAACAAGATGACCAGGCCTTGCAAGGAGTCGACCAGGCTGAGGTTCTGGAACGTCTGGAACAAGGGGATGATCGTGGCGATCGACGGCAGGAACCCCGAGAGGAGAAGGCCCACGAAGAGGATGTTGCTGCCCGGGAAGCGAATGCGCGCGAACGCATAGGCGGCTAGCACGCACACGATGACCGAGATGCCGGCCGAGAATATGGCCAACAGGCCGCTGTTCAGGCACTCCCGGCCCAGATTTACGACCTGGGCCACGGTCTGGAAGTTGACGAACGACGGATGCAGGGGAATATAGTGGAGCGGTGAAGTGAAGAGTTCCTGGATCGGGGTGAAGGCCGACAGGACGATCCAATAGATGGGCAAGAAGGTGATCGCCAGGAAGAGGGCGATCGGCACGTAGAAGAGGACCGGCCGCGCTATCGCCCGTGCGCGGTGGCGCCGTACTCGTGGTGTCGTCCGTGCCCGCGTCTCCGCCAGGTCCATTCTAAATCCCTCCCAGGCTCTGGGTGCTGCGGCGCAGGAAGACATAGCACACCAGGCTGATCACCAACACGATCAAGAAAGTGAAGACGGCAATCGCCGAGCCGTAGCCGTAGTAGAGCCCCGAGAACGCCGCTTTGTAGACCTGATAGGAGAGCAACGACGTGGAGCTGCCCGGTCCGCCCTGGGTGAAGCCGTAGACGATATCGAACGTGAGCACGCGCGCCGTCGCGATAAAGATGGTCAGCGTGAAGATCAGGGGGGCGAGGAGTGGGACGACGATTGAGCGGAAGGTGCGCCAGGCCGAGGCGCCGTCGACCTTGGCCGCTTCATAGAGCTCGCCCGGAATATTCTGCAGCCCCGCCAGCACAATAATAGCCGCCCACGGGGCGTTCTTCCACGTGTCGAGCAGGATGACCGCGATGCGGGCCAGCGTGGTATCGGCCAGCCAGATGGGACGCGGCAGTCCGATGCGGGCGATCAAATCGTCGATCATGCCGTACTGGGTGTTGAAGAGCCATTGTGCCGCGGTCGCGATGACGATGGCGGGCATCGCCCAGGGCAGGAGGTTGACCGCGCGCACGATGGTGCGCCCGGGGAAGACGCGGTTGAGCAAGGTGGCGATGCCCAGCGCGTAGACCAATTGCAAGGCCGTCGAGGCGACGGTGAAAATAGCGGTAAAGGTCAGACTTTCCGTGATCGCCGGGTCACTGAACATGTTGCCGAAGTTGCGCAGACCGACCCAGCGCACGGTTTGGTTCAAAGGGCTCTCATTTGTAAAGCTCTGCACGATCGCGTGCAGGAAGGGGTAGATGGACACGGAGGCGCGCCAGAGTATGGCCGGGGCAACCAGGGCGTAGGCAAGAAGGATACGGTTAGAAAAACGGCGACGCCGGCGCGTGGCCACCGTTGCCATCGGGAGAGTTGTCGCCATAAATACCCCCAAACCTCCTCATCTCAAATAGGCGTGCGCAAGCGACCAGGACGGGCCGCCGGCGGGGGCGCCGACTGGCGTCCCCACCGGCCTGGACAAGGTGCGGTTGGAACCGGTTGCGCTCGACGGTATGAGCCTTGGGGAGGGATCATACCGTCGAGCCCGTTTGGCCCCGGTCCCGGCGGAGAATGAACGCGCCAAGAACGCGCCAACCGGCGCCCCGAGACGGGGGCCTAACTGTTCTGCAGGATTTGATCGATGCGCTGCTGGCCCTGGTTGATCGCGTCGTCGAGGGTGAGCTTGCGGTTGAGGTACTGGTTGATCACGGTCTCGAAGGCGTCGGAGATGCGCTGCGCTTGCCCCGTGATCGGGCGGCTGTGGGTCAGGCCCTGCTTGGCGTACTGCGCCAGGAACGGGGCCTGGTGGAGCGCCTTGGTGACGCTGGGCACGGAGAGGACGGAGGTGCGCGCCGGGGCCGAGCCGGTGAGCACCAGCATCTCCTCGGAGGCCGCGCCCGTGGCATACTGGATGAACTTGGCGGCCAGGTCCTTGTTCTTGGAGTACTTGCTGATTGCCCAGCCCCACGAGGCCGTGATCGACGTATTGTTCGCCGGGCCGCGCGGCGGGGTGCTGATCCCCAGGACGCCCGGCTTGCTCATGAGGGCGTTGGCCTGGAAGGCGCCATAGAAGCCGTCCCACACCGGCCACATCGCGAAACGCGAGTCGAGGAAGCCGGCTTGCAGCGAGGTGTAGTCGGCCGTGACCGTGTCGGCGGGCATGATCTTGTACGTGTTCAGCATGTCGTACACGAATTTTAGCGCCGTGCGGGCGCCCGGGGTCTTGAGGTGCAAAGGATCGGCCCCGGCCTGGCCCATCCAGTAGCACATCTCGTTGAACAGCTCGGTGTTCCCGTTCTTGCCCGCGAAGCCGATGCCGTAGCGGCCCCCCTTGGTCAAGGCTTTACCGGCCTTGACGATATCGTTCCAGGTTTGCGGGACGCTGAGTCCCGCCTTGGCGAAGAGGTCTTTGCGGTAGAAGAACAGCACGTCGCCGGCGTTACCAGGCACGCGGTACAGGTGGCCGTTGTAGGTGCTGAGCTTGATCGTCGCCGGCGGGACCGACATCTGCGTCTCGCGCGGGACGATGGTCTCCAGCGGCTCGAGCCAGCCGGCGTTGCTGAACGTGCCGGTCATGAAGTCGTCGAGCCACAGGACATCGTAGCCGGTGTAGCCCGACGAGAGGGCCGTGGTCAGCTTCTGCACGTCGTCGCCGAAGACCGCCGGCAGCGGGTTGTAGACGACGTTCACGCCACTACTTTTGGCGAAGCCGTTGAAGACCGCCTGGAGGTCTTTCAGCGGGGTGACGTTCGTCCAGTAGCTGACGTTCAGCGAGCCGCTCGCGAACGACACCGTGGCGAGCCCACCCCCGTGATTGAGCGCGGCCGGAAGCGCGCCGGCCAGGGCGAGGCCGGCGGCCCCGCGCCCTGTTCGTCGCAGAAACGTGCCCCGACTCGTCGTAGCCGGTACGTTCTCGGCCGCGGTATCCGTTGTATTCGCGTCTGCCATGATTATGTATCTCCTTCGAATGGCCAACAAAGTGGACCCATACGTGCATCAGTGCAGGTGACGGCTGTCGGCGTTGCAACAGCCAGAGACGGGACGGCGAGGCGCTCCTTGACGTGGCCCGGCAACACCCCCTTTCTTACCATGCCGCCGAGCGGCGCTCGGCTCCACACGAGGACCGCACCACGAGCGTGGTCGGCGCTACCTGGATAACGGGTGGCAGATCGGGGCGGTCGAGGCGCTCGACGAGCTTACGCGCCGCCATCTCACCGATCAATTCTTTCGGCACGCGCACCGTCGTCAACGGCGGATCAAGGTCGCGTGCGAACGGGATATCGTCGAAACCGGTGATGGCGAGATCATCCGGCAGGTGCAGGCCGCGCTCCTTCGCCGCGCGCATGGCGCCGATGGCGATCGTATCGCAGCCGCAGACCAGCGTGTCTGGCAGGGCATCACCCGTCAGCAAGGCCCTGGCCAGCGGATACGCGCCCTCGGCGGACCACGGCGTCTCGACGCAGTAGGCGGGATCGAGCGACAGCCCGTGACGCGCCAGGGCCTGCACGAGCGCCTCGCCGCGCTCGTCCACCGCCGGCGATGGACCCAGGAACGCGAAGCGAGACCGCCCCAGGGCCACGAGATGGTCGACCAAGCGGTACATGGATCGGCGTTTCTCTATCGTGATCACGTCGACGGGAACACGCTCGTCCCAGCGCACGCGATCGTCGCCGCCCTCGATGACCACGGTGCGCTCGGGGCCGATGGCCTTGCCGAAAGGCCGGATGCCGGCCAGGATCACGCCGTCGATGTGGGCGCGATTGAGCAGCAGCCGGTGCTGGCGGCGTTTCAAGTCGTCGACCGTGTAAGCGAAGCGGAGGTGGTATTGATGCCTGATCAATTCATCGTCGACGCCGTCGAGGACGGGTGACCAGAACGGATCGGAAAACTTGTACGACACGTTGCCGAGGATCAGGCCCACGTTATAGGTGCGCCGCACCTCGCTGTCCACGCGCCGCACCAAACGTTGCGCCGCGTCGTTGGGCTCGTAGCCGAGTTGGCGCACGGCCTCCCAGACGCGTTCCTGCGTCTCGGCTGCCACCGGTCGCGTGAGGTCCTCACTGAGCGTGCGTGAGGCCGTGGAGATAGAGACCCCGGCCAGTTTGGCGACATCGCGCAGTGTTGTTGACGCCAACTCTACCCCCAACTCGATCCAATCGTTTGGATAAACACGATCTTACCACCCTCGCTGTGTCTCTGTCAATAGGTCCCATGCTCCGAACAGCGCCACCGTGGGTCGAAGGGCGCATCCCCCGGCCGGTCTGTCCTGTGTCGCCGGATAGTCGCGGGGTATGATATGACAATTGGAGGGACCGGCCGCGCAGTCCGATACCGGATCTGTCCGTGACGCTCGGACACGGCGGGTAGCGGCGATGGAGGGCTCAGACCAGGCCCGCACATGGGCAAAACGCGAGGAGGAGAGGATGAATCGAACAGTGAGCTGGGAAGAGATGTTTCCCGATCAACTAGACGCGGAGCTCGCTCGTTGTCCCGTCGTCTATCTCACCTTCGGCCTCTGCGAACCCCACGGACTCCACAACGCCATTGGGCTTGACGCTCTCAAGGCGCACGCGCTGGCGCGCCACGCGGCCGAGGCGCATGGGGGCATCGTGGCTCCGCCCTTCTTCTGGCATGTGCATGAGATTGGCTACCACGCGTCATTTGGCGAACGGACGATCGGAGATCGCAACCCGTGGCTGACGAGCCTGCCGCCCTGGGTGCTCTATCAGACGTTCCTCTACCAGCTTCGCGCCATGGCCGCGCGTGGCTTCCAGGCAGCCATCGTCATTACCGGACACTACGGGGGAAACGAGCGGGACTTCAAGCGCGTCGCCGACATCTTCATGCGCCATAGCCCGCTCCGCGTCTGGGCAGGCGCGGACTACGAGACGATCGAGTACGAGGATATCCACGGGGATCACGCCGGCCGCTGCGAGACAAGCCAGTTGTGGGCCTTGCGACCGGAATTGGTCGATATATCGCGCCTGGCCCACGGCACGCCGGACGAGATGGGCCGTGTCATGGCCACGGGCCGCGACGCCGGACAGGCCGCGCGGCGCACGGGGGAGGCCATCGTCGCTTCGCAGGTCGCGTGGCTTGGGCGCAAGAGCGCCGAGTTGCTGGCGCAGTACCAGCCGCCGCGGCAACGGGCGAGCCGGACGCCCGGCAATCCGCTCGGAGCCCTGACCTTCGCGGAAACCGAGCGGATATGGAAGGACGACATCGAGCCGCTGCTGCCACAATTCGTCTCCATGAACAGGTGGCCCGGGCAGGAGGCTGTGGACCCGGCGTCGACGTGGGCGCCCAACGAGACGAGCCCCGCGTAGAGCCGTCGCAACACTGGCCGTCGCCGGCCCGGCTACCAAAATCAGGCGGCGGCATGCCCGCCACGTCCACCGTGACGTGACGCCCGTCGGTGGCCACGCGCGGCGAGGGTGCGAATGACCAACGGACGGCGGATACCGGCGGGCGCGTCGCGCCGTGCGCATACGTCCAGTAGGTGGGGCCAGCAAAGCCGGGATAGCCGTGCAGGGCGTCGGCGTACCATGCGCCCTGCATCGCCCAGCAACAGGTTGAGGCCGATGACCGCCACCTGGACGACCGAAGAAGGCGTGCGGGGCGCGGCCGCCGGCCCCCGGACCCACCCGACGCCAAGGAGGACGACGGCGAGCAAGGATATGTGTCCGACCCTGCCGGGTGTGCTGTGCAGCCCCTCGCCGTCAGCCTACACCGTCGCGTCGGGCCGTTGCAAGAAAGCATTGCGAACAGTGATAGAGGAGTACGACCAATCTATGCGCGAAGATAGGCCGCTGCGACGTGCGATAATGGTAGCAGACAGACGAGACATGTTATCTCGACCAGGGTTTGCTCCGGAACGTCCGCGCCGAGGCGCCCGCTGATGATGACGGCCTTGTGACCGATGCCCCCGCCTCTTCCGGCGCGTGTGGACCAGTTAGGAGCGACAAGCGATGACGACGATCACCATCCTGGGCTCAACCGGTTCCATCGGGCGGCAGACCCTCGATGTCGTGGCGGCGCACCCGGAGCATCTCACGATTCTCGGGATCGCGGGACGCGATCAGCGGTCTTTACGCGACCAGGCGCAGCGCTTTGGCATTCCCCTGGTCGGTGTGGCCAACGTGGAGGAAGGGCAGCCCCTGGAGGTCGAGTTTCCACTAAAGACAGAGGTGCTGCGTGGTCCCCGGGCGCTGATCGACCTGGCGACGCATCCCGAGGCCGACATCGTGGTCGTGGCCACGGTAGGGCGGTCCGGGCTGGAAGCGACGCTGGCGGCGGTGCGGGCGGGTAAGCGGGTGGCCATCGCCAACAAAGAGGTGCTGGTGATGGCCGGCGCGATCATCACGGCCGAGGCCAGGAGGCACGGCGCCACCCTGTTACCGATCGACAGCGAGCACAGCGCGATCTGGCAATGCCTGCTGGGCGAGGAACGGCGCGGCGTCAGCGCGATCCTGCTCACCGCCTCCGGTGGCGCGTTGCGCGACTACGACGCCGCGGCCCTGGAAAGCATCACGCCGGAGCAGGCGCTCCGTCACCCGACGTGGGTGATGGGACCGAAGGTCACCGTCGACTCGGCCACGCTGATGAACAAAGGGCTGGAGGTGATGGAAGCGCGCTGGCTCTTCGACGTGCCGCTGGAGCGCATTCGCGTCGTGATCCATCCCACCAGCACGGTCCACTCGCTGGTTCAGTTCAAGGACGGCGTCGTCAAGGCCCAGCTAGGAGTCCCGGATATGCGCGCGCCGATCCAATTTGCCCTCAGCTACCCTGATCGCTGGCCGCTGGACGCACCCGACTTCGACATTGCCCGCACGCCGCCGCTGGTGTTCGACGACCCTCAGCCCGGCCGCTATCCCTGCCTCGACCTCGCTCTGCGCGCCGGGCAGGCCGGCGGCACCTATCCCGCCGCCCTGTGCGGCGCGGACGAGGTCGCGGTGGAGTTGTTCCTGGCTGGCAGCATCCCCTTCACGCACATCCCACGGCTGATCGAGGCGGTCCTGGACGCCCACACCGCGGGGCCGGACGATGACCTGGACGTCATCATCACGGCCGATGAGTGGGCCCGCGAGCAATGCCGGCAACTGGCCGCTAGGCAGGACTAACGCCAGTCTAAGACAAGCGGCCGCCAGCCAGGACCGACGTTTCTGAGGCGCTCCCTCTCGGGGGACAGCCTTTTGCTCCTCAACTCCCCTGTGTCCATCGGGCTTCCCCTGCGCTGCCAGATCCTCCTCAGCGCGCTCCGCTGGCGACATTGAGCGGCGCCACCAGCACTTTGTCGACGCGCGGGCCGTCCATGTCGATCACCTCCACGCGTAAGCCTCGCCAGGCGAACGCCCGGACTGTGCGCATCTTCTCATCGACCTGTCATCCGGCTGTCATCAAGCGCCCGTACCATACAAACGTGACGCGCCGTGGGACAGCGGTGGACACGATGGAGTAAGACAGTTACAAGAAGGCTAAAGGTACCGCCGCGCGACGGCGCGGACGGTGACACGAGGACAAGGAGCGAGAGAAGATACACCATGGCTACCCCAGACACGACGTTTGCCGAGAGACCGCCCGTCGCACGATCCGCGACGGCGACCGTTCCCCGCACGGGGGTGTTGGTTCTACCGTGGCAACGCCTGGCGCTGGCCATCGTGCTGGCCGTCGCCGCCGTGCTCGACTTCTGGCAGCTCGATCAGGTCGGGTATGGCAATACGTACTACGCGGCGGCCGTCAGGAGCATGCTGCAAAACTGGCACGCCTTTTTCTTCAACTCGTTCGACGCGCAGGGCTTTGTCACGATCGACAAGCCGCCGCTGGGTTTCTGGCTGCAAGTGGCCAGCGCCAAGCTCTTCGGGTACAGTGGCCTCAGCCTGATGCTGCCCCAGGCGGTCGCCGGGGTGCTCTCCGTTGCCCTCCTCTATCACCTGGTGGCGCGGACTTTCGGCGCGGCCGCCGGCCTGCTTGCCGCGCTGGCGCTGGCCGTGATGCCGGTCAGCGTCGCCGCCAACCGCAACAACATCATCGATAGCCTGCTCGTGCTGACCGTGCTGGTGGGCGCGTGGGCCGTGATCCGCGCCGCCGAGACGGGGCGGCTGCGCTGGCTCGTGCTGACCGGCGTGCTGGTGGGCCTGGGCTTCAACATCAAGATGTTGGAAGCGTTCCTGGTCGTCCCGGCCTTCGGGATACTCTACCTGTTCGCGGCGCCAATCAGGTGGACGACGCGCCTCTGGCATCTGGCCGTGGCGCTCGTGGTCCTGACGGCGGTCTCCCTCTCCTGGTCTCTGGCCGTCGACGCGACGCCCGCCTCTCAGCGGCCCTACGTCGGCTCGAGCGGCACAAACTCCGAGATCAACCTGGCGTTCGGGTACAACGGCCTGGAGCGGTTGAACGGCCGCACTGGCGGCGGCAACCGCCCCCGATCCGGTCAAACGACGGCCGGCGGCAACAACGCGGCGGGGCAGACTCAACAGGACCAACAGGACCAACAGGCCGCGCTGCGCGGCTTTACGCAAGGCGAAGGGGGCGCCCCCGGACCATTGCGGCTGTTTGACAGCGCCCTGGGCGGCCAGGTGAGTTGGCTCATCCCGCTGGCCATCCTGGGCCTGATCGCCGCCGCCTGGCGCTCGCGCATCCGCTTCCCGCTCGACCGGCGGCAACAGGCGCTTGTCCTGTGGGGCGTCTGGCTGGCCACGCAGTACGCCTTCTTCAGCGTCGCGGGCTTTTTCCACAGCTACTATATGGTGATGATGGCGCCATCGATCGCCGCCTTGGTCGGTATCGGCCTCGTCGCGCTGTGGCACGATTACCGCGCCAGGGGCTGGCGTGGGTGGGCGCTGCCGGTGGTCCTGCTGCTCACGGCAGCCGTGCAAGCCTACCTGCTGTCGTCCTATCCCGCCTGGAGCGCGTGGCTAACGCCTCTCGTCCTGGGCCTTGGCCTCGTCGCCGCGGTGGCGTTGGTCCTGGCGCGGCGGGGCGTTCGCCTTGGGACGCGCGCCGCGCTTGTCGCGGCGGCATTGGGCGTCCTCGCGCTGCTGGCGGCGCCGATGGCATGGGCCGCGGATACCGTAGTGGGTGGCAATGGCGGCCTGACGCCCACGGCCGGTCCTCAACCACAAGGTGGCCGGGGCGGCTTTCCTGGCGGCGGCTTTCCTGGCGGCGGCGCGCAAGGCGGAGGCGGTCGCCGAACTGGCGGGGTCACGCAGGGGCGCGGAGGCGGCTTCGGCGGTTTTGACCGTGGAACGACGGATCCGGCGCTGATCCGCTACCTCGAAGGCCACCAGGGTCACGCAACGTATCTGGTCGCCACGCTTAATTCGATGAGCGGCGCCCCGGTCATCATCCAGACGGGCAAGCCGGTGATGGCGCTGGGCGGTTTCAGCGGTCAGGATCGCATCGTGACGCCCGGCGGACTGGCGTCGCTCGTTTCGGATGGGACCGTCCGCTACGTCCTGCTCCAAAGCGGTGGGCGCGGCAATCGGATTCCGGCGGCGGCGCTCAACGAACTCCCGTCCCAGGTTCGCGAGTTCGTCGAGGGACAGGGAGGCCGTGGCGGCTTCGGCGGCTTCGGCGGCTTCGGCGGTGGTCAGAACAACGACTTGACGCAGTGGGCCACCAAGAATTGCGCGGTCGTGCCGGCGAGCGCCTGGCAGCCGGCCACCACGGGTTCGACCGGTGGTGGTAGCGGCGGTGGCGGCGGTAGCGGTGGTAGCGGTGGTCTGGGAGCGGCCGGCGGGCAGCAACTCTACGACTGCGCCTTCAGGCCCGCCGCGGCGGGAGCGGCCAGCGGCGCACAGGCGACACCGACGACGCCCTCCCCGTCATCGGGTTCTGGCGCGGCGCCGTCCAGCCCCAATAGATCACCCTCGCCTACCGGCCAGGCGTCCGGGCGTCCTACCCTGACGGGGCAGTGGGTGGCAGGCGCGGCAGGAATGGTGACGGTGCAGTCGTTCACCGGACAGCAGTCGTTGCCGACGACGGCGCAGACTCGCTACTACGCCGTCAGGGCGGCAGCGGCGCGGGATCTAGCGGTCGGGCAACGGGTCGCTATCGTCACCGGACGGAACAGTCCGACCACGGCCACGAGCGTGACCATCGCTCCGGCCGGCGGCCCCTTTATCTCCCTGCGGTCCTTTGGCTTTGGCGGCGGCAACGGTAACGGTAACGGCGGCCCCAGCGGGGCTGGGGGATTCGGCGGCGGCAACGGCAACGGTGGATCGGGCGGACCGGGCGGCTCCAACGGGGGTAATGGCAATGGTGGTCCCGGAAGTTTCGGCGGGGGTAGCGGTTCCGGCGGTTCCGGCGGCTTCGGTGGGAACGGCGGTGCGGCGCCGGGCGGGATAAGGCGTCTTCGAACGGCCCTGACCGGTACGATAACCGCGCGACAGGGCGGAGCAATCACGATCAAGACGACGACGGGCGCCGCGCGCACCCTGCAACTATCGCCATCGACGAGCGTCTACCGCGTCACCATCTCTACACCAACACAGTTCCAGGCTGGCAACGCCGTCACCGTCTCCGGCGCGATGGTCGATGGGCGCGAGGTCGCAGCTACTGTGGTGGAGTCGACGGTGACGGGAACGACGCCCGCGATTGCCCCGGCGGGCGTCGCTGCGGGGACGAGCGCGGCCGGAGGATCGCGCGGAAGCCGCTGAGCGGCATGAGGGCCCCCACCCGGCGACGGTCGGGTGGGGGCTGCCCCGCGATCACATTCTCGGAGAGCGCCTTTGTCCTCTTGACGTCTTGCGTTGAGGCCGTGGGCGGGGCACACTGATGGGTAAGGGTTCCGTGACCCATCCATCGAGGCTGTGAAGAGGATTATCCCCTGTGCATGTCGTCATTACCGCCGTTGCTTTCATCATCATCCTGGGCGTGCTGGTGCTGGTCCACGAACTGGGCCACTTCCTGACCGCCCGTCTCTTCGGCATCCGCGTCGAGGAGTTTGGCCTCGGCTTCCCGCCGCGGCTCTACCCCGGCCCGGGCCGGGTGAAGCGGCTGCGGGAGCAGGGCAAAACGGTCTACTCGCTCAACGCCTTGCCCCTGGGCGGCTTCGTACGGCTGGCCGGCGAGAACGGCGTGGCCACGACCGAGGGGGGACGGGCGGCGAGCGGCGCGCTCTCGCTGAGCGGACAGACCGCACAGGCCGACGACCCCGGCGCCTTCGGTAACAAGCCGGCCTGGCAGCGCGCGGTGGTGCTGGCCGCCGGCGCGTTCAACAACATGGCGCTCGCGATCCTGCTCGTGTTTTTCTTTTTCGCCGTCATTGGTACCCCGCGCACCGATACCGAGGTGGTCAAGGTAGCCATCGGCTCGCCGGCCTGGAACGCCGGTATCCGGCCCGGCGACGTCATCGAGCGCATCGGCGGGCAGAGGCTACAGGGTCTCGACGACGTCCACAACGCCGTCAACGCGCACATCGGACAGGACGTGGCCGTCGTGCTCGGGCGACAGGGCGACCACGTGACCGTGCGTCTGACCCCTCGGCCCCGGCGGGAGACCCCCGTCGACCAGGGGGCCATCGGGGTGGTGACGGCGCCGATCAATGAGCGCTATGTGCCCGCCCCCTTGGGGCAGGCCGCGAGCGCGGCCATCAATATCCCGGTGGCGACGATCCAGGGGATTGCCGCGCTGGGATCGCATCCGGCGCCGCAGCCGTCCTTCCCGCAGACATCGGCCTACGTGACCTTCGGAGGCCAGCGCGTGAGCGAGACCGCCGTGACGACCGTCGATATACCAGGTTCCATCCAACCGGACCCCTGTGCGTCGCCGGACAGTAGTGGCGGCGGTCTGACCGGTCCCATTGGCATCATTCGTCTGGTCGACTGCGAGGCCAACAACATCAGCACGGTGGGCTGGACGCCGCTACTGTCGCTGGTGATCGACCTTAGCGCGTCGCTGGCCATCATCAACCTGCTGCCGTTCCCGGCGCTCGACGGCGGCCGCCTGATCTTTGTGCTGATCGCGGCGGTCTCGCGCCGGCGCGTGCGTCCGGAAACGGAGGCGTTGGTCCACGCGCTGGGCATGGCCGCGTTGCTCAGCTTGATGGTCTTCATCTCCATCAACGACCTCAGCAACTGGCTCCACAACAGGCCGACGTTCTAAGGGCGGGCAACGGCTTTTATCAGGAAAGGACCGGGCAGCCATGATGCTGGGTGATCTCGAGACCCCGAGTCTGGTCGTGGACCTGGGGCGCATGGAGCGCAATATTGCGCGCATGGCAGCCATTGCCGACGCGGCCGGCGTGGCTCTGCGCCCGCACGCCAAAACCCACAAGACGCCGCAAATCGGCCGTCTGCAAATCGCGGCGGGCAGCCCCGGCTTGACCGTGGCCAAGCTCGGCGAGGCCGAGGTCTTCGCGGACGCCGGCATCGACGACCTTTTCGTCGCCTACCCGCTGTGGGGCGAGTCTAAGTGGGAGCGCCTCTGCCGCCTGGCCACGCGCGCGCGCGTACGCGTCGCCGCCGACTCGTACGAGGTCCTGGAGGGTCTCTCGCGGACCGCCGCGCGCCACGGCCTGCGCATCCCTGTGCTGCTGGAGGTGGACAGCGGCTTCGGGCGCACCGGCCTGCAGACGCCCGAGGAGGCGCGGACGCTGGCGCGGCGCATGGGCGACCTGCGCGGCGTCACGCTCATCGGGCTGATGGGCTACGGCGGGCACAGCTACAAGGAGACGACGGCGGAGGGCATCGCGGGCGTGGCGCGCTCCGAGGCCGCCCGGTTGGTCGAGACTGCCGCGCTGCTGCGCGCCGACGGCGTCGACGCGCGCGAGATCAGCACGGGCAGCACCCCGACCGCACCCTACGCGGCCCGCGAGCCGGGCGTCACCGAGATCCGCCCGGGAACCTACGTGTTCTCCGACCGCGACCAGGTCTCTTTCGGCTGGGGCAGCCTGGATGACTGCGCGCTTAGCTTGCTGGTGACCGTGGTCAGCCGGCCGACGCCCACCCGCGCGGTCATCGATGGCGGGACCAAGACGTTCAGTTCCGATGGGTCGGCGCGGGCCACGGGCTGGGGAGCGGTGCGCGGCCACCCCGAGTACGCTGTGTCGTGGCTGACCGAGGAGCACGGCATCTTGGAGGTCCCGCGCGATGCGAGCCTGCCGATCGGGACGCGACTGGAGATCATCCCCAACCACGCCTGCGGGGTGCTCAACATGCACGACCAACTGGTCGCCGCGCGCGGCGAACGCGTCGAGGAGATCTGGCCCGTCGCCGCGCGCGGCCGGGTGCAGTAGGCGGGCGCCGGGACCGACCACGCGGGACGGTGGGAAACGAGCGTGATAACGAGCGTGATGTGGACCTTGCGTCCCGCGTTGGGCGACATGTCGCGGCTGGCGCCCGTCTCTTGGCACCCGTCTCTCGCCGCGCTCGTAGAGAGACATGCATTGTCACCACACCCGAAATGAATAATCTAGGCTCGTGCAGGCGAGCGTAGGAGTAGATAGTGCCATGCTCATCGTCGACGCCCATCTCGACCTGGCCTGGAACGCCTTGCAGTGGAACCGTGACCTGCTCCAATCGGCGCATACGATCCGTCAGCAGGAAGTAAGCATGACGGAGCCGGGGCGCGGCCAGGGCACCGTGGCCCTGCCCGAACTACGACGCGGCCGGGTCGCGCTCCTCTTCGCGACGACGCTGGCGCGTTGCACCGGCCGGCTCGAGCCCCACGTGGACTATCTCTCGCCCGCCCAGGCCTACGCCGCGGCCCAGGGCCAGATCGCCTACTACAGGGCCCTGGAAAGCCAGGGCCACATCCGCATCATCGTGGATGCGCAGAGCCTCGACAGCCACGTCGCGCGCTGGGAAGCATGGGACACCGGGGACACCGGGGACACCGGGGACACCGGGGACACCGGGAAGCGGCCCGAGTTGGCCGAGGCGCCGCCCCTGGGCGTCGTCCTCAGCATGGAGAGCGCCGACCCGATCGTGCGGCCGGGCGACCTGGCCGCGTGGCACGCGGCGGGCGTGCGCCTGATCGGCCCGACGCACTACGGCCCCGGCCGCTACGCCGGAGGGACGGGCACGGAGTCGGGCCTGACCCCGCTGGGGGTGGAGCTGCTCGCCGAGATGGGGCGGCTCGGGGTGTTGCTGGACCTGACGCACTTCTCGGATCAGGCCTTTTGGCAGGCGCTGGAGCGGTATGACGGCCCGGTGCTGGCCAGTCACACGAACTGCCGCGCGCTCGTCCCGCGCCAGCGGCAGTTCGACGACGCGCAACTGCGTGCGATCATCGCGCGCGACGGCGTCGTCGGGGCCGCGCTCGACGCGGTGATGCTGGAACCGGCCTGGATCGTGGGCGCCGCCACCAACCCGCGCGTCCCGCTGGAGAGGGTGGTCGAGCACGTCGACCACATCTGCCAGTTGGCGGGCAACGCGCGGCACGTCGCCATCGGCAGCGACCTCGACGGTGGCTTCGGCCGCGAACAGTCGCCGTACGACCTCGACACGGTCGCCGACCTGCAGCGCCTGCGCGGTCCGCTGGCCGCGCGCGGCTATGGCGAGGACGACGTCGCGGCGATCCTGCACGGGAACTGGCTGCGACTGCTGAGGCGAGCGTGGCAACATGGTGTCCCGTTGGAAGCGGCGCAGACGCTGATCGCGGGCGCTCTGGCCTGGTCAGGCGAGGACCGCACCGACGGCTGAGACGTGTCGCATGTGGAAACGCCGCTCAGGCGGCTACTGCTCCATTCCCCAACGAAAGCAAGCGGGTCAGGAGTTACAATCCCACGTCGGCCGCAGCGTTCTCGTTGAAGAGCGAGCCGTCGCGGATATAGCGGCGCACCATGGGCACGCTCTTGTGGCCGGTCTGCGCCATGATGGCGCGCTCGCTCACGCCGGCCGCCGCCGCCGCCGTGGCCAGACCCGCGCGCAGGCTATGGCCGGCGTAGCGGGTAGCATCCAGCCCGGCCGCCTCGGCCGCGCGCTTGACGATCAGGGCCACGCTCTGGTCTGTCAGGCGCGTGGGCCGCAGCTGCCCGTGCCGGTTGACCGGCCGGAACAGGGGGCCGCTCGCGATACCCGCGGCAACGCGCCAGTGCTCGACGGCGCGCACCGGGCAGGTGGGCAGCCGCGAACCGTAGGGGATGCCGACCTGACGGCCCTGGCCTTCCTGGTCGGTCTTGCCGCGCCGGACGGTCACGACGAGGCCGTCTCGGGTGGAGGAGACGTCGGCCACGTCGAGCGCGACCAGTTCGCCGCGGCGGAAAGCGCCGGCGAAGCCGAGCAGCAGCAGCGCGCGGTCGCGCCATCCGGGCAGCGTGTCTGGCAATGTTGCCACCATAGCACGCACGTCGGCGGTTACGGCGGCCTGCTTGCCGGACTGCGCCGTGCCATGGGTGCGGCGAATGCCGGACCACACGGCCCGCACCGAGGCGTGTGTGGTGGGAGACTCTAGCTCCGCCGCTTTGTGCGCCTGGGCAATGGCTACGAGCCGGCGCTGCAGCGTGCTGGTTTTGCAACGTCCGGCGCGATCGGCCAGGTACAGCGCAACGGTCTCGGGCGCCGCCGGTAAGGCGGCGCGGCGGCGCTCCTGACACCACGCGGTGAAGTCGGCCCAGTCCGCGCGGTAGGCGCGGCGGGTATTGGCGGCGCGGGCGGCGCGGGCGTAATCACGCGCGCTCTCCGCGGCCTGGCTCAGGAGGAGTTCGGTCGACTCCGCCGCCGTCAAGGCCATGGCGGAAGGGCCGGACGACTCGTCGCCATCGTCTGCGTTGGCCGCGGCGTTCGCTGGCCGCTGACCCGACACCGTATCCACGATTATCGCTCCTTCTCTAACTAGCGATAAGTGATGTTTATCGCTAGTTAGAAGATACCACAAGGACAGGAGTAGCCGCGGGGATCATGACTCGATGTTCTGGATGTAGATGTTCACGTCCTTGACGTCCATGCCGAGCATCTCGTGGACGGCGGCGGTCACGGCGCGCTGGATGGCGGTCCCCGTCCCCACCATGTTGATGCCCTGGGCCACGATGACGTAGAGATCGACGGTGACGGTGTTCTGGCGCACGCCCAAGCGCACGCCGCGCGTGGTGTCGTGGCGCGGGCGGAGGGGAAAGCCATGGCCCGGCACGGTGCCCATGGCCACGACCCCCGGCACCGCGACCGTGGTCAGGTTCACGATCGTGGCCAGCACCTCCGGCGCGATCTTGACCGTGCCGGTGATGTCCGCCATCGTCCCGGTGATGCCCGTCATCGCTTCACCATCCGATCCTCACCGCCCGTCCTCCCATTCTCGTTAGACCGAGGCGTCCTCGAGCACGGCCATGTCCGCTAGCGCCGCGGCCGCCGTGATCCGTTCGATATAGTCGGTATAGACCTCGCCCGCGCGGAAGGTCGGCTCGCGCATCACCTCTTGCAGGAAGGGGGTCGTGGTGGTCAGGCCGTCGAGGCGCAACTCCGCCAGGGCCCGCGCCATGCGCGCGACCGCTTCGTCGCGGTCGCGTCCCCAGGCGATCACCTTGGCCAGCAGCGAGTCGTAGTGCAGGGGCACGGTGTAGCCGGCGTAGAGGTGCGAGTCGACGCGGATGCCGGGGCCGCCGGGCGGCAGATAGGTCTGCAAGGTCCCGAAGCGCGGTGAGAAATCGGCGTCCGGGTCCTCGGCGTTGATGCGGCACTCGATGGCATGGCCGCGCAGCGCCACGTCGTCCTGGCCCACGCCGAGCGGCACGCCCGCGGCGATCCGGATTTGCTCCTTGACCAGATCGATCCCCGTGACCGCCTCGGTGACGCCATGCTCGACCTGGATGCGCGTATTCATCTCCAGGAAGTAGAGATTGCCCTGCTCGTCGCGCAGGAACTCCAGCGTGCCCGCGTTGGAGTAGCCGATGGACGCGGTTCCTTGCACGGCCAGGGCGCCCAGGCGAGCGCGCTCGTCTGGGGATAGCGCGGGCGACGGCGCTTCCTCGACCATCTTCTGGTGACGCCGCTGGATCGAACAGTCGCGCTCCCCGAGGTGAATGACGTTGCCGTAGTTGTCGCCCAGGACCTGCACTTCGATGTGGCGGCAATGCTGGAGATATTTCTCCAGGTAGAGTTGGGCGCTGCCGAATGCGCTCTGCGCCTCGGCCTGCGCCGTGGAGAACGCCTGCGCCAACTCCGCCTCGCCGGCCACCACGCGCATGCCGCGCCCTCCACCGCCCGCCGCGGCTTTCAGGATGACGGGGTAACCGACGTCGAGCGCCAGTTCCTGGGCCTCTTCCAGCGAGCGCAGCGCGCGATCCGTGCCCGGCAGGACAGGCAAGCCAGCGGCCTGCATGCGCGCGCGGGCCACCGATTTGTCGCTCATCTGCGCGATCACGTCGGGCCGCGGTCCGATGAAGGTGACGTCGCACTTCTCGCAGATCTCCGCGAAGTAGATGTTTTCGGAGAGGAAGCCGTAGCCCGGGTGGATGGCGTCGGCGCCGGTTACGAGCGCCGCCGTGACGATATTGGACATGTTGAGATAGCTCTTGGACGCGGCGGCCGGCCCGATACAGACGCTTTCGTCGGCCATCGCCACGGGCAAAGAGTCGCGGTCCGCCTCCGAATGCACGATGACCGAGCGCACGCCCAACTCGCGGCAGGCGCGAATGATGCGCAGCGCGATCTCACCGCGATTGGCGATCAGGATTTTCGTGAACATAGTCGTTAGCTTTTAGCCATTAGCTTTTAGCCGTTAGCCAGTAGGCGTGGGCCGTCGTAGCTATTCATTATCGTCATCCCTTCACACGAGTACCGACCGGTAGAAAAAGCTCATGGCTCATGGCTCATAGCTAACGGCTACTGGCTCGTCTAGCTTCACGACCGTTGCGCCCGGCGCGATGCGCTTGAGCAGCGCAGCCAGTGTCGCGCCAGGGCCGCAGTCGACGAACGCCTCCGGAGCGTCCGGCGCCGCGGCGATGGCCCGCACCGCCGCGGTCCAGCGCACGGGGGCCAGCACCTGCATGGCCAATTCGGCGCGGATGGCCTCCGCCGTGCGGAGCAGCGCCGGCGCGCTGTTGGCGATGACCGGGTAGGCCGGGTCGGCGATGGGCGCCGCGTCGAGCGCCGGACGTAGCTCCTCGGCCGCCGGCCGCATCAGCGGGGAATGGAAGGCGCCGGCGACGGCCAGCGGCACGACCTTGCGCGCCCCGCGCTCGCGCAGGAGGACCATGGCGCGCTCCAGCGGCGCCCGCGCCCCCGAGATCACCACCTGCTCCGGCGCGTTATAGTTGGCGGCCACCACTACATCCATCCCCTCGCCACCGTCGCGCGACGCCTCGGCGCAGACCGCCTCGACCGTGGCGTCGTCGGCGCCCAGCACCGCCGCCATGCCACCGGGAACGCGATCCGCCGCCCGCTGCATCAACTCCCCGCGCCGCGCCACCAGGCGCAGCGCCTCCTCAAGCGTCAGCGATCCCGCGGCGACCAGCGCGCTATACAGGCCCAGCGAGTGCCCCGTGGCAACGGTCGCGGCGAACGGCCCGGCCTGCTCCTGCCGCGCCGCCAGCAGCGCCAGCGAACACGCCAGGATCGCCGGCTGCTGATGGCGCGTCTGGCGCAGGTCGTCCTCCGGCCCCTCGAAGCAGAGGCGTGAGAGCGGCAGCCCAAGCGCGCGGTCGGCGCGCGCGAACACCGCGCGCGCCGCCGCGGAGCGGTCATACGCCGCGCGGCCCATGCCGACCGTTTGAGCGCCCTGTCCGGGGAAGAGGAGCGCGACCGTGCCCACGACCGTGCCCGCGACCGTGCCCGCCGGCGAGGCAGCGGCAGGATCACTCACTGACCCTGCTGGTCCCCGCTCTCCCGCTCCTGACGGCGGCGGGCTTTGGCCCCCACGTCGATCACCTCACGGCCATGGTAGATGCCGCAGGTGGGGCAGGCGCGATGAGCGATGCGCGGCTGGTGGCACTGCGGGCACGGCGTGAGCGGCGTCGGATGCAGTAACAGATGGGTGCGACGGCGGCCTTGCCGGGCATGACTTGTTTTTTTCTTCGGTACCGCGGGCATACTAAAACTCCTCGTGACGCCCCTGGCCGGCGGCCAGAGCGCCCTGTAAGCAACGCAGAGTAAACAGATGTGACAAAGAGTAGTGTACAGGAGGGTGGCGCGATACACAAACGCGCGGCCTAACCCGCGGCGTGTGGCCGCGGTCGCATGGCAAGCCACCGGCCGACCGCGGTCGGGTGCGATCCGTAGGGGGCGTATCGTATGCGCCCTGTTCGTCACACACAAGGGCGTATACGATACGCCCCTACCCGCGTCCCTTCGTCCTGACACCGCAGCGTCTGTCGTGCGCCATGCGACCGCGGTCGCAGGCTTGCCATCAGGCTTCCTTGATCAGATCGGCCAGCGCGGCGAGGGGATGATTCTCGTCGGCGACGATGCAGTCGCAGCTTTCGGTGTTGCGGTTGGCGCCGCACACGGGGCATAGGCCGGCGCAGTCGTCCTGGCACAGCGGCCGGATGGGCAGGGCCACGATCAGATTCTGGCGCACTGCCTCGCCGAGGTCGAGGATATGCTGCTGGTTGATCTCGAACACAAGATCGTTCTCCGACGGCGGCAGCGGGCGCCCGGTCGTCACGTCAACGGTCGGCTCGAACTCCTCGGCGAAGTCGGTCCTGATCGCAGCCTCGACCGGGTCCAGGCAGCGCGCGCAACTCAGGCCGACCATGGCGTCGGCATACCCGCGCACCAGGATACCGGTGTTGGTGCGGTCGAAGCGCACGTGGCCGCCGTCGATGCGGGCCACGATCTCGTCGTCGAGGGCAAAGTCCTGCCCGGGATCGAGGTCATACTCGCGCGTCGTCCCGACGGCGCTCTTCAAGAGATGGGAAACGTTGTATTCCATGATGCGTACCCTAATAGGCGGGGCGATAGATTAATCGACAGCTAATCGGACGAAGACGAAGCGGCGGATCGCTGCTCTTGCTGCAGCGAGGCGATACCGTTCTGCACGGTGGACAGGGTCTGAGCCAGGCGCGCTTCCAGGGCGCGCAGGCTCTCGACCGCGTAGTCGTCAGCGCTGGCGCGGATGTCATCGGCGCGTTGCTGCGCTTGCTGGAGCATCAGCGTGGCCTGACGTTCGGCCGCCAGATACATCTTTTGCTGCGACAGCAGCTCATCGGCCTGGCGGTGCGCCTCCTGTACCAGGCGCAGGGCCTCCTCGTGCGCCTCGCGCAGCAGGCGCTCGCGCTCACCAGCAAGCTCGCGCGCGGCCTGGACCTCGTGTGGCAGGTTCTCGCGGATAGTCTCGATGAGCTCGGTCGCCCGGTCGGCGTCGACCATGTGCCGGCCCAGGCCGGGCACCGGCCAGCCGGCGCTGATCACGTCCTCGATATCGTCGAGCAGTTGAAGGATATCGATGCGGCCCCCTCCTTCCATGGTCACGACGACCACTCGCGGCCGTGCAGGCGCGCGGCGACGGGTGGAGGCACAAAGCGCGCCACGTCTCCGCCCAGCGACGCAATCTCTTTGATTAAAGATGAACTGACGAACGACCAGGACCCGCGCGCAACCAGGAACACGACGTCCACCTCGGGCGCCAGCTCGTGGTTGGCCAGTACCTGCGGGTACTCGGCCTCGAAGTCGCCGGACGTGCGCAGGCCGCGCACGACGACGCCGGCGCCGATCTGGCGCGCGAAGGCGACCATCAACCCGCTGAACGGCTCCACCCGCACGTTGGGCAGGCGCTCCGTGGAGGCCTTGACCAGGGCCACGCGCTCGTCGAGCGAGAAGAGCGGGTTTTTCCTGGCGGGCCGGTCGAACACGGCCATCACCACCTCGTCGAACAGGACGCTGGCGCGCGTGGCGATATCCAGGTGGCCATTTGTGATGGGGTCAAAGGTGGCGGGAAAGATCGCGCGCATCACCCCTCCTCCTGTTCCTGGCGTTGCCAGATCGTGACCGCCGTGTCGCCGTAGAGCCGGGTCCGGCGCAGCCGCAACGGTCCCAGCTCGCTCGGGGGCGTCACACGCTTGCCGTGCTCGAACACCACCATGGCCTCCGGCGCGAGCAAGCCTGAATGACCGACGCGCTCGACAATAGCCAGCCCCCCCGCATCGTCATAGGGAGGGTCCAACACTATTACATTATACGGCGGCTGGGACATGAGCGGTAGCAGGAATCCACCGCGACGGGGACCCTCACCCCCCTGCCCATGGCTGACTGGCCCCCCAGCTTCGCTTTGCGGACTGGCCCCCGACCGGTTGCGACCGGTCCCGGTCCAGCCGGACCCTAGCCGCAGGTCCGCCGTTGGGGCGCGCCTCTTCCTGCCGCGGGAGAGGGGGGGCAACGCGCTATCCGGGCTTCCGGGTTCCGGTTGGGGAAGAGAGACATCCGCGTTCCTTGTCACCTCCTGAGGGAGAGGGGTAAGGTTCTCCCCGTGGGAGGGATGGGTGAGGGCTCGTTCCAGGCGGTCGAGAGCCGTGGCTACGGGCATACACCAAACCACTGCCCGATCCACCAGCCGCGTGGCGCGCAGGTTGGCGTCGATCACGCGGCAGACCGCGGCGGCGCGCTCCACGAACAGGCACGAGGCGGCGCCCCGGCTGAGCGCCTCCACCCCGAGCGCGCCCGTGCCGGCATAGAGATCGAGGACGCGCGCGTCGCGCAGATCGGGCGCCAGCGCGTCGAAGATGGCGCCGCGCACCTTATCGCTGGTGGGCCGCGTCCCCGCGCCGGGCGGTCCCTTGAGCGGCACTCCGCCCGCGCTGCCCGCGATCACGCGCATCGCATAGCCGTCGGCCTGCGACTAAAGTCGCATGGCAAACCACGGACACTGAAGTGTCTTGTGGGTGCGAAGGTCGCGATCCTCCCGACCTGGCTCGATGGGATGCTAGGGTCGCTGACGTGCCTCACTGTGCCCGGCGTCGCCGGGCAAATCCGATCTCCGAGCGACTTTAGTCGCCGTATCCTGCCATGCGACTTTAGTCGCAGGCCGTCCCCCTTCGCCATAGCCATCAACTCCGTTCGCTGCCGGCGCCGCGGGTCCAGAAGCGCTCCATTTGTTGGGACAGCAGGCGGTGTTCCGGGTGCGCCAGGTCGGGGTCATCCTCGACCAGGCGCGTGGCGGCGTCGCGCGCCTCCTCGACGCTGCGCATATCGCCCAGCCCGGCCACCGTGAGCGCCGGCAAGCCGCTCTGGCGCGTGCCCCAGAACTCGCCGGGGCCGCGCAGCCGCAAGTCCTCCTCGGCCAACTTAAAGCCGTCGTCCGTCGAGGTGATGGCCTGCAGGCGCTGCTGGCCGACCGCCGAGGCGCTCTCGGCCAGCAGCAGGCAGTACGACTGCTCGGCGCCGCGGCCCACGCGCCCGCGGAACTGGTGCAACTGGGCCAGGCCGAAGCGGTTGGCCTCCTGCACCACCATCACCGTGGCGTTGGGCACGTCGATGCCCACCTCCACCACCGAGGTCGCCACCAGCACCTGGATCTCGCCGTCGCGGAAGCGCGCCAGCACGGCCTCTTTCTCGCTGCCCTTCAGGCGGCCATGGACCAGTCCCACCGCGAGGTCGGGGAACACCTCGCGCTGCAGCCGCTTGTGCTCGGCCACCGCGGCCCGCGCCTCCGACTTGTCCGTCTCCTCGACCAGGGGACAGATCACGTAGGCCTGGCGGCCCAGCGTCACCTGCTCGCGCACCATGCGGTAGGCCGTCGCGTCGGACGGGACCCATTGCGTGTCGATGGGTTGGCGGCCGGGCGGCCGCTCGTCGATCACCGCCACGTCGAGGTCGCCGTAGATGGTCAGCGACAAGGTGCGCGGGATCGGCGTGGCGGTCATGGCCAGCACGTGCGGGTTGAAGCCCTTCTGGCGCAGCCCGGCACGCTGGCCCACCCCGAAGCGGTGCTGCTCGTCGACCACTGCCAGGGCCAGGCGGTCGAACGCCACGCCTTCCTGGATCAGGGCCTGCGTCCCCACCAGCACCGGGATGGACCCGTCGGCCGCGCCGGCGTAGACCCGCTTGCGCTCCGCGCCCTTGACCGAGCCGGTCAGCAAGGCCACCTCCACGCCAAATGGGTCCAGCAAGCGCGCGAGCGAACGGGCGTGCTGCTCGGCCAGGATCTCCGTCGGCGCCATCAGCGCGCCCTGCCAGCCCGCCCGCGCGGCCAGCAGCAGCGCGGCGGCGGCCACCACCGTCTTGCCCGAGCCCACGTCGCCCTGCAGCAGCCGGCCCATGGGGACCGCGCGCGCCATGTCGGCCAGGATAGTGTCCAGCACGCGGCGCTGCGCCCCGGTCAGCGCGAACGGCAGCGACCGGGTGAACTCCTCCAGGGCGGCGGGGTCGCGCGCGACCGGGCGCGCCGGCGGCCCCTGTTGCCACTCGCGCTTGCGCCGCGCCATGCCGATGCCCACGTAGAACAGCTCCTCGAAGGCCAGGCGGCGCATCGCCGCCGCCTTCTCCTCTTCATCGGCCGGCAGGTGGTAGGCGTAGAGAGCGCGGTCCAGCGGCAGGAGGTCGTGCGCGCCGCGCAGCGCGGGCGGCAGCGGGTCTTCGACCAGGTGCAGGGCCGCGTCGAGCGTCCTCTTGATGGTGTTGCGCAGCCAGCGGCCGGTCAAGCCCTCGGTCAGCGGGTAGACCGGGACTAGCCGTCCGGTGTGGGTCATATCCCCGCCGCCCGCGCCGCCCGCGCCGCCCGCGCCGCTCCCGCCACCCCCCATATCCTCCTCGTGAGGGAACTCGACGTCGCGCGGCACGAACTGCAGCCGGCCGTTGAACAGCTCGGTGTGGCCGCTGATGGCCACGCGCTGCCCGACGTGCGGGCGCAGTTGGGCGGCCATGAAGCGCTGGTTGAACCAACCGACGCGGATCACGGCCGTGGAGTCGGACACTTTGGCCTCTACGATGACGTGCTTGCGCGCCGTGGTGCGCATATCGACCGCTTGCAGGATGCCCTGCAGCGTGGTGGTCATGCCCGCGCGCAGCTTATTGATGGGCGCCGGATTGCGGTAGTCGTAGTGGTCGCGCGGGAAGTGGCGGATGGCGTCCTCGACCGTGCGCAGGCCCAGGCGTTCCAACTTCTCCAGTTCCTGCGGCCGGATCTTCAGCACCTCGGACAGCGGCTGCTGCAGGCTGGTAGCCCTCACCCCCAGCCCCTCTCCCGTGTGCGGGGCAACCCTCACCCCCGGCCCCTCTCCCGTGCGCGGGAGAGGGGAGCTTGTGTCCAACGTGCTGGTAGCTCCCGACAACTCGCGCGGCGCCGTGGAGCCTACCGTATCCTCTAGCCCTGCCTCGCGCGCCATCTCGCGCCGGATAGCCAACTCCTGCGGCGATGGTTCCCTACCATCCGCCTGCCAGGAATCACCGTTCCCTCGCCTGACAGGTCGCGCCGACCCTGCCGTCGTGCTCCCCTCTCCCGTGCGCGGGAGAGGGGTTGGGGGTGAGGGTTGCCGGATGCGGGCCAGCGCGGCGGCGTCGCCCCGGTGGGCGTCCGCGACGGGACCGGTCGCGACGGGCTCGTGGACCGGGGCCTGACCAACCGCCGCTGCCTCGACGCGCTTGAGCACGATGACTACCTGCTGCGCGCGCTCCTCCACGCTGCCCAGAGCCTCGTACCGTCTAAGGTCGCGCAGCAGCCCCTCGGCCACCGGCGCAGTGCTGGTGTCGAGGTCCTGGCGGTCGAACTGCTGGTGGAAATAGCGGTAGAGGCCGCCCGTGGCCGCGTTGTTGCGGTAGCCCTGCCGCTGCTCCAGGGTCAGCACCCGGCGCAACAGGTCGAGCGTCGCGGCAAACGGCTGCCTCATACCTCGGGGTGCTCCGCCAGGAAGGCGCGTGCCCGCTCCTCGCCCGTCGCCTTGTCATCCTGGTCCAGGTTGCCGTCGAGCACCAGGTCCAGCAAGTAGGCCTTGAGCTTACCTAGCCAGGGACCGGGCGGCCGGCCGAAGAGGGCCATCAGCTCGTTGCCGTCGAGCGGCGGACGCATCTTGGCGATCGCGGCCTGCGCCTCCAACTCGCGGCAGCGTTGCTCCAGGCTATCGACCGTGACCAGCACCGCCTGCACGCGCTCGAAGCGGTGCGAGGTGATGTCCGCGCGCGAGAGCTGGAACAGGGCGGGCAGCTCGTCGCCCGCCTCGCGCATGAAGCGGCGCACCGCACCGTCCGTCCAATCGCTATAGGTGTTGATGCGCATATGCATGCCCACCAGGTTGGAGACGCGCTCCACCGTGGCGCGGTCGTAGTGCAGCCGCGTCATGATGTCTCGCGCCCACTGCGCGCCCAGCGCCTCGTGGCCGAAGAAATGCACCTCGCCGTCGCGGTACGAATACGTGGCCGGCTTGGCGATGTCGTGCAGCAGCGCCGCCCAGCGCAACTCCAGCGTCGGCGGCGAACGGTCCACCACCTGCAGCACATGGCCCCAGATGTCCTTGTGCCGGCGGTCAGCGCGGGTCCGCATCTCGGTCATCGGCAGGGCCTCGGGGATGATCTGGCGCAGCAAGTCGAGCTCTACTAGCAGGCGCAGCCCACGCGAGGGCTGCTCCGACAGCAGGATCTTATTCATCTCCTCGGCCACGCGCTCGCGGCTGATATTGGCCAGCTCGGCCGCCCGCGCGCGCACGGCGTCGCGCGTCGCCCCTTCGATGGTGAAGGTGAGCGTGGCGGCGAAGCGCACCGCGCGCAGCAGACGCAGCGGGTCCTCGGCAAAGCGCTCGGCCGGGTCGCGCACGGCGCGCACCAGCCCGTTGGCGAGATCGTCCTGGCCGCCGAAGGGATCAACCAGCTCGCCGCTGGCAAGATCCTGGGCCATGGCGTTGATGGTGAAGTCGCGGCGCGCCAGATCCTGCCGCAACGAGACGCCGAACGTGACCTCGGGCTTGCGCGAGCGAGGGTTATAGACCTCGCCGCGGTAGGCCGTCACCTGCACCTCATGGCCCTCGATGGTGGCGCAGATGGTGCCGAACTTCTCGCCCACGGCGAAAACGTTCTCCGGGCGCACGCTGGCCAGCAGCCGGCGGATCTCCTCCGGGTGCGCGTCGGTCGTGAAGTCATAATCGGTATTGGGCCGGCCCAGCAAGGCGTCGCGGACCGAGCCGCCCACGAGGTAGAGCGACTTCCCGGCCGTCTTGAAGGCCCGATCGAGCCGCTGCAGGGCGGCAGCGGACAGTGTAGTCGTGATCGTCATCATAATGGTAAAGGTAGGGGTACCCGGCGGTCTAGAGCAGCGCGCCGGCATATCCGCGAAGGCCAGGGCCTGGCGCCGCCCCGTGACAGAGCGCGCCGCGACAAGGCGGGCCGGTAGGACCCACGCGCCAGTCATCGTCGTTCGTTTCTTATCTTAATGTGGAGTATAACAGGGGCGATGCCGGACCGGGATATGGGTTGTCCTTACCCAGTGGATGCCACGCGGGGGTGGCGGTCATGGTAGGCTAAAGAGCAAAACATAGACGATGGCGTATCATGGACATGCGTCCTGTGCGCCTGGCCTGCCCCCATGCCTATCGACCGTGGGCTACCTCTCGCCGGCAGATCGCGCCGTGATTGATTACATGACCAGGAGGAGAAGCGCATGACCTTGAATGTGAACGGGCTGGACCATGTTGCCCTGCGGGTGACGAACATCGCGCGCTCGAAGGCCTTCTATACCGAGACGCTCGGCTTTGAGGTAGCGGTGGACATCCCAACCCTCGTCCTCGTCACCGGGTATGGTATCCAGCTCGGGATGCGCGGGGACGAGGCCCAGACGGCCCAGGGCGACCACTTCGACCCCTACCGCGTGGGGCTCGACCATCTCGCCCTCGCCGTGCCTGAGCGCGGCGCCCTCGATGGACTTAAAGCGACCCTGGACGCCGCGGGCGTGCGCAACAACGGCATCCAGGAGAACCCTCTCTCGCACGCCCCCTTCATCAGCTTCTATGATCCCGACGGGATCGCCTGGGAGTTCTACGTCGCCAACCCGCCGCAAGGGTAGCTGTCCCGTGCGGGCCGACGCGGCATAGCTGTTTCCGCGTCTCAGGCATCATCCCACCGGTATCCCGCGTCCACGCGCGCGATGCGGCCCCAGCCAGGGAACACGTTGTGGGTGCAGGCCAGAATAGCGTCGGTACGGACGGCGTCGGCGATGAGCCGCTGCCGCGAGGCAATCATCGCCGCCTTGTCGCGGCCCACCAGCACCCAGTCGGGGTGAGCCACCTCACAGGGATGGTGGAACAGGTCGCCCAGGTAGGAGAAGCGCGCGCCCGCCGACACGACGCGAACGATGGCGTGGCCGGGCGACTCGCCTGGCGCCGCGATCATAGTCACGCCGGGCGCGACCTCCGCGTCGCCGTCGACGAGGTCGAGCAGACCGAGGCGGTCGAGCGCCGCCAGGTGGGGCGCCACCTCGGATGTAGGGGCGTCGCGCGCCGGGTTCCCCTCCCAGTCGGCGCGGCCGAGCAGGTAGCGCGCCCGCGGATAGCGCGGGACCCGCTGACCGTCGCGCACCACCGTTGTGCCCGTGATATGGTCGCCATGGGCGTGCGTGAGCAGCACCTGGGTAATCTGTGTGGGCGCGACGCCGATCGCCGCGAGGCCAGCCCGCACCCCCGGCGTCGGGCGCAGCCGGAAGGCGGTCACCAGCCGCGCGTCGGCAGCCACCTCGCCCGCACCGGGGTCGATCAGGATCGCGGCGTCGCCGATGTGGACGAAGGCGGCGATCAGGCCGCACCCGCCGACGGCGTCAGCCTCGGGCATCTCCCGGCGCACCTCATCGGCGGGCACCTGCATCCAGGGGACGAGCGGGATGGCGCCGAAGACACCGTCGTTGATCAGCGTGACGGTGGCGTCGCCGATGCGACGCGCGGCGATGTACTCCCCGTACTCCCCGGGCGCCTGAGTGTCCATCAGCCGACCTCCTCTCCACGAACTTTCGGGTACCCACCCGCCGCCACGCGATCCAGGGAACGAGCAGGGGGCACGCGCGTCCCGGTTGACGGAGAACGCACGGCCGACGGTGAGCCCGATCCCCACCCACTCATAGGGTACCCGGCTGGCCTTCGCCAACGCCTACCGCTCCGTCGGCGCCCAACGCGTCGTCCGCGCCAGCGCCGTCTTCGCCGTCACCGCCACGGACGCCCCGGCCAAAGCTGAGCCGTCCACGAGCGACACCAACGAGCCAGCATCGGGCGCCTGACGACGTGGCGCCCTCGCCTGTCTATGTGGACAGCTCATCATCGGCTACATCGAGCACTCGAACGCCCCGGCGATGTCGGCGTCTACCAACCAGTGCTTCCATCCGTGTGGTCGGGTCGGGAGGTAGACCTTTGCCATGGCGTCGTGGTAACTCCGCCCCGGTCGGAACCCGTAGCTGCTGCCCTCGGCGGCCGGCTCTTATCATTGGCCAACCTCCCCATGCTTCCCCCACGCCACCTTCCCAAAATTGCTAAGAATTCGCATGCCCACGCGACACACCCTTGTCGCGCGGGTCTTGTACACTGGTGCTCAAAGGGTTAGAAGCGGAGGACACGATGCCACGGCTGATAATTGAGGGCAAGGGCACGGGCCAACGCAAGCGCGAGAGGGCCAGGGCACTCGAGCGGGCCGCGCGGATCGCCTCGCTGCTGACGGGCGCGTCCTACCAATACACGCGCCTGCGCCTGTCCACCGACCTTGGAGTCAGCGAGCGGACCATCGACCGCGACCTGAATCTCCTGCGCGACTTCGGGTACGAGATAGAGCACAATCCCGAGCGCGGCTACGCCTTCGCGCGCACGCCGCCGCTGCCGGCGGTGCCACTGACCCTACCGGACGTGCTGGCCCTCACGCTAGCGGCCGAGCTCGCGCGCGACTCGGGCGACATCGACACCGCGAGCCTCGGCGCGGCGCTGGCCCGGCTGCTCGACGCCGTGCCGCCCCAGGCGCGCCCGCTATTGCAACGGGAGTTGCTGCGGCGGGCGGAGGGCAAGCGCGCGGCCGCGGGGCGGCAAGCGGTGCTGGCGGCGGTGCAGCAGGCCCTGCTGCAGGGGCGGCGGACGCGCATCGTCTATGCCACGGGCAGCCGTGGCGGCGAGATCAACGAGCGCGCCATCGAGCCCTACGCCGTGTCGCCGTACGAAGGGTCGTGGATGATCACCGCCTACGACCACCGGCGCGAGGAGGTGCGCGACTTCAAGGTCGACCGCATCCTCTCGGTGACCTTGCTGGACGAGACATACGAGGTTCCGGCCGCGTTCGACATGGCCGCGTACCGCGGACCCGCGTGGGGAGTGCTGCGCGGCGAGGCGGGCGCGCCGGTCGAGATCGCGCTGCTGTTCGACGCCGAGGCAGGGCGGTGGGCAGAGGAAGAGCAGCGCCTGGCAGGACGACAGTTCGAGCCGCAGCCGGACGGAGGCGTGCTGATGCGCGTCACCACCGGCGTCACGCCCGAACTCGTCCGCTGGATCCTCCGCTACGGCCCCAACTGCCGTGTCCTCGCGCCCGACTCCCTGCGCGAACACGTGAAGACTATGGCTGAGAGAACCGTAGCCCTCTACCAGCAACCCCTAGAAACTAGCTGGGAGCCTCATCCGGTCCATGAGCGTGCGCATAGTCAATCGCCGCACGAATCTGGACGATAGAGAGATGAGGATACATCGCTTGAATTTGTTCGACGGCATGGCCGGTGACTACGTAGTCGTGGATGAGTTCGACCGTGATACGGGTGCCCCGCACATGAGGCCTACCGTGACAGATAGCAGGATTCGTAGATATGTATTCGTCCAAACAAGCCGTTTCCTTTGTGTTCAAATGGATTGAGGAGAGCAATGACTACTCCCGCTGTCCCTAACTCATTGCGCACTCAAGTCTATGGTAGTCAACCTCCTGTTGCACAGGAGACAGAGATCGATCCGCCTTTGTTGCGACTATTTCGCGCCTATCGTGGCGATAGCGTCGCACTGCCATATAGGCATCAAGCGGAATCCTTCGAGCATGTCCTCGCTGGCGGAGAGGTGGCGTTGACAGCGGGGACATCTGCCGGGAAGACGCTGGCGGTCGGGGTGCCGCTGCTACATAAACTCTTTGTCGAGCGATCCGTCCGCAAGGTACTGCTGCTCTATCCAACGAGAGCGCTGCTGGACGACCAAAGCTCGGTCATGCGCCGGCTGGTGCAGTGCTGCGCCGATCTCTATCCCAGCGCCAAGATATCCCACGACCCGGCCGATAGCATTGGCCGCGTGCGTGGCGGCCTTAGTTCCTCGCAACTGATCGCGCAGTTGGGCAAGCCCCTGGTGCTGGCGACGCCCGATGCCGTCTACTGGCTGCTGCGAAAGAACGTCAAATTCAGCATGGCCCTGATCTACGGTCTTGCGCAGGCCGAGGACATCGTCATCGACGAGGCGCATCTCTTCACCGGCCTCATGCTGCATAACACCGTACACTTTCTTGACCGCTTACGGAGTATCGGACAGACATATCTGGGGCGCTCATCGCGCGTTCACTATCTGACGGCAACCGGCGACGAGACCCTGCGCAAGCTCTCGCCACGCGCCCAACCAATTGCTGGCGTGTCGTTGAGTGGACCCGTTCGTGTCACCTTTGAAGTATGCGCACGGGAAGACACGGATACCGTGTTTCAGCGCACGCTCCATACCGCACTAACACAAGGACGAGAGCGCATCCTCGTCGTGTGCAACTCGGCCCGACGTGCCCATGTTCTCTTTAACCAACTGGCAAGCAAGCCGAAAGGCGGCGCCTGGCGCGAGAGTATCCCACCAACGTTCTGGCAACAGTTCGGGCTGATAGAAGTTGGACAAGCAGCGACGATACTCGACCGTATCGTCCCTAGAGCAGGCGATCACGTGCGTGCCCAGGCACGCGAAGAGTTGAGCATCCGGCCGCGCGATCTTTCAACTGGCCGTGTGAGCCTGCGCAGTGAGTACCTGGTCGGGCTCGGCGCGCGCCAGATCGAACACTATACCTCAATCGTCCGTCGCGCCCTCGAACATCCCAAAGCGCAGGTCGACGGACGACTACACAAAGGCGAGTTTGGCAAATTACTAGAAAACTGGACTCGCCGGCTCACCGACAAACTGTCGCGGTTGCCCGACGATTACGGACTTGTGATAGAGGACGGTATGCCTATCGCAGCCGCACTCTCCGCACTGGATGCAAGGACTACTGACGCCTCGACGTGGCTCGAAACTGCTATCGACACTCATGACGAAGGCCACGGGGTACCTGTCGCAAACCTCGATGCCGCGACGTTCAAGGACGTGCTGAGGATTCCAGGCCGGGGCAGAGAATGGGACGGGTTACGTTCACGTCTAGCCGTTTCCCTCCCGGCACGCTGTGTGCTCGACGACGAGAGCATCCAGAGCAAAGAGGGTTTTGACGCGCTTTATGAGGTGCGTCAGGTATCGGTTCGCCGGGTCATCGAGTGGCTAACCACCCTTCCTGCCATAGACGACGCGCAACTCGTGGCCACCACGGACGCCCTGCTCAAATCGCCACTTGTCCACGCGGCCGTAGGCTTACTCAAGGATGCAGCTGTCCCTGAGCACCAGCGGCCGATTGCGCTGCTCTACTCAGGCAGCATGGCTCGTTACAGTCGCGAAGGCATCATCGACGCGTTTGGGCATATTACTGAGCGTCAGGTTGTCTTGTTCTCTACATCAGCAGTCGAGGTCGGCGTCGACTTCGAGGCGGATACGCTGATTACGGAGGAATGCGAAGGTAGTTCGTTTCTGCAGCGATTCGGCCGCGTCGGCCGACGTCCGGCTATCAGCGCCGAAGCCCATGTGCTGGTCGAGCCGGCAATGGCTGGATGCCTGGCACACGCGCTTGGTTCCCCCGACGAAAACATAACCCTGTCGCGGGCGGAGTTCGCATCCGCTATCACTGCAACCTTCCCCAGGCGGTCTTATCTCGCCACCTCGCTCTACGCCGATGCGTTGCACGTCCTGGTCACGCGTCAAATCGGCCGCATCGGAGCCAAGCTGGCCGCGCAAAGCTCACCAGAAGCGACCCGGCTCGCCGAGCAGGTCGAGCAAGCGGGCATTGACATCGCCTATGGACTGCGCGGCACTCTTCCCGCCGTCGCGCTCAACGACGACGGGGTGAGCAAGGACCCGTTTTACATTTTCAACTACGTCCAGGATGACGCCATCCTGCCGGCCTCCTCGCCGTTCGAAGTCGCACGCCTTGATCGCAGCTTCAACAGCATCTTGTTCGAGAAGTCATGGCGTATGACTTTTGTGCTACTCGGTGCGGACGACATACGCGACACCCAAGGAGTACTGCGTCAATGTCTCGCCGTTGCACTCATGGGTCCGGACGGTCCGATCATCGTTTCGCCAAAGCACATTGGCAACACATCCGCCGCTCTCATCGACGTGATCGATGGCTATGGTAGATCGAGACAAGACTTTGAGACCAAGACTGCACGCCTGCCAGAACCACAACGGACGGTAGCACGCCAGAAATTCTGGCAAATGCGCAATATCCCGCTCCCGTGGAATGCCTTCGACCGGCCTGACCTGCTCCTCGCCTATGGGCCAGTTCCACTGGGCTGGGCTGACAGAGATGGACTCACACCAAGACCAATCGCCGATAGAGATGGAACCAACATTGTCCTACCGCCGCAGTGGTACCTCGTCCTGCGCCACGCCCGCGCGGATTCCTGGCGTCCGGTGCTGGAGAGCGTTGGCGCTGCCAACCTTGATTCGGAATTGTACTACGATGACGTACGTTTGGTGGTCGAAGACAGTCCCGGCCTCGTGCTAATAGAGCGACAGGCCGGAGCGGCGTGGGAAGTGTGGCAGCAATTGTTAGCCGTGGGAGGCCAATCGTGACGGCTGAAACGCAAGATCAAGCTGGTGTAACGCCAAGGGTTAATCTGGCCGAGCGATTCAAGGCAGCCTACGGCAAATCACAAAAAGGGCTGACCTACGATGGCCCGCTGACTCTGCACGACCACGTTATCGACGTCACGCGCATCGTGGTCTCGATCGTCAATCGTACGCGAGACTATGATCCCAGGCGGGCCGATGCGCTGGTGCTCGCCGGTTACCTGCACGACATCGGAAAACTGGACTTGACGTTTCAGACAATGCTACTGCGCTCTCACCGACGAGAAGCGCTGACTGGACTGCCGCGTGTCAAGCACGAGGCGTGCACTTTCGAGCAGAACGTCGAAGTGACGGAAGACGACCTGCGTAGCATCGCTACGGTTATCGAGCGAGATACAGGGTACCGCATACACGAGCAGCATCTCACCAACTCTTCCCTGCTCGACGATGTGTGGGCGCACGCCGTGACACATCACGGTCTCTTTTACGTGTCGACTGAGAGAATACCCGGAGAGGGCGGCGAAGCACGCGAGGTGCAATGCATTCGCCGCCAATGGACGACATTTTACCCCCGAGAGGTTACGCGCCTCACTCTTGCCGACCTGCTGCTGGAATACCATCCCCTTGGCGGCGCGGTCATCGGCGGCGACATTGTGGCTTCCGCTTGGCAAGGACAGGGCCGAGCCATCGGGGATGTGCTTGGTCAGTACCAAACGTTGCGCGAATTCATCGCGCTGATCGAACAGGACAGGACAATTATCGACACCGCTGCGGCGATGGCGATGCAGGACGAAAAGCGAGACCACCATCTCGGAGATATGGTCAAGCTGCTTCTCGGCGCCTGGTAATCGTGGAAAGAAGGAGGCTTGCACGTGACAGGTAACAGTCCGCCCTGGGCGGAGGGTATCGGCGCTTTTGTCAGCCGATACGCTGTGGAAACGGAAACGGGCGAGATCGTCGGAGACGTCGTGCAATCGGTCGCCGCCGGTGTGGTCGAGGTCATCTATCCAGCAGGTGGCGATCACATGCTGATGCTACTCCAAATACACAACCGCACCGTCGAGCGCGAAGAGGTGTTCATGGGCGGGGTCGTATTCAACGACTGGCTGTTCAAGGGCCTCGTGCGGGCTGTCGAGACGTACGAACTTGGCGAGGCTATCGGCTTGACCAACGACCTGGAGACGGCGTATGTGTTGGTGGCGACGCGAGGCACGGCTGACGACGTGCGGGCGGCGCTACGGCGTCACTTACAGAACGAACTACCAGCGCTGTTCTTCAATGATGAAGCCGCCGAAAAAGGCCTGCACGGGACATTCGGCCGGATGCACGGCATCCTCAACAGCCAACGCGAACCCTTCCCCGTCTATGCAGTCCCTCGTTTTCTGGCCCGAACGCTGGAACAACACGTGAGGACACTGCTCCAGGGGCTAATCGCCAAACCGCTCGTACGGACGACGGGACAGCGGGGGGCTAAACCGGAACGCAAGCCGTCGCTCGACCTTCGCGTGATCCAGACCACGATGGCCTACTTCTACGGTCGCTTGAGCGGTGGCGAGTATGACTGCCAGAGCCACGACACGTTCATGACGCGGCTGACGTACACCTATGGCGTGGTCTCGCCAGCGGAACTACGTCGCGCGTATAACCTCTCGGTAGATCAGGCCCCTGATGCAGAGACCATTAGCAGCGCGCAGCAACGACAGGTCAAAGACGCGATCAAGGAGTCGGTGCGTTCGCTGGCGTTTGACGGAGATGAGCTGCGCGACTTCTTGCGCACCGTGCTAGACCGTTTCGGCGCCGCCATTGATGCGGAGCCAGATAGTTCCGATACGTTGCAACCAGCGCAGCAGTACCTGGACACGTGGCTGTTGCCGTACCTGCGCGCCAATGGCAAGTTCGTCAACGTATCCCCTGACGAGTATCTCGACGCCATCCTGCACGGCATCACCGTCGGGAGTCAGGCCCTCGCCTTTCGCAACGCGCGGCGAGGCTGGCCGTGTAGAACGTGTGGCGAACAACAGGCCACCGTCGCGGAGTGCAACATCTTGCTGGGAGTGGCCGTCAACAAGTTCTACAATCAACTGCCCAATCAAAAACCTGCTACGTCGGGAGATCGCGTGTGTGTCCGCTGCGCGCTATACTCCTACCTCGGCACGAAGCTGTTTGGCTGCACCACGTCGGGTAGCTTCCCCGTTCCAAAGCAAGACAACCTCATCTTCCATGTAGGGCGGCACACACAAGAGCAGGTACGGGAGATTGGTCACCATCTGGAGCGCATCGTCAGAGTAACCCGAGCGGTCAGAGAACTTCGCTACGAGAGCCTCCAAAGCACCATTGCCGATGACACGCGGGAGCCATTTGATCGCGAACAAGCGATCGCGGCTATCATCGATAAGATTGCAAATGAGGAGGAGCTAACCGAGGCTGAGCTTGCATTGTTCACACAGAACTACGACCGCGTAGAGCAGGACCCCGGTACGAGGAACATCCTCGAGCAAGTCGCTGACTGTCAGGTCATCGACCTTGGGATGGGCGACGAGCAGCGGTTGGTCGCTTTTGCACTGCCGAAACTGCCAGGCGACAACGACCTGACACAAAAGCGGTTCGCCCGCGCACGGCTAACCGTCTACGCCTTGATCGGCTTCCTCCAGGACATCTGTGGTTGTCGGGAACATGGCGCATACTTCTTCCGCACCGTTCCCCGTCTGGAGAGAGAGTTCGAAGACGACGTTTTCTACGTCGAGGACCACAGCGTCTCCGGTCAGCAATATCGCATGCGTTATCGTGCTGCGGCGGCGTTCGCCATCGGCGTCACGAAGACCTCGAAAGACTTCACGGCATCGTGGTTACGACTGAGCGAGCGACTATCCGAGGAACCTCTCGAAACGTTCAGTACGGTCCTGCGCGATACCGGATTTCGCGCCGGTGATGACCGGCGCGCGGCGCGCTACGTCGTGCCCAAGGGCGACGGGGGCGTTTCATACAACGACAAGATGCATGTCTTTGGTGGCTGGGCTTACCTCAAGGCGTTCACGTCGCTTCACGATCTTTGGGAAGACGACAAACAGCCCCAGCATGGCGCGGCTTCGGTGCTTGAATCGGCGGATGGACTAGCGAAAGGAAAGGTAGAGGAATGACAACTGACCCAACCGACGTTCTAGATGCGGACGCTCCGCACAACGATGTTGGGCTGCTCGACACCTTCACGGACAAGCTGCTCGATACGCTCTACGAACTCAGCTTGATGCCCTACAGCCTAACGCGGAAACCAGCCGCGTACGAGAAATACCCGCAGGAACTGCTCACCCGCATCGAGATCAAGAGGCTGGACCGCGAAGAAGGCCTCCGACAAGCCTTTGATGAGTGGCGCTCGAGCATCCTGCGCAAACCCACCTACAGCCAAACCCGCCAAGATGCTGTCTTCAAGATCGGAGAACTTCGTGGTTGGGTCATGCAGCACTCCGAACTGATGCTGAATCGACGGAACATTCGGCACCTGCGTAAGAGCATGTTCGGCCGCACCTATACCTACCTGTACCCACGCCTGAGCCTCATCATGGACTACCGCGCCTACTGCCACAACAAGGGTCTTCTCGACGAGACCGTCCCCATCCATAATGCCGAGGGACATAAGCACCCGTTAATGCGCGCGGTCGCCGACGAGGCCTTCATCGCGGAACACTTCCCGCAAGGAACGGGAGGCACACAGCGACAAATCGCGGATGCCCTTGGTGAAGAGCGGATACCCGAACTACTGCAGCAAGCGCAAGAGTTTCTCGTTCAGAATGCGTTCTACTTTCAGAGCGTCTTCAAGAACCTGCACCGAGATGAGCAGTCGGCAGACAGCAGCGATCACGATAACGATAATACGGCATCTGGCATAGAGGAGGACGAGCGATGACAACCGAGCTAAGCATTATCCGCCCGATTACCGAGAGCACCGCGCTCGCGCACGTCCGCACGTTGGTGCCGCAAGTCGGGAGCGAGAAGGGCGCCAAGCGAGCTCTACAGCCACATATGATGCAACGCACTGTGACCGTCGTCGGCATCAAGCGGACGACCGCGCGTTTCCTACCCGTCTCCCATGAAGGTGACAGCAACGAGACTTATGTCGACAAGGTCGAGGTGCTCGGAACGGCGCGGGCCGAGTTCATCGCGCGCAAACTGAAAGCAATCGAACGTCGTGCGCATATGCGCCTGTTCCGCGACCTCACCGAGCAACATGCGGGAGGAACCTGGCAGAAGCACTTCGACGCCTGGTTCGGTCGGGCTTGCGAGATCCCGAATAGCCTCTGCACGTTATGCTGGAACGACTCGCTATTCGGCAGCTTGGAAGCTGGTAAGGGCGCCACGTTCTCCCGCATCCGCTACTTCGACACCTACTCTATCGAACCTGCCGAGGACTGCATTGCTCGTTTGGGTAGCGAGGAGGGCATGGCCATTGGCAATACCGTCGGCGAGGACCTCAGCAAAGGACGTAGCGATTCGTCCTTCCACCTCTACGAGTACGTCAAGCCCGATACACACTTCCCCTTCATCACGATCATCGAGAACCCGACGCTGCTCGACATCGCGGGCCTTGTCAATGCCATTACCGCAGCCGATGTCCGTGGCTACGGGAAGTACTCGGCCAACAGCGGGAAATTCGACACCGACGTACTGGCCGTTTCGACGGGTGTCCCGCGCTTCTCAGTGCTCAAGATGCTCGAATGGGCCAAGGAAGACGACCGCTCTCCCGATCACGGCCTTCGCCACCTACGCGAACAGTTCACCCCCGACGGCGGCAAGGCGCGATTCGAGGACAATGTGCGGGGGGAGGCCAGCACACTGTGGGGCCAGCAAAGCGACGGATTGCGGAGCTTGTTAGGCGCCGAGTTCGTGAAATATGTCGCGGAACTCGGGTTGAGCACGAAAAAGGCGTGAGCCCAATGTTACTCTACGGACGCCGCATTGTGCTCAGGAACTGCGGCCGGTTCCTCCATGTCGCCTCGGATTACGGGTCGATGTACACGACGCACGCACATGTGTCCAGCGAAATGCTCTATGTCGGCCTCAGCCGCGAACGGACGCGCCTTGCCCACGACTTTACATCTCTCGCCAAGCGCTACGACTTCTTCGAGGACTTCGACCTCGCGCGCTGGCCGGTCTGGTTCACACCAGCCACACTGATAAACCACGACGGACAATTCGTTGCCAAGTCGCGAACGTTTGCCGATGTGCATCAGTTCAACTCGATGCAAGAGGGAACACCGGGTATCCAAGACAACGACAAGCTTCCGAAGTTCGGCAGCATGGAGACCATTCTGCCGGACAAGCGTTTTGCCTGTATCGCCGTTTCTTCACACATCGACCTTCTTGCAGGCATAGAGCCCGGACAGGTTTACTGGATGGGCAAGAAGCGGACGATGTTTGAGATCATGGTAGCAGGCGACATCACCGCCCTGGAACAGCAAGACGGCGCTTGTCAGACCCCGTTTCTCCAGGTTGGTCCGCGCGACGCTAGCCACTTCACTCGACTACACGTTCTTGCCACAACGCAACGATACATCTTGCTTAGCGGTCTGACCAAGGCTAGCTCATACTGGCGCTTACCTGCTCAAGACGACCAGGGTCATGCCTACGGCATTCCACAGTTCGCGTTGGACAACATCCTCACACAATTTCAACGTGAGGCGCGCGCATGACAAACGAAGCTATCAGTTGGAGAAGCTAGCATTGTGACTACATTGCTTGCGCATCGACTGCGGGTGGAGTGTACGGTGGAGACGGCGATGGCGCTGCCGCCGGTGCGGGGGCCGGTGCTGCGGGGGGCGCTGGTAGGCGCGTTGCTGGCGGACTTCTGTCCGGTGCGTGGGGGCGAGGGCTGCGGGTCGCCGCAGCTCGCAGCGGCGTGTCCCGTCTGTGCGCTGCTGGCCATGGCCGAGGAGGGCGTGGGCCAGAGTCAAAGCCACGGGGTCGACGCGCCGCGCCCCTTCACTATCGAACCGCCTCTGGGCAGCAACGGGACCCTTGCGCCCGGCGATCCGCTCCTGTTCGGCCTGACGCTGTTCGGCGACTCTGTCGGCCTGTTCCCCTATCTGCTGGCCGGCATCGCGCGCATGGGCCAGGCAGGCATCGGCGACCGCCGCGCCGCGCCCGGCCGTTTCCGCTTACGCGAGGTTTGGGCAATTGATCCTTTGCAAGGCGCGCAGCAGCGCCTGATGTTCGACCTGGAGGAGACGATGACCATGCCCGACCTGCCGATCACGCACGCGGCCGTGCTGGAGCGCGCGGCGCGCTTGCCGCGCGACGCGGTGGCGCTGGAGTTGCTGACGCCGCTGCGGCTGGTGACGGAGGGCCGGCTGGTGCATCGGCTAACCTTCCAGGCGCTGCTGCGCCGCCTGTTGCGCCGGCTCGATCAGCTCAGCCTGGCCACCACGGGCTCTGGGCTGGACGTCCCGTTCGGGCAGCTGGTCGAGGCAGCCGGCGCGGTGCGGGTGGTCAATGACGAGACGCGCTGGCTCGACGCCAGCAGCCATAGCAGCCGCACCAACCGCACCACGCCGATTGGAGGGCTGGTCGGCCGCGTGGTCTTTGCCGGCAACCTTGCGCCATTCCTGCCCTGGTTGGCCTGGGGCGAGATCGCGCACGTGGGCAAGGATGCGACGAAAGGCAACGGCTGGTATCGGCTGTCGCGTGCGGGGACCGGTTAACCCGTGACGCCGCGCGTCGTCCCGCCCGTCACGTCGGCCACGCCATCCCGATCCGGCGCGCGGCGCGGTTGGCCTTCGTCGGCGACGCCTCTCGCGGCGACGCGGTGTCGAACTTTCCGACCGCACGGGGAACATACGATTGGGATGAGGAGCAGAGCAGACGTGACGTAGCCGTCGACGAGGGCGGCGAGAGGAGCGCGACGATGGTCAAGGTTGAGACAGAGACCGCCGAACTGGCGCAAGGGGATGGGTCAAGCGCGATGGGCGTGGGCGCGGCCACGGTGAGGGCGGCAAGCGTATCCAGAGCGACGGCCGGCGCGGCCACGACAACGGCGGCGACGGCGGCCAGGGACACGCCACGGGTGCGTGACGCGGCCGGCAGCCCACGCGGCCGGCCACATTTGGTCTCGCTGCTGCAGATGGACACCAGCGCCAAGCGCGTGCTGATCGTGGATGGTCCCGGCCTCTATCTGGGCAAGCATAGCGAGCGCCTGCGCGTGACGCAACACAAGGAGGTGCTGCAGGAAGCGCCGCTGCTCGACCTGGAGCACGTCCTGATCGTCGGACGCGGCGTCTCGGTCAGTTCCGACGTGCTGCTGCTCCTCGCCGAGCATGGCATCGCGTTCGACGTGCTGTCCGACCGTGAGGAGCCGCAGGCGTCGCTGATCCCCTCGGCGCTCGGCGCGACGGTCAAGACGCGCCGCCAGCAGCTGACCGCGTTCGGAGACGCGCGCGGCGCAGCGCTGGCGCGCGGCTTCGCGGGGGGCAAGCTGGTCAACCAGGCGCGGCTGCTGCGCTACCTGGCCAAGAACCGGCGCGACAGCATGCCGCACGCACACCAGGGCGCCGGGAGCGCGGCGCTGCTGATCGAGGGGCTGGCCCGCCAGATTGGCCGGCTTGGGGGCGCCAACGCCGACGCGGTGCGCCAGGAGATCCTGACCCTGGAGGGCCGCGCGGGCGAGTTCTACTGGCACGCCGCGCGCAACCTGCTGCTGGCGCCCGTGGAGTGGGAGCACCGGGAGACGCGCGGCGCCCAGGACCCGGTCAACAGCGCCCTCAACTACGGCTACAAAATCCTCTACACCCATGTGCAGCGCGCGATCGTGCTGGCCGGACTCGATCCTCACGGCGGCTACCTGCACGTGGACCGTCCGGGCAGGCCCAGTCTGGTGCTGGACATGGTCGAGGAGTTCCGCCAGACGATCGTCGACCGCTGCATCTTCGCCCTGTTCAATCAGGGCACGCACATGGACCTGGAGGACGGCTGGCTGACCCAGGCCAGCCGGCGCGCCATCGTGGACCGGCTGCGTGAGCGGCTGGAGGGGACCGAGCCGTACGAGGCCAAGCGTCACGCCATGCGCATCATCGTGCAGAATCAGGCTCGTCGGCTGGCCTCGCACCTGCGCGGAGAGCGGCCGGACTATCGTCCCTACGTTGGCCGCTGGTAGCGGGCGCGGGCGCGGCGGCAAGCCATGAAGCTCTTTGTGATCTACGACGTCGAAGACGACCGCACGCGGCTGAAGGTCGCGACGCTGTGCCAGGACTACGGGCTGGCGCGCGTGCAATATAGCATGTTCTTCGGCGAGCTGTCGGCCAATCGGCGCGATGAGTTGGGCCAGCGGCTGCGGCGCCTGGTAGGCAAGCGAACGGCCTACATCGTGTTGTTGCCGCTGTGTGAGCGCGATCTTGCCGCCATGCAAGAGGTAGGAGCACCGCTGTGTCGTTTACCGTTACCGATATAAGGCAGTACGCCTACTGCCCGCGCATCCCCTACTACACCTACGTCATGCCGCTGGTGCGCCCGCTGACGCACAAAATGCGCGAAGGGCACGAGGTCCACCGTGAGCAAGGCGAGCGTGAGCAGAGGCGCAACCTGAGCAAGTATGGGCTCAAGGGCGCGGCCGAGCGCCACGAGGACGTATGGCTGTACAGCGCCGCGCTGGACCTGAGTGGCCGGCTGGACATGGTGCTGGTCACGCCGGACGAGTCGATCCCGGTGGAGTACAAGAACGGGCGCGGGCCGGTCGGCGTCAACCATCGTCTGCAACTGGCGGCCGCGGCGTTGTTGGTCGAAGAACGGTGGGGACAGCCGGTGCGTCGCGCCTTCGTCCACTTCGTGCCAACCGGCCGGCACGCCGAGGTGGCCATCACCGACGAGTTGCGCGACCGCGTGCGATCCGAACTGGCGGCCATGCGCGGCATGGTCGCGAATGAGAGCATGCCCGACGCGACGCCCATGCTCGGCCGCTGCGTCGAGTGCGAGTTCCGCCGCTTCTGCAACGACCGGCCTTGACCGCGGCATCGTCCTGTCCGCGCCGCCTGTCGAGGGGCAACCACGCTCTTGGGAAGGGCCGCGACGGGCGCACCGTCTTGCCCGCAGACTCCTTGCGGACGGCGCACTGACAGACGGTTGTCCGGGCGTCCGATACAGTGGCGCGGATTGCCCGAACGTAGATCCCTCGCATAGGATGCACGTCCGCCGCTGGGCGAACGTGGCGGCATCCATGCGCGCAGGCCGATCAGCGCCCGGTCCTTGCGACGATGCACGTAGGTCGCCGCCGGGCGAGCTTGCGGTATGTCGCCCGACGTGGACACGAGTTCGAGAGGCGCATCGCCACCCACATCAACCGTCACTGCACATCTTCTCCGTGGCCACCGACCCGCACGAGGGTTCGAGACGTGCATCGCCACCCGCGTCAACCGTCAGTCAGGTCTGCGCCAGTATTCCGTCGACGTGGACGCGGGTTCGAGGGCTCAAAAGCGCCGAGAGCACGTCTCGTCGTGCGCCATGCGAACGCCTGAGCGGCACGGTGAGGCCGGTTCTCGCAACCTTATCTCACACGTCGACCACGAGCCTATCCAGGACGGCGTGAACGGACGAAAAGTCTCGTCTCAGCGCACAGACTCAGCCTCCAACAGCCATCGCAACCTCCCGGCAAATTGGCGCAAAAAACAGGTTGCGAATCCGCACATCGCGTCGCGATCAACAAACCTTGACACCACCTCCCCAACCGCGTATCATCGCGATTATAAGCCGTTTAGAGGCCGGCAAAATGATGTGCAACGATGTCAACGCGTCTCACCGTTTGCAGTCTCAGCAGTCTCGACCCGTGGTAGGGTATTGAAAGGAGAGCGTGGCCACGCCACCGCCCGCGGGCGATAGGGTGTCTCAGCAGTCTCGACCCGTGGTAGGGTATTGAAAGGATAGAAGAGATGCCCCCCGGCCGCCGCGTTGCCGGTCTCAGCAGTCTCGACCCGTGGTAGGGTATTGAAAGGGCCTACATGGATCAGGCGAGGGCGGACGTGGCCCTGGTCTCAGCAGTCTCGACCCGTGGTAGGGTATTGAAAGCTCTTCCAGGACTACATGGACCTTCAGGTCGGCAGCCTGGTCTCAGCAGTCTCGACCCGTGGTAGGGTATTGAAAGAGGAACCGGGCTGGAAAGGGCGGGACGATGCTCCTGTCTCAGCAGTCTCGACCCGTGGTAGGGTATTGAAAGACAAGCCCCCCGACGAGCCCCAGCGTCAGCACCATCACGTCTCAGCAGTCTCGACCCGTGGTAGGGTATTGAAAGGGAACGTGTCCAGCAGGTCGGCGGTGATGGCCTCCCGTCTCAGCAGTCTCGACCCGTGGTAGGGTATTGAAAGGCCGCCACCGCCGGCGACGGCGGGGCCGGTGGACCGTCTCAGCAGTCTCGACCCGTGGTAGGGTATTGAAAGTGGCCCCGGCGGAGGATGGGGCGGCCAACAGAACACCGGCGTCTCAGCAGTCTCGACCCGTGGTAGGGTATTGAAAGGCATGTTTGAGCCACGGCCGCTCTACGCGTTTTCGCGTCTCAGCAGTCTCGACCCGTGGTAGGGTATTGAAAGACGCTTGAGCTAGAGGTACAAACGGGCGACGGAGTGCGGTCTCAGCAGTCTCGACCCGTGGTAGGGTATTGAAAGGTGCAGCCCACGAGGCGTACCCCGGATCGCTCGACGTCTCAGCAGTCTCGACCCGTGGTAGGGTATTGAAAGGTCACGACCACCGCGTTGCTTGCCTGACCCCCCAGTGTCTCAGCAGTCTCGACCCGTGGTAGGGTATTGAAAGGGCGTGACGCGGATGCTGCCCGTGGCCACCACGGTGATGTCTCAGCAGTCTCGACCCGTGGTAGGGTATTGAAAGACCATTGAGGAGCGCCTGCTGGGCGATGACGAACCCGTGTCTCAGCAGTCTCGACCCGTGGTAGGGTATTGAAAGAGCGCGACGCCGCTCCCGATCAGCGGGGAGGGTGCCGTGTCTCAGCAGTCTCGACCCGTGGTAGGGTATTGAAAGCCTTTGAGGTGAGTGTGACCAGGAAGGTAGGATAACGTCTCAGCAGTCTCGACCCGTGGTAGGGTATTGAAAGCCAACACGGGATCGCCGACGCCGGTCGCATCGACCAGTCTCAGCAGTCTCGACCCGTGGTAGGGTATTGAAAGAAATACCGCGTTCACTTCCAGGCCGCCGCGGTCAACGGCCACGTCTCAGCAGTCTCGACCCGTGGTAGGGTATTGAAAGACCCGCAACCGTTTGGCGCACAGTCGATCCATCGTGTGTCTCAGCAGTCTCGACCCGTGGTAGGGTATTGAAAGGTCACGGGGCACGTATGGGTGTTCGTTGCGTTGGTCGTCTCAGCAGTCTCGACCCGTGGTAGGGTATTGAAAGTAACCCGATCAGGCCGCAGATGAGCACCATGTAGCGTCTCAGCAGTCTCGACCCGTGGTAGGGTATTGAAAGGCCGTCACCCAACGGCGGCGGGTCCTGGGTCCAGCGGTCTCAGCAGTCTCGACCCGTGGTAGGGTATTGAAAGAATAGCGACGATAGGCAACACGACGGCTGCGATGGTGTCTCAGCAGTCTCGACCCGTGGTAGGGTATTGAAAGCCTTGCTCGGTGGCGCTCCCGCTGACGGATGACGCGCCGGTGAGGAGTCTCAGCAGTCTCGACCCGTGGTAGGGTATTGAAAGTGGAGCCGGGCGTGGCCTCGTCACTGACGGGCTGGGGCGTCTCAGCAGTCTCGACCCGTGGTAGGGTATTGAAAGGCCGACGTGGTGCTGACGCAGCACGGCGAGCAGACACGTCTCAGCAGTCTCGACCCGTGGTAGGGTATTGAAAGGTACCCCCGCGCGTTCAGGTAGCCGCGCCACAACCAGGTCTCAGCAGTCTCGACCCGTGGTAGGGTATTGAAAGTCTGGCGTCCTGCAAACGACAGACGTAGCCGTTGTGTGTCTCAGCAGTCTCGACCCGTGGTAGGGTATTGAAAGCAAACGTGTCGCATCCTCGGGCCATGGCGCGCTGACCGTCTCAGCAGTCTCGACCCGTGGTAGGGTATTGAAAGTTTGCGCAACAGCCGGATCGTCGCCTCGTTGACGCGTCTCAGCAGTCTCGACCCGTGGTAGGGTATTGAAAGCACTCACGGATCGGCGTCCACGGAGGGCATTCGACGGGTCTCAGCAGTCTCGACCCGTGGTAGGGTATTGAAAGTGATTCATCGCCGTGCCGTAGACAGCTATGCCGACCGGTCTCAGCAGTCTCGACCCGTGGTAGGGTATTGAAAGGCCGCGAGGCTCAGAAGGCGCTCACGGCATGGTATGCCGTCTCAGCAGTCTCGACCCGGGGTAGGGTATTGAAAGCACGTGCGACGATTGGTAGAGTGGTCCTTGATGGCCGTCTCAGCAGTCTCGACCCGTGGTAGGGTATTGAAAGCGGCCGCGGGGGGCTGCGCGACCTGCTGTTGGGCGTTGAGTCTCAGCAGTCTCGACCCGTGGTAGGGTATTGAAAGGAGAAGTCGCCGACCATCTGCGGCGGAACGCCCAGGTCTCAGCAGTCTCGACCCGTGGTAGGGTATTGAAAGGCTGACCAACGACGCCGGGGGGCAACTGCCCGCCGGCGGTCTCAGCAGTCTCGACCCGTGGTAGGGTATTGAAAGCGCACCCCTGCACACCGCACATACTCCCGCGCGGCGCGTCTCAGCAGTCTCGACCCGTGGTAGGGTATTGAAAGACCTCTACGACAGCACGTGGGATCGGCTGGTCGTCTGTCTCAGCAGTCTCGACCCGTGGTAGGGTATTGAAAGACGTGCAACTGGATAGCCTTTTCGCGGCCGGCGAGGTCTCAGCAGTCTCGACCCGTGGTAGGGTATTGAAAGTGGAGGCGGAGATCGGTCAGAAGTCGCAGCAGTTGACGTCTCAGCAGTCTCGACCCGTGGTAGGGTATTGAAAGTGGACATGCGCGAGATGCCTACGCGAACAGGCTCCTGTCTCAGCAGTCTCGACCCGTGGTAGGGTATTGAAAGGACATCGACGACGACGACCGCCCCGAGCGCGACTAGGTCTCAGCAGTCTCGACCCGTGGTAGGGTATTGAAAGTGACTCTTGTGCTGGTCCTTGCCCCCGTGCTGATGTTGTCTCAGCAGTCTCGACCCGTGGTAGGGTATTGAAAGTACCTTGACTCGTCGACCTTCATCAGCTTGATCCAGGTCTCAGCAGTCTCGACCCGTGGTAGGGTATTGAAAGAGGAACCCCGTCGCCTGCGCGATACCCGCGACCCCGTCTCAGCAGTCTCGACCCGTGGTAGGGTATTGAAAGGCACGTTCTCGCCACACATAGAACACCAGGCCAGGGGCGTCTCAGCAGTCTCGACCCGTGGTAGGGTATTGAAAATTGCATTGGCGTGAACAACACCGAAAACTGATAAGCGGTCTCAGCAGTCTCGACCCGTGGTAGGGTATTGAAAGTTATATCGTTGCTTCTATCAAGCCGACAAGAGTGTATGTCTCAGCAGTCTCGACCCGTGGTAGGGTATTGAAAGGGTTTCTCACTTAATCAACTCTATGTCACGGCAGGCTTGTCTCAGCAGTCTCGACCCGTGGTAGGGTATTGAAAGTACGTGCAGTACGTCCTGCCGCTCAACTGGCTGGGAGATCCCGCGACACTGCGCGTCTCAGCAGTCTCGACCCGTGGTAGGGTATTGAAAGGTTGCCCTACAGTGGCCTTGGGCGTGTGTCCGGTGGATAAGTCTCAGCAGTCTCGACCCGTGGTAGGGTATTGAAAGTGGAAGCAATCAGGCGCCAGGCCGTCGGTATTCCCCATCGTCTCAGCAGTCTCGACCCGTGGTAGGGTATTGAAAGATACTTTGGGAAAGGAGGATGCTTCATCGTGAAACATCAGGTCTCAGCAGTCTCGACCCGTGGTAGGGTATTGAAAGACCACGAGAGCGTCTTACAGGCTGCCTACCTGGCAGCGTCTCAGCAGTCTCGACCCGTGGTAGGGTATTGAAAGCTGACCGACCGCGACCAGTCCGACCAGTATGCCCGGGGTCTCAGCAGTCTCGACCCGTGGTAGGGTATTGAAAGCGGACGCCGGCGGCGCGGAGCTGCGGCGCTGCTTGCGTCTCAGCAGTCTCGACCCGTGGTAGGGTATTGAAAGTGTCGCTGCCCGAGGGCACGGAGGCGCGCACGATTGGGTCTCAGCAGTCTCGACCCGTGGTAGGGTATTGAAAGCGACGCGCGCGATCAGCCCGATCGCGGCGTGGTCCGGTCTCAGCAGTCTCGACCCGTGGTAGGGTATTGAAAGTGGCGCGGCTGGCATCAGATCGGCCGCGCCCTGGCCGTCTCAGCAGTCTCGACCCGTGGTAGGGTATTGAAAGTCGTCGACGCATGTGCGCGCCGCCGCGTAGAGCGCGCGTCTCAGCAGTCTCGACCCGTGGTAGGGTATTGAAAGACGCGTCTGACCGCCCCCGCGCCGGGGCCGACGTGGCGTCTCAGCAGTCTCGACCCGTGGTAGGGTATTGAAAGACATCAACCGCAACGGCATACGGTGCGGGTGGAGCTAGTCTCAGCAGTCTCGACCCGTGGTAGGGTATTGAAAGGAGAGGAGGTCAAGCGCCACGCTCACCACGCCGACCGTCTCAGCAGTCTCGACCCGTGGTAGGGTATTGAAAGGTGATCGCGTCCGTGAACGTGATGGAAGACACCTTGTTGTCTCAGCAGTCTCGACCCGTGGTAGGGTATTGAAAGTGGCACTGGTACGCAGCCGGCACTAATGGCGTTCCCCGGTCTCAGCAGTCTCGACCCGTGGTAGGGTATTGAAAGATCGCGGCGGCAAGCTTGAGGAGGCGGCGCCGATCATCGTCTCAGCAGTCTCGACCCGTGGTAGGGTATTGAAAGATGACCCGGCCGCGGCCGGGCTGATCGCGCGTGTCGTCTCAGCAG